>JACXTT010002361.1_pt1 | contig 30062 bp, 30 predicted proteins | sample 9270951 | NCBI WGS metagenome assembly JACXTT01 (sample SAMN15532306, study PRJNA645909) | rock metagenome | isolation source: weathered quartz diorite | place: Puerto Rico | collected 2017-06-21 | reverse complement strand
TCGCCTTGTCCGGCAGGTGCCGGTCGTTGATGTAACGGTGCGACAACTCCACCGCGCTGCGCAACGCCTGCAGCGTGTAGCGCACACCGTGGTGATTTTCGAAACGGTTCTTCAGGCCACGCAGTATTTCCACTGTCTCTTCCACCGAAGGCTCGGTAACGTCGATCTTCTGGAAGCGGCGCGACAGCGCGCGGTCTTTCTCGAAGATGTTGCGGTATTCCTGGTACGTGGTCGAGCCGATGCACTTGAGGTCGCCCGAGGCGAGCACCGGCTTCAGCAAGTTCGAGGCGTCCATGGCCCCGCCCGACGCAGCGCCGGCGCCAATAATCGTATGAATCTCGTCGATGAACAGGACCGCGTTGTCCTGCTTCTTGAGCTGTTGCAGCACCGCCTTCAGGCGCTTCTCGAAATCGCCGCGGTACTTGGTGCCGGCGAGCAGCGAACCCATGTCGAGCGCGTAGATCGTGCTCTGCGAAAGCACGTCCGGTACCTCGCCGTCCACGATCTTCTTCGCCAGTCCTTCGGCAATCGCGGTCTTGCCCACGCCGGCCTCGCCGACGAACAGCGGGTTGTTCTTGCGCCGGCGGCACAGCACCTGGATGGTGCGCTCCACCTCGCGGTCGCGCCCGATCAGCGGATCGATCTTGCCCAGGCGCGCCTGTTCGTTGAGATTGACGCAAAACACGTCGAGCGGACTTTTCTCGGCCGTGGCGGCGCCTTCTTCGCTCTCTTCCTGCGCCGGCGTTTCGCTCGGATTCTCGCCCGGCACCTTGGAGATGCCATGGGACACGAAATTCACCACGTCGAAACGGCTGATGTTCTGCTTGTGCAGGAAATAAACCGCGTGCGATTCCTTTTCGCCGAAAATCGCGATCAGGACGTTGGCGCCGGTGACTTCCTTCTTGCCCACGCCCTGGACGTGCAGCACCGCGCGCTGGATAACGCGCTGGAAGCCGATGGTCGGCTGGGTGTCGATCTTGCTGCCCGCAGCGAGCTTGGGCACGTTTTCCTCGAGAAAGGCGTTGAGACCGCGACGCAACTCCTCGATGTTGCCGCCGCAGGCACGCAGCACGCGTGCTGCCGACGGATTGTCGAGCAATGCCGCCAGGAGGTGCTCCACGGTGATGAATTCGTGGCGCTTTTCGCGCGCGTTCTGAAACGCGCTGTTCAACGAAAACTCAAGTTCCTGCGATAACATGCCACTGCCTCCGGGCACAGGCCCATCGTCAATAAATCATCCCTTTGATAGACTTCCCCTATTCCGGCTCCATGGTGCACTGCAATGGATGCTGATGCTCCTGAGCATAGTTCAGCACCAGCCGCACCTTGGTTTCCGCAATTTCCCGGGTATAGACCCCGCAAACCCCGATTCCTTTCTGGTGCACATGCAACATGATGCGGGTTGCATCTTCGCGGTTCTTGGAAAAAAACCGCTCCAGAATAATCACGACGAACTCCATTGGAGTATAGTCGTCGTTCAGCAGGATGACCTTGTACAGCTGCGGCTTCTGAAGCTGGGGCTTGGCTTCCTGGACGACGGGACCGTCGAGATAATGCTGCTGAGGCTTATCGCTCATAATCTATAGATTACACCAATATATTTTGGCCCCGCCGGCCCGGATCCATGGTACAGGTACATTGTGCGACCCATGTCCGAAAATTCAACCCCAGCGGTAATGGCATGAATTTTGAGGCTCTCGCGCCGCGTTTTCGGCCTCCCGACCCGCCCGGCAAGGCCCTTCCTTGACTTGCCGACAAAAAGAAGGATGATGAACGAGGCTGCGCCTCAGCGCCGGTGTGGGCCAGGGACGCGCTATCAGCAATCCGAAACACGGCGGCAATAGGCCGCGGCAGGAGGGGGATGTATGCCACTAGGCACCGTGAAGTGGTTTAACGCAAGCAAAGGGTATGGCTTCATTACACCCAGTGACGGCGGCGATGATGTGTTCGCGCATTATTCCGCCATTGAAATGGAAGGGTACAAGACCCTGAAAGAGGGTCAGCAGGTCGAGTTCGAAGTCCAGGAAGGCCCAAAGGGTCCCCAGGCTTCCCACATACGTTCCCTATCCAAGTAGTCAGCGTTATTTCCGCGGATTTTTTTATGAACCCGGCATCGCCGGGTTTTCTTTTTTCGGCGCCGAAATTACAGGTGACGAATGATGGCGTCACCGAATCCGGAACAGCTGACCTGGGTCGCGCCCGGCATCAGGCGCGCGAAATCGTAGGTCACGGTGCGGGCGCCGATCGCGCCCTCGACGCCGCGCAGAATCCCGTCGGCCGCCTCGACCCAGCCGAGGTGGCGCAGCATCATCTCGGCGGACAGAATCAGCGAACCTGGATTGACCATGTCCTTGCCGGCGTACTTCGGCGCGGTGCCATGCGTGGCCTCGAACATGGCCACGGTGTCGGACAGGTTCGCGCCCGGCGCGATGCCGATGCCGCCGACCTGCGCCGCGAGCGCATCGGAGATGTAATCGCCGTTGAGGTTGAGCGTCGCAATCACGCTGTACTCCTCGGGCCGCAACAGGATCTGCTGCAGGAACGCGTCGGCGATCACGTCCTTGATGACGATTTCCTTTCCGGTCTTCGGATGCTTCACGCGCATCCACGGACCCTGATCGATGAGCTGCGCGCCGAACTCACGCGCGGCCAGTTCATAGCCCCAGCTCTTGAAGCCGCCCTCGGTGAATTTCATGATGTTGCCCTTGTGCACCAGCGTCACCGAAGAGCGATCGTTGGCGATCGCGTACTGGATCGCGCGGCGCACCAGACGCTCCGTGCCCTCGCGCGACACCGGCTTGATGCCGATCGCGGAGGTGTCCGGAAAGCGGATTTTCTTGACGCCCATTTCGCGCTGCAGGAAGGCGATGACTTTCTGCGCCTCGGGCGAGCCGGACGCCCATTCGATGCCGGCGTAAATGTCTTCCGAGTTTTCGCGGAAGATTACCATGTCGGTTTTTTCAGGTTCCTTCACCGGGCTCGGCACACCGCGGAAATAGCGCACCGGACGCAGGCAGACGTAAAGATCGAGTTCCTGGCGCAAGGTCACGTTGAGCGAACGGATGCCGCCGCCGACCGGCGTCGTGAGCGGTCCCTTGATCGACACCACGTAGTCCCTGACCGCGCGCAGCGTTTCCTCCGGCAGCCAGGCATTGCCCCCGTACGTGGCCACGGCTTTTTCGCCCGCGTACACCTCCATCCACGCGATCGCGCGCCGGCCGCCATAGGCCTTGGCCACTGCCGCGTCCACGACTTTGCGCATGACGGGGGTAATATCCACGCCGGTTCCGTCGCCTTCAATGAACGGGATGATCGGGCGGTTCGGAACAACAAGCGAGTAATCGGCGTTGACCGTGATCTTGTCGCCGGCGGGGACTTTGACATGCGTGAAAGACATGGGCGGCTCCGATAAAAATTGCCGCGCATTTTATCATCAGACACGGATCGGTGCGGAAAAAACCGCGGATCGCGCTACACTGCGTCCATGTCGCGGCTGATATTGTTCAACAAACCCTACGGCGTGCTGACCCAGTTCACCGACGCCGAGGGGCGCGAAACCCTGGCCGCCTATATCAAAATCCCCGGCGTCTATCCGGCCGGGCGGCTCGACCGGGACAGCGAGGGACTGCTGCTGCTCACCGACGACGGCAAGCTGCAGCAACGCCTGTCCGATCCGCGCTTCAAGCTGCCCAAAACCTACTGGGCCCAGGTGGAAGGCGAGCCGGACGAAAAAGCGCTGGAACGCCTGCGCCGCGGCGTGGTGCTCGACGACCGCCCGACCCTGCCGGCCGAAGTGCGGCGAATCCCGGAACCGGTGCTGTGGCCGCGAAATCCGCCGATCCGTTTTCGCCAGTCCATTCCGACTTCCTGGCTCGAGATCACGATCACCGAGGGCCGCAACCGCCAGGTGCGGCGCATGACCGCGGCCGTGGGTTATCCCACGCTGCGCCTCGTGCGCCATGCTGTCGGCCGTTACACACTGGCGGGCCTCGCGCCGGGTGAATGGCGTGAAGCCGATCCTCAAGTCTGATATGGTTTTATCATGATCTGGAAGCCGAACGTGGTGGTCGCGGCCATTATTGAGCGCGACGGAAAATTTCTGCTGGTCGAGGAAGAAGCGGATGGGCGATTGGTGCTCAACCAGCCCGCAGGACATCTCGACGAAGGCGAGAGCCTGCTGAACGCCGTGGTGCGCGAAACACTCGAGGAAACCGCGTGGCACTTCGAGCCGGAGTCCCTGCTCGGCGTTTATCGCTGGCCGCATCCGGCGAAATCCATGACCTACCTGCGTTTCGCTTTTACCGGCCGCGTCACGCGCCACGAACCCGAACGCCGGCTCGATCACGGCATCGCGCGCGCACTGTGGCTGACGCCGGAGGAAATCCGCGCCGAGCGCGCGCGTCACCGCAGCCCGCAGGTCGAACGCTGCCTCAACGATTATCTCGCCGGACAACGTCATTCCCTCGACCTGCTCAAGGATCTGGGCGAACTCACTGCGCCCACCGCCTCGCGGCGCACCGGCTGAACCTCCATGAAGATCGTGGTCGGCATTTCGGGTGGCGTGGACTCCGCCGTCGCGGCGTTGCTGCTGAAACGCGCGGGACACGAGGTCACCGGCCTGTTCATGAAAAACTGGGAAGAGGACGACGTCGCCGGGCATTGCGGCGCGGAAGAGGATCTCAAGATGGCACGCGCGGTCTGCGATGTCCTCGGAATCCCCCTGCGGACCGTCAACTTCTCCTCCGAGTACTGGGACCGGGTGTTCAGCTATTTTCTCTCCGAATACCAGACCGGCCGCACGCCCAATCCCGACGTGCTGTGCAACAAGGAAATCAAGTTCCGGGCGTTCCTCGATCACGCTCTCGTGCTCGGCGCGGACCGGATCGCCACCGGCCATTATGCGCGCACCGATGAACGCAACGGGCGCCGCCGGCTGCTCAAGGCAAGCGACGCCAACAAGGACCAGACTTACTTCCTGTATCTGCTGGACCAGGAGGCGCTGACACACACGCTGTTTCCCATTGGCGATCTGGCCAAAACGGAAGTGCGCACGCTAGCGCGCGCAGCGGGACTGCCGAATCACGATCGTCACGATTCCACCGGCATCTGTTTCATCGGCGAGCGTGATTTCAAATCCTTCCTGGCCCACTATATTCCTTCGCGACCGGGTGAGATGCGCACGCTTGCCGGCGAACGAAAAGGTCAGCATGACGGCACGATGTACTACACCATCGGTCAGCGTCACGGACTAGGCATCGGCGGCGAAGGCGAGGCCTGGTACGTCGTCGGCAAGGACGTCGCCAACAATATTCTCTACGTCGAACAGGGCGAGCATCATCCGGCGCTGTACAACACGTCGTTGATCGCAAACCAGCTGCACTGGATCGGCGGCCAGCCACCGGCTTGGCCATGCGCCACGCACGCCAAGATCCGTTACCGTCAGCCGGACCAGCCCTGCATCGCAAAGTCGCGTGGCGACGGACTGGATGTGTCGTTCGACGTGCCGCAGCGCGCTGTCACCCCCGGCCAGTCGGTCGTGTTCTACGACGGCGAGGAATGTCTCGGCGGCGGAATTATCGAGGAGTCCGTACCCATGTCGCGGGACGAAGCGAACCGTTACGCGCTCGGCTGAACCGGCTTTTTTCAGGCGGTTCTGGTAAAATGCGCCGGTCAACGGGTACGCCAACACCAGCCGGCACGCATGAAAAAAACAGACACGTCCGATGCCTTGCAGTTGAATCCGCTCACCGCCCTGTCGCCGCTCGACGGCCGCTACCAATCGAAGACCGCGCCGCTCCGTTCGCTTTTCAGCGAGTACGGCCTGATTCGCCGGCGCGTGCTGGTCGAGATCCGCTGGCTGCTCGCGCTCGCCGCGCACAAGAAGATCAAGGAAGTACCGGCCTTCTCCGCCGCCACAAAAAAAATTCTTGAGGGCATCATCGCGGATTTTTCGGAAAGCGACGCCCGGCGCGTCAAGGAAATCGAGGCCACCACCAATCACGACGTCAAGGCGATCGAATATTTCCTGAAGGAAAAAACCCGCGACAACCGGGAAATCGCGCGCTGCACCGAATTCATCCATTTCGCCTGCACCTCCGAGGACATCAACAACCTCGCCTACGCGCTGATGCTCAGGGACGGCCGCGACACGGTGCTGCTGCCGCGCATGGACGCACTGATCGCCGCGATCACGGACCTGGCCACGCGCCATGCCGACCAGCCGATGCTGGCGCGCACCCACGGCCAGCCGGCTTCGCCGACCACGCTCGGCAAGGAAATGGCCAATGTCGCCTACCGCCTGAAGCGCGTCCGCCGGCAGGTTGCCGCGGTGCCGATCCTGGGCAAGATCAACGGCGCCGTGGGCAATTACAACGCCCATCTCGCGGCCTATCCGGAAGTCGATTGGCCGGCTCTGGCCAGGTCCTTTGTCGAGGGACTGGCGCTCGAGTGGAACCCCTACACCACCCAGATCGAACCACACGATTGCATCGCCGAACTGCTCGATGCGATGGCGCGGTTCAACACCGTCCTCATCGACTTCAACCGCGACGTCTGGGGCTACATCTCGCTCGGTTACTTCAAGCAAAAAGTGGTCAAGGGAGAGGTCGGTTCATCCACCATGCCGCACAAGGTCAACCCGATCGACTTCGAAAACGCCGAGGGCAACCTGGGCCTGGCGAATGCCTTGATGCGCCACCTCGCCGAAAAATTGCCGGTGTCGCGTTTCCAGCGCGACCTCACCGATTCCACCGTGCTGCGCAACATGGGCGTGGCGTTCGGGTACATGCTGCTCGCCTGCGACTCCTGCCTCAAGGGCATCGGCAAGCTCGAAGTGAATACCGAACGGCTGCAGCAGGACCTCGATCAGAACTGGGAAGTCCTGGCCGAAGCGGTACAGACCGTCATGCGCCGTCACGGCGTGGAACGGGCTTATGAAAAACTCAAGGATCTGACCCGCGGCAAGGGCGGCATCACCCGCGACTCCATGCGCGCCTTCATCGGCTCGCTGGACATCCCCGAAACGGCGCGTAAACGGCTGCTGGCGCTGACGCCCGGCAGCTACACCGGCAACGCCGCCGCGCAGGCAAAAAATCTGGCCAAAACCAGAAACTGACCCGGCCGCCGGCATCTCCGGCGACGCTCCCCACCCGTGCCCATCACGTGATGTGGTCTATATATATCTTGATGGCGGCGATCAGCCGCCCGTGAGAGGAACGCTTGCGCAGGCATGGATACGGCAAAAGACACGCCGCCCGGTGACAAACCGCAACCCACGCGCCGGATCATCCGGGAACGCATCGAAGTCAGCGACTTTCTCGCCGAGCTGGCGGAAAATGCCATGCGCGAGATCGTCGTTTTCGCGCCGCAACTCGATGGCGCGTTTTTCAATACCCCCCGCTTCGCCCGCGCACTCGCCAGTTTCGCCGCGCGCCATCGCAACAATCTGGCGCGCATCGTGGTGGAAGACACGGAACAGGCGCTGCGCGACAACGACCGTCTCGTCGGCCTGTGCCGGCGTCTGAGCGATTTCATCCACATGCACCAGGTTTCCGAGGAACACATGGGCATCCGCGAAATGTTTCTGGTCATCGACCATCGCGGCTACCTGTTCCAGCAGGATATCGCCAAACCCGATTGCGTGGCGGATCCCCACGACGCGCACGAAGCGGTGCTGCTGGCGCGGCGTTTCAACGAGTTCTGGGATCGCAGCGAACCGATTATTTCCCTCCGCGCAACAGGATTGTGAGTTCCATGCAATCGATGACGTTCCTGTTTTCCCGCTTTCTGTTCCTGGTACCGCTTCTGGGCGTTTTGGCGGCGTGCGGCCACGCGCCGGTCGAGCCTCCGTCCGAAACCGCGGGCGACCGCGCGGTGAATCTCGCGCTGACCATGATCGGAAAACCCTATCGTTACGGCGGCAGAACACCGACCGGTTTCGATTGCAGCGGACTCGTGCAGTACAGCTATGCGCGCGCCGGCGTGGAGTTGCCGCACGGCACCGACAAATTGCGTCGCGCGACCCGTCCGATTTCGCGCGATCATCTGCAACGCGGCGATCTCCTGTTCTTCACCCAGAATGGGCGGAAATCCTCGCACGTGGCACTGTACATCGGCGACGGTCGCTTCGTGCACGCCCCTTCCAGCGGCAAGAAAGTATACGTGGCGGGATTCGACGATTCCTACTGGCAGCATCATTTCACGGAAGCGCGTCGTCCTGATGCCGACTGACATGGCCCGGCACGCGCCGCTCCTCGCCCGCCTGTTGATCGTTCTCGCGATTTCACTGACGGCGATCGGCGGCAGCGCCGATGAGGCACGCATTATCCAGCTGAAACACCGTCCGGCCGGCGAAATCATCCCGCTGCTGCGTCCGCTGCTCGCGCCGGAAGACGCGCTGAGCGGCATCGACTACCGGCTGATCATCCGCACCTCGGACAGCAACATGAAGGCCGTCGAGCGTCTGTTGGCCCAGCTGGACGTGGCGCCACGACAGCTGCGCATCACCGTGGAACAGCGGGTGATGGACGATCGTTCCACCACGACACATTCCATCACGGGAGAAGCACCCGTCGGCGACCGCGCGCGGATCAAACTGCCCGGGAAAGTCACGGACGATCAAGGACTCGTCGTGCAAAAAGACGATCTCCGGTTGCACGCCGGAAACCGCACGACAGCAAGCCGAAATGCGGTCATCCAGACCGTGATGATGCAGGAAGGCCAGCGCGCTTATATCCGCATTGGCCAGTCAGTGCCGCATGTGAAAAAAATCCTCGCGCTCAGCCACAACCAGGCGCTGATAGCACAGGGGATCGAATTTCAGGACGTCACCACCGGTTTCGACGTGCTGCCGCGCGTGCACGGTGACCGCGTACGCCTGGAGATCACACCGCGGTTGTCCAGCTTGCGCGATCCCTCCACCGGCCTTGCCGACCTCCAGGAACTGGCCACGACGGTGGAAGCAAAGCTGGGCGAATGGATCGAATTAGGCGCGATCCTCGACCAGAACGACGAAGTCGAGCGCGCCATCCTGGAGAGCGCCACGACGGAATCGGGCGAGCGCCGCGCGATCCGTCTCAGGGTCGAGCAACCCGTTTCAGGCGCCCGCTTGCCGTGAAGACAGGACGTCGGGTGCGAGCTCGGCGACAAAAGCGCGCACCTGCTGCTCGGTGCGCGCGCCGCTGAAACGGCCGGCTTCCTCCCCCTGCATGAACAGAATCACGGTGGGAAAACCGCGCAACTGGTAACGCCCGGCGAGACGCATGTTCTCGTCCACCTCCACCTTGGCGAGCAGCAGCTTCCCCTGGTAAGCCTGCGTCAACCGCTCCAGCACCGGCGTCAGCACCCGGCAAGGCGGACACCAGTCGGCCCAGAAATCCACCAGCACCGGATGCCGGCGGGAGGCTTCCAGCACTTTTTCGGCAAAATCACTTTCGTTGACGTCAAAGATCGGCGAAGAAGGCATTTTTTATTTATAGAACACAAAAACGGAAAAAAAGGATCGCTGACGTCGCCAGTCGGGAAACGACGCTATTCTAGCTGTCGTTATTCCGGGAGAAAAGCTATAGTCGCGCGCCATGAACGCCCGCGACTACGCGCTCCTGATCGACCTGCTGAAGCAGCCCACCGCCCCGTTTCGCGAAGAACACGTGATAGCGACGGCGATGCGCATGCTCGAACGGGCGCACGTCCCTTATTTCCGCGATCCGGACGGCAACATCGTCGTGGGCTGCGGCTCGCTCGGCGACTACCGCCGGCGACTGCAGGAACGCAGCGACGAGCCGTTGCGCGTTTTCATCGCGCACATGGATCATCCGGGTTTCCACGGCGTCCGCTGGCTCGCGCCGGCGCGCCTGCGGATCAAATGGCATGGTGGCTCGCCGGTGCGTCACCTCGCCGGCAGCCGCGTCTGGCTGGCAACCCGCGACGGCGAATGGACACATGGCCGGCTGGGCCGGGTGCGGCTTCTCAGGTCCCGGCACGCGATCGACACTGCGGACGTGCACGTCACCGTCAGTCCCGAAACTCCCCGGCCGAAAGCCGATGCGCTATACGGCGGCTTCATGTTCCGTTCGCCGGTCTGGCGCGCCGGGAAAAAGCTGCACGCCAGGGCCTCCGACGATTTCGTCGGCGTGTTCGCAATCCTGCGCACCGCGATGAATCTGTATGAAGGTCGCCGTCTTCGGAAAGCGCCGCCCTTCATCGGCCTGCTCACGCGTGCGGAAGAAGTCGGTTTCATCGGGGCGATCGCACACCTCGATCGAGGATGGCTCTCCGAAGCGCGCCGACCGGTATTGTGTGTCAGTCTCGAGACATCGCGCACCTTGCCGGGCGCGATCGTCGGCAAGGGCCCGGTCGTGCGCCTGGGCGACCGGCGCACCGTGTTTCATCCGGACTATCTCAAACTGCTCGCCGACGTAGCGCAGAAATCCCTGCCGAAGCGGCATCAGCGTCGCATCATGGACGGCGGCGCCTGCGAGGCGACGGCGGCCACCGCTTATGGGCTGCCCGCGATCGGCGTCTCGGTGCCGCTGGGCAATTACCACAATGAAGCATTCGAAGGCGGACCCGATTGCCGCGCCGCGCGCGGACCGGCGCCGGAATTCGTGCATCTGGACGACATCGACGGCATGCTGAAGCTTTGCCGCGGCCTGATGGAACCGGGGCCGGCCTGGAAGGAGCCGTGGAAAGAGCAGCGTGGACTTATGCGCCGGCGATTGAAAAAATACCGCGCGCTTCTGTAATGCATCGCCGGAACAAATAGGCAGTCGACTGCCAGCCTGCAATGGCGACAGGCTGGTTGGAAGTGATTATTCCTTGTGGCAGGGCATATCCACCAACACGATGCACTGAGCTTTCGATCCCATCGATATATCTCGTCCGGGACGGCGTGTTTGTTAATGCTGGAACACGGCGTCTGGTCCCTTTGATTCATCGCCCGAGGCGGAGACCGCGAGATCGCTCGTTTCAGGCGCGACGCTCGTTCACTTGGCAGTTGCCGTTGGGAAGAAAACCGGTTGGCCGCTCGGCATCTTGTCTCCTTCCGACAGGCCCTCCCAGTCGTAGATCTTGTTCTGCGCCGCGCGGGCATTCGGAGCATCCGACGCCGCACGCAGGTAATACTTCATGTAGGTAACCGCCTCCGGATACAACCCCAACTCTCCGTAGACCAGCGCCGTGTTGAAATGGCCTTCCGGCCACCAAGGAGCAAGCACCAGCGCCCGCTGATAGGGCAGGAGTGCGTCGACGAAGCGCCAGCTCCTGATCGCCGATTCGGCCTGTACCTTGTACTTCATGGCTTCTTCCGGCAACGGAGGTCGGCTCGCAGGATTGCGGTACTTCTCGATCTCGGCGACGTGTTTATCAAACAGCGCTTTCCGGAAGTTCGCGAGCTGACCGGTCTTTGCATGCAGGTGCATGGTCCACACTGCCTGCAGAAAGTCGGTGGCCTGCTGACGGCCCGTGCTGCCTTGCCAAACGAATTGCAGATGGGTCAGCGGGCGACCATCGTATATCCTCGCACCAAGGACGACCCAGTAGTAATCTTTGATGGGGTCGCCGTCTGAATCGATCTCGTTTGTGCTGAGTCTGGACCAGTCGATCTGCCAGACCCACATGCCATCAACGTTTCCGTCTTTGGTCATCGGGCCCGCCAGAAGCAGCCGATAGCTGTCGGGCTGGAATACAGACACTTTGATCGACTGCGGCACATACTCGCTGCCGCGATGAACCATGACATTAACGTCCACTGCAGCGGCGAGCGCCTCGCCAATCTTCTTGACCGCCCCCTCGACGTCGTACGCGGGTCTGGCGCCGGGATCGGGACGATACAATGGGCCGGCACAGGCGCCGAGCATGGTGGCAAGGATCATTGCCAGAACAACAACCTGGTGGACTGCGCGTATGTGCATGTTCATATTCTCTTTGTTCTCGTTAAGACTTTTCGTGGTTACGTTGCTTGCCGGATATGGGGCAGCGTCCGAGCGGCTTCAATTCGATTGGCCGTCTTGGCCGGCCTTCCGCTCCCAGTCGTAGATCTTGTCCCGCGCCGCGCGGGCGTTGGGTGCCGCCGGTTCGAGCGTCAGGTAGCGCTTCATTTCACCGATCGCGAGGTCATGGTCACCGACTTCAGCCAGAATCAGCGCACGATTGAAATATCCCTCGGCCCACCATGGCGCGGCCTTGAGACCTTGCCGATAGAACTCGGCGGCTCCCTCAAAATCCTTGTCCCGTACCGCGCCTTCTGCCTGGACTTTAAAACGTATCACAGCCTCGGGTAATGGCGGTTTTGCCACCCCATTACCGTAGCGCTGCACCGCATTCCGGAAGCGAACCTCGTCATCCACCACGGTGTCGGGATTTTGAGCAGCCTGGCGCAGCGCATACAGCGCATCAGCGACGCGGCGCACCCTTGCTTCATCGGTGCCGCCAGGATAACTCACGAAAAATTCCTTCTTGTTGGTCGTGCGCGAATAATCCGGATCAAGAACAATGCCTCCACCCCTCCGGAAAACATTGGGCCTTAGCTCGCGAAGCAGGAACGCAAATGTCCGTCCACTGCCTGCGGTAATTACCAATTCCTCCGCATTGACCTGGATCCTTTCAATTGGGAGATCCATTGAAGAGGCCGCTGCGCCTGTAAAGTGCTGCACCAGCCGGGTCGAATACTTCGTTTTCGGAACGCGCAGCAAGTCATGCCGGACCAGCGCCCTGGCGTCGTCGACATCCATGCTTCGCAATTCTGCTTCGTGCTCGTCGGGGGCGTAGTGGCCGCCGCAAGCTGCCAACAATGGCAACGCGACAATTCCTACAGCCCAGGATCGCCATCTGTAATCACTCATGAACCCTCCCCGTATCTGCTATCAGCCCGTCAATACGACCGGCGGACCCGACCCGCTCCGGTGTCCCCGCTCGTGTCGTCACCGGCCTTGCGTTCCCGGTCGTATATCTTTTCCTGCTCAGCGCTGCATCCGGCCTTCCCAGTCGTAAATCTTGTCCTGCGCGGCGCGGGCGTTTGGCGCGTCGGGAACCAGCGACAGGTAGCGCTTCATTTCGCGCACAGCGGCCTTGAAGTCGCCGATTTCGCTCAGCACGAGCGCGCGATTGAAATGTCCCGCTGGCCACCAAGGGGCCACCGTCAAAGCGTCTTCGTAGAGATCGGCCGCGTCCTGGAAACGCTTGCTCCGCACCACCGTCTCGGCCTGAATCTGGAAACGACGGATGTCCTCGCCCGGAACGGGTTTAACGCTGGCCTGGCGGTAGGTCTCGGCCACCCTCGTGAAGTCGGTATCGGCTTGCGCCCTCGCCTCCGGACTGGCGGCGTGTTTGAGGACAAGAATCGCGTTCGCGAGCCGGTGTGCCAGCTCCTCGTCGTGCGAACATCCCCCAACCCAGATACTTCCTGACTGGGGCCGGACGGACAGAATCACCTGGCCCGTTTGCCCACCACGGAAAATGACCGGCGCTGGCAATGTGACAAACTCGAAGCGCCATTTGTCGTTAAGGACGAATGCATCTGAATGGACGGAAACCTCATTGATATCGCGGTAAGCGGATTCGGCTGGCGCCCAGTACATTCTTTGCTTCCCGCAGCTCGGCTCGCGCAACTTCATCAGTGTCGCGCGCGCCTCGCGGACACTAAGCGGCTGATCGATAGTATTGACTGTCACCTCAGTCGCGCAACCAGATAGGAAGCCAAGACTCACCGCGCCTATCAATGCCAGTACAACTCCACACACAACTCGTCTCGTGTGCATCGGCCTCGCCTCGAAGTCTTAGTGCTGCGCGGTTGTTTGCTTGCCCTTGAAATATCCGCGGTTGTACGCTTCGATCCACTGCGTGCGGCACGGACCGAGCGCGCGCGGGTCGGAGGCCGCCTCGGCGGGCTTGCCGCCGGCACCGGCCAGTTGTCCGATCCGATCGGCTTCATCGAGGATACGCTGGCGCTGCTTGTCGCCGACCTGGTAGCCGGCCCGATAATCGGAAAGACAGGCCTGCTGCCGATCCGCTTCCACGGCGGCACAGCGCGGCCCAGCATTCTGCGAGTAGCACTGGCTCGCATCTTCAAAACCCTTGTTAAACGCTTCGGAGTGCTTGGTCGACGCTGCGTCGGGCGCGCTCTTCGACGAGCCTGGTCCGGCCGACGCACTGGCGGATTCGTCACCGGTCATCAACTGGAGGTCAGGGGAGGGTTCAACGCCCATGAGCGAGAGCGAATTGGGATCCGAGCTTTTTGATTCGCCGAGCAGCCGCTGTTTCGTCTCCTCGGCCCGCCGCGCCGCTTCCTCTTCGCGGCGTTTCTGTTCGGCGGCGCGAACTGCCGCCTCGGCCCTGCGTCGCGCGTCATCTTCGGGGCTGCCGAATAGGGCCTTGTGCAGTTCCTGACCAACGGCATAGGCGCCGATGGCTACTCCCTGCTGAATGAGCTGTTGCTGCGGTGTTGGACCCACCACGGACGGTGCGGCGGAACGCCCGGAACCACCGGAGGAACCGCAATATTTGTTGTATTCCGTGGTTCCTCGGTACTCGGGAAGATCGCAGATGCTGGTACCGGTCGGGTCGGCATGAGTGGCGTTGTGTGGCCACCCAAAAAACAGCAATAACAATATCGAGCAACCAGACGGGCCCGCAAGGTTTTTCCACCCCATGATGTCCCCTTTGCTTAGTTACAGATCAATCAACATACCGTTCAGTTCATCTCGGAATGGCTATGCGTAATATTATTTATGATAGCAGCAACTATTCCGCTTTCTACCGTTTTGCGCTGCCGGTTTGCAGCGCACTTCCTGCGATTGCCGTAGAGCCCATCTGCGTGGTTGTGTGGTCGGATGGAGTGAAACGGAATTCTGGAATCAAACCCCGGATCCCGCTGCGCTTCGTACCGGGGCGCATACCGTGCGTCCGGCCGGGATGACGCTACGCGTTTGAAGGCTTGGTCCCGATCGCAAAAAGCGTCTCCACATTCAGCCACAAACCCTGTTCGCCCATGAGTGCGCGCACCTCCGCGAGATGCCCGGCGCGAAACGAGTCCAGCCGATCGGACGGAATCTTCTCGACCCAACCGCGCATGGCGCTGTTCCAGACCACTTCCCACCACTGCTCTTCGTCCTTGAGGTGGTAGCCCAGCTGTTCGGAATGGACTTCGGGATTCTCCAGTCCGGCGACATTCAGCAACTGAAGACAGCTTTCGGGGTCGGCGAGAGGCGTCTGCTTGTCCGGCACGTTCACGCCGTAACGCTCCATGCGCCGGATGAACATTTCCATCATCGGCTGGAACGCCGGCTTTCCGAACACCGTGAACAGGATGCGTCCGCCGGGCTTGGTCACGCGCACCCATTCATGCAGTCCGGCAGCCATGTCATGCAAAAAGAATATGCCGAAGGAGCAGACCACGTAATCGAAATAGCCGCGGCGGAACTCGAGCGCGGACGCATCCATCACATGCAGATCTATGTTGGGAATGCCGAACTTGACGATTTTTTCCTGCAACCGGTCGAGCATGCTTTCGGCCAGGTCGATGGCCATGACCCGCCCTTCGTTTCCCACCGCCTGCGCCGCGGCCAGCGAGACTGCACCGGTCCCGGCCGCCACGTCGAGAATCTTCGCCCCGCGCGCCGGGTTGAGCCAGACGATCAGCCGGTCGGCGCAGAACGGGAAGAAACGCATCGCGGGATTGTCATAGCCGGGGGCAACGCGGTTGAAAACCGCCGCCACCTCCGCGCGCGGGTCGGGCATGGTCATGCGGCGATTATGTGTCAGAACCTGGCGCGGGAAAACAACCGTGCGGAATTGGCTGAAATAAAAGCGGGGATAATCGGCGGCCAGCGGTCCTGGGGGGCGGGAACCCGAGTAGGGTTCCATAGCTTGGACATGATGTACAACATGCCACTCGCTTTTTGCGATTCACCTAAGAATCGTCCCCAGGATTTATATCCGCCAGCCGGAGGTCACGTGCGTGACAACCATTGAATAACAAAATTCAGGCATCCGAACATTGACAAGCATCAAATCCGGGCCGGCCGGCCGCCGGTGGCCCATATTCCGGCACACAAAATGACCCATTCCGACTCATATCCCTTGATGATCAAGGGTAAACGACCGCAGACATGGGCAATCCGCGCCACCTCCTGTCGGCTTGGCAACCCCAGATATCGCGGCAATAGCCCGGACAATGCCCATGCAACCTATACTTTTTGAAACCCTAGTTTGATAACCCTCAGGTTGACAAGGAAGTCACGTGACGGCAAGAAGCATTTTCCAGAAAGTCTGCCCGGGATGCATGGCCACGCTGGCGCGGGATGCGCGGGAATGCACTTGCGGGCACCAGTTTGACCACGATGACGCGGACGCGTCACTCTCCTCGGAAGAAATTCGGCTGAAAGCCGAAGAACTCTATAAAAATTATCTCGCGGCGCGCGTCGAGCAAGCCACCAAGGCCGCCCAAGCTGCCCAAGCCGATTTCGCCCGCGACCCCTCCAATCAGGGAAAATCCAATAGCGTCGCTTCCGCGATGCGTGAAGTGCAGGCGGCCGAATCCAACCTGGCGGCGCAATCCGCGCGCGTGGCGGAAATGAAAAAAGCCTTGCTGCCCACGGCCCCGCCTGCTGCCCCGCTCCCCGTGCCCGTGACGACTTCCGCCAGGAAACGGGCAACGGCATTGAAAGCCGTCACCGCAAAACCACAGGCGCAGATTACGCGCAAGCCGATACCGGTCTTGACCGAAGTGGTAGCCGCCGCGCCCGAGCCGGTCCGTCCGAAGCGCCACACGAAATCGGCCACTGCGGCTCCGAGGAAATTACCGGCGGTCGTCGCGGTGCCCGTGAAACAGGAGGTCGCCACGCCCCGGCCCGCTCAATCGGCAACGCCAAATCCCGCCTTCCGTCAGGCGCAGGCCGCCAAGGCGGAGAAAATCCTGCAGGCCCTCATCAACACCAAGCCGACGTCCAAACCCGCCACCAAGGCAGACAAGGAAGTGTTGCAGGTGACGCCAGCGGCGAAAAAACCCGAGGCGACCCAAGCCGCCACACCGATTCCCGTCAAGGCGGCACCACGGCTCTATACCCAAGCTGACAAAAAGGAATGCCCGAATTGCACTTCCTCGGTGCCTATTGCCATCGCGCGGTGCCGCTGCGGTTATGAATTTCCGTCCAGCGAGCTGCTGATCCCGGCGCTCGCCATGAGCGACGAGGAACGCGCGGAGTTTACCAAGCTGTTCAATGCTCCGTGAATGTCGCGGGCGCGCGACCCGGGCGTGCTTCTACCCTTCGGCTGACCGCCTTCCGATTATTTCCCGGTTGATGTCGGAAAACAGATCCTCCAGCGGTTGCGGTTTGGCCACGCCGTAACCCTGCGCGAAATCCACTCCGATATCGCGCAATATACGAAGCACCTCATCGTTCTCCACGAATTCCGCAACGGTCTGAATACCCATGGCGTGACCGATCTGATTGGCGGATTCCACCACGGCGCGATTGACGGAATCGCTGGCGATATGCCGTACGAAGCTTCCGTCGATCTTCAAAAAATCCACTTTGAGGGTCTTAAGATAGCCGAAGGAACTGAGGCCGGTCCCGAAATCGTCGAGCGAAAAGCGACAACCCATGCCTTTGAGCACGGCAATGAAATGTGTCGCCCGCGCGAGATTGCGCATGGCGGTGGTTTCGGTGATTTCGAAACAGATCTGTGTCGGCGGGACGCCGGTTTTATCAAAAGCGTCCATGACAAATTTGAGAAAATTATCCTCGCTCAACGACTGCCCCGAGAGATTGATGGAAAACAGCCAGCTCCGGGTGACGGAGGCATTCTGTGCAATGGTTTCGAGGGCCTTGCGCACGACCCAGCGGTCGATCGACGTCATGAGGTTGTAGCGCTCCGCCGCCGGGATGAAGGCCAGCGGCGGAATCAGCTTGCCCTCCTCGTCCAGCAGGCGGATCAGCAACTCGTAATGCGGAGGGCCTCTCGCCGGATCCGCGACCGGCGCGATTTTCTGGCAATGCAGACGGAAACGGTTTTCGTCCAGCGCCTTGCCGAGACGCGAGACCCAGCGCATTTCTCCATGGCGCTGTTTGAGTTCAGCGTCTCCCAGATTGTAAACATGGGTGCGATTTCGCCCTGCTTCCTTGGCGGAATAACAAGCCACGTCGGCCGCGCTCATGATGTCCGTGATACTCTGCTCGCTGGAGGTGATGGACACGAGACCGATACTGACTCCGACATCAAAGGTGTAATCACCCCAGGTAAACCGGTATGCCCTTACCCGGTTGAGCAGCTTTTCCGCGATCCGTTTGGCGACTTCGACATCGCAGCGTTCGAACAGGACGGCAAACTCATCCCCGCCGAACCGGGCCACCGTATCCGTATCGCGTATATTCTCGCGCAATATCGCGGCAAACCGGCGCAACAGTTCATCGCCGGCGATATGGCCGCAGGTGTCATTGACAATTTTGAACTGGTCGAGATCCATATAACAAAGCGCGTGTCCATTCGTACCGGAGTCCACCTCGCTCACGGCCTTTGCCAGACGACGTTCGAACTCGCGCCGGTTGAAGAGCCCGGTCAAGTCATCGTGGCTGGCTTGATAGGACAACTGCTTCGCCATTTTGCGCGCCCGACTCGCGTCATGCAGCACCAGCACCGAGCCGATCAGCAGGCCGTCGTCCTTGCCGCGAATTGGCGCTGCCGTGCTCACGACATCCACTTCCGATCCGTCCGACCGCACCAGCAGGACGTGCTCCACGGTTCCGACAACCATTCCCTCGCGCAGGCAGGTTTCCACGGAATTTTCGACCGGCCGGCGATGCTCATCGTCAATGAATTGCAGGACATCCTTGGCTGCCCTGCCACAAACCTCGCTGAATTTTCTGCCGGTAAGCTTTTCCGCCATGGGATTGAGGTACTGGATAATGCCATGCGCGTCGGTGGTGATCACCGCGTCACCGATCGAATGCAGAGTCACTTCAATGCGCGTTTTCTCGGCCAGCAGGCTCGCTTCGGACTCGCGTACCTTGGCGAAAGCTTCCTGCAGCTCCTTCTGCTTCAGGCTGACAAAATCGAGCGCCTTGTTGATGAACCGGGCGAGAAAACCGAATTCATCCGTGCGTTTCTCCTCGAACCTCAGCGCCATCTCCCCATGGGTGATCGACTTGGCGGTTTGGACCATATGCTGAAAGGGACGGGTCAATATTCTTTGAAGCATCCAGTGCAAGAGAAGGCCGAAGGCAAGCATGGTAATGCCGATGGCAACCAACACCTTCTTGCGTTCCAGGACCAGAGAATCCTTCAGGGTCGGGTGATACACGACGACCAGCACACTAAACGGAATTTCTTTTGGATTTACGGGGCGGTAGGTGAATGTGCGCTCGAATGACGCCAGATCTCCCCCTTGCTGTCCCAGAACCAACTTTTTTCCCTCCGCATATAGACTGATGCCTGCGAATTGATGCTGATGCATCAATTCATTTGATTTTCCTTCAATCTCTTCCCAAGAAAAATTCTTTCTGCTTTTGATAAATTCGGCCAGCTCAAATACCAGACTATTGGCATTTGTCACACGAGTATTTTTGATTTCCGTTTCCCGGCCATTCAGCAAAGCGAATGCCGCGAGCATTCCCACCAGGATCATGCCCCAGAATACGACGACTGAAATCTTGGTTGAGAGGCTGGATTGCAGGTTATTACCTGCGCCCGCCTGCATCGATGGGGATTTCATCTAAACCCGAGCCAGCGAAATCCCATGACCATGGGACAGATGCCGCTCAAGCCGGCACCGAAGAGAGCGAACCCGATAAACCAGGGAAAGAACCACAACTCCTTGTTGAATGCGAGATAACTGATGATTAGAAAGGCGGCAACGGCAAGCCGCAAAGCCCGCTCCGCCTCAAAGTTGATCCGTGCCTGATCTCCCGGTGACAGAGCGCAATCGGAAACACCAGCGCCTGATGCGCCTTGCAGGCGCGAGATGAGAATCGGTATGCGCCAATTGGTAATGCCCTCAATCAATATGACGGCGATAAAACCGTAGATCACCAGCCGCAGATCGAAATACAGCGCCACCAACAACACGGCCCCCAGAATGATGCGAAATACCCGCTCGCTCATATCGCCTCCAGATACCGGGTACACGGTCAACGATGCAATTTGCTGCTCTCACCGCTTTCAGGCACTGACACACTGAAAGCCCTGGGCTTGCCAACAAAGCTTAGGTCTTTTCAGGACAGGCCCCTTATCAACTAAAGAGCAATATCCATGCCTACCGAACAGTTGACTGGTTTTGCAGGGTATTGGCAGAGCCGGAAAATCCCCGACTGGTGCGGATAAACCGACTGAATCAGCGGGGGCGGGGTAACTTGAAGCGTTCCCCGTGGTAACTCAGGACCGCCCCGTCAGGGACGATCTCCTCCACGCGAACGCCGCCTTCGATCAGGCTGCCTTTGTGGTATTCATGGTTATTGATGAAAAGTATCCGCTGCGACTCGTCCGGCGAGTACACATGGATCGTAACGGCCATGGCGGGCACGGCATGCTGCATTTCAAGCGGCATTTGTTGTAATAACGGGGTGGTGTCCGTCTCCACGGACACGGCGGACGCATCCGCCGGCGGCGAAGATCGCTGTTTCACGGCCGCCATTTTTCGATGCGGCACTGCAACGGGTTTTGGGGCGACGACGGGGACAGGCAGCTGCGCCTGTTCCGCGAGGTCGCGTACCGGGGGGTCGCTCTTCTTCACCGGCATGACGGGAGGCGCGGCCGCTGGTTCTGCGGCAGGTGGCACGATCGCAGCCGTTGCCGCGCCGGGGGCCGGAACGGGGATGGCAGCCGCACCGGGTGTCTCGGTGACCAAGCTGCTGGCCGTGTTGTGCCAGAAGATCACTGCCACACCCAGCATGATGAGCAGAAGAATGACGCCGGTCACCAGCAGCCAGCCGCCCCGCCACGGTAATGAAACATCATGCACCGGTCCGCCGGGACGCAAAGGCGCTTTCGGCTGCCGTTCCTGTTCGGACTTCCTCAGGGCGTCCAGAATATAAGACATGCTCAGCGTGTCTCCGCGGTTCCGGCGTCGGCCACCAACGTGGGCGATTTGCCCGGCAGATAGTTCTGCAATTGTTCCAGCGTGCCCCGGCCCGCCACGCCGTCAGGCGCAAGCCGGTGCCGTCCCTGAAATTCCCTAAGCTGAGCCTGCAGGTTCTTGTCGAACAGGTCGCTCGATTCCGCCGCGAGCGGCTCGCCGCGGTAACGGGCCAGCGCGTCGCGCAGCCAGATCACCGCATCGCCACGGTCGCCGAGCCGCAGCATTTCCTGTTCCGGCATCGGCGGCTTCCAGAGCAGCAGGTATTTTCCGAACCAGTAACGGCCCACCTCGCTCACCGGAAATTCGTGCGGCTGCCCGCCGATCACCAGCGAGGCGGTGTCAGCCGTCAGTTCCGCCACGAGGACATGATGCTTGCCGCCCGCGGCGTCCTGCAGTTCGATGACCGCCGGACGGTTGTAGCTGCGCAGATTGTTCCATGTCCCGGTTTTGTACACACAATGCAGGCCGGCGTTCAGCGCGCGCTCGCATCCCGTGCTTCCCAGCAGCGAGGCATAATTCAAATTCCAGCGTTCGAACAGACCCTTCAGTGCCGATTCGGTGTCGGTCGACAGTCCGGCGTTGGCCAGCAGCGACTCCAGCGTGACGGGCGGTTTGGGCGTGCCGGTGACGGGAATTCCGCCCGCCGGCGTTGCCTCACGGGATTCATTCGCCGCCGCGGCCGTCGCATTGTTCGGCGCAACCTTGGCTGCCGGCGCTGCATCGGATGCAACCGCCGCGACTGTTTTGTCCTCGGTGGGCGGCGGTTGCCTGCCGCCGGGCCACCATTGCCAGCCCGCCACGAACAGAATCGCCGTCAGAACTGCGGCGGCAGGAGCGATCACGCGCCAGTTGAGCCCGCGGGAAGACTTGACCGGCGATCCGACCTCGGCCGCGGCGCGGTTCACGAGCCCGGCATCCACCACCGTCTTCTCGCGCGTATAGGCGCCCAGCAGCGCGCGGTCACAGATAATATTGATGAGCCTCGGAATCCCCCCCGAAAGCGCATGCACGCGGCGCATCGCCGACAGGTTGAAAAGCGACGCGCGCCCACCGGCCACACGGCAGCGGTGAACGATGTAATAACAGGTCTCCTCGCGGGTCAGCGCGGTCAGGCGATAGCGTGCCGTGATGCGCTGCGCGAGCTGGCGCAAATCCGGCTGCGCCAGCAGACCCGCCAGTTCGGGCTGGCCGATGAGGATGATTTGCAGCAGCTTCTGCCTGGTGGTTTCGAGGTTGGTAAGTAACCGGATCTGTTCCAGCACTTCGCGGCTCAGATTTTGCGCCTCGTCGATGATCAGCATCGTGCGCCGGCCCTGCGCATGACTCCGTAGCAGATGGGTATTGAGCGCATCGATGAGCTGTTTGAGGCTCGCACGTTCGCCGGGGTGCGGCACGCGCAATTCATCGCAGATGGCGGCGACGAATTCGACCACCGTCAGCACCGGGTAAAGTACCAGCGCTACGTCCACGTCCTTGGGCAACCGCTCGCCCAGCGCGCGGATGAGCAGGGTCTTGCCGGTGCCGACTTCGCCGGTGAGTTGTACGAACCCACCGCTTTCGCCGAGTCCGTATTGCAGATGCGCCAGTGCTTCCTGATGTCCGCGGCTCAGGTACAGGTAGCGCGGATCCGGCGGGATCGAAAAGGGATTTTCATACAGCCCGAAATATTGAAGATACATACCTGCCTCAGTGCTTAACCGCCCATGGCCGGGCCGTCGTTATTTATTAGCCCATGGGCGCATACGATACCATTAATTGCCCCTTGCTTCGCGGGCCCGCCAAAAAGCCTGGCGATCTGTTCACGTCCTGTCTTGGAAAGCGGTGCAAACCACCGGACGGATACAAAGAGAATTTCATGGACACGGACCCGCCTCGTTATCCCCGGGTAGGGCATGACGAGGCGGGAGGAACGACGTGTGAACTCGGAGAAGGAATTACTGACGGCGGCGGGATTCGATGACGTAGTCCGGCGACTTGGCCGCCTGGACAATCTTGCGCAGATCGGCAAGCTGGGCTTGCAGCGCCTTGATCGCCTCCGCGATCTCGACGGTCTGTCTGCCTGCATCATCTTTGGGTGTATCGGTTTCCATCTTTGCTGCGCGCCATGCTTCACTCATGCGACCTCCTTGTGTGAACCGGCTGAACCAGATACGCGATGATTCGTATCCCCTCCTCCGCCCGATGCCGCGGGGAGCCGAGATGTACACATAATTAAGGGGGAAAAGATAGCAAAATTCAAGGCGTGAACATCTCTTTTAATCAGGCCTAAAAGATGACCGCGCAACTTTGTCCGATGAAATGCCGAAAAGCTGCGCTGAGACTTGCATATCGGAGTTCAATCCATCTGTGAGCCGCATACGACAGGTGTATGTTTTTTGCCAACAACAATCCGGAAATTCCAATATCAAGTTTTCCGACACTTATACCTTCAGTACACATTTTTGATAAAGGTCCCTGAGCATACTGCCCGGATCGTATTTATTCTTGAGTCTGTCGTAAGCCGGTTTGTTATACATCTGCCAGAATTCCTCCGGCGAAAAATAGGAATCCGAATACAGTGACTTCATGCCACCGAGCGCCATGACTTGTTGCTCGACCCGACGGTTGTAATAACCCGGCGGCAGTTTCTTTCTCCCGCGTATCACGTCCCAGAATCCGAAATTGACGTAAAGCTTTCCCGGGTCCATCGGATAGAGATCGAATTTCACCCGCCTGTCATAGGCGCGCGTGGGACAGATCCATGCCGGCATGAAACGGATCACATCGTGATAGAACTCGAGAAATTGTGTCGCATGCTCGACGGGAATCTCGACATCCTGGATCACCGACTCGGCGTGAATACCGGACAGCTTGTTGATCATCTGCGTCAGCTTCCAACGGCTGTTCCAGCGCATGATACGGGTATAGGTCATCGAATTGAGTCTCGATCGGCCGTAAAGCCGTCGGATCAGCGGATGCTGGGCGTAAAGGTTTTTGGAACACCAGAACCAGTCCGTGTCCCAGCGCCAGAGATAATCGCTGGTCGTCAGATAGTCCTCGGAACGTTCGCGCAGCGAGCGGTAATATATTTTTTCGTAGGTGTAATCGCTGATGTAAGGCGCGTTATCGGTAAACCGACCCAGTGTCAGCACCATTTCATTCCGGCCGAACACCACACCATCGACGAAATCCACACCGGGGTTATCGCACTGCCGCGCCACTTCGGCAAAATAGGCCGCCGGATCGGCATAGCGGAGATGGGTAAGTTTCACGAAGTTCTTGACCGGCACCACCTTGGCCTTGAGTTTCAGGGCATATCCGAGCGTGCCGTAGGAGTTCGGAAAACCATAAAACAAATCGCTATGTTCGTTGGTCGGCGTGCACAAAACGGTATTGCCGCCGGGAAGCAGAATTTCCATTTCCTGGACCGTCTCGTGGACCAGCCCATAACGGAAGGAAGAAGACTCGATCCCGCAACCGACCGCGGCCCCGCCGATGGTGATGGATTTGAGCTGGGGAACCACCGCAGGCATGACGCCATGCCGAAGACATTCGGCGACAAGATCGACATACCGGGTCATTCCCTCCACTTCAACGTACCCACCCGCGGCATCGACGCGCAGCACATTGTTGAAATTGCGCACATCGAGCCGCTGTGCCTGAACTTTCTGGCGGTCGCGAAACAGGTTGGAAGTCGTTTTGCCCAGACGAACCGGGCGTCCGGCGGCGGCGCGCAGAAATTCCGTCAGGCGCTGTTTCTTTTCTTCGTACGTGATGCTGGCCATTCCTGTGCCACCCGGCAGAAACCCGGTAAAGTGTACCAGCATCCACGCCGAAACCGGGTTGAGGACGTGCGTGACATCGGGAACCCGCAAGATTCCTGTGATCGTCTGATTACCGCAACAGAAACCGGCAGTGCAAGCTCCTGACTTCACTTGCATGCCGCCGTTTATCGCTCCGCTTCGACCCATGGCCTCCAAAACCGGCATTTACCGGGGTAAATCAGCGGTCCCGGTCTATACTTTGTAGAGTAGTATTTAGCGGATTGCGGCCATGACAGGGAAATCACCATGAGCACCTACAGTATTTATCACAAGCCCTGTCCGGCCTGTGGCTCGGTAGTGTCCACCGACACCAAACGCTGCGATTGCGGCTATGCCTTCGGCGCCACGGATGAAACAGCTCCGCCGCCCGAGGAACAGGCGTTGCAGGAAGAAGAACTGTTCGAGGCGTATCTGGCGGCGCGCGTGGAACAGACCGTGGCGAAGGTCGAGTCGGCGCGCATCGAACTCGCCGCCAACCCCTCCGATCTGCGCAAGGCGGATCGCCTGCTTCAGGTCGTACAGGAAGCGCTGATTCTGCGCGACGAACGGGACGCCCAATCCGCCAAAACGGCGCAAGCGCGGATCGCGGCGCGCGCGGCGCGGGAAAAAATTTCTCCCGCAACCGCCGACGTTCCGGTGCAGTCGGACCGTCCTACCGAAACCTTCCGAGCGCAACAGGCCGCCCGGGCGGAAAAAATCGTGGAAGCCTTCAGCAATACCGAAACCAAGACTTGCCCGCATTGCAATACCACGCTCCCGGTGACCTCCACGCTTTGCTTCTGCGGCTACAATTTTTCACGCCACGATTTCATGCTGCCGAGGGCGGTAGACAACTCGCTGGATGCGGACAAGCCCCGCAGAAAATAATTCAAGGCGTTTTCCGGACTAACTGCTGTAGAGCAGCCTCACCAATGCGGTATAGGCCTCGTTATCGTAGCGACGGAAACGCAGCGCCACGCCATCCTTGTTCACGCGCACCACGTCGGCGGGAAAGCGGTACAGGCCGTATTGATCATGCTCCTTGAGCGCGAGCACCGCCTCGATCATTGTACCCGGCACGAGCTCCTCCCGGTCCATTTCGATCATGGCGCCGCCGAGACTGAGATCGCGCAATTTCCAGCTTTTGGAGTAGGCAAAATCGTGATTGATCACGATATTGAGTGAAACTTTCTTGCGAATGCTGGTACGTTGCTCGGCTTTCATTATTTTCCCCCGGTATATCAACCCGCGCGGCTCAATGATGTTATTGTCGCGAGCGCAGGTCAATCGTGGCATGCCGGACAGGGGGAAAACGGGGGAAATTCCACCACCGTCTATTCCCGAAACGGACAACTGGTTATTTTTCCGGATTCAGATATGCTTTTGGATCAGCAAGGCTTCAAATCCGCCACCCACGGGGAGGATGTCCCATGTCGGCACTGATCGTCTCCACGCCGTTCCTGCCAGCGGAACCGTTGCGCAAGCGCGCGCCGGCATTCGATGAGCATGGCAAGGCATTGAGCGACTTCATGATGCTGTTTCCGGGGCTGGTGAAAAAGCCGCAACACCACATCCAGGCTACGATTGAACATATCCAGAAAGTGTTTGCGCAATTCGATCAGGCGGTGGTGTTCGCCGAACTCAATCTCAAGCTCAGCCTGCTGTGGATCAGCGTCAAGCCGATTCCGGGAATCCGCTTCCAGATCGCCGAGGCTTTGCGCGCGGTCATCCCCGAAGCACGCCTGGTTTCGCATATCTAACGGCTGTACCGCCGGCGGGCATCCTGCCGGATCGATAGACAGAATCTTCTCGCTATCGCTTGTTGGCCAACGTTCCGAGATGATCGGAGGCACGCCGGCCTGCCATCTGACGCCGGTTGGGATTACTTGGCTCCCAGCGTATTTCCTTGCGACGATCGGCGACGAAACGGCGTGAAAATTTGCGGCGTTCCGGACCCTTGTATACCGGCTTGCCGGTGTTGTCATGATTTGCCATGGTGTCCTCTTCCGGCACGGGTCTTGGCAGACTACCGGCCGGCTGGTTCAGATACCGGATAACAAAGCAGAAAACGTGCCAAGGCTAAATATTCGAGGAAATACGCGAACCTAATGCCCATGCCGCCTGAAGCAGAAACACCAGGACGCCGGCTGCCGCCAGATAAACCGCCTCCGGCATGCCACTCCACGCCATAACGCCGGCTGCGAGAAAAACCAGCGAGCGGATGCCGCTGCCCCATGCCAGCCGCCGCGCGTTGGATTCATATACGGCGCCCCGCCGTCCCGGCCAGAGCCACACCGGCAAAAGATAACTGACGGCGCCGGTCACCAGCGGAAAAAGAAACATAAAAAAGAATAACGACAGGCTGGCGCCGGCGTGGCGCGCATCGATGGCATGCAGACCGGACGTGATCAGCACCGCGAACAAACCCATAACAGCCAAGCCCAGCGAAGCCGCGGGACGATGCCATCCCCAAACCAGTTTTCTGCGGCTTGTGGCGAGAGTCACGGCAAAGCGCCCGAGCGGAATCAGCCACAGCGCGAGCCCGGGCCAGACGAGCCACGTCAACCACGCCGATCCCGTCGCGATGAGCAGGGTGCCGGTTACCGCAAGATAAAGATCGCCGTGCAAACGCGCGTGCGCGTCGGGATCGACGTATCCGGCAGCCGTGGGAATCAGCACGCGCAGGGTGCCGAGGGCGGTGAGTCCGACGAAGCCCAGGAGATTAACGTGCAGATGGAACCGTCTGAGGGTTGCCCAGAATTCAGACAGGAACGTTGCCACGAGAATCGCCGTCAAACCCAGTAACAGACAGACCAGGGCCCATTGGTACCAGGCCAGACCGGGATGCGGCCGGCCGAGCATGAAGCGGACGCGGTAATTCATCCAGCCCAGTAATATTCCGGTCGCGACAATACCCAGGATCGCGGGGATGGGGAGCATATTGCGGCGCCAAAGAAGACTGGCGAACACCAGCACGCCGGCAGCAAGCGCCAGCATCGGCGCCAGTAATAACTGCCATCCTGCCGCCCGGCTGCGAGTCAAAACCGGCGTGAAATAGATCATCGCTCCCATGATGAGCGGCATGATGCCCGCCGCCATGACGAGGTGGATAATCGACGGTCCGCCATGCGGGAAGTCATGCCGCAAGACCATAGCGGCGGGAAAAATAACCACCGCCAGAATCGCCAGGACTGTCATGACGCGGGCGGGGGAATTCGACGAATCAGCCGTCATGTCCGGAATACCCCAGTCCCCAAACCGGCCAGGCTAGCGCGCCGGTTCCGGCTTCCAGCTCTCGATGCGAACCGGCGATTTGTGCTCGTAGCCGAAATAACTGGCGCCGATCGTCAGCATCAGCCACACACCGCAGATAACCGCGATCACGAGCTTCCAGTCGAACTGCTTCAGGCAAGGGGCGATCGCTATTCGTCCGTCACGCAACCGTCGGAAGCGTTCTTCACGCTCTTGATGTATTTGTAAAGCGTGCCGCGCGTGGCCTTGTACGCGGGCATCTTCCACGCCGCCTTGCGCCTGGCCATCTCGGCATCGCTGACGGCGACGCTCAGTTCATTCTTGGCGGCATCCATGGTAATCACGTCACCATCGCGTATCAACGCGATCGGCCCGCCCTCCTGCGCCTCGGGCACCACGTGACCGATGATGAAGCCGTGCGAGCCGCCGGAGAAACGCCCGTCGGTAATGAGTGCGACGTCCTTGCCCAGTCCCGCACCCATGATCGCGGAAGTCGGCGTCAGCATCTCGGGCATGCCTGGTCCGCCCTTCGGACCCTCGTAGCGGATCACGACCACGTCGCCCTTTTTGATCTCGCTGCGCTCGAGGCCCTTCAACATGTCCTCCTCGCAATCGTACACGCGCGCCGGTCCGGAGAAACGCAGACCCTCCTTGCCGGTGATCTTGGCCACCGAACCGCCGGGGGCGAGGTTGCCTTTCAGGATCTGGATGTGCCCGGTCGGCTTGATCGGCTTTTCGAGCGGCATGAACACGTTTTGCCCGGACTTGAGACCCGGGAGTCCGGCGAGATTCTCGGCCACCGTCTTGCCGGTGACGGTCAGGCAGTCGCCATGAAGCATCCCCTTCTCGAGCAGATATTTCATGACCGCGGGCGTGCCGCCGGCGTGGTGCAGGTCTTCCATCACGTATTTACCGGACGGCTTGAGATCGGCAAGGAACGGCACGCGGTTGCTCACCGCCTGGAAGTCGTCGATGGTCAGCGGCACGCCCACGGCGCGCGCCATGGCGATGAGATGCAGCACCGCGTTGGTCGAACCGCCCAGCACCATGACGATCACCATGGCATTCTCGAACGCCGCACGCGTCATGATGTCGCACGGCTTGATGTCTTTTTCCAGCAGCTGACGTATCGCCTGGCCGGCGTTCAGGCACTCCTCCAGCTTGCCCGGCTCGACCGCGGGCATGGACGAGCTGTACGGCAACGACATGCCGAGCGCCTCGATCGCGCTCGCCATGGTGTTCGCCGTGTACATGCCGCCGCAGGCGCCCGCACCGGGGCAGGAGTGTTTCACGATCTCTTCCCGGGTTTCCTCGGTTATCTTTCCGGCGATGAATTCACCGTAGCTCTGGAACGCGGACACGATATCGAGCGTCTCGCCGTGATGACCGTGACCGGGCTTGATGGTGCCGCCATAAACCATGATCGCCGGACGGTTCAATCGCCCCATGGCGATGAGACAACCGGGCATGTTCTTGTCGCAGCCGGGCAACGCGATCAGCGCGTCGTACCATTGCGCCGACACGACGGTCTCGATCGAATCGGCGATGATGTCGCGCGATTGCAGCGAATAGCTCATGCCTTCCGTGCCCATGGAGATGCCGTCGGAAACGCCGATGGTGTTGAAGCGCAACCCCACGAGACCCGCGGCCTGCACGCCTTGCTTCACCTTCGCCGCCAGGTCGTTGAGGTGCATGTTGCAGGTGTTGCCTTCCCACCAGTTGGCGACGATGCCGACCTCGGCCTTGTTCATGTCCTCAGCGCTGAGACCGACGCCGTAAAGCATCGCCTGGGACGCGCCCTGGGACTTGGGTTGCGTGATGCGGGAACTGTATCGGTTCAGCTTCGTGGCCATGCATGACTCCGGAATAAATTCAGCCGACCTCTCCTCGCGGAGAACAGCGGGTCAGACAACGTTCTTTAATGTTGTTTCCCGCCAAGCGGGGATTTCCGTGGCGGCAAG
>JACXTT010002360.1_pt1 | contig 30065 bp, 26 predicted proteins | sample 9270951 | NCBI WGS metagenome assembly JACXTT01 (sample SAMN15532306, study PRJNA645909) | rock metagenome | isolation source: weathered quartz diorite | place: Puerto Rico | collected 2017-06-21 | reverse complement strand
GGACCTGTTTAGATTGCAGGACGGGAAGGCGGCCGCAATCGTTGAACAGCTCGGTGAAATCCCCTAGCCAGTTATTTAACGGTCATTCCATGGTGGGGGCGTTAAGGCGCGTGCTGGTGTGTTCTCCACAGGCCGCCGGATGGGGCATTCCCGCCCAGGCGAACCGCTCGAAAGATCTGGGGTTTCTCCGCCCGCCGGACTTCTCGACGGCCCAGGTCCAGCACGATGAGCTTTGCCGCCAGCTCGAAGCCGCGGGCGCGGAAGTAATGCACCTGCCTGCGGCAACCGATCTTTCACTCGACGCCGTTTATACTCACGACCCCTCTTTGGCCACCGATCAGGGACTCATCGGCCTGAATCCAGGTAAACCGAACCGTATTCCAGAAGCGCAGCATCACATCGAATTCTGTCGTAGTGCGGGCATTCCCGAGGCTGGGCGGGTTCATCCGCCGGGAAAAACGGAAGCTGGCGACATGCTCTGGCTCGATTCCAAGACCATGCTGATTGGCCAGGGATATCGCACCAACGCCGCCGGGATCGCCCAGACGCGTGAGCTACTTCGGCCGCACGACACGGAAGTGATCTCAGCTGCTCTGCCCTATGGTTTGGGGCCGTCCGCTTGTCTGCATCTCATGTCGCTCGTGAGCCTGCTGGATGAGCAGACAGCACTGGTGGATTTGCCCTGGCTGGCGGTAGAGACGGTCGAGTTGCTGAAAGCCCGGGGTTACCACCTGATCGAGATCGACTCCTCAGAACGCGAGACGCTAGCCTGTAACGTCCTTTCCCTGGGGAACAAATGCCTGCTGGCGCTCGAAGAAAACCCGGCCACCAATCAGAGGCTTCGCCGGGCGGGATTTGACGTGCGCACCTTCCCGGGTTCGGAACTCTGTGTCAACGGCGGTGGCGGTCCAACCTGCCTGACGCGTCCGCTGCTACGAAGCGCGTAGGGTGTCCTCACCCGTCCTGGTGGAGCGAAGTTCCGCCTCGTCCGCCCACACCCGCAAGGATGTAACCGTCACAACCACCGCGACGCCTCACTCGCCGCCCGGACGAGACCGCTCGGGGTCGACGAGGGTCTTGTCAACCCGCACGCTTTTCCCGCGGCCTGTTAAAATCAAACTGAAATGGTTCTCCCCTTCGTCCGTGATCTATTCACGGGCGTGGAAAAGTTGCCCGCTTTTACGCGTGTGGCCTCCCATCTAAAGGAGGGCGCAGGGCGGATTCGTCTCTCTGGACTGGTTCCGACCGCCAAGGGCCTGCTGCTGGTCTTGTTGCAAAAGGCAGCGGGACGCCCGCTGCTGGTGGTTGTGGCCGACAATCGTGTAGCCGAAGAGCTGGTTCCGTTGCTGCAAGCGTTCTGCGAATTGACCGGGGCCGCGGAACCGGACTCCGTGGTCTGCCTTCCCAACCACGACGTCCTGCCCTTCCAGAACCTTTCGCCCCACCCTGAGATACAGGAGGAGCGGGCGGTCGCGCTGTGGAAGATTGCCACCGGGGCGGCATCGTTCGTGGTTTCGCCCATTGCTGCCACGGCGCTGCGATTGCGCTCCGCCGAGTATTACGCCGATCTGGCGCGTACCGTCCGTCGTGGCGAAATGCTGGACGTCGAGTCGCTGCTGCCTCACCTGAATACAGTTGGCTACCATTCCACGGACGTGGTCGAGATGCCGGGCGAGTACGCTTTGCGCGGCGGCATCCTGGACGTCTACTCGCCGGAAGAGGAGCGTCCGGTGCGAATTGAGTTCTTTGGGGATGAGGTCGAGTCCATCCGCAAGTTCGACCCGGCCACCCAGCGTTCCTCCAATCCCTTGGATGAGGCGTTGCTCCTTCCGCTGACGGAGACCCCCGTCAGGGAAGAACTTCTGGGTGCGGTTCACGCCCGTCTCTCAGGGAAACGCATTACAGGCAACCAGGAAGTCATCGAACAGACTGCGCGCGCCGGCGGCGTAACCGTTTTTCCTGGTTGGGAATTCTATGCACCCGTGGCTGGTGCGCAACACACGGTGTTCGATCTGTTGCCTGGCGGTTTAGCCCTAGCCGATGAACCGGACACGCTCCGCTCCGAGTTCGATCACGTATGGTCGCGTATCGAGGAAGCTCACGAAAGCAGTGGCGTGGGGAAATTGGTGCGGCCAGTCGATCTGTACCATCCCCCGGAAGATTGGTGGAGGAATTTGTCGAGCTCCCCCGGAGCGGACGTCGAGCATCTCGGAATCGAAGGCGGCGATGGGGCCGCTCCAGCGATTGCGTTTCATTCCCAGCCCGCGCCGCGCTTCCACGGCTCAGTTCCCGCGATGCTGGAGGACGTAAAGAAGCAGATTGCGGACGGCAGACGCGTGCTGATTGCTGTCGCCAACACCGGAGAAGTTGAGCGTCTGGCCGATATTTTCAGCGAGTACGCGGTGTCATTTCGCCTGGGCAGCCGGACCCGCAGTGGAGAGAGTTACGCCGACGAGACTACCTATTTCTCGGGCGAACTGCTCACCGCTACGCTGGCCAAGGCCTATGTCCCGGACGGCGTCATTCTGCCGGACGCCAACCTATCCATCCTGGGTGCGCGCGATCTGTTCGACGAGTCGGATTCTGTCGTCTCCCGTCCGCAGCGCCACAAATCCAAGACTTCCGCTTTTCTCTCCGATTTCCGGGACTTGCAGGTAGGCGACTATGTGGTTCACGTGGAACACGGTATCGGGCAGTACCAAGGATTGAAGGAGATCAACCAGGGCGACGGCAATGCGGAATTCATGTTGCTGGAATACGCGGAGGGCGCGCGCCTGTACGTCCCGTTAACCCGGCTCGATCTGGTGCAAAAGTACCGCTCCTCCGAGGGAGCCAAGCCGGTTCTGAACCACTTGGGCACGGCGGCCTGGGCCAAGACCAAGGCTCGTGTGCGCAAGGCGATGCAGGACATGACCGACGAACTCCTCAAGCTTTACGCCGAACGTAAGACCGCCGAGGGCCATGCCTTTTCCTCCGATAACGAATGGATGCGCGAGTTCGAAGATGCCTTCGAATTCAGCGAGACGGAAGATCAGGAAACTGCGATCGGCGACGTAAAGCGCGACATGGAATCCGGACAGCCCATGGATCGCCTTTTGTGCGGCGACGTCGGCTATGGCAAAACCGAAATCGCTATGCGCGCCGCCTTCAAGGCCATCAGCGATAACAAGCAGGTTGCCGTCCTCGCCCCCACAACGGTTCTGGCCTTCCAGCACTATGAAACCTTCAAGCAACGCTTCGCCGCGTTCCCCGTCACCATCGAGATGATCAGCCGTTTCCGCTCGCCGAAGCAGCAAAAAGAGATCTTGCAGAAAACGGAAACCGGGAAAGTCGACATCCTGATCGGCACTCATCGCTTGATCTCGAAAGACGTGAAATTCGCCGACCTAGGCCTGCTGGTGGTCGACGAGGAACAGCGCTTCGGCGTGCGCCATAAGGAGCGTCTGAAGCAGATGCGCAAGCAGGTGGACGTGCTCACCATGTCGGCCACTCCCATCCCGCGCACGCTGCACATGTCCCTGGTCGGGTTGCGCGACATGAGCGTGATCGAGACTCCCCCGAAGGACCGCATCGCAATCCAAACCGTAGTCGCAAACTGGGACGAGAAGCTTATCCAATCCGCCATTGAACAGGAACTTGAGCGCGGCGGCCAGGTCTTCTTCGTGCACAACCGCGTAGACAGCATCTGGGAGATTGCCGCCAAGCTCCAGAAACTAGTACCGCGGTCGCGAATCATCGTGGGCCACGGCCAGATGTCGGAGGGCGAGCTGGAGAAAGTAATGCTCAAGTTCATGCATCACGAAGCCGACATCCTGGTTTCGACCACGATCATCGAAAACGGTCTCGATATTCCGCTGTGCAATACGATTTTGATCAACCGCGCCGACCGTTTGGGGCTCTCCGAGCTCTATCAACTACGCGGACGGGTGGGCCGGTCGAATCGCCGGGCCTATGCTTACCTGCTGCTGCCCGCCGAAATCGAACTAACCTTGATTGCGCGCCGGCGCCTGGCCGCTCTGAAGGAATTCTCCGATCTGGGTGCCGGCTTCAAAATCGCGGCCCTCGATCTCGAACTGCGGGGCGCCGGCAACATGCTCGGAGGGGAGCAGAGCGGGCACATCGAGGCCATCGGTTTCGAGCTGTATACCCAAATGCTGGATCGCGCCGTCCGCGAGATAAAGGGAGAGGCTGCACCGGAGGAAGCCGAGACCCAACTAAACCTCGGACTGAATATCCGCATCTCAGCCGAGTACATTCCGGAAGAAAACCAGCGCCTGCGTATGTATAAGAGAGTGGCTGGGGTGGAGACCGAGTCGCAGTTGAGCGATGTGCGTGCCGAACTGCAGGACCGCTACGGCGATCCGCCGGCTCCGGTTCAAAATCTCTTGCAGTATGCCGCCTTGAAATTACTGGCAATCAGGGTGGGTGCGACTGCGATCGAGCGCAAGAGAGATCTTATCAGTATCAAGTTTCGTACCAATGCGGAAATCGATCCCGTGAGGTTGGCGAAGTTCGTCTCGTCCCAGCGCGGCGCACAGTTTGCGCCCGATGGAACGCTGAAGTTTGTCTCCAAGGCTGTGGCGCCACCTGATGTTCTGGCGCAGTTGCGGAGTTTGCTGGAAGAATTGTCGCCTGCAGCGCAGGCCCTGCCGTCCATTCCAACGTGAGCCTCTGTCGGCTCACGCGGTAGTTTCAGGGGTAGTTACTGGTTGCAATTTGTGGCCTTGCGCGGCTCTCGCAGCCAGCAGGTGGGTAAGAGCGGGCGCCTTGATGTGGTCTGCCTCTCTTGCCGTTAGCCGTATGTTGTTGTTCTGGTGAATTTCTAAATTTTGGACAATCTTAACTTCGAATGATGAAAAGAACCCTGGTCCTCTGTCTGGTTGTTTCACTCCTTGTCGCGCCTTGCATTACCGAAGCCCAGCCTCCGCATGTTGCCGCCCAGGCTACCTTCAACCAGTTGGTAGACAGTTATTTCGACTTCTTTTTTCAAATGAGCCCCACTGCGGCTACGCAGGCAGGCTTTCATCAATATGATGCGAAACTGGAAGATTTTTCACAGTCAGGCATCCAGGCCGAGACGGAGGGATTGACGAGATTCCGGAAAAAGTTCGCTGAAATAAACAAAGACGGGCTAACCGAAATCGCTGCCGGCGATCTCGATGTCTTGATTTCGACCATTGATTCGCGTTTGCTCGAGCTGCAAACCATTCAGATGTGGAAAAAAGACCCGGATCTCTACGGCTCGAGCGTTAGTTACGGCATCTTCCTGATTATGCGTCGCGATTTTGCACCGCTGGCGGACAGGCTCGGTTCCGTCATCGCGCGCGAGCGGCAAATTCCCGCCGCGCTCGAGGCGGCACGTCGCAACCTGCACAATCCGCCGCGCGTGTACACCGAAGTGGCCCTGGAGCAGCTGCCCGACACGATCAAGTTCTTCCAGGACGACGTTCCCAAAGCCTTTCAGCAGGTAAACGACCCCAAACTCCGGGCGGAGTTCAGAGTGGCCAACGATGCCACCATCGCGGCGCTGGAGAAATACCGCAAGTTCCTGCAAGAGGATTTGCTGCCCGCTTCCCATGGCGATTTCCGCCTGGGAGCTGAAAACTTCAGCAAGAAACTGCGCTACGACGAGATGCTCGATCTCCCGCTCGATCTCCTGCTGGAGATTGGATATGCGGACCTGCGGCGCAACCAGCGCGAACTGAAGAATGTAGCCGCCGCAATCGACCCTCATCGCACACCCCTCGAAGTCCTCTCCGATCTGCGCAAAGACCATCCTCCCGCGGACCATTTGCTGCAGACCTTCCGCGACACACTGGGCGGCCTGCGCCAGTTCATTGAGCAACGGAAGATCATTACCCTGCCTTCGTCCGTACCACCGGTTGTGGAGGAGACGCCCCCCTTCCAGCGCGCCTTAACCATTGCCGCCATGGATACCCCCGGCGCCTATGAAACCAAGGCCACCGAGGCGATGTTCTATGTCACGCTGCCGGATCCCAGATGGAGGCAGGAGAAGATCGAAGAGTGGATGCAGGGGTTCAACCGCGGCACCGTCACGAGCACCGCGATTCACGAAGTCTACCCCGGTCACTACACCCAGTTCCTCTGGCTGCAGGCGGCACCCTCAAAGACCCGCAAAGTGTTGTACAACAACAGCAATTCCGAGGGATGGGCTCACTACACCGAGCAGATGATGCTGGATGAGGGCTACGGCGGCCACGATTCCAAGCTGCGACTCGGTCAATTACTTGACGCGCTCCTGCGCGACGCCCGCTTCATCGTGGGCATCGAAATGCACACTGGCAACATGACTCTGCAACAGGGGCAAGCTTTCTTCGTCAAGGAGGGCTTCCAGGTTCCCCCCATGGCCGAGGTCGAAGCCAGGCGCGGGACGTCCGATCCAACCTATCTCTATTACACTCTGGGCAAGCTGCAAATCCTGAAGCTGCGGGAGGATTACCGGAAGTTACGAGGCGCCGAATTCAGTCTGCAGGAGTTTCATGACCGGTTCATGCACGAGGGCTCGGTGCCCATGAAAATCATTCGCAAGAATATGTTGGGAAACGACAGCCCGACTTTGTAATCGCGGCAACCCCTGGCAAGTTCGATGCACCTGAGGTAATTCAAACAGCACCGGCGGAACCCTCCTGGTGCCAGCAAAGAGGAAGTCAGTCATGACGATGAGAGTTCGCAAGGCCGTTTTTCCCGCCGCAGGGCTGGGCACCCGATTTCTCCCGGCTACCAAGGCGCAACCCAAGGAAATGTTGCCTCTGGTAGATAAACCCATCATTCAATACGGCGTTGAGGAAGCGGTCGCCGCGGGCTGCGATCAGATCCTCATCGTGACCGGACGCGGCAAGCAGGCCATCGAAGACCATTTCGACGTGAGCTACGAGCTGGAAAAAATGCTGGAGGAGCGCGGGAAGACCGACCTGCTGAAGATCGTGCGTCAGATTTCGGACTTGATCCACATCGCCTATGTGCGTCAAAAGGAGGCTCTGGGCCTTGGCCACGCGGTGCTCACCGCGCGCGAACTCGTGGGTGAGGAACCTTTCGCAGTCCTGCTGGCCGATGACGTAATTGACGCCGAAGTTCCCTGTCTGAAGCAACTGATGACGGTGTTCGAGAAAACCCAGTGCTCGGTGCTGGCGACGCAGGTGGTCGAGGGTCCCGCGATTTCCGCCTATGGCGTGCTCGAGGGCAAGCCGGTTCCGGGCTGGAACGGCAAGTTGTATGAGGTTGTGGGCCTGGTGGAAAAGCCGCGCCCCGAAGACGCCCCATCGAATCTTGCGGTCATCGGCCGCTACGTTCTTACCCCCACCGTGTTTGAAACCCTGTCCGACCTCAAGGCTGGCGCCGGAGGTGAACTTCAACTCACCGACGGCCTGAAGCAATTATTAAAGAAAGAGAAGATCTACGGTTACGTTTTCGACGGCAAGCGTCACGACACCGGCGACAAGCTGGGATTTCTGAAAGCTACGGTGGAATTTGCCCTCAAGCGTTCCGATCTGGGCGGGCCGCTCCGGCAGTATCTGAAGAGCTTGAACCTGTAAATTTGGTGGGTTCCTAAGATGCTCCCAGCGTGATCTTGAGCTTCTTGGATTTCTCGTCCACGCTGTTGGCCAATTTCTCCTTGTGGGCTTCCAGCTTTCGTGCCAGGGGCTCGCTCGATAGCGCCAGGATTTGCGCCGACAGAATTCCGGCATTCGTCGCGCCGGCCTTGCCGATGGCTACGGTCGCCACGGGAATGCCCGCAGGCATCTGTACCGTCGCCAGCAGCGCATCCATTCCCTGCAACGAGGTGGAGGGGATGGGCACTCCAATGACCGGAATGGATGTATGCGCGGCGATTACCCCCGCCAAGTGTGCCGCACCCCCCGCTCCGGCAATGATCACGCGAACCCCCCGCCCTGCCGCCTTGCGTGCGTAGTCGGCAGTGCGCTCGGGCGAGCGATGTGCCGAGGTGACGTCAATCTCGTACTCGATGCCAAACTCTTCCAATGCTTTCGCCGCCTCTCGCATTACATCGAGGTCGGAGTCGCTACCCATCACAATCGAAACTCGAGGCTTCACGCTCATGATTCCCCTATTTTTCTCACGGTCAGACCAGAACCGGAAACGAAAAACTATCTTTTTACCGCTTTCGCGGCGATGTCCCTGCGGTAATGGGCACCTTCAAACCCAATCTTTGCAGCCGCTCCATAGGCCCGGTCAACTGCGGTTTTCAAATCCGCCGCCCGCGCCGTCACTCCCAGGACTCGCCCTCCCGCGGTAAAGAAGGCGCCGTCGTGCCGCGTGGTGCCGGCATGGAAGACTTTGACGCCCTCGATTTGGTTGGCTTCTCCGAGCCCTAGAATTTTCTTTCCCACTTCAAACGTACCCGGGTATCCCCCGGAAGAAATCACCACACATACCGAGGCGTCCCGCGACCAGCGAAAATCGCCCTCGCTGACCCGGCCATCGATGGACGCTTCCAGGGCTTCGATGAGATCACTCTCCAAGCGCATCAGAATCGGTTGCGTCTCCGGATCGCCAAAGCGACAGTTGAACTCGAGCACCATCGGCCCCCGCGCCGTCATCATCAGCCCACAATAAAGAATTCCTCTGTATTCCGCACCTTCCGCCTTCATTCCAGCCACAACCGGCCGGGCGATGTGTTGCAACAGCCACTGCGACATCTGATCATCCACCAGGGTCGAGGTGGAATAGGCTCCCATGCCGCCGGTGTTCGGGCCGGTGTCTCCATCCCCGATGCGTTTGTAATCTTGCGCCGCCACCAGGGGTGCTACCCTTTCGCCATCGCTCAACACCAGGAACGAGAGCTCCTCGCCGGTGAGGCACTCTTCCAGGATCACGCGTCGCCCGGCCTCCCCCAGAGTCTTTCCGCTGAACATTTCAGCCGCCGCCGAAGCCGCCTCCTCCTTCGTCTTGCAGATGGCCACGCCCTTGCCTGCAGCCAAGCCATCGGCTTTGACCACCACCGGCGCATGAAAGTGCGGCAAGGCGGCCTGCACTTCGTCGATGGAATCGCAAATCGCGAAAGGCGCGGTGGGAATGTGGTGTCGCTGCAGGAATTCCTTGGCGAAACTCTTGCTCGACTCCAATTGCGCGGCCTTCTTGGTGGGACCAAAAACGTGCCAGCCCTGCCGGCTGAATTCGTCCACTACTCCCAGGGCCAGGGGCAGTTCGGGGCCGACTACGGTGAGATCGGGGCTGATCCGACTAGCGACCGCAACCAGCGAATCGATGCTTTTCATGTCCGCGGGCAGGCATTCGGCTTCCTCGCCGATTCCGCCGTTGCCGGGCACACAGTAGATTTGGGAGACTCGCGAAGACTGGCGGAGTTTCCACACCAGCGCATGCTCGCGTCCTCCACTTCCAATCACCAGAACTTTCATAGCCGAGACTGACAAGGTTAGGGGGCGCCGCGCGCGATGTCAAACGCGGAAAACCGATTTCAGATCGCGGACTCGGAGATTTCCGATGACACCTCACGCCGGCGCCGCGCCGTCCCCCCAGCAACAAGCTGCAATCTGGAATCTGAGGTGGCATTAACTATGCTTAACGTATAATGCTCTTGCATGATCACCGTCTCCAAAGAGGATTATCTCAAGGCGATTCTCGAAGCCGAAACCGAGGGCCAGGCGGTAATCTCTGCTACCCTGGCGCACTGGCTTTCGGTTTCGCCGCCGGCGGTCACCATGGCCCTGCGGCGCTTGAAGAAGGATGCGCTCGTCCGGGTGCAGACCACCGGTGAGGTCAGCCTTACTGCGGCGGGCCGGAAAATCGCGCGCCGCCTGGTCCTTCGCCATCACTTGATCGAGCGCATGCTCTCGGAGATGTTTGGCATGGAGTGGTACAAGGTCCACGACGAAGCGGAGCGGCTGGAGCATGCCGTGTCCACGGATTTCGAAGCCAAACTCTTGGCCAAACTGGGGCGTGGTGGTGCGTGTCCGCACGGCAATCTCGGCGAACTGGAGAGTCCCGGCAGCCGGCGTCGGCGAGGACTGCTACTGCTGGCACACGCAGAAGCAGGAACCAGCTATCGGGTCAGCGGCATCTACGAGCGCGACCGGCGCCTTCTCGAGTTCTTGGAGCAGCGCGGCATCCGGCCGGGGGCCCAGATCCGGGTTTCGGGCAGAAATTACGACCAAACCCTCACTCTGGATACCGACGCCGGAACTGTAGCTCTGGGCGCCTCGGCAGCCGAAAGGGTGTGGATCACAGCCGCCGACCGTCGAAACGGTCGTGGTTCGGTCGCCCGGCCCTGAGCGCCCCATACCCGGTTGCGGGATTCCACCTGGCGGTTCTGCACGCGTCCTACGCGAAAGTAATTAACCATAGTTTACGTATTCGTGTATACTTCCGCTAATGCTGTCGCCGCTCGAACCTCAAGTGATGTCCAGCCCGGATGCTCAAACGCAAACGGGTTGGCGGTACGCGGTCAGCAGACCCAGTCTGCCGGAGGTTTACCGCAGCCTGCCGATCCCGGAATCAGCCGGATTTCTGCGCAAACTCCTGGCTTTTGCCGGTCCCGGATACCTGGTTGCCGTGGGTTACATGGACCCCGGGAACTGGGCCACCGACCTGGCTGGCGGTTCAAAATACAACTACACGCTGCTGTCGGTCATTTTGCTCTCGAACATGATGGCCGTCCTGCTGCAAACCCTGGCTATTAAGCTGGGGGTGGTCACCGGGCGCGACCTGGCTGCCGCCTGCCGCGACCACTATAGCCGCCCGGTGTCGTTCCTTTTGTGGCTCGCAGCGGAGATCGCCATCGCGGCCTGCGACCTGGCTGAAGTCATCGGCTCGGCCATCGCACTGAACCTGCTTTTCCACATTCCGCTTCTGTGGGGGGTGTGCCTGACCTCACTCGATGTCCTGCTCATTCTTTTTCTGCAGCAGAAAGGGTTTCGCTTGGTCGAAGCCCTGGTGATATCTCTGATCGGTGTGATCGGCATTTGTTTCGGGTTAGAAATTTTATTTTCCCGGCCCAGCCTGTTGGGCATCGCCCAAGGATTCTTCCTTCCGTCCACGCAAATCATTCGCGACCCGGGCATGCTGTATATCGCCATCGGTATTCTGGGAGCGACGGTAATGCCGCACAATCTCTACCTGCATTCGGCGCTCGTACAAACGCGCAGTTTCGAACGCACGACCCTGGGCAAACGCGAGGCCATTCGCTTCGGAACCATCGACTCCACCATCGCCCTTACCTTCGCCCTGCTGGTCAATGCGGCGATCCTGATCGTATCCGCGGCCACATTCTACAGTCACGGATACAAGGATGTGGCTGAGATCAATGATGCTCACAAACTGCTTACTCCGCTGCTGGGAGTAACCGGCGCCAGCACCATGTTTGCTCTGGCGCTGCTTGCCTCCGGGCAGAACTCCACCCTGACCGGAACTCTGGCGGGCCAGGTTGTCATGGAGGGTTTCCTGAACATTCGCCTTCGCCCCTGGCTGCGCCGGCTGATTACGCGCGTGGTGGCGATCATCCCAGCCGTGGTGGTCACCGCATTCTGGGGAACGGGGGGCACCGCCAAATTGCTGGTCCTGAGCCAGGTAATTCTGAGCATGCAGCTGAGCTTTGCCGTCTTCCCCCTCGTGATGTTCACCAGCGATCGGAAAAAGATGGGCGAGTTCACCAACGCTCCCTGGTTGAAGTCCCTGGCATGGGTGACGGCGGTATTGATTGCCGTCCTGAACGCCTGGCTGCTGGCGTTGGGGTTCCGCGCTTAATTCCCCGGCCGGTCTAGGCCGGCATATCAAGCTGGCACAACGAGCAGATCTAGCCTACGTGGCTCCTGAAAACGAATTCGCGGGCGGGCGCTCGCCCCTGCATCGGCTGGTTTCGCTGCTATATTTAGCATCGACCACTTAAACCGCCATGCACCGCAAACTCGAAGCCTCACGTCGATTGCAGAAACGCGCCGAGCAAATGATCCCCGGTGGAGTCAACTCACCGGTACGGGCATTTGGCTCCGTCGGAGGCGACCCTCTATTTGTGGCCCGCGGCCGGGGATCGCATATTTGGGATGCCGACGAAAACAAGTACATCGACTACGTCGGTTCCTGGGGACCGCTCATCCTGGGGCACGCCGCGCCGGGCGTGCCGGAAGCTGTCAGCGCCGCCGCGAAACACGGAACCAGCTTCGGCGCCTCCACATCGGCGGAAGCGGATCTTGCTGAAATCGTGATCTCGGCTTTTCCCCACCTCGAGAAAATCCGCTTTGTCAGCTCCGGCACAGAAGCAACCATGTCGGCGATCCGGCTGGCTCGCGCCTACACCAAGCGAAAATATGTTGTGAAGTTCGAGGGTTGTTACCACGGGCATGCCGACGCCCTGCTGGTGAAGGCGGGCTCGGGGGTGGCCACGCTGGGCATTCCGGGTTCGGCGGGCGTGCCGGAAGAGTTCACCCAGTTGACTCTGGCTCTCCCCTTTAACGATACCGACGCACTGGAACAAGCCTTCAAGCAATTCGAAAACAAGATCGCATGCGTGATTGTGGAGCCGGTCGTGGGCAACATGGGGTGTGTTCCCCCGGCTCCTTTCTATCTTGATGCGCTGCGCGCAATCACTCATCGTGATGGTGCGGTGCTCATCTTCGACGAAGTGATGACCGGCTTTCGTCTGGCATTCGGAGGGGCGCAGGAGCGGTACGGGATTCTGCCCGATCTGACCACATTTGGAAAGATCATTGGCGGCGGTTTGCCGGTAGGTGCGTACGGCGGCCCCGCGGAGATTATGGATTTGGTGGCGCCGCTCGGCCCGGTTTATCAGGCAGGAACCCTGTCCGGAAATCCGCTGGCTATGGCGGCGGGCCTGGCCACCCTGCGGTATCTGCGCAGCCACCAAAACACGATTTACTCAAATCTGGAACGCCTGAGCACGCGACTGGTTGAAGGAGTGACGGCTGCTGCCAGGGACGCGCACATCCCGCTCTGCAGCAACCAGGTCGGTTCCATGTTTACCTGGTTCTTTGCGTGCGGCCCGGTGAGTGATTGGTCCTCCGCTTCGAAATGCGACACCGCGGCATTCGGCAGCTTCTTCCGTTCGATGCTTGACCAAGGCGTCTATCTCCCGCCGTCGCAGTTCGAGACCGCTTTCCTCAGTGCAGCCCACACGGAGGAGGATGTTACGCAGACGATCACCGCAGCGAGAGCAGCGTTCGCGACAGTAAGTGCTGGATAGGGTGAGAGATTTCAGATGGATGACGTCGGATGGATGATTGCAATTTTCAATCGGCAGTCGGCGTTTTCGCCGAAGACGGGCGATTGACCACCATCTTCCTCATTTCCGGGATGGTTACAAACTCATAGCCCTCCGACTTGTAGCGGGCAATCAGCCGATCCGTAGCAGTCACCGTGTAGGAACGGTCCGCACCGAAGACTCGATGTCCGCCGTCGTGCAATAGGATCACGTTTCCGCCTCGAACTCTTCCCGTCACTTTTCGCTCAATATGCTCGGCAGAGGGCGCATTCCAGTCGTAGCCGGTCACATTCCACATGATGGGCTCCAGGCCCATCTTCCGGGCGGTGCGCAACACGCCAGGCCGACGGCCGCCAAATGGCGGACGAAACAGACTGGAGTGCTCCCCCAGGGCATCGGTCAAGGCCCGCTCGCAGTCCGCGAGTTCCTTGTTCAGCTCGCCCTTGCCCTTGAAGGTGAGCAGAGGATGGGTAAAGGTGTGGTTGCCGATCACGTGCCCGGCATTCATCAGCTCGCGCGCGATGTCCGGCCGTTGCTCGACGTAGCGGCCGATCAGGAAGAACGTCGCATGAACGCCATGTTTGGCCAGAACCTCCAGCAGGCGCGAGGTATGGGGATCGTTGGGCCCGTCATCGTAGGTGAGCGCCAGTTGCTTCGACCAGCCGCCAAGGCCGGTAAAGGTACGCCCAAACCATTGCCCAGTCGGCGACATGGACTGGTATCCGGTGGCAGAGACAGCCACCGCAGCCGCAGCGGAAAGAATGTCGCCATACATGTTGATGCCGATTGTAAAGGCATTTTTAGAGGGAAGATTGGGAATTTAGGACCTGTCAATCGTCAAAGTAAATTCAGCACTGTGAAATTCGTGAATTACTTTGCTGTTAACTTTCTCCTCAATTGCCTGGTGACGCGAAGCAAGATATGCTGCAAACGATTCCCGATTTTCTCTGACTCATGGCTAATCTTTTTGAGCTGCCCCGATACATTGCGGTGGAAGGCCCCATACGCGTCGGAAAAAGCACCCTGGCGCGAATCCTGGCGGAGCGTCTCAACGCGCAACAGGTCATGGAATCGGAGGACAATCCGTTCCTCAGTGCCTTCTATAAGGGGGAGCCCGGCGCCGGATTTCAGGCACAATTCGCCTTCCTGATTCGCCGCTTCGAGCAACTGCGGTCGCTCGACTTGGGCGCAAGCTCGCAGAAAACAGTGGTCACCGACTTTGTCTTCGAGAAGGACAAAGTGTTTGCCTGCCTGAACCTGAACGATCAGGAACTGGAAACCTATAACCGCTACTACAACCATTTCCGCGAGCAATTGCCCACGCCCGACCTGGTCATTTATCTTCAGGCCACGCCTGAAGTGCTCAAGAAGCGTTTGAAAAAGAAAAATGCGCCGGGGGAGAAGGCGATCAACGAAGATTACCTGGAGGAAGTGATCAAGGCGTACGAACACTTCTTCTTCCACTACACCTCGTCCGACCTGCTGATCGTGAATACTTCCGAGATCGACTTCGTGGAGCGCAATCAGGATCTGCAAGAGTTGCTACGGAAGGTTTCCGCCCCGATCAAGGGGACGCAGTATTTCCTGCCTTTGGGAAGCCAGGAAGCCGCCAGCGCTTAGTTAGCGGTTGCCATCGCAGGAGTTACGGGCTCCCGAGATACCTATCGACGAATGGAAGATTACGCGTCTACAATAGGGCCTGCAGCATCCAAGATGTGACAGGCTCCATCCGCGGTGGCGGAGGGGCACTGGAGGACATCATGAGTCTGATTTCTGCTGGCGAACCTCGCCAGAAGATCACGGTTGCATCTCTCCGCGAAAAGAAACTTCACCGGCAACCCATTACCTGCCTTACAGCCTACGACTACTCGTCCGCTCGACTGGTCGATGAAGAGGCAGTCGACATCGTGCTGGTCGGTGACTCCCTTGCCCAGGCGGTTCTGGGCTACGAAACCACTCTTTCGGTCACCCTTGCGGAGATGCTGCACCACACGCGAGCCGCTCGGCGTGGCGTGAAGCATGGCCTGCTGGTCGGAGACATGCCCTTTGGATCGTACCAGGCAGACGCCAGCGAAGCCGTTCGCAATGCCGCTCGTTTTGTGAAGGAGGCTGGAGCCGAAGTGGTGAAGATCGAAGGCGGCGAGAAACGAGCAGACTTGATCCGCCGCATGATCGATGCCGAGATTCCAGTAGCCGGTCATATCGGACTGACCCCGCAATCGGTGAATGTCATGGGTGGTTACAAGGTGCAGGGCAAGAGTCTCTCGGGCGTCGAACAGCTCATGCGCGACGCAACGGCGCTCGATCGCGCAGGCGTAGCTTTTCTCGTGCTCGAATGCATTCCGCGGGAAGTGGCCGCCATGATCACGGCCGAGGTGCAGACGCCGACGATCGGCATCGGCGCCGGGCCGGACTGCGACGGCCAAGTGCTGGTCATTCACGATCTTCTGAATTTGACTTTCGGGCCACCCGCGAAGTTCGTGCACCATTACGGCGATGCCAGGAAACTAATCAGCGATGCCATACAGGCGTTTCGTGAAGACGTGGCCGGACGACACTACCCTGCCGACGAACAGTCCTATCACTTGCCCAAGGAAACCAGGACTGCCTTGGATACGGTGCTTGCGCGCAAACAGACGATGAGGCGATAGCATAAGCGCATGATTCACCGGCGTCTCGGAGTCCTGGTGTTGGTCGCCATCTTGCTGAGTTCCTGCTCTGCAGGACCGCAGGCAGCGGACCCCGCTTCCCTCGAGGCAAACGCTAAGGCGCACATTCTGGCCATTGCGCCGGCCAGTCCCGACAAGTACCGCGGCATGGTCGACATGAAGGGTTGGCAAAACCCCTATCTCATCATCAAAGTGAATGGGGTTGCCTTGCTCGATGCCGGCAATCATGAGGAACATCTGCTAAAGCCGGCAGAGTTGACTCTGGCACTTGCGAAACTACCTCCCTCCGCCTGGCCCTATGGACGAGTGGTTGCGATCACGGAGAATGGCGTGAGAGCAGCCGGAGAGGAGGTGGCCATCCGCAAGAACCGGGCCCTGGTGGCCGGGACCCTGGAGAGTCTGCGCGTCCTGATCCATTGGATCCCACCCGCCTGAGGGCCGTGCCGGGACAGCCACAGGTGATACCCCATGAAAATCTGCAGCATGATCGACGCAATGCGGGCGGCTAGCCGCAATTGTCGGGGCGCTGGCAAACGTCTCGGCCTGGTACCCACCATGGGCGCGTTGCACGAGGGGCACCTATCGCTGGTGCGCGCAGCCCAAGCGCAGTGTGACGCGGTTGCGGCGTCTCTTTTTGTAAATCCCCTCCAGTTCGGACCGGGCGAGGATCTGGTGAAGTATCCCCGCGACTTCGAGCGCGACCGCACGTTGCTCGAAACAGAGGGCGTTGATTTTCTATTTGCCCCCGGTGTAGAGGAAATGTACCCGGCTGGCGCAGTCACCTATGTCACGGTCGAGGGCCTGAGTGACAAGCTTTGCGGGCGTTCGCGTCCGGGACACTTTCGCGGGGTGACCACCGTAGTTTCGAAGCTCTTCAACATCATAGAGCCAGATCTGGCGTTTTTCGGACAAAAAGACGCGGTCCAGTTAGCCATCATCCGCCGCATGGTTCGGGACCTGAATATTCCGGTGCAGATCGTTGCTCGCCCCATCGTGCGCGAGCTGGATGGGCTGGCGATGAGCTCGCGCAATGCCTATCTTGATCCGCAGCAGAAAAAATCCGCGCTCGCGCTTTATCGCTCATTGCTGGAGGTGCAAAAACGGTTCGCTCGGGGAGAACAGCGACCTGCGACTTTGATTGCGGCAGGGCGACAGGTTTTTGCCGAAGAGCCGGCAGTCAAGCTGGACTACCTTGAGATCGTGGATCCCGATACCCTCGACCCGGTTGACGACCTCTCCCGTGGAGCGCTGGTAGCGGTCGCGGCCTTCGTGGGCAAAGCGCGTTTGATCGATAACCTCGTGCTGGATCGCTCGTAGGCGACGCGGGCTAGCCTTTGGAGACGAATTTGTTTCCCGCAATGATGTAGCGCAGGGGATGTGTCATTGCCTTGGTGATGCCGATGCGGGGCGTGAGCTCCACCCGACCTGGGCGGAACCCGTCGTCCACGATGATCAGATCCGATCGCAAGCTGGTCAGATCTTTTTCGTTGTCGCGTTCTCGGGTGATGCCCAAAGCCTGAGCCAGGCGCCCCGGTCCGCTGGTCAGCTTTCGCAGATCGCCCTCCCCACTCTCTCCCCTGAGCGGAACACCGCGCGCCTCCGCCATCTCTTTGATCCCCGCCAAGGGCTCGAGCGCGCGGAACAGTATTCCACCTGCCTCCCCGTCGGGAAGGCACGAAACGTTGAAGCAAAAATAATTGCCATAGATGAAGTAGACGTAGGAATGGCCGGGCGGGCCGAATAGCACGGCGTTGCGGGGAGTCCGTCCGCTGGCAGAATGCGCCGCCGGGTCATCCCTACCGAGATAGGCTTCCACCTCCACAATCCTGCCGGACAGAAGTTTGCTACGCTGCCGACGCAGCAAAATCTTGCCCAACAGATCGCGGCTCACCAGGCGAGGATCGCGCGCATAGAAATCGCGGGATAAAGGAACCAGCGCCGGCAAGTTTATCTTTGCGATCCTCATCCTGTCCCCGCATAATACTGCCACGGGTTCGCTCAGAAGGAGGACACGATGCTTGGAAAATCGCTTAGGATCATTTCTGTACTCATGTTGTTCGCGCTGACGGTCTTGGCACAGATCGTTCCCGCAGGCAGCACGATAACCGTACGTGTGGGATCGGAGATCAGCTCTGGTACCGCCAAAGCAGGCGACAGATTTGACGCCACCCTGGCACACAACTTGGTGGTCAACGGCAAGACTCTGGCCAAAGCGGGCGCGCCCGCACGGGGGAAGGTGGCATCGGCCAAATCCAGCGGGCGGCTGCATGCGCCGGGAGAGCTCGCGCTGCGGCTGACCGCAGTTCAAGTCAATGGGAGAATGATTCCGATTTCCACGCGTTCGCATCTTGCCAAGGGAAAGAGTCATACCAAGAGCAACGCTACGAAAATCGGTGGCGGTGCCGCCGCCGGGGCGCTGATTGGCGGACTGGTCGGAGGCGGAAAAGGAGCCGGCATCGGCGCGCTAGCGGGCGGTGGTGCGGGAACGGGTGTCGCTGCGGCAACCGGTAAGGAAGAGGCCGTCATTCCCGCCGAGGCGGTGTTGACGTTTACGACAATCGCGGCCGCTACAGCGAAGTAGACCGACGAGCTACGGTTTGGGGTTTTAGCTTTTGACCCAAGACAAGTTAGTCGGGCCATAACCCGGCTGGGGCGGGTGAGCGCACCCGTCCCTACCAGGTTTGGGCTGGCTAGGCCGCGCCCTTGACCGCATTTTTCAGATACGCCAGCACTTCCTCCGCGTGGCCTTCCGGCTTTACTTTGTGGAAGATGTGCTTGATCCTGCCATCCGGACCGATGATGAAAGTTGTCCGCACCACTCCCATCACTTTCTTGCCATACATGTTCTTTTCCTTGATCACATCGTATAAATTGCAGACTTTCTTGTCGGCGTCGCCCAGCAGGGTAAAGGGCAGATCGAATTTTTCCTCGAATTTTTTCTGCGCGTTGGGCGTGTCGGGCGAGATGCCAAGAACGACGGCTCCGACTCGCTCGGTCTTCTTGTGGGAATCGCGGAACTCGCAAGCCTCGATGGTGCAGCCAGGAGTGTCGGCGCGAGGGTAGAAGTAAAGCACCACCCATTTTCCGCGAAAATCCTTCAGAGAAACCTCATCCCCATTCTGATCGGGCAAAGTGAACTCCGGGGCCTTATCATTGATATCCATGGTTCTCTCTCCTCGTGGCACAAGTTTATATCGCACAGCACGGTGGGCCGTCATCTTCACCTCGGCCGTGGTTGGTTTGATGCTGGCTCAGGTCGTTCCGGCGCAGTCGCCGGCAGGGAAGGGCCCGCCCAAAGGGCCTCGCGCGCTCGGGCTGGTGCAACTGGCGCCCAATGGCAAAGCCCACTTGATCCCGGTCGTGATCTTGTACGACGGTGAGTTTTACGATGCCAGCGCGTACAAGGCTGCGCCTGTGCCGATGGCGCTGGAGAGCGGGACGGTGTACGAAGGCGTGCGCAGCGGGGTTTCCCAGGGACTGTTTACGGTATCAAGCGCTTTGCAGGGCAACAATACCTGGATTGGCGATGGGACGTGGCAGACGGCCAGTGCCCTGGAGGCAGCGGCGGCTGCCGCAAAGCAAAGAAAAGAAGCGCGGTCAAAGCCCGCCCCGGAGCCGGTTGAAGGTCCACCGCTCTTGCGGCGGGCAAGTTCAGAAAAGCCAAAGCCGCAGGAGCCCGCACAACCGACTCAGCCTTCGGGATCTGCGCCCGGGCCCACCGCGACCGTCCCCGCCCCCGCCGGCTCTACGCCTACGCCCAATCCGGCACCTCCGGCAGGAGCAACAACGCCGCCAGCTCCCCCAGTGGAAGAAGATCCCGACCGCCCGCGACTCAAGCGGGGCATACCCTCTTCCGCCGAACCGAAAAAGAACGATCAGAAAAAAACGGCTTCCGCGGCAGCGTCCAAACCGGCTGCTAAGAAACCAGCGGGGGCAGCTGCACCGGAAGCTTCGAGCTCCACGCAGTTCATCCCCGCCATCTCGGACGCCGACGGTCCCGAACCGCGGCCCTACGCGGCTGTTCTCAAACCTGAAGAGGAAGAGAAGCTGCGCAAGAAAATTCTGGGATTGGCCGCCGAAGAAGTACAGTCGAGGGCGGCACAATTGGCGGTTGCGTCTGTAGGATCACCGGCGGCCGCTTCCTCCCGGCCGCCAAAAGCCGTCAAGCTGCCTCAACCTACCTTCGACGAAGTGCAGCTTCGCATTTTCGATCTCTCCAATAGCAACGAGCCCGTGCTGGTGCTGTCCACGAAAGCTCGCATGCCAGCGGCGCATTCTGGTTCCAGCGCCGATCTGCAATATATCGTCACCCTGGTGGCTCGCGACGATATTTATGGGGAATTGCACAAGGCATTTTCCAACGTCACCGATTCTCAGCATCTCGATGTCCTGCCGCGCCTCGAACTGGTCGATGCGGTGGATGCGGACGGCGACGGGCGGGGCGAACTGCTCTTTCGCCAGATTTCCGACGCGGGCAAAGCCTTCGTCTTGTATCGCGTCATCGGCGATCGTCTGTGGCCTTTGTTCCAGGGGACGCCCGGCCAGTGAGGTTGCGGGCCTGCTGAATCGGAACGGACCGGGTCGACCGTGCCAGCTCACGCCCAAATGCTCTGGGCGTACACCCTGCGATCTCCTATCTTTCAAGGTGGTGCAAAGCTGGTTGGCCGTTTACAATCCTTCCCGCCCAAGACTCTGTCGAAGGATCAAACCAATGCGCCACATCTGGATGTTTGCCATTGCTCTGGTTTTGCTTTCTTTTGCCGCTGCTGCTCAGGACGAAGACCTCAGCAAAGTAGAGATGAGGGTCATCAAGGTTTCCGGCAGCGTGTACCTGCTGCAGGGATCGGGAGGCAACATCGCAGCGTCCGTGGGAGAGGATGGCATCGTGATCGTTGACGATGAATTCGCCCCTCTGGCCGACAGGATCCGGGCCGCACTCAAAGGAATTACCGACAAGCCGGTGCGCTTCGTCATCAATACGCACTGGCACTTTGACCATACTGGAGGTAATGAACCCTTCAGCCAAACTTCGACAGTTATTGCCCAGGACAACGTGCGCAAACGCCTGCTTGCCGGAGGCACGATGGGAAACAACGGTAGCGTGAAGTTTGACATCAAGGCAGCGCCTAAAGCCGCCCTGCCGATTATCACATTCGATCACGATGTCAGCGTGCACTTGAACGGCGAGGACATCCGCGCTTTGCACTATCCGCACGGCCACACCGATGGAGACAGCGTGATTTTCTTTCCTCAGTCCAACGTGGTGCACATGGGTGACGACTTTGTAACCTACGGTTTTCCCTTTGTGGACCTGCGCAGCGGTGGCAGCGTCGAGGGCATGATCGCCGCCATGGAGCAGGCCACGAAGCAGTTGCCTCCAGATGTAAAGGTCATTCCCGGCCATGGCCCACTCTCAACGCTCGATGATGTGGGTCGCTATGTGACCATGCTGAAGGAGACACTGGCAGTGGTCCAAAAGGGGGTTAAGCAGGGAAAGACCTTGGATCAGTTGAAGCAGGAGAACGTCCTGGCTCCGTGGCAGAAGTGGAGCGGCGACTTTGTCACCACCGAACAGTGGTTGATCACGCTGTACAACGATTTGACGGGAAAACCATCCGAATTCATCAAACACAATTGATCCCCCTTGTCTTTGGGTAGACCTGAGTGTAGGTGCGAGCCGGTCATACACACACGGTCCGGGCCGGCGCGTTTGACGCCTCACCTGAACGGCGTATTATGGCCGTCACCCAAGCCTTAGGAGGGCTTCGCATGAAAAAATACACGGCTTCAGCTTTGGGGCTCGTCTTTTTGTTCGCCTTGCAGGCTTTCGCACAGGAGCACTACACCGAGGGGCCCATCTGGCAGGTGTCCCTCATTCGCGTTAAGCCAACCCAGATGGACGCATACCTGACCAGTTTGCGAGCCAACAGCAAATCTCTCTACGAGGAAATGAAGAAAGAGGGAGTGATTCTGGATTACAAGGTATTTCTCAATACGACCAAACACGACCCCCAAGACTGGGATATGGCAATCGGGGTTCTATACAAAAATTTCGCCGCGCTCGATGGGCTGACCGCCAAGGGTGAAACCATCCGGGACAAGATTCTGGGATCCAAGCAAACCGCCCAGCAGCTCGGGGAGAAACGCTCCGATATGCGCGAAATCGTAAGCACCATGATCTTGCGGGAAGTTACCTTGAAGTAGGTCCAGCGAACCGGCCCGGTCACCGATTACCGCCGGGCCGATCCATTTGCCCAGAAACTATTTCTGGGTCATCACCAATTCGCCATTCTCAACCTTCATACCGCCTACGTTATCGGGCAGTTTCAGACGGTCGCGCTGCTCGTTGAGCTTTTTCTGCAAGGCATCGTTGACCAGCGACACCGGCACATTCAGATCGCCCACTTTGAACTCCGTGGGATCGAAGGTGGCATAGCCGTCCTTGGATCCAAGATGGCCGGCCAGAGTTACCCACACATCCTTTCCCGCAATTTGGGTGAGAAACTGGCCATGAGCAACGTCGCCGTCAAAACTTACTTGGTAGTCTTTCACTTCCGGCTGACCTGGTGCCACCGCCACATCCGGGGAAGCCAGGCCGGGCATGGCCTGCGACACCGCCGCCATCGGGATCTGTCCCGCGGCCTGCGCCAATGCGGCGCTTACTTCGTTGGAAGTGAGGCGGACCTCCGCTGGGGGCTGCCCATTCGTTTTAGGCTGGTCTAACTGCTGCACTTTTTCCTGAAAGGATTGAGCGTTGACCACTGCGGCAGCCGCGGGCTGCGGCTGCGCCACCGGTGCCGGCTTTTTCAGCACCAGGAACAGGGCTATCACTGATGTAAGCAGCGTAGTTACGCTGATGACGCGATCCAGCTTCCACTTCTTCATTTCCGCCGTCCCCCGCCACGAACATGTTACCGAGAGGGCGGCTGAAAACTAACATGACGGAAGGCACTGGCCGCGTGGTTACCTCTGGCATGACAGCCACACAGCCTTCCCACTCAACCTAGCCCAGTTTTTTGGCCAGCAGGTCATTCACCATTTGCGGGTTCGCCTGGCCCTTGGACGCCTTCATCACCTGGCCGACAAAGAAGCTGGCTACGGTTTTCTTTCCGGCGCGGTATTGTTCCACCTGCTTGGGATTGGCAGCGATAATCTCGTCGATAATCTTTTCCAGAGCCGAGGTGTCGCTCGACTGCTGCGGCCGGCCTTGTTCTTCGTAAACCGTGGCAAAATCCTTGCCGCGATCAAACGCCAGATCGTAAAGGTCTTTCAGCATCTTGCCGGAGATGGCGCCGCTCTCAACCAGGTCGGCAGAGGCGGCAACGCCCGTCATCGAGATGGGTGACTGTTCGATGGCGAGACCTTTGGCTTTCAGTCGGCCCATCAACTCGCTCTGCACGAGATTGGCAACCCGCTTGGCGCTCTTGGCCGCCTTAGCCGCGGATTCGAACTGATCCGCCAGAGCCTTGGTGACGGTGAGAACCTGCGCGTCCTGTTCGGTGATTCCATAGTCCGCCACCATGCGCTTGCGTCGGGCCTCGGGAAGCTCCGGCAACATACTGCGGATCTTGCCCTGCCACTTTGGGTCGACCACCAGTGGGAGCAGGTCTGGCTCGGGAAAATAGCGGTAGTCGTGCGCTTGCTCCTTGGAGCGCATGCCGTAGGTCCTGCCTTCATTCGAGTTGTAGAGGCGGGTTTCCTGGGTTACCTTGCCACCGGACTCGATCACGCCAATCTGCCGGTCAATCTCATATTCCAGGGCTTCGCGGATAAAGCGAAACGAGTTAACGTTCTTCACTTCCGTCTTTGTGCCAAACTCCTTCTGCCCGCGCGGACGCACGCTGATGTTGCCGTCACAGCGCAGGGAGCCTTCCTCCATATTGCAATCGCTGACCCCGGTGTAAAGGATGATCTCTTTCAGGCGTGTGAGATATTCGTAGGCTTCGTCGGGAGAGGCAATATCGGGCTCACTGACGATTTCAATCAGGGGAACCCCGCTGCGGTTCAGATCGATGGCGGTGGTTTCCGAAGAGTTGACGAAGCCCTCGTGTAAACTCTTGCCCGCGTCTTCCTCCAAATGCACCCGAGTGATTCCGATCCTCTTGGTCGCGCCATTGACCTTGATTTCGATGGCGCCGTGTTCTGCCAAGGGCTTGTCATACTGAGAAATCTGATAACCCTTGGGCAGGTCGGGGTAAAAATAGTTCTTGCGGGCAAAGATGGATGTTTCGTTGATGCGGCAGTTCAGCGCCATGGCAGCCAAGGTGGCAAACTCCACGGCTTTGCGATCCAGAACGGGCAGAGCCCCCGGCAACCCAAGGCATACCGGACACACGTTGGTGTTGGGGGCGTCGCCGAAATGAGTGGAGCAGGAGCAGAAAATCTTGGTCGCGGTCAGGAGCTGGACGTGCACCTCCAGTCCGATCACCGGCTCGTACTTGGCGCGGGCGGATACCGAAACTTCTGGCGTGGTGGCCATTGGTAGATGATGGCGCGGTATCAGCGAGGCTGACCCGTTTCCATTACATCCCCTTTCAAACCGTGCGTGCCGTTTTCCGGCACACGGCTTAACGATGATCTTCTGGGTGTGGCTTGCGTAGGGTATCGCACCGTGCCCATCAAACGATGAAGGCCCATAGAGTAGAGCTGGTCATGGGACAAGAATGGTCGCCGCGTGGGTCGTTGGCCGCCGCGCCGATACTGCCAGCGTCGAAGACGTTGAACTACGAAGTGATCCATTCTGTTGAATTCCCGATCGGCATTGCCGGTACGGAAATAATTTCCCCAGCCGCGAAGCACGGGATTGAGTTCCACGATTAGCTGCTTCACCTCTTTCCCGCTTTGCCGCTTACCGGTAATCTCTCGTATCCGGGCTCGGAGTTTCTTCATCGCCTTCGGGCTTGGCCATCGCTGCGTGAAATACCAACGAGGGTTACGCTGGATGCTCCGCTTCTTACGAATCGTGCATCCCAGGAATACAAAGCTCTCCTTACCACGTCTCAAGTCCACCAGCCGCGTCTTCGCTGGATGCAGCGTTAATCCGAGCCGGTTCATCACCAACCCAATACGTCGGAGCGCTTCCCTGGCCGCAGATTCCGTACGGCACATGGCCACGTAATCATCAGCGTATCGGATCAGAATTCCCAGTTGGCTACATCTCGCCGCCCAGATCCGATCCAACTTGTTCAGGTAGATGTTAGCCAGCAGCGGTGAGATGACTCCGCCCTGCGGGGTTCCCGCCAGCGTCCCTCTCACCGTACCGTCCTCCATCACTCCGGCTTCCAACCATTGGCGGATTAGCTTCCCTACCCTTCGATCCGAGACTCGCTCCTTCACCAACTCCATCAAGATATCTCGCTGGATGTTGTCAAAGTAACCTTGAATGTCTGCATCGACGACATAGTTGTGTCCCTGGTTACCCGCTATTCGGATCGCCTCCAAGGCTTGCGTCGCGCTCCTCTTCGGGCGGAATCCATAACTGCACGCTTGGAAATCTGCCTCGAAGATCGGCTCGATCACAATCTTCGCCGCCATCTGCACCACTCGGTCCCGTACCGTCGGTATCCCCAACGGCCGCTGCTTCCCTAGCTCTTTCGCTATGTATCGTCGCCTCACCGGGAGGGGACGATATCGGCCTTCTCGCAGTGCCGCTTCGATCTCCGCCAGAAACTCCCCCACGCCTCGTTGTTCGATAGCTTGGATCGTTTCGCCATCAATCCCTGCCGCCCCGCGGTTGCTGCGCACTCGCCTCCAGGCTTCCCACAGGACGTCACTCCTGTAGATCCGGTCATACAACGCATGAAAGCGCCGTGTCTTACTCTGCTTGGCACACACATATAGCTTGCGTTGGAGTTCTCGTACTTTTTCTTTGGGGGTGTTGGCCATTTCTGGCATGCCCTCGCACTTACCTCCTGGCAAGCATGATCAAAGCAGGGCCCCTTCCCTCCAGCGTGTTGTCTTGCACGCCTTCGCAGGTAATACGGGCCTCTCGGACTCCCTCCCGGCTCCGTTCGCTTTCAGCCATCCGGCCTTATACGTCCGGTCTTTGCCTGACTCAGCTGCCGAGTAGGGTCTCTCCTGTTCCGCGCTGTTCTTTCTCAACGTGCCGCCGCCCGCTACCCCGGGGAGGTCCATCATCCGTTCCGGCCCAGGATGTTGTCTATTGCCTTCGCCGTGACATGAGCGTCTCGGCCCTCCCCAACACCTTTCGGCTGATAATTTGTCGAGGCTGCAGCTTTCACTTTATGTTACGGCCCGCTGGTTTGCTCCCCTCTTTGACAAGGGCTTTTGACACTCCGCCTAGCCGCTCGGATTTCTCCTCACGACCGGAGTCTGCTACCGGGCGCTCCGGCGCTTACCCGGACAGGACTTTCACCTGCTAGAACATCACGTCTTTCAGGACGCACCATGGCCGCATTATAGCGGGCTAGCCCGACCGGGGACGCCGGACGCGTGACCACGGACAGGCAGTTCGATCCGCTGGGCCACTTGTCGACCTCTGCGGCCAAGGTGGAGCCTCGCTCTATGCTAGGATTCTCGATGCGCTCTTCGCTTCCCTACCGGAGGAATTCGGCTGCATGAGTCATCGCGGATGGATATGGACTGGTCTTTTGCTCTTTGCCACGCAAGCATGGGGACAGTCCGAAAAACCAGCCACCACACCGGCGGCTCCGAAACCTTCCACTCTAACCGCTCCGGCGGCCACCCACGCCCCCACCACGACCATGCCCCCGGGTAGCGCAGCCGTGATTACGATACCTGGATTGTGCGACCAGCCCCCGCAGGAGAAACCCTCGGCGGACAAGACCAAGACCGCCGATTGCAAGACGGTGGTAACGCGAGCCGAGTTCGAGCGGCTGATCGAGACCGTGGCGCCCACCCTCGCACCGGCGGCTCGCAAGCAACTGGCCACCCAGTACGGAGTTGCCTTGGTCCTGGTCCATAAGGCTCACCAGATGGGCCTCGACAAGGGCCCGCAATTCGAAGAACTGATGCGGATCGCTCGAATCGGGGTGTTGACCAAAGCGCTGAGCCAGAGCGTGCAGGAGCAGGCCGAGCACGTATCCGATCAGGACGTAGAAAGCTACTACCACAACAATGAGCTTGCGTTTCAGGAAGTGGACCTGCAGCGCATCTTCGTTCCCCGCAGCAAACAGACGGCCGACAACCAAACCGCTGGGAACCAGACTGCCGGGAACAAGGAAAAGCCTGCGAGTGACGATGCGAAGAAAGCCACTCAGGAATCCGAAGAGGCCATGAAGAAAACAGCGGACGTGCTGCGCAGCCGGGCCGCGGCGGGGGAGGATTTTGACAAGCTGCAGGAAGAAGCCGCCACGGCAGCGGAGTTCAAGGGAAAACCGCCCACCAAGCTGGGAAAGATCCGGCGCACCAGCCTGCCGCCTGCGCAGACCCAGGTAATGGATTTGAAACCCGGCGAAACTTCGCAACTGATCTCGACCCCCAATGGTTACCTGATTTACAAGGTCGGAGAAAGGGACACTTTGCCGCTCAACAAAGTGCACGATGAGATTGTTTCCACCTTGCGGTCACAGCGCGTACAAGATGCGATGCAGGCGATCCAGCAGTCGGCTACACCCGTACTGAACGAGACATATTTCGCGGAAGCTGCGTCGGATGGACAAGCCGCGCCGCCGGCAAAGCCCCCCGCAGCTGGTCCCAAATAAATGGGCGATCCCAAACCAACCGTAGTCATCACGGGAATTTCCGGAAATCTGGGGACGCGTCTGCTGCCCCAACTGGCGGATTTCAACGTCATCGGCGTCGACCTGAACCCGCCCTCGAGCGATCTGCCACTGCGCTTCGAACGCATGGATCTGGGAGAGGAGCCCTCTTGCCGCGAGCTATTTCTTCTGCTTCGCGATTCCCAGGCTTCCGCCGTGGTTCACCTGGCCTTTGTGCTCGACCCCGTGCGCACGGGTGTGCTTGATCTCAACCGCATGTGGCACATCAACGTAGCGGGAACGGCACGGGTTTTGGAAGCCATCACCGAGGCCAATCGCGACAACGCGACGGTCAGGAAATTCATTTTCCCCAGCAGCGTGGCGGTTTACGGCCCAGATCTGACGACGCCAGCCATGGAAGAGCATCCCCTCGCCGCTCACACCCTGCCCTACGCGATTCACAAGATGGAATCCGACAAGGTGGTCCAGCAGCGCGCCCCGGCGCTGCGCGGCTGTAGCGCCTACATGCTGCGTCCACATATTTTCGCGGGGTCTAGCGTGGAGAACTACATGCTGGACGCCTTTCGCGGCACGCCCAACGGACCAAGTAATTGGGCCGCAGGCATGCGCCGTCGCGGCAGACGCCTTCCCTGCCTACTGCCGCATGGCCGGCGCTACCTGGATCATCGCATCCAGTTCGTTCATGTCGATGACATGGCGAGACTCATCGCCTATATCCTGCGGAAGAGGTCGCCGGAATCCCAACGCCTGACGATTCTGAATGTGGCCGGACGGGGTGAACCGGTAACCTTTGAGCACTGCGTCGAAGTAGCCCAGGCCAATCTGTGGCGAGTGCCAGGAAAGTTCGTTTTCCAGTTGGCCTTACAGGCACTGTGGCGTTTGGGGATCGTCGCCATTCCACCCGATGTCTCTCCCTACATAACCGGGGAATACATCATGAATACCGATCGCCTGCAGAAGTTCTTGGGCAAGAATTATGAAGAAGTAATTCAGCACACCATTGCGGAAGCATTCGCCGATTGCTTCAAGGCTACAGCGCCTGAAGTCGCCCAACAGCCAACGGCGGAGACCTCGTAGGTAGGTTCAACCTTCTGATGCGCCACCCATCCGCCGGTGCTAGTGCGGGCCTCCCCATAAACCGCCGCTTCTCCCAGGCTGCCCTTCGGCGGGAGATGACAAAAGGTCACGATCTGCCAGATTTCGTCGTCGTTTAAGATGCCTTTCGACGCCGGCATACCCGACGGATCAATGCCATTCTCAATGACCCACCCGAGCTGACCATCGCTGTAACTTATTGCAACCGGGCTAAGTTTTCATGCGAGGGAATAAAATCATTGGTGGCTGGTTTACCCTATGGAGGTGTCCGAGGGGCGCACAGCGGCGACGTTTGAAGAGTTGGCGATGCCACTCTTCGACCAACTCTACAACTTCGCGCATTGGCTCACTCAAAACAGGGGCGAAGCGGAAGACCTGGTGCAAGAAACCTACGTAAAGGCGCTGAAGGGGTTTCCCTCTTTCCAGACCAACACCAATTTCCGCGCCTGGATGTATCGCATCTTGCGGAATACGTTCCTTACTTCGCGGACCGGCCTGCGGGCAACGTCCACCGTGTCGCTTGAGGAAGAGCAGGAGGGGGGCCTGGAGATACCCGCGTCGACGGGCACACCGGAGAGTATCTTCATCGATCGCACCCAGGAACACCTCCTGCATAGCGCGATCGAAGAACTCCCCCTGCATTTTCGCGAAATTTTGCTGCTCAGCGATGCCGAAGAAATGTCGTATAAGGAAATCTCGGAGACGTTGTCGGTCCCGCTCGGTACGGTAATGTCTCGCCTCTCCCGTGCCCGCAAGGCACTACGCGAGGTTCTGCAGCGAAAGACTCAAGGCTGATATGGCAGACGACTACGGCAGCAAACTCGCGACCTACCTTGACGGTGAGCTTCCGCCGGATGAGATGAAAGCGGTGGACGCGCACGTGAGGACCTGCCCCTCCTGCGCCGCCGATGTTCTTAGCCAGGTCCAGTTGAAGCGAGCCGTGCAGTCGATGGGAGCGCGCTACAGACCCAGCCCAGAGTTCCGGGCAGCAGTGCGGCGAAAGATTGCGGTCCAGGCAAAGCCGTCGCCGTGGAGCGCCTGGCTGACGGCCGCAACGGTCGTCGGCGTGTTGGTCCTTGCCTCTCTGGTTGCCGCTTACTTCGGGCAGCGGAATCTTGAACGCAGACAGGCTTACGGCGAACTGGCCGACCTTCACGTCGCCGCTCTGGCCAGCCCCAATCCGGTTGACGTCGTGTCTACCGACAGGCACACCGTTAAACCCTGGTTCCAGGGAAAAATTCCGTTCACCTTCAATCTGCCGGAGCTGCAGGGTTCACCATTTGCGCTGGTGGGGGGCCGCGTAACTTACCTCGGCCAAGCTCCGGGAGCACACCTGATCTTCCAGATCCGTAAGCATCAGATCTCGGTATTCATTTTTCAGGATCG
>JACXTT010002359.1_pt1 | contig 30069 bp, 23 predicted proteins | sample 9270951 | NCBI WGS metagenome assembly JACXTT01 (sample SAMN15532306, study PRJNA645909) | rock metagenome | isolation source: weathered quartz diorite | place: Puerto Rico | collected 2017-06-21 | reverse complement strand
ACCGTACATAAATATTAACAATTACTTATCTTTTTCGGAAAATCCGTACATTCATGGCTGAATTCTGTTTTTAACCAAACTTTCGACACATGAGAAAACTTACACTGTTGCCAGTGTTGTTATGCATTGCATGCCTGGCACTGGCCAAAACCAACCTTTTTCGAGGCAGGGCAACATACCAAAGCAGGCAAACTCCCACCCATACGCCTGCTACATCCAAAGACTCTTATTCCGGCACGACTTAACCTGCAGGGCTTTTTTATCCTTTCCGTCAAAAAAGCATGCACTGATTATTTGAACAGTCAGCAATACTCATTGTCCTTTGAAATGCGCGTTACCCTTTCGGCAAACGAGGCAGGTATAAAGCTGAACCGTTAAGTGCCTGGCTGTTATTACGAAAACCAGATTGATCTAAATTTTTCAAAACTTTAATCAAAACTATCATTCACATGAGAAAACACCTTTCAATGTTGGCAGTGTTGATACTAGGGTTTGCGTCAACATTTGCTCAAACAAAAACCGTTACAGGAAAGGTTACAGACCAAGGCGGTCTTCCTGTTCCTTTTGCAACGATTCGCGTCAAGGGACTTAATGCGGGCACCAGCGCAGATATAGACGGCAGTTTTTCCATCAAGGTAAAAGATGGGGCCGTATTGGTGATTAGCGGCACGAATATTACTCCAAAGGAAGTAACCGTAAGCGGCAGTGGGGTATTGTCCATTATAGTTACCCGCAAAGAGTCAAACCTCGAAGAGGTAGTGGTAACAAGCGCTCTGGGTATTAAAAAGCAAGCGAAGGAACTGGGGTACTCTTCGGCCAAAATATCGGGCGGCGATGCTGCCGTGGCCAACCCTATCAGTGCTATAAACGGATTGACGGGCAAGGTATCGGGCCTGCAGATAAATACTGTCAACAATGGTTTGTTTGCCCCCACCCGTGTGACCCTGCGCGGCAACCGCTCTCTTACCGGCAACAACCAGCCCCTCTATGTAGTGGATGGCGCTATTTTTTATAATGATATCAGCACCCTGAACCCCGATGACATCGTTGATTACAACGTACTTAAAGGTTCCAGTGCTTCGGCCATTTATGGTTCGGACGCTTCCAACGGCGTAATCATCATTACCACCAAGCATGGCAATACGAAAAGCAAGCCGGTAGTTAATTTTTCCACAACGGCAAGGCTGGAAACCGTGTCTTACCTTCCGGCTTATCAAACCAGTTTTGGCAGCAATGGTGGTGAAGTATATGTATACGATTACCACGATATGTCGACCTATGTACCTTTTGAAAACCAAAGCTATGGGCCGCTGTTTAACGGGGCTACCGTGAGCCTGGGCCGTTTGCTGGTTGACGGGACAGTACTTAAGATTCCCTATTCTGCCGTAAAGAACCAGAAAAGGAATTTTTTCGACAAACCCGTTACCAGTCAGAACAATTTTTCTTATAGCTCGAGCGATGATAAAAGCAGTTTTTTCGTAAGTGGCCAGGACCTGCAGAGCAAGGGCTCGATCCCCGGGGATAAAGGACGCCGCGATGCCTTTCGCGTAGGCGGGTCAAAGAATTATGGCATTTTTTCGGCCAATTTCTCTCTTGCTTATGTTTATAAATATACCGATCAAACCAATACTGGTACCGTATACGATATGGTGATGAACACACCCGCCCAGGTGCCACTAAGCCTGATGAAGGACTGGAGGACCAGCAAGTATGCTTCTACCGATGGATTTTATAATGATTATTTCTACAATCCTTACTGGATCATCGACAATATCAGGAACAAATCGACCAGCAATAACCTGACAGGCAATGTGCAACTGGTATTGAAACCAACGGACTACCTGAGCTTCTCCTACCGGCTGTCTATGAATAATACCAGCCAGAAATATGAGTACCAGCAGGGCGAAGCAGACTATTCTGCATTTAGCGGTTCCAACCTCGACATCCTGTTTTCCAATTCCGCAGGAACCGGTTTTGATACTATAACGAGCTATGGTTCCAAATGGATCGCCGCCAACAACGGCTACAAACAGCCTTCATACAATACGAACACGTATTCCAATTTTTTAGTGACGTCCGATTTTGTGGCTTCCTTCAATAAGACATTCGGCCCCAATTTTAAAGTAACTGCCAACGTGGGTACTACTTATATCGATAACCAGATCAATTCTTTGAGTGTTAACGCCGGTAGTATTTTCTTCCCGGTTTATAATGTGTCTTCTCTTACGGGTATTCCCGGCATAGGCCAGTATTTTGCCGAAGCCAGGAAACTCGGGTTCTTCGGCGAGGGCCAGGTGGGTTACAAGGGATTCGCTTTCGTGCATGGTTCCTACCGCTCGGATATCGACTCCCGCCTGTCTAAAAGCAACCGTAACATCCCTTATTTTGATGTGGATGCCGCCCTGGTGCTAAGCGATCTTATACCCGCCTTAAAAGACGGCAAGACGATCGACTACGCAAAAATAAGAGGCGCTTACTCCGTAACCGGTAATGCTTCCGCACTTGCGGGTGGTTCGCAGTATATTGCAGATGGCGCCTACAAAACAAGCCCCACGCTTTACAGCGCCGGCGGTTTTCCTTTTAACGGTCTGGGCGGTTACCTACTGAACGGTACCATTTCCAACCCGAATATTAAACCGGAACAGGTAACAGAAAATGAAGTGGGTATTGAACTGGGCTTCCTGAGAGATAAGGTTACACTGGGTGTAACGGCTTATGAGCAAAAACTGAAAGATGGTATCGTATACGCTTCGCTGCCCTATTCCAGTGGTTTTACCCAGGCTCTTCTGAATGCTGCCAATACCGATAATAAAGGATTGGAAGTGGATATCAAGGCAAATGTGCTTCGCACAAAGAATCTTTCGTGGAGCGTTACCGGCACTTATTCTTACAACAAGGATCAAGTAAAATCCATCAATGGCAACCTTAAGTCGCTGGCCATCGGCGGCAATAACGGGAATGCATATGCAGTAGTAGGACAGGCCTATCCCGTGATTGAATCACGCGACTGGGTGAGAGATGCCTCGGGACATGTGATTGTGGATGCGGTTACCGGCAACCCTAGCCTGGATCCCACCCTTAAAGTGCTGGGCAATGCCACTCCCCGCGATATCATTGGTATTAGTTCCAACCTCTCGTGGAAAAACTTCAGTTTGTTTATAACCGCTGATTACCGTGGCGGATATAAAATATTCAACTCTCTCGGGCAATACATGGATTTTACCGGTATCAGTACTACAACGACTGCTACGGGCCGCCAGCGTTTTGTTTTCCCCAACTCGGTTTACCTGCAAAATGGTAAGTATGTGAGCAACACAAACGTAACTGTTGATGATGCCAATTATAATTTCTGGCCCGGTTTATATCGCAGTGCAGGCGCCAACTATGTTATCAGCGCAGCTGCCTGGAAACTACGTGAAATATCGCTGGTGTACGATATACCGAAATCTATATTCGCAGCTACTAAAATCATTCAGAAAGCTACCGTTTCCCTGTCAGGACGTAACCTGTTGATGATCCGTCCCAAGACCAATGTATGGACAGATCCCGAATTCAACGAAGATACCGGCAACGATGTGGGCAGAACCTCCGAAAACCAGGCGCCTCCCACCCGTATTTTCACGGCAACCCTGTCGGTTACATTCTGATTCATTTAACATCTAAAACGAGGAATTATGCTTAATCGAATAAAATCATTTTCTTACTTTTTCACTTTTCTGGTGTTAGTGCTAACAGCAGGATGTAAAAAAGGTACGTTCGACATAAACGATGTAAATCCAAACGTACCCTCTTCAGTAAGTCCCAAGTTTATTTTATCAGCAGCCCTGAAAACTTCGGCTTCCATCAACCTGGCGGGCGACCAGGATTTTGCCCAGCTTTATATGGGTTATTGGGCAGTGAGTGGTGATTATATCCCCTCGGCTACGACTTTAACCTACCAAACGACCACGGATTATTTCCAGGACAACTGGAATTCGGGTTATATCGTACTGCAGAACTACCGGCAGATTGAAACATTATCAGCTGGGGATGCCAACGCCGGGTATTTCAAGGCCATCGCCAAGATAATGGAATCTTACCATCTTGGCCGCCTGGTGGACATGTACAACAATATCCCCTATTCCGATGCATTAGACGGCGGTACGGAAAATTTCCCCAAATATGACGATGCCAAAAGCGTTTATACGGCAATCGTAAAACAACTGGATACCGCGATTACCCTGATAAAGTCAGCCCCGGCAACGGCTACGAGCCCGTCCAGTTATGACATAATGTTCGGCGGCAATATGACCTATTGGACTTTATTCGCCAATACGGTGAAGCTGAAGATACTGATGAATCTGACCCAGAAATCCGACCAGACTGCTTTTATCACCAGTGAACTGAGCGGGCTGACTACTGCCAGTTTCTTAGGCGCAAGCCAGGATGCGGTTATCAACCCGGGGTATTCTAATTCCAGTTCCGGCCAGCAAAGTCCTTTCTGGCAGGATATGGGATATACCACCAGTGGTGCATTCCAGGGCAACCATGCTTATTACAGGGCTTGCAGCTATGCGGCCAACTTCTTGTTGAATAATTACGATACGCTCCGTGCTTCCCTGATTTATGCGCCCAACACTACCAGCGGTGTGGTGAAAGGCCGTGCGTTTGGCAGCACCGCCGCCAACGGGGAAGACAATGAGCATATATCGGCTGTCGGTACCGGTCTTTTGAAATCGGCCAGCATGGGCGCCGTTATGCTGCCCGCCACCGAAAGCTTCTTTTTACAGGCAGAAGCAGCACTGAAGGGTTATATTTCCGGAAGCGCCAGCAGCTTTTACCAATCGGCCGTCTCCGAATCGTTCCGGCTGTTGGGTGTATCGAGCCCGGCCACGGCTGCAGCAACTTTTACCAGCCAGGCAAGCAACGCCAACGTTAACTATACCTACTCCAGCAACAAACTGCAAACGATTATTTTACAGGAATGGGTAGCACTGAACGGCATCGATGCTGTGCAGACCTGGAGCAACTGGAGAAGGCTGGGCATACCATCCGATTTGCCTGTTTCCATTTATCCCGGCACCACCGCTACGCATGTACCTTACCGCCTGTTGTATCCCACCACTGAGTACAGTTATAACAGTACGAATGTGAGCGCACAGGGTACTATTAGTAATATGACATCTAAGGTTTTCTGGATGCCCTAGTTAACGAATAAAATAAATTATAATTATGAAAAAAACAATCATATTAACCATTTCATTTTTCTCGCTAGGCTTGGCTGGCTGCCTGAAGGATACGCCCAATGTGGATTTTAGCAGCGTTGGGACGATCATCGAATTTGAATACCCCAGTGGCGGCGGCGGCAGCGGTTTGGGTTCCGGCCTGGAGTATTTTGGCGGAGGCGCTTTAACCTATCCACCTACAGACGCAGTGGATACCGCCACTTTTATGGTAAACATTGCCTCGCCCTCTCCGCTGAGTTCAGACCTTACGGTAACCCTGGGAGTTGATGCAAATGCGCTTCTGGATCACTACGCCACGGATTCCATCAAATTTGTAAAAATGCCTGACTCGCTTTATAAGATCATCAGCACAAGTGCTGTTATAAAGGCGGGCAGCAGGCTGGCTACATTTAAAATAGCCTTCTACCCTTCCAAAGTTGACCCCACGCAGAATTATGGCTTGCCCATAACAGTGGCCAACAGCGGAGGATACACCGTGAGCGGTAATTTCGGTCATATTTATTTTCATACCATCGGTAACCCGCTGGCAGGTGTTTATTCCGTAACCGGTACGCGCTATAACTATACCGGAACGATAGCCTGGTCGGGACCTCCCGCTGCTGTGCCCGCAGGTTACGTCAGCACAACCGACCTATCCGGAGTAAGCCCCGAACTGGGTTCACCCGATAATACACACACGATTGAGATCGGGTTTTCCAACCTGGGAAGTTCCGGTTATAACTATGTTATTACGGCAAATTCAAGCTATTCCTCTATCTCCGTCGATTATAATTTCGATGCGATTTATTCGAACATAATCAATTATGTAGTAAGCTATAGCCCGCCCAGTGCAGGGAAACCTGCTTTCCACATTGTAACGCATTATAATAATGCTACCGGCGGTTCAGGAAATGACCGTATAATAGACCAATCATTTGTACATCAATAAATGAAAATAACCGGTATACTTTTTAAAATAAAAGGAGACTATGCAGATAGTCTCCTTTTATTTAATTAACATCAAACCTATTGTATGAAATTTAAATCTTTTTTACTTTTTTGTCTCCTTCTGCCGGCTATTACTCCAAGGGCAACGGCGCAAACGCCCGTTATTTCAGGCAGGGTAAAAGACGTAAAAGGGGCTGCAATACCTTCTGCCTCCATCCATATAAAAGGAACCAGTACCGGTACCAAATCTGATTCGGCAGGGTTTTTCAGTTTGCATGCGGACCCGAATACCATCCTTATTGTAAGCGCCATCGGCTATGCAGATACCGCCATAAACGTGGCAAATCCAACCGGCATCACAATTGTATTGACCAGGCAATCCAAAGCCCTGGAAGAAGTGGTAGTAGCACATGCCAGCGAGAATAACGAACCTCAGCCTACCGATGAAACAGTAAGGGAACAAATGCTGGCCAACATGATGGAAGATTACATACATGGAGAAGGCATAGGCGGAGGCATACGGCAATTCAGCGGCCTGCAAATCGGGGTAAAAGGAGGAGGGGATTATCACGTAGTAACCACTACTTCGGCAAACACTGTTAACTATGGCAGCCTGGTACCGGTATATACTCATAAAGAGGATACCCGGGGAAGCAGGTACCTGTTTGATGAATGGGTAAAAGGCCTGGTAGTGACCCCAAAGGATACCGTGATCCGGAATCCCAGCTACTTATTCAATTATGATAAGATAACAGGCGAACTGCTTTTAACGACGGATAAGAGAACGATGGTAACGGTAGATAAGCAGCAGGTAAAAGCATTTGCATTGAAAGGATCGGACTCTGCATACATATTTGAAAAGGTGCCTTCAGTAAATGAAAACGATTTTATCCGGCTGATAGCCTGGGGGCCAAGATATAAGGCCTATCGTACACTTAAAACGAAATTTGTAAAGGCCGATCATGTTACTAACGGGTATACGGAGAGCGGCAATTTTTATGACGAGTATGTGGACGGGGGTGTTTATTATTTTGTAGATATGAAAACCAAAAGCGCACACAAATTCGATTTGAAGAAAAAATCAATCATGGAAGCGTTGCCCCAGGAAAGCGCTAAAGCGGGCAGCTTTATTTCTGCCCATAAATACGATACGATCAACGAAGATTTTATAAGAGAACTGATTACCGCGCTGAATCAATAAGGGTCGCATATCTAAACAACCGTAGTAATACCTGCAGGTGGATCATAAAAATCGACCCGGAAACTTTTTTGTGCCATCCTGAATGGCATCCTGCATATATTATCGGACCGAATTATACACATTTTTTCAAACTGCTTTTTTATGATGACTTCCTTTGCTATTTTCAGATTTAGATAGCCGCTATACTTATAGCGGAATTAAAAATTTAAACCATTAATCAATGAAAAAAACAAAGCTCACCCTGTTTGCAGTTACAGGCATTGCCTTTTTATTCCTCGCAAATTCCTGCGCAAAGAATGCTCCCGGAATTATGCCCGACAGTAAGGCGACAAATACCGGCACACAGAATAATTCCAAAAAAAGTCATAACTCAAGTAGTGCGAAATTTACTAATAATGCAGTATGGGTTACTCTTGGCTCCGATGGGAATTATACGGCGTCTTATGAAGTAGGTATTTTTTTTGGTAGCTACCTGCCCCACCCTACCGGTTCCGATCCATATGGAATATATGATGGGGAACCGATACCAATACCAGGTGCTGTAGGCTGGTTGTCAAGCCCGGGTGCTTCTTGGAATACTGTTGATGGGCCATACTTCGATTTATTCTTACCTACTATTTCAGGCTCTCCTACAGAAGCAGCAATGCTGGCCTACTCCGATTCAGTGAATGCGTATTTCGCGGACACTACCGGTACTGTTGCTGACCCAATCCCTTTAGGAACTACCACAGGCGCCTCAAATGGTGTTGTTGAAGCAAGGGGAATGCTTGTACGCGATCACACTTCACCTACGTTGATGTCAGTTTGCAACGATACTTACAAATATACTCCGCCGGGATACCTTCTTGGAGCTATTTTTTCAAAAAGCCCCTATACGATTTATATTTATGGACCTACACTTACCAGTGGAACGGTTAGCAAGATTGTTCTCCTGAACAGCGGATCAGTAATTGCAACGTCCGCCTACTCTCTGACATATGCCATTAATTCAGATGGCTCCAGCTATCATATTGTTGGGACAATAACAATAACCAGTGGAAACGTTCTTACAATAAATGACGATATCCAGGGATCTTAGCAGGCCATTGATATGTTACCAGGCGCCACCCTTCGGGGTGGCATTTTTATTTCCGGCGCCATAGCCTGCTTATACCTATAAACTGCTTACAAAAAGCAGGAGCTCCCTCCCGGTTTCCGGGCTATTTTTTATTATCTTTAATTCTTTCTTACTATCAAAAAAAATTCATGAAACAGTTACTGGCCGCCCTGCTTCTTATCAGCTGCTCCTGCTCCACATCGCTGGCGCAAACTGATACATTTTCCCTGTATCGCAAAAAAACAGCCATGATACCCATGCGCGACGGGGTAAAACTATTTACGGTTATTATGTCGCCCGTGGGCGCTACACAGCCTCTTCCCATCCTTATACAGCGTACGCCTTATGGGGCCGACTGGAACCTGAAAGAAGACAGCACCATAGACCTCTCCCGCATTTCCGCCTTTGGCGATATGGCAAAAGAGGGCTACATTTTCGTGTTCCAGGACATTCGCGGCAAATACAAAAGCGAGGGCACCATGCAGATTCATCAGCCGCTGATTCACGCCACGCAGAAAGGCGCGGTGGATGAGAGTACCGATACCTGGGATGCGGTGGACTGGATGGTAAAAAACCTGCCCAATAACAATGGAAAAGCGGGCATTTACGGTATTTCTTACCCGGGCTGGCTGGCGCTGGTAGGAGCGGTTGACCCGCATCCGGCGTTGAAAGCTTCTTCCGAACAGGCCTGTATGGGCGATTTATTCCTGGGCGATGATTTTCACCATAACGGCGCCTTCCGCCTGAGCTATGGCATGGAATATTCGTACGAAGTGGAATTTGACAAAACAACGGACAGCGATTTCCCTTTCCCGCAGTTTGATGTATTTGACTGGTATGTACAACTGGGCTCCCTGAAAAATGTAAATGCAAAATACTTTCACAATAAAGTGCCTACCTGGAATAATTTTGTACAGCATCCCAATTACGATGATTTCTGGCAAAAGAACTCGCCGCTGAACTATGTTCGCACCGCGCAGATACCACAGCTGCATGTAGGCGGGTATTTTGACCAGGAAGATATGAACGGGCCGCAGATCATGTATGCCCAAATGGAGAAAACAGATACGTTTAACCGCAATCATATTGTACTGGGCCCCTGGAACCACGGCCAATGGGGGCGCGCCAAAGGCGATAGCCTGGGCCGGATTTCTTTTGAAAACAGGACGGGAGAATGGTTCCGTGCGCTGCAAAAGAAATGGTTCGACTACTGGCTGAAAGGCATCGGCGACGGGAAGTTTGAAGAAGCGTATTGCTTCCAGACGGGCAGCAACCAGTGGAAAACATACGCCAGCTGGCCGCCTAAAGAAGCCATCGTGCAAAACTTATATGCCGGCGCCGGGCATACTGCCTCCTTTACCAAACCGGCCGCCGCTACCGGTGAAACCAGCTTTATCAGCGACCCCGCCAAACCGGTGCCCTACCGCATGCAGCCCATTGAAGCCACTTACGGCTTTGGCAGCCGCTGGCGCCCCTGGCAGATAGAAGACCAGCGCTTTGTGTATACCCGCCCGGATGTAACCAGTTTTACCATGGATTCGTTGACAGAAGACCTCACCGTGACCGGCAAAATAACCGCCCATCTTTTTGCCAGCACCAGCGCCACCGATGCAGACTGGATAGTAAAGCTGATTGACGAATATCCCGACAAGGATCAGAAGAATATTTTGCTGAGCGGGTACCAGTTGCCGGTAGCCATGGAAGTTTTCCGGGGCCGGTTCCGCAAAAGCTTTTCAAAACCGGAACCGCTGGTGCCCAACAAACCCGAGGAGTTTGTAATAGACCTGCACGAGATAAACCATACGTTTAAAAAAGGGCATCATATCATGATACAGGTGCAAAGCACCTGGTTTCCCGTTATTGACCGCAACCCGCAGAAATATGTACCAAATATTTTTGAGGCAAGTGAGAGCGATTATATCAAGGCAGAGCACAAAATTTATTTTTCTGCGCAATACCCCACGCATATAGCATTGCCGGTGATGAAGCACTAATTATAATTCTCCGTAGTCATAAACGAATAGGGGTCGATGGAGTAGTAGCGGTCTATTGTTTCGGGATGTTCGCCCAGCTCCAGTTCAATAAAAGAACTGGTTTCATGTACCTCCCAGAGAAACAATTGTTTTCCGGCCGGGGCCTGCTCCATTATTTCGGGGAGCATCCGGGGCAATAAACCATTCCAGCAGGCGGCCTGCAACTGGTCGGCCGGCGATAGCGGGTTGGGATTGCCCGATTCATCTTTCTCTGCATATTGCCTTTCGGCAAACGAGGTGCCGGTAAGCAACAGTATTTCGAGTTGAGTAGAATTTGTTTCCATAATAAAGCGTTTAAAAAGGTTCATTCATTGGACTACTATTGATACGAAAAGACATAGGCCGCGGTAGTAAAAATTCTGTTAATGTGCAGCCCCATTTAATAACCCGCTGAAAATGACTGGGGTGCATAAACCCTTTTCCGGGCCTTCCCCCGGGAATGGCCAAAACGGTGTAACTTGAACCGCATCATATAAGCATCATCCCAAAAAATACCTGTAAACACGTCCGCCCATGATAGTTTTTCAGCGAAGCCGTTACAACGACCCGGCTTTTGTATCGCTTACCACCGCGCTGGACGCCGATCTCCGCGCCAGGTATTTAACCCAACAGGAGCAATTTACCCCGCTCAACAAGATGGATGAGGCGGTAAAAGTGATGATAGCGCTTAATCATTCCATCCCCGTTGCCTGCGGCGCCCTGCGCCCCATGAAAGAAAAAAATGTAATCGAGCTGAAACGCATGTTTGTGCAACCGGCCTTCCGCGGCCAGGGCATCAGCCGGCGGCTGCTGGAAAAACTGGAGCAATGGGCAGCCGAAGAAGGCTTTACCATAGTGCGGCTGGAAACCGGCAATAAGCAGCCCGAGGCCATTGGCCTGTACCAAACCGGCGGCTACCATATCATCCCTCCCTATGGTCCGTATACGGATATTGAATCATCCGTGTGCATGGAAAAGAGATTAGCAGGCTGATATGACAATTATTTGCGTTTCTTTGCCAGAGCTAAAACGACAGCACCGCGTATGCGTTATTATATTATAGCAGGCGAAGCATCGGGCGATTTGCACGGCAGCAACCTGGTCAAAGAATTAAAGAAACGGGATACTGCCGCCGCTATCCGTTGCTGGGGCGGCGACCTGATGCAAAAAGCCGGTGCAGAACTGGTAAAGCATTACCGGGAGCTGGCGTTTATGGGTTTTACAGAGGTGATTAAAAACCTGCCCACCATACTCGGCAACCTCCGGTTTTGCAAGGAAGATATCCTGCTTTTTAAACCCGATGCGCTGGTGCTCATCGACTACCCGGGATTTAATCTCCGTATTGCCGAATGGGCCCGGCGGGCCGGGCTCACCATTATCTATTATATATCGCCGCAGGTATGGGCGTGGAAAGAAGGCAGGGTGCGCAAAATGAAACAGCATATCGACAAAATGCTGGTCATACTCCCGTTTGAAAAAGACTATTACCGCGATAAATGGAACTGGGAAGTGGAATATGTGGGCCATCCACTGGTAGAAGTGATAGAAGCGTTTAAAACCCAACGTTCAGCATTCAGCGCCCGGAAAGCACCCATACCGCTGCCCGGTGTGGAGCCGCGGATTACAGCTACCGAAGCGCCGGCGGCAAACGACGAATATAACGGCAGGAATGCCAGTCTCCCTGCCATTGCCCTTTTACCCGGCAGCAGGAAACAGGAGATACTAAAAAAACTGCCCATTATGCTGGAGCTGAGCCGGAAATTTAGCGGTTACCAGTTTGTAGTGGCCAAGGCCCCGGGGCTGGAAGACAGTTTTTATGAGCCCCTGCTGCAGCCTTACGACAATGTATCGTCGGTCCGCAATCAAACCTATGCGTTGCTTTCACATTCGGTAGCGGCGCTGGTTACCTCGGGTACGGCTACCCTGGAAACGGCCTTGTTTGGCGTGCCGGAGATTGTGTGCTATAAAGGCAGCAGCATTTCCTACCAGATAGCCAAACGGCTGATAAAAGTAAAATACATCTGCCTGGTAAACCTGATTATGGACAAACCCGTGGTAAAAGAGCTGATACAGGAGGAACTGACTACGGAAAACCTGCAAAAAGAACTGGAGGCCCTGCTTAGCAGTACTGAAAGAAAGGCGGCGCTGGCCACCGATTACCAGGCACTCAAACAGTTGCTCAGCCTGGGTGGCAATGCATCGGCCAATGCGGCAGAAAGCATTACCCGGTTCCTCGCCGGGCGTCAGTGATGCCTGAAAAACAGCAGCTTTACGATAATAATAATGATGGCCGCCAAAAACATGAGCAGCGAAATGCGGTTGATGCCGTGCATATAACGCATCCATTGGGTGGAAGGCGTATTGGGGTCTTTTTTCTTAATATACAGGTACTCGGCCAGTTGTCTTAAAATCCCCATAATATCCGAACGTGTTTTGAACTGCAAAGGTAAGGTACTGTGCGGATTGTGTCATTTTTTGCCGCAAAAAGCAACCCGCCTTTGCTATTTACAGTATATCTTACCAACGAATGACCGGGCACCCGAAGCATATTCTTAAAAACACCCTTGCTATTCTTAATCCTAAAGAACAGCAAAGACTGGCCCTGCTGGTACTACTGGATATTGGCATTAGTATAGCGGATATTCTTTTTTTGGCTTTGTTGCTGTTCCTGGTTCATTTTTATACGTCGCCCGGCGGCACGGTTACTCCTTCTCTCTCCTTTCTGCACCTGGCTGATCATACCGCGCTCTGGCCGATTGCTGTTTTTCTTTTTTTATACGGCGCAAAAAACCTGGCTGGTTTCCTGGTATACCGTACGCAATGCAGGTTTCTTTGCCGGGTAGCATCCCGCATATCCCGGCAAAAACTGGAAGCCTACCTGGAAGGAAGTTATCTCGGTTATATCAACATAGACTCATCTGTTAATGTGCGGGAAATAAGTCATGATCCCACCGAATTTGCACAGCATGTGCTGGGCGGTATACAGCAAATTATTACACAGGGTGTACTGATACTCCTGGCCATAACCGGCATTGTTTTTTTTAACGCAAAATTATTCCTGCTGCTATTTGTTATCCTGCTGCCGCCGGTCATTGCCGTGTTTTATTTTATACGGGCCAAACGGCATTCGGTAAAAAACGATGCCAAACTGACCAGCGAAAAATCATTGCAATACCTGCAGGAGGCACTCACGGGGTTTGTTGAAAGCAATATCTATAAAAAGAACGATGTTTTCCTGGACCGGTATATTACCTACCAGGACAGGTTTAACAATTATATTGTCGACCAACTGGTGGTACAGGGCATACCCAATCGCCTGGTAGAAGTCTTTGCCCTGCTGGGCATGGTTATACTGGTAATGATCAACCGGTGGTCGGGTACTGCGGGTAATAATGCCATTATTACCATCGGCGTGTTTATGGCTGCTGCGTATAAAATTATACCGGGTATTGTTAAGCTGCTCAATGTTGGCGGGCAGATAAACACTTATGCCTTTACGGTACAGAACCTGGTAAAGGCGGCAGAGACGCCGGCAAAAAAACCGGAAAGCGGTATCGCCCTGACGATTGGATCGGTAGAGTTTAATGGGGTGCGGTTTTTCTATGGCAACCAACCCGTGTTAAGCCATCTTAACCTGGATATTGCCGCCGGCGATTTCCTGGGCATATCCGGGCATTCCGGCAAAGGCAAAACCACTATCATGAACCTGCTGCTGGGGTTTTTAACCCCCGATGCCGGAGAGATACGTATCAATGGCGTTGTTTGCAACGCGCAGGAACGGCAGCATTACTGGCAACGGGTATCGTATGTAAAACAGCAGCCTTTTCTTGTTCACGATACCATTCTACACAATATCACGCTGAATAATAGACGGGAATACGATGCACAGAAACTGGAGGAAGTAACCCGGCTGGCAGGCCTCAGCCCGATGGTGGACAGTTTTCCCGAAAAATGGGATAAGGTGATTGCTGAAAACGGTAAGAACATCAGCGGTGGACAGAAACAGCGGATAGCCATTGCCCGCGCTTTATATAAAGAAACCGATCTTATTCTCCTTGACGAGCCTTTTAATGAGCTGGACGAAGCATCAGAACAGGCGCTGCTTTGTCTTTTTCGCGACCTGGCCCGGGCAGGGAAAATAATCATCCTGATTACCCACAATAAGCAAAGCCTGTCTTATTGCAATAAAATCCTTTCGTTAGATGAAAAGCCGTCCTGAAACACTGGTCATCCTTACGCCGGCGTTCCCGGCAAACGAATCGGAAACACATTGGGTTCCCGCCCAGCAATTATTTGTAAAGACACTAAAGGAGCAATACCCGCAGCTAACGATCATCATACTCTCCTTTTATTACCCCAGTACCAGCACCAGCTATACCTGGCAGGGGCTGGAGGTGATGGCGTTCAACGGAACGCAACAGCGCAAATGGCAACGGCCGTTTTTCTGGAGCCGTGTCTGGAAGCAACTAAAACGCGTACACCGGGAAAATGAAGTTATAGGCCTCTTTAGCTTCTGGTGCGGTGAATGCGCCTTGCTGGGCAGTTATTTCGGTAAACGGTACTCCATAAAACATTATTGCTGGCTATGCGGGCAGGATGCACGGAAAACAAACCGGATGGTAAAGTTTATCCGTCCCAGGCCCGGGGAGCTGATAGCCATGTCAGATTTCCTGGCGGATGAGTTTTACCGCAATCATGGTATAAGACCGCTGCACATGATACCCAATGCCATTGACCCGGCCTTATTTCCGCCGTATCCTGTCCCTGCAAGGGATATAGACATACTGGGGGCGGGTTCCCTCTCAAAGCTGAAACGGTACGACCTGTTTGTTGCAGTGGTTAAGCAATTGCATTTATCCCTGCCCGGGCTTAAGGCAGTGCATTGCGGCGATGGCGGGGAAAAAGCAACGATAACCGGTTTAATTAAAACGGCGGGGCTGGAACTTTCCCTTTTACTCCTGGGAGAAAAACCGCACGGAGAGGTACTCGCGTTAATGCAGCGTACCCGGTTATTCCTGCATACCTCGGAATACGAGGGGTTTGCCTCGGTATTCCAGGAAGCGCTTTATGCCGGGGCGCATGTAATCAGCTTCTGCAAGCCGCTGAACCGGGATGTTCCCCATTGGCATATCGTTACCGGCGTGGAAGATATGATTGATAAAGCAAAGGCTATTCTTCAAAACCCCGGTACCGAATACCAGCCGGTATTATTATATACGATGGGTGCCACTGTAAAATCCATCATGGCGCTTTTTGAAAACTAATCTCCTGCCGAAAAGGGGAAAGCTGTAGCAGGGTTGTATTGCTGTATTGCTTTTGCCAATGCAGGCAGGTTTCCGCGCACGTATTTGCAGTGGCCCTGCATGTATATCCTGTAAAAATCGTTCAATGGCTCACCTGAAGCTGAAAGCTGGTCGTACAGTTCGCTGTCGAAAAGTTGTATCCTGCCCTTATGAAGCACCAGTAGTATGTTTTCGGGGTTTAAGCCATAAAAAGCATCCCATCCTTGTGCGCCGGCAGGTGGCCTCGCCACCACAATATCCGCCCATTGATTTGCCGATATACTCCCCTGCTGCTTTAAGCCCCAGGCATCGGCCGGCGCCCGGGTGAGCATATCAAATAATTCAGCATCGCTGGTCATCTTTTGTTCTCTTGCCAGTCTTAAGTGCTCCCAGATATTCCAGGAAGCGCTTAAGGTAGAATCGGTACCAAAAAGAATGCGGGTTTCCTGTTTCAGCAGATCGATGGCGGCAGTTTTGTTTAAAAGAAAAAAATTGGAAGCAGGGCACCATACCAGCGAACGGAAAGAAGCGGCCTGTGTTTCATTCATGGCCACAGCATGAATACCGATCAGGTCCCGGTGAAACATATTCCACCGCAGCAGTTCATCAATTTCGGCAAAGACGTCGGGAGAGGCTCCTTCGCCTATATGTATAACTACGGGCCGGTGCCGCCTGAACGGATTGAGCAGTTTTAGCCGCCAGCCTTTTTCGCCCGATACAGAATGAAATGAATCGGCCTCCTGGCATACGGTAATAAGATCCTGCTCTATGTTCAGCCTTTTGCCATGATGCGCTACGGCAGTAATGCCGTTGAGCAGGTTTTTATAAATGCCCCAGTGGGTGCGCAGCTGTTGGGGAACAGCCAAAACGCGACTGATACGCTCTTTGTTATGGATATGAATATCGGTACCCCATTCTTTATAATTTTTATACACGCCGTTGCCCAGGCGGGGAAAGAGGTTAAAATCGAGATGATCATGCGAGTTGATAAGACCGGGAAAAGCAATGGCTTCATTAAAGACCAGTTGCAGGATACCGGGTCCCAGTGGCATTAATGTTTCTACTGCGCTAATCTTTCCGTCTTCAATAAGAATATGCTTTGGCCCCTTTTGCCCGGCAATGGTAATATGGGACAGCAGCATCATGGTTGTTTGTAATGATAAACGGGCCTGATATATCCCAAAAAGGAAACCAGTTTTACCAGGCGTTTTTTCCACCAACTGCGTTCCTTCTGCCGCCAGCCCCCGGACCCGGAAATACCGATAAGTTCCGGCGCGGTAGAAAAACATGTTACTTTAACAGGCGCTGCGGCCAATGCATCGTGGTAAGCATGCTCCAGGAAATATATGTCGTGATCCCTTACCTTTTTATACGCCGCCAGCAGCACCTGCCTGAAAAATGCGATGGTTACATAATATACCCTTACATCCACGCAGGGTCTTGCGGCCTCCGGCACCAGCCATCTTGGCCGGAGCAGTGACACCGGTATAAAATAATTCTTGCCGGGGCGACAGGATTCCAACACGCTTGCCGCATTGACCAGTTTCAGCCTTCCCGTTACTTTCAAAAAACCTTCCACCCCGCGGATTAGTATACTGTTGGAGAGGATATATTCCAGTATTTCGCCCTCCCCATATCCTTTTCCGTAGCGTGCTACCAGGTCATTATTGCCGGTAAAAGACAGCAATTCTATTTCCTTATGGTAAAGCGCGGCCAATTGGTACAACGATTCGGGGTAGTTATAGCCCGAATTGTCGCATACAATAATCTTTACCAGCGGGCTTTCTTCAATATAAAATGCTATTGATTCCAGGTATTGCATTTCGCGCTGCACCGGGTCGGTGAGCACGGTATTGGGAGCGCTCACGTGAACGCTCGAGGTAATGATCAATGCGCATTCGTTCAACAGCATATTTTTAATTGACCGTATTAGTGATTTTATGTTTATCCATAAGTGCAAAAGCATGTTCCGCAACCATTCCGGGGGTATAACGGGTTAAGCAACGGGTATCTCCCCATTTACAAACCGATTGCATACAATTGCCACAGGGCAGATCGGCCGAATCAAGGTAAAAGCTATGCGATCCCAGGGGACCGGCCATAGCCCCTTTTGTACTGCCAAACAAGGCCATCGTGGGAATGCCCGATATCCAGGACATGTGCATGAGACCGGAGTCTTCCGACAACACAAACGAGGCCAGTTGCAGCACTGCGAAGGCATCTAAAGGAGTTGTCTGGTTAACGAGATTAAACAACCTGTTGCCCAGCGCCTGTTTTAACAAGGCTGCTTTTTCTTCCATCTGCGCAATGCCCAGTACAACAAACCGCGTAGCCGGGAACCGTTTAAACCATAACTGCGCAAATTGGATGTAGTTAGGGATGGGCCAGTTGCGGGTGGCAACAAAACCAGCGGGGTTTAATACCACTAAGCTATCCGTTTCGTTCCAACCGGCACGTTTTAAAATGTCCCGTCCCCGGTTGGCATCTTTTAGCCGGAAACGATTATTCATACAAATAGGCCCCACACCGGCTGCTTCAATAGTGAGCCGGGTTCTTTCGCCGGCTGGCACTGGTGAAAACCGATCGAATACCGACCAGGCAGCCGGGCGTATCGATTGCAATACCAGTTCGCTGATACTATTGTGCTGCAGGTCGATGACCATATTGTACCGGCGGCTGAGCAACCGCGGCATCAGCAACACGGTGTACAGCAGTATCTTTTTTGCATTCCTGCCGCCGCCAACGGCATATACCCTGTCAAAAAGATAGATGTTCTGCGGTATAGAGGCCACTTCTTTTCGCGTAAGCAGGTCGATTTTTGTACCGGGAGGAAGTGTATGCCGTAACGCCTGCAAATAAGGAAGGGTAATCACCAGGTCGCCCATAGCCTGCAAACGAATGGCCAGCACCCGTTTGGGAGGTATATTACTGGTCCATGGTTTTGCCGGTATGTACATTTACAGCTATTATTTTTTTAAAACGAACTTACCTGGTACAGTTATATTATCATACCGGTTCAACCAGTTTTTGCTTTGCTTTCGCCGCCCGGTAATAGGGATTACTGCCAAATGCAATTTTCCACACTGTTTTAAAAGCAGTACGTATCATACTACGATCCCCTGCAAAAATATAATTAAGCAGGTTTCCCGTAAGCGACCATACCAGCCAGGCTTTTTTAACGGTGCGCAATTTTTGTTTTGTACGGATAAAATAATCGAGCGCCAGCACCCGCCGGTAATACTGCAGGGGTCTTTGCAGGCGGTTAACGGGCTCGCGGTGATGGTATACAAAAGCATCGTTGAGTATATGGATGCGCTGGCCGGGAAAGCTGGCAGCCACTCCATAATTGTCGCCCATACCATGCCTGTCGAGCGTTTCATCAAACGGCGACTGCAAAAGCCAGTCTTTTCGTACCAGGGAAGCGCCGAGGCTATAAACGGGCGTTACAAAATAAGCGCCCGAAAAATCGGTAATCACGGGCCACCCTGCTGCCGATATATGGTTGCCTTTTTGCCGGTAATGGTTTTTTGCTTTTCTAACCAGCCAGTTGTCATTGCTGCATTCAATCGTTCCCCAGATGCTAAGCCGGAAGATAAATTTCCAAAGCAGTTCTTTGGCCGAGCGTACGGGATATTGGGCGGTCCACCCTTCCTGCTCCTGCTGGAGAAAAAGCCCCGCTACTGCGCCTGCTTCGGGATGCTGGTCGGTATGGGCCAGCAGCTTCTGCAAATAATCCGGCGGCATTTCAATATCGTCATCGCAAAGCAATATCCATGAGCCGGCCGCCTTTTGTATACCGGTATTGCGTTGGATGCAAACCGATTTTTCCGATGCCAGGTAATGCAGGTGCAGGTTGTTAAACACCGTGTAATCAGCCGGGGTAAGCCTGTCTTCGCCGGAATCTACCACAATCACTTCCAGCAAGGGACAGGATAGCCGGTCAAGGTTTTCCAGCAAAGCGAGCAGCCGTTGCCTGCGGTTGCAGGTAGGAATAACCACGCTGATATCCATTGGTACCGGTTTGATGGCGTAAATATATCACTCATTCGCACGCTTTTAGCCCCTTGCGGGCAGGAATAAAATAACCGCCCGGGAAGGCAACCCCCGGGCACTATATGTCGTTTATGTAAGATTGGGCCCGTTCCGCACGGGAGGGCATGGCCATTGACCATCTTAAATAAAACCTGTTGTCGTATAGCAATGAACAAAATCCTGTTTTCCCATTCCTATTTTTTACGTTTCGATCCCAAGCAATGGGCCACCGGCCAACCTTATGCTCCCCTTGGCACCCTGTATGCCGCTGCACAGATGAGAGAAAACGGTTACCGGGTTTCTTTATTTGACACCATGTTTGCTCATGGGGCGGATGAGGTGGTTGCCGCTATTGAAAAAGAAAAGCCGGATTTTTTTGTGTTGTACGACGATGGGTTTAACTACCTCACCAAAATGTGCCTCACCAATATGCGGGAAGCTGCTTTCAGGATGTGCCGGCTGGCGCGTGAACGTGGTTGCATGGTCATTGTATCGGGCTCAGACGCTACCGATCATTATGTACAGTACCTCCGGGAAGGCGCTGATTTTATATTAATAGGCGAAGCGGAGCAAACCCTGCTGGAACTGGTTGATGCCCTGGCAAAAGACAACAACAATTTTTCTGCCATACAGGGGCTTGCCTACCTGCAAAACGACAAACCCGTTAAAACGCCCGGCCGCGCGGTGATGAGAGACCTGGATGCACTGCCCTTTCCCGCCTGGGATTTGATTGACATCAAGCCCTACCGGCAAATGTGGCTGAAGCACAAAGGTTATTTTTCCATGAATATGGGCACTACGCGGGGATGCCCTTTTAAATGCAACTGGTGCGCCAAACCAATATACGGCAACCGCTACAATTCACGCTCGCCCGAAAACGTGGTAACCGAATTAAGACAGCTTTACCGGCAATACCGTTTTGACCATATCTGGTTCTGCGACGATATATTCGGGTTGAAACCCGGCTGGGTAGCCGCTTTTGCCCACCTCATGGAAAAAGAAGACTTCCGCTTTCAATTCAAAATACAATCCAGGGCCGACCTGCTGGTACAGGAAAACTATGTGCACGCGCTGGCGCGGGCGGGCTGCGAAAATGTGTGGATGGGAGCAGAAAGCGGCTCGCAGAAAATACTGGATGCCATGGATAAGGGCATTACCATTGCACAGGTTTACGAGGCTACCCGCCTGCTCCGGGCCAATGGCATACGGCCTGCTTTCTTTATACAATTTGGCTACCCGGGCGAAACCAAGGAAGATATTGAAAAGACCACCGGGATGATCAATGAATTACTGCCGGCAGAAATAGGCATCTCTGTATCGTACCCGCTGCCGGGGACCGTCTTCTATGAAAAGGTGAAAATGGAACTGAAGGAAAAAGCCAACTGGACCGATTCGGATGAATTGCTGGTCATGTTCAGGAATAATTATTCCCCGCGTTTTTATAAACAGCTGCACCGGTACGTGCACAGCAGTTACCGCAAGCACCTGGCGCTGGAAAAAATAAAACAGTTGTTTTCACGACCTGCTACGGCTACGCCGGCTGCCCTGAAAAAAGCAGCCTCAATAGCGTATTATGTGCCGGCAGCTTTTTTTGCGCGGCGCAAACTGTCTGTACTTGAAAAAATGCCCGCACCATGAAATACCCTGCTTCCACCCAACCCGCGGCAACAGCTTTTACCCGTCAGTCGGGCTTATTCGATACACTCTATGCCGGCAATACCATTGTACACTATAAGCGCCGGCGGGTACGCAGCCACCTGCAGCAATTGCTGGCGCCTGGCAGCCGTATACTGGAACTCAATGCGGGCACGGGTGAAGACGCGGTTTGTTTTGCGCAGGAAGGATATAGGGTACATGCCACCGATATATCGTCCGGCATGCAGGATATACTCCGTCAAAAAGTGCAGCACCTGGGGCTGCAGCATAACATCAGCAATGAGCTATGCTCTTATACCAGGCTGGAGAACCTGCAGGATAAAGGCCCCTACGATGCCATTTTTTCCAACTTTGCGGGACTTAACTGCACCGACCAGCTGGACAAGGTAATACAATCGCTTGCCCCCCTGCTCAAACCCGGCGGAACGGCCACCCTGGTTATACTTCCCCGCTTCTGCCTTTGGGAAACACTGCTTGTATTTAAAGGAAAAATAAAAACCGCTTTCCGGCGCTTCTTCAGCAGCAGGGGCCGCAGGGCGCATATAGAAGGCGTATATTTTAGCTGCTGGTATTATTCACCCTCGTATGTAATAAAGGCTGCGGCGCCTTATTTTGACCCCATAGCAACAGAAGGATTATGTACGCTGGTGCCTCCTTCCTATATAGAAGGTTTTGCGGAAAAATACCCGCACCTGTATGCCTGGCTGGTAAGGAAAGAAGAACGATGGAAAAGTAAATGGCCCTGGAAAAGTATAGGAGACTATTATATTATATCGCTGAAGAAGAAGCTTTAAGCCGCAAGCGGGGTATCACTTACTTGTGGCTTGCAGCTTGTGGCTTGCAGCTTTCCTCCCATGCCTCCAGTTTGTTTTTATACAAGGACAGCAGGGCGTGCTGGAAAGAAGCGGGACTGGGTTTGGAAAAATGTTTGCCGGTACGCAATGCCATTGGTATACCGCGGGCATTCAGTTTCTGGTGCTTTTCTTTTTTTGCCCAGCGCCGTGAAGTAACACGCATCAGGTAATCATCAATGCGGTTACCCGCATTATTATCAAACAGGGCTTCCACCATACTCTTGAGCCGGAATTTTTTGCAGGAGGTTTTGGAATTGGCTGCCTTATCCACATAACTGGGGTAATAAAGGGTGGCCCATTCATTGGCCGTAAAAAATTTTTGCATAGTGCCATTGCCCGAAACCGGTACCAGGGTAATCAGTTCCATGGCAGTGAATATATTTTTTTCCTCTATCTGCATGGCTTCTTCATCAATATAATAGTTCATGCAATACAAGTGCTGGCGGCCGGTAAGAAAGGTAAGCTTTTTGTATAAATGCATCAGCGTACGGGCAATCCAGAGACGGTTGGATTTGGTAATAATAAAAAAGTCAATATCCGCCTTTTCACCTGCCACGTTTTTTGACAGGGAGCCGGAAATACCAATGCCGCGTACATAAGGAAAGCGGTAAAGAAAGGCGGCTACTTTGCGGGCCGTGATCATTAGTGTGGCCGCACGCTGATTGTCTTTTATCCGTTTGCCGGCCAGGGAACTGTCGTCCCGCAGCGAATAAAATTTATCGTGCCGGAAAATATGCCTGTTGTGCAACAGGTGATGGATAGCTTCCAGCAAGCGGTCGTGGTCGGCTTTTTTATCGAGAAAGAATTCAATTTCTTCCTCCGAAACCGGGTAAGCAAACATATCAAAATAGGCCAGCACCCTTACTATACTATTTTGCATATCCCGCGTAGCTCGGTCGCTGGCAGGAACAGCCATTTTACCGGCAGTACCTTTCATAATGGGTAGTTTAACGTTTTGCAGGGGTTTTTCCCCAAAGCAACCATTTAATGGTGCTATCGTATTTCACTATTAAGTACTGTTATTTTATAAAAAAGGTTGCCTCAGCAGGAAATCCGAAGTCAGAAGCCCGAGGTCAGATCGTTTGCTTTGCCTCCAGGTTTCCGGCTTCGGACCTCCGACTTCATTAAACCGTTCGCCCCATGTCTGATTACACCAGGATTGGCTCTTTTTACCCCGATAACGTCATTTCCGGCAGCTGGCCGGTAACGCCCGGCAGGTATACAGGACAAAAAAAAGGCTATTATTTGCTGAAACGGGCATTTGATATTATTGCATCCCTGCTGTTGATAGTAGTATTACTAAGCTGGCTATTACCGTTTATCGCCCTGCTCATTAAACTTGACTCGGGAGGGAGCATTTTTTTCCGGCAAAGAAGAGTGGGAAAGGGCGGCCGTTTGTTTATGTGCTATAAATTCCGGACGATGATTGTAAACGAGGAGGCCGATCTCCGGCAGGCAGTAACGAACGATCCGCGGATAACCCGTTTAGGCAAATGGCTGCGCGGCAGCAACCTGGATGAACTGCCGCAGCTTATTAATGTATTGCTGGGAGATATGAGTATAATAGGTCCGCGCCCACACATGCCGGCCGATTGCCACCGGTTTTCTTCCGTGGTGCCCGGCTATGAATTCAGGCACCTGGTAAAACCGGGTATTACCGGCATGGCGCAGGTAAAAGGCTATCACGGCCCCTCGCCCGATTACGAAAGTATTTTCCGGCGCTATCAATGGGATGCGTTTTATATACGCAATGCAGGCATAGGCCTTGATATACGCATTATGCTTATTACCGCCTTTCGCAGTGTAATACGCCGCAGGTAATACCTGTTATAGCAGGCCCCGGGTAATGGCCAGTTCAAGACCTCTCAGCTCGGCAAGCGCCTTGAGCCGCCCGATGGCGGAATAACCCGGGTAAGCGCTTTTATGGAGATCGTCCAGCAACTGGTGCCCGTGGTCGGGGCGCATAGGCAGCGCCGTATTTCTTCTTTTCATGAGCAGCAGCAGCTCTTTTACGATGGTATACATATCTACATCGCCGTACAGGTGATCGGCTTCAAAGAAATTTCCTTCGGCATCTCTTTTTGTGCTGCGCAGGTGTATAAAATGAATATGATTGCCCAGCCGTTGTACCATGCCTGCCAGGTCGTTATCGGGCCGCACGCCAAAGGAGCCGGTACAAAAGCAAAGCCCGTTGGCAGGTGAAGGCGCAGCGTTCAGTAATTCAAGCGCATCCTGCTCGGTGCTTACAATGCGGGGCAGGCCCAGCACCGGGAAAGGCGGGTCGTCCGGGTGTATGGCCATCCTCAGCCCTTCTTCTTCAGCTACCGGCACTACCAGCTGCAAAAAATAAAACAGGTGCTGCTTTAGCCTGGCAGCGTCAATACCCGCATACGTTTTTAATGCAGCCAATATCTGTTCTTCTGTAAAACGATCTTTACTGCCCGGCAAACCCAGCAGGGCATTGCGGTACAGGGTTTCTTTTTCTTCCTTCGTCATCCGCTCAAAATGCCGGCGCGCTTTTTCCGTTTCGTCTTTCGTATAGTCTTTTTCCGCCCCGGGGCGTTTGAGCAGGAACAGGTCGAAGGCAATAAATGCGGCTTTTTCAAAACGCAATGCCTTAGCGCCACCGGGCATGGTGAAGGCAATATCGGTACGCATCCAGTCCAGTATGGGCATAAAATTGTAGGTCACCACCTTCAGCCCGCAACGGGCCACATTGCGCAGGCTTTGCTGGTAATTACCGATATACTCCCGGAAGCGCCCGGAATGCTTTTTAATATCCTCGTGCACCGGCAGGCTTTCAATAACCGTCCAGCTCATGCCGGCCCGCGCTATCATTTCTTTCCGGGCATTAATTTCTGCTATGGTCCACAACTCTCCTACCGGTATATGATGCAGGGCGGTAACTACCCCGGTGCAGCCGGCCTGGCGTATGTCCTGCAGGCTTACCGGGTCGTCCGGCCCAAACCACCGCATGGTTTGCTCCATCAGCATATAGTGTCATTCATTTTCGTCATAAATATATAAGAATACTGTCAGTTGGAAACAAAGCTGGTAACACTTTGTGCAGGCAATACATAACTAAAACCACCGGATGCAACGGCAATATTGGTTTCGGTTGAAATACTCCGGGTGGCATCTGTAATATGCGGTGTAAAAGAGGCCGGTACCGTGCCGCCTGAAAGCGTGAAGGACTGGTTTACGGCCGAAGCTCCCATGTTAACGGCCATGATAACCACGTTAGCACCACTTTTATACGCGCCCAGGTACACATTGGAAGTTGGACTATACGTTGCGTTTACCCGTTGAAAACCCGGCCTGATATACTTGGCAAACTGCCCCATTACATAACCCCGTTTAGTAGGATTACCATTGTCATCCATTGGACCATAAAAGCGTTTCAGGTACCACCATAAATACACGCTATAGTTACCCACCGTCATACAATCATTTATCTCTTTGGCTGTATTCAATGCGCCTATCCAGGTGGTAGACGTATCCAGGTGCTCTGTCATCCATACTTCTTTTCCTTTAGCGGCTGCCAGGGCATAGTTGGCAAGGCCGCCGCCATATATATGGCCGCCCACGATAGAAAGATTAGCAGCCGCGACGGCATCATCCAGGATAGGGTTGGTAAGCGTTGTATCAAAGTGAAACGATTCGGCTGCAATGATTTTAGTACTTCCTACACCCGCGGCATAGTTTTTCATAAAGTCCAGCAACTGCGGGGCTGTCCAACTGCAGGATTCATACGTAACATTGATATCGGGTTCGTTTTGGACCGATATAGCGTATAATGGAGCGCCGCCGGAGGACATATAATCGGCAAAGCTTTTTAAATAAGCGGCATAAGCTGCATACGATGTGGCGCTAAGCGAACCTCCTATAATATTGCCATTCGTTTTCATAGAAGCGGGAGGCGTCCAGGGCGTTGCCATAACAATGGCCCCGTGTGCTATCGCTTTTTGCGCATTTGACAGTTCCGGGGCCCAGGCGCTGCTTCCCGAAGGATCAATTCTTACCCGCAGTACGCTCAGGCCAAGCTGGTTGGAATTAGCGTTGCCATAAAGCGTATTCATATAAGCATCGGTTAAAGCACCCAGCCATACGCTGGCGCCGCCGAACCCTTCAATGGTTTGCCTGGCCGTGCCCAGGTCTATTGCTCCTGCGGCCTGGGCCTGCACGATAGTATCCACCGGGGTTGCCGGGCTGGTTTCTCCTGCTGATTTTTTACATCCTGTTGCTGCCAGAAGCAGGCCGGGCAATAAAAAATGTACTAATTGCTTTTTCATGATGGTTTAATAATGTAATACCGGGTTGTTTTATTCTATCGTCAATATTGCTTCAACATGCTTTGCTGCGCCCAGCGCTTCGCTCCGGTTACCGGGCAAAGCGCCGCCCACGCTGATTTTCATTTTACCGGGCAGCAATACCTGCCGGCCCTTATCGTCTACCAGCTTCAGCATATCTGGTGTAATGGTAAAATGTATTTTCTGAGCGGCGCCCGGGGCAAGTGCTATTCGCTTAAATCCTTTCAAGGCATACAGGGGCGCCGGTATAGGGGCGTCTTCCGCGGTAAGGTACAGCTGGGCCACTTCCTCACCAGCCATTTTCCCCGTGTTCGTAACAGTTACCGTGGCCTCCACCGGCTTGCCGGCCCCTGCTGTGGCGGCAGAAAGCCGGAGATCGCTGTAGGCAAAGCTGGTATAGCTGAGCCCGAAACCAAACGGGTACAGCGGCTCGGCCGACATATACCGGTAAGTTCTTCCTTTCATAGAATAATCTTCATAAGGGGGCAGTTGATCCAATGATTTGGGGAATGTAATGGGCAGTTTACCCGAGGGTGATACTTTGCCAAACAGCACATCGGCCACGGCATTGCCGCCTTCTTCACCGGGATACCATGCCAGTACCACGGCATCGGCCAGCTCATGAATTTCAGAAAGGTTCATGGGGCTGCCGCCGGTTATTACGGCAATAACGGGCTTGCTGTTTCCCTCTTTCATCTTGCGTAGAAAATCTACCTGGTTTTTTGGCAAATTATAATCCAGCCTGTCGCCGAAGGAAGGAGATGCAATGGATTCGCCTTCTTCGCCTTCCAGCAGGCCGGTAAGCCCGAGTACAACAATGGTAGCGTCTACATTCTTTGCTTCTGTAGTAGTCCAGTCAATCGGGTTTACATTATCCCTGTCCAGCAGGGCGCCGGGGCGGTATTGCAGCTGGCTGCCGGGCTGTATATGACCGGCAACGCCTTCTACCATAGTCACAAAATTGTTGTTCACGCCGTAATAATTGCCCAGCAAGGCATCTACCGAAGCGGCATTGGGGCCGGTAATGAAATATTTCCGCAGATCGCTTTTCAGCGGCAATACGCCATTGTTCTTCAGCAATACGATAGCACGTTGGGCTACTTTTTTTGCCAGGGCCCGGTGTGCCGGGCTATTGATAACCGATTCGGGAATATTATTATACGGGTTCTTTGAAGGAGCATCGAACATACCCAGTTTAAACCGGGTGCGCAGTAAAATGCAGAGCGAACTGTCTATTTGTTTTTCCGATACCAGTCCCTGTTTCACCGCTTCTACCAGCGATGGATAAGTGTCGCCGCATTCCAGGTTCACGCCGCGGTTAAGAGCCAGCGCCGCCGCTTCTACCGGGTTGGACACCACTTTATGCCCTTCGTAAAAATCGGTCAGCGCCCAGCAATCAGAAACAATATGTCCTTTAAAATTCCATTGTTTGCGCAGCACATCCTGCAGCAGGTAGGTGTTGCCGCAGCATACTTCGCCGTTGGTCCGGTTATAGGCGCACATCACGGCTTCAACATGGGCGTTTACCAGCGCATGAAAAGCGGGCAGGTAGGTATCCCAGAGATCGTGCATGGAAGCTTCGGCATTAAACACATGGCGCAGGCGTTCGGGGCCGCTGTGCACGGCATAATGCTTGGCACAGGCAGCTACTTTAAGGTAGCGCGGGTCATCGCCCTGCAGGCCGCGTACAAAGGCCACGCCCATACGCGAAGTAAGGTAAGGATCTTCTCCATAGGTTTCCTGTCCGCGGCCCCAGCGCGGGTCGCGGAATATATTGATATTGGGCGTCCAGAAGGTAAGCCCGCCGTATTTAAGATGGTATCCTTTTTTAATAGCGGCATTGTACATGGCGCGTGCCTCGTCGGATATTACGGTGGCAACGGCATGCGCCAGGCTGTCGTCGAAGGTGGCGGCCAGCCCGATGGCCTGTGGGAAAACCGTGGTTACGCCCGAACGGCCTACGCCGTGCAGTGCTTCGTTCCACCAGTTGTAGGCAGGAATATGCAGGTGGGGGATGCCGGGACTATTATAATTCATCTGGAATACTTTCTCTTCCAGGCTAAGCCTGCCCACCAGGTCCTTTACTCTTGTTTCCAGCGGCAGGGCGGAATTGAGGTAAGGCGCGGTGGTTTGCGCCTGCATGATTACGGTTGTTGCAATACCAAGTACAAGTCCAATCGTTTTTTTCATCTGTGTTTATTTTTCAGGAAGCCAGGTGACCGGCGGCAGGTTGCTTGCCCTGCCAGCAGGTTCATTCCATTGGCCTTATTGTATTTTCCATTGTCTTGCTGCAAATTCAATAAATACCGGCCAGTCTAACAGGTCTGTATGCCCGCCTTCATGCAACCGGAAGGCAATATCGCCATTCATTAATCCGTTGTCCGGGGCAGGCATAACGCCGGTGCCCAGGTCTTTTTTACCCAGCAGCTTATATACCGGTCCCGCTGCCACGCAGGCCAGGAATTCACCTTTCGGGTCGGCCCAGCTATCGTGCGTACCGCCGGTAATGAATAAGGGGCGGGGCGCTACCAGCGCCATCAGCTCATGCGCATCAACGGGCATTGCATCCCAATGGCCGGCATATTTCAGGAAATTGCCTGCCATCCAATGGTATTCGCCTGCGCCGGCCACGTTGTCGATATTTTCGCCGTAGTTCCGTTTTTCGAGCGAGGCGCCCATCGAGCCCGAGCAGCTGGCGTATACGATACTCCAGCGATTGTCTAATGCCGCAGCCAGCAACGCCGTTTTACCCCAGCGGGAATGCCCTTCTATGCCAATTTGTTTTTTATTGATTGCTTTATCGGTTTCAAAATAATCCAGCGCGCGGCTCAACCCCCAGCTCCAGGCAGCCAATACCCCCCAGTCTGATGGCTGGCGCGGCTTTCCCCGGTTTACCAAGCCGATGATACCTTCGGTTAGTCCTGCGCCATTATCAGCCTGCACGGCACCGGTATTGACAGTACCTATAGCCCAGCCCCGTGCTATTACCATATCCAGCGCTGTAGGAGTGGAATCTTTTTTAGCGCCGGGAAATCCTTCCAGGAAACCGCCAACGGTGACCATTAAAGGTGCGGGCCCTTTGGCGGCAACGGGTATAAAAAGGGTAATGCGTATAGATGGCGTATCGGCCGGGAAGCGTTCATTGGCTATATGCCCCACAATTGTTTTTTTAATCGCCTTTCCGTTGAGGGCATTATTATCTGTAGCGGTCACCTCAAATGTTACCAACGGGGTGGGTGGAGTATGTCCATAGATCTCGTCCAGGTAGTCTTTTAGTATTTCGGGGCGGCGCAGTTTCCACCAGGTAGCGGCATCTTTTACCGGCTGGCCGTTTTTCAAAACCAGCGGGTCCGGAAGCGTATAACCGGCGGCTTTAGCTTCATCGTAGTTGGACCAGCTGCCCCAGGAAGAACGTACATAAGTATAATTCGCCGAATCGTACCAGTTAGCAGAACCCGGCTTTTGTGAAAGGTT
>JACXTT010002358.1_pt1 | contig 30069 bp, 33 predicted proteins | sample 9270951 | NCBI WGS metagenome assembly JACXTT01 (sample SAMN15532306, study PRJNA645909) | rock metagenome | isolation source: weathered quartz diorite | place: Puerto Rico | collected 2017-06-21 | reverse complement strand
CTGGAAATCGAGCGCGATGTGGAGCGCGTCGTGATCGATCGCGCCGGCACCGCGTCGCAGTTTCTCGAACTGCTCTCGCATCTTCCTCACGAGTATCACGGCGATCTGCTCTACATCGCCCTCGATGGCAACGCGTATCTGAGCGCACAAGTCCGCGGCGACGGCCGCGCACTCTACGCGCTGTCAGCCATCGACGCGGAGTTCTATCTGGCAACGAACGGACTCGTCGTACAAGCGACAGCAGACAGCAGGCAGCAGGCAGCAGGAGCCGAACTTCTGCTGGAGCAAGCCTGCGCCTGACCTCGCCTGCTGTCTGCTGCCTGCCTCCTGCTGCCCGCAACCTGACGCGTGTGCTACGCTCCGTCCCGTGCAGCTCTGGACGGCGTTTCTGCATACAGGGGTGGTGGGGAAGACCGTCCTCACGATCCTTCTCCTTTTCTCAGTGATGTCGTGGGCGACGATGATCGTCGTCGCGCAGCGATTCTCGCGATCGGCAGAAGCATCGCGGCGCTTCACGGCAAACTTCCGCAAAGCGAAGCGGCTCGCCGACGTGCAATCGGCAACGGCGACACTCGCCCACTCCGCACTCGTCGGGCTGTTCAAAGCCGGCTACGCGGAGATCGAAGCACAGATCGCACACGGTGACGCGAAGATCCGTTCCCTCGATGCGGTCGAGCGCTCGCTGTTACGCGCGACACGCATCGAGTCTGCGCGTCTTCAGCGATTCGTGCCGTTCCTCGCAACGACTGCCGCGGCCACGCCATTCATCGGATTGTTCGGAACCGTGTGGGGCATCATGGAAGCCTTCAGCACCATCGGCACGATGGGCACGACCTCAATCACCGCGGTCGCGCCAGGAATCAGCGAGGCGCTGATCAATACCGCGGCCGGACTCTTCGCAGCGGTCCCCGCACTCCTCGCCTACAACATGTTCGTCCAGCGCATGCGCCAGGCGCGCGGACAGATGGAAGACTTCACGCTGGAGTTTCTGAACTTGACAGAGAGGAACTTCACATGATGCTGCGGGAATGCCATCGAGCCCTCGCAACCAGTTACTTCCACGAACGTCAGACAGTCTAACGATCAATGTTCCGAACGACCGACAACGACGACATGTCCGATCTCGCCGAGATCAACGTCACGCCGCTGGTCGACGTCATGCTCGTACTGCTCGTCATCTTCATGGTGACGGCGCCGATGCTGACGCAGGGCCTGACTGTTGCGTTGCCGTCAGCAGAAGGCCGCAGCCTGGAGCTCGCATCGAACAATCCGGCGAAGATCACGGTCGCCGCGAATGGCGGCGTCTATCTCGATGACACACCGGCCGGTGCCGGCAATCTCGAGCAGACCCTCGGCACGATGCTGCGCGCACGGCGAGTGAAGCGCGCGCTGCTCGAGGCGGACAAGTCGGTGCCGTATGGCCGAGTCGTTGTGGTGCTCGACGTGATGAATCGCGCGGGCGTCGAACAGCTCGGAATGGTGACGCAGCCGAGGGAGAGAGATGGACGATCGCGTCGGTGACCTCCTCGCCCAACGCGCGACCCTCGACGCCGGCCGCCTCCCGGCAATCCTGATCTCACTCGCCATGCATGGCGGCATCTCCGCGATTGCGATCTACAGCGCGATTCATGCGACGGTTCCCGCGAATGTGTCGGTGCTGAATATCCGGTTTGCGGGTCCGGTGGAGCGGCAGGCGCCCTCGCCTGCCGTACCCACTCCACAGGCGAGGGCGCCTGTGCCCCCACGGGAACCAAAGCAGCCGCGCATCGAGGCGCCGAAGCCGCGCGTTGAGGATGTGAAGCCTTCGTCGAGCAAGCCGGTGCCGAACGCGGTACCGCTGTCGCCGTTCGGCAAGTCGCCGAAGCAGGGGGCTGAAAATCCCGTTGCCCAACCACCCGCTGCACCTCCGGTACCTCACGGCGGCTCAGGCATCACCGGCCTCGAAGGCGGCGACTTCCCTTATCCGATTTACATCGAACGGATGCACACGCTGATCGGACAGAAGTGGCTTCGGCCGCAGGTCGGCGATGTGACGACGATCGTCTATTTCTCGATCCAGCGCGACGGCACGATTCGTGATGCGAAGGTCGAGACATCCAGCGGTAACCCGACCGCGGACCGCGCGGCACTGCGCGCGGTGCTCGAATCGTCGCCGCTGCCACCGCTCCCCTTTGGCTACAACGGTACTTTTCTTGGAGTTCATCTGACATTCCGATGAGACAGACATTCTTCGTTTCACTCTTGCTTGCAGCCTTGCCGCTTTGTGCGCAGACGCAGATCACCTCGACGATGGATCCGACGAAGGCGGCGAGCATTCTGCGCATCGCCATTCCATCGCCGGAGATGACGGATGTGACGTTCAGCGACGTCAACACGCCGCTCTTTCAGCCGCTCACGCGCGACATCTCGGAGTCCGGCATCTTTGCGATCGCGGCGCTTCCTCCCAATGTTGCGATCACGCCCGAAGTCCTCCAGCGCATCAACGCGCAACTTCTTCTCAAGCTCGCCGTCAAAAAGGAAGGAGAGGATTTCGTGCTCGAAGCGCGCCTCAACGACGCGACAGGAGCTCCACAGTTCGGCAAGAAGTATCGCGGATCGCCGGCAGCATTGACCCGCATCGCGCATATGGTCGCGGCGGATCTCGTGCGCTCGCTCAACGGCAAGCCCGGTCCATTCCTCTCGCAGATCGCCTTCGCATCGGATCGCGACGGCCACTGGGAAATCTGGTTGATGGATTGGGACGGCGGGAATCAGCGAGGAATCACGCATCACGGCGCGCTGTCGATTCTTCCGAGTTGGTCGCCCGACAACGAAAGAATGGTCTACACATCATTCGCGCGCGGCACGAGCGACATGTACATCATCAGCCGTCGCGGCGGAGCACGCACTCGCATCTCCACGGGCCTGGGACTCAACACGTCCGCGACGTTCTCCCCTGTCTCGAACGACATCGCGTTCGTCGGATCCGTTGCGGGCAATCCCGACATCTACGTCATCAAAGACGACGGCTCGAATCGCCGCCGCCTCACGACATCGTCATCGATCGAATCGACTCCGGAGTGGAGTCCGAACGGACGGCAAATCTCCTTCACCTCGGGCCGCAGCGGGTCACCGCAGATCTACGTCATGGATGCGGAAGGGACCAACGTCCGCCGTATCTCCTTCGAAGGAGAGTGGAACGACGACGCGACGTGGTCGCCCGACGGCGAACAGATCGCGTATACGTCGCGGGTGAGCGGTCGCTTTCAAATTCGAGTCGCAAACCTGATCACCGGCGAGAGCCGTATTCTCGCCGGCGAAGGATCGAACGAGCAGCCGACCTGGTCGCCCGACGGCAAATGGCTCGCGTTCCAATCGAGCCGCAGCGGCAAATGGCAGATCTATCGGATGCGCATCGACGGCACCGGCATCGAACAGTTGACGAGCAGTGGGGAGAACAAGGATCCGGATTGGTCGAAGAAGTCAGAGTGAGGGTGCTGGGGCACTGGGGTGCTGAGGCACTGGGTTGGTCTCGTTGACCCAGCGCCCCAGCGCCCTGGTACCCCAGCGCCCAGTTATAGAATCTCAATACAAGGAGTCGTGAGAAATGAAGAGAACTTCGAAAGCATTCGCCTGGACAAGCGTGGTGGTCGTGTTGGGTGTGTTCACGATGGCATGCCCGAAGAAACCAAAGATCGATACCAAGCCGCCGGTCGTCGAGACGACGCCTCCGGTGGTTGCGACAGCGCCTCCTGCCGTCGAAACGAAAGTCGAGAACAAGGACTTCGTCCAGGAACCGCCGCAGGTCAAACAGGAACAGCTTCCGGGCGACATCGAAGAGCTCAATCGTCTCGCGCAGGATCGCGGCTACATCAAGGATGCTTTCTTCGGCTACGACGAGTCGACGCTCTCTGCCGATGCGCAGGCCGCGCTTACCGCGTCAGCGACCTGGCTCAAGGGTGATGGCAAGGCGTACAACCTGCTCATCGAAGGTCACTGCGACGAGCGTGGCACCGAGCAGTACAACCTCGCACTCGGCGACCGCCGCGCGAACATCGCGAAGGAATACCTCGTCACCCTCGGCGTCGATGCGAGCCGCATCCGCACCGTCAGCTACGGCGAAGAGCGTCCGTTTGATCCGGGTCACGACGAGTCCGCGTGGTCGAAGAATCGCCGCGATCATCTCGTGCTCGTCGGGAAGTGATCATGATGCGCAAGTACATCGCGATTGCAGCCGTCGCCCTCAGTGCGACGGCCTGCGTGTCGACCTCTGATGTCGAGAAGTTGCAGAGTCAGATCTCCGATCTGCAGGATCAGATTGCGCAGCTCAAGCGCACGGCGTCGAGCAAAGAGGAGATTCAGAACGTCAACTCGAAGATCGCCGATCAGACGCAGCAGCTGCTCAAGTCGAACGCGCAGCTCGTGACGAAAGTCGACTCGATCGAAGAGCGGATGAACAGCACGCAAGGCTCGATCGAACAGACGAACTATCGTCTCGACCGGATGGCGCAGCAGGTCACGCAGGCGCAGCATGACGTCGAGGAGTTGAAGAACTCGGCGAAGGCTGCGCCGGTGGCAGCGGCTCCGGCCGCAACGACTACCGCACCAGCGACCGCCGAGGTGACCGTCGCATCGTCGACGAGCGGCGAGAGTCCGGTCGACATCTATCAGACTGCCTACCGCGACTATCAGCGTGGCAATTTCGATCTGGCGATTGCCGGATTCAAGGAGCTGGTGCAGAAGGCTCCAAAATCCGACCTCGCGGACAACGCGGCGTACTGGATCGGCGAGAGCTATTACTCGCAGAAGAAATATCGCGAGGCAATTGCACAGTTTGACAGCGTCGTTACCGGCTATCCGAAGTCCGACAAGGTGGCCAGCGCTCTGCTGAAGAAGGGATACGCGTATATTCAGCTCGGCGAGAAGAACATGGGAATCGTGCAGCTGCAGTACGTCCTGCACGAGCATCCCAGTTCACCCGAGGCCGCCAAGGCTCGCGAAGAACTCAAGCGCCTTGGGGTCAATTCGAAGTAGAATACCCGGCTTTCACACGGTGCCGCCCCTGGGCGGCGCCGAAAATTCAAGAAACAACGACGAGGAGCAACGATTCATGGCGAATATTCGCTCGGCCGAAAAGCAGAGACGTCAGGCCGAAAAGCACAAAGAGCGCAACCGCGCCGGCAAGTCGCGTCTGCGCACGGCACTGAAGAAGTCCCGCACGGCCGTGGCCGAGGGGACGTCGGACGACAAGACTACGTCGACGGCCTTCTCGGAAATCGACAAGGCAGCCAAGCGTGGCGTGATCAAGAAGAACACGGCCAACCGCTACAAGGCTCGCCTCACCGCCGCCAAGAAGCGCGCCGCGAAGTAGCTGATCGGGCGCAATGCCCGGTCAGCCCCACCCCATGACCGCGTCGCCTCAGGTCATCGCCGTCCTCGCAATCCTGCATAGCCGCCATGGCCGTGGGTTGATTGCAGAAAGCGATGTGCGGTCCGCGATCGATGTACTCCCCAACGCTCCTCGGCTCTCCGCCGCGGAGCACGACTTCGTATTGGGCGAGATCCAGCTCTGGATCGAGAACAGCGTGCTGCGCGAGAGCGTCGATGCGCTGATCGGCTTCGACATCGACGACTCGATGTCGCTCACACCGGAAGAGGACGCGCAGCTCGTCGAACTGTTGCGCTCACGCAGCCCGATCGCACGCGAGGACCTGAACGCGGTGACGCGCCGGTTTCTCGAAGAGGTGCTGGCAGGAGCCGACATCCCCGACGAGCTGCTCGAGGCAATCGTCGAGGCATACGTGAAACGCGGCACGCTGGCGATGGACGAGCACGGCGGCCGCTACACGATCTCGTTGTAGCGCGCGAAGCGCGCCTAAAACCCCTCGAGCAGGTTCGACACGAGACTTTCCGCGAACCGCACGGCGATCTCGCGGATCGCGCGGCTTTCCTGATCGAACGCGTCTGCTGACGTGATGTCGACCTGGTAGTTCTCCGTGAACCTGTACTGGTCGTTTTTCCAAATCACCTTGTCATCATTGTTGCGGTGATCGACGAGCTCGATGTTCGCGGTGATCGCGACCTGATACTGCGTCGCGCGGCCCTGCTGGTTGAATGCGATCGGGAAGATGCCGAAGCTGTCGATCGAGCCCTTGAGAACGGCATCCGCTTCCGCCGGTGTCTTCACGAGCCGCAGGCGCCCGCGCGACACGAATTCATCGGCGACCGACTGCGTCACGCGCTGCTCGAGCTCCACGCGTGTCGTCTTGTTGACGAACGCCGGCACTTCGATCGTGTGAATCGTCGGATCGAGCATGTTGCCGTGCCCGACGAGCGCGTAGCCGCAGGAGGAGAAGATTGCGAGTGCTGTCAGTGCGATTAGCTTTTTCATAAGGCTCGCGGTTTCGCGGGTTCGCGGGCTCGCGGTGCGCTCTTACCTCGCACCCGCGCGCCCTCGTAACCGCACAACTACTTCACAACAATATTCACCAGCTTACCCGGCACATACACTTCTTTCACGATTTCTTTTCCGTCGATCCACTTCGCGACGTTGTCGTTCGCCTTCGCGGCGGCGATCGCGTCGTCCTTCTGCGGCGGATTCGCCACTTCGACCTGGCCGCGCAGCTTGCCGTTCACCTGCACCGCGATTGTGACGACATCCTCCTGCATCAGCGCCGGATCGGCGACGGGCCACTTCGACGTCAGCACGAATCCCGGCATCCCGAGCATCTGCCACAGCTCCTCGGTGATGTGCGGCGCGAAGGGATGCAGCATCTGCAGCAGCGCGAGATATGCCTCGCGCGCATTCGATGCCGACGGATTCTCGCCGAGCGTGTTCGAAAGCTCCATCAGCGCCGAGATCGCCGTGTTGAACTCGAAGCGCTCCATCCGCTGCGTCACGGCATGAATGGTCTGATGCATCTTCCGCGTGATCCGCGGATCTTCTGCTGTCTGCTGCCTGCCGTCTGCTGCTTGTCCGAGATTCCACACGCGGCCGAGAAAGCGATACGCCCCGACGACTCCTTCATCGGACCATGCGGCTTCCTTCTCCGGCGGCGCGATGAACAGCGTGTAGACGCGCTCCGTATCCGCGCCATAGCGCGCGATCAGTTCATCCGGCGGCACGACGTTGAAGCGCGATTTCGACATCTTCCCGACTTCGGAGATCAGCTCCTTGCCTGTGCTCTTCTCGAACGGCACACCGTCTCGCAGCTCGACATCGTCGAGTACGACCCAGGCGCCGGTATCGGCGCGGCGATAGCCTTCCTTCGTGATCATGCCCTGATTGAAGAGCCGCATGAATGGCTCCTCGAAACTCACGAGGCCCATGTCGAACAGCGTTCTGCAGATGAAGCGTGCGTAGAGCAGATGCAGAATCGCGTGCTCGATGCCGCCGATGTATTGATCGACCGGCAGCCAGCGATTCACCATCGACGTGTCGAAGATCTTGTCGTCGTCACGCGCCGAGATGTAGCGCGCGTAGTACCACGACGAGTCGACGAAGGTATCCATCGTGTCCGTCTCGCGCCGCGCCGCGCCACCGCATTTCGCGCAGGTCGTAATCATGAAGCTCTCGTCATGCTCGAGGGGATTCCCGCGCTTGCCGGTGAACTTCACCTCGCGCGGCAGCCGCACTGGCAGCTGATCATCGGGCACAGGCACGACGCCGCATTTGTCGCAATACACCATCGGGATCGGCGTGCCCCAATAGCGCTGACGCGAGATCAGCCAGTCGCGCAGGCGATAGCGAACCATCCCCTTGCCGATGCCGCGGCGCTCGACCTCTTCGATCATCTTCGGCAGCGCCTGCGCGTACTTCAGGCCATCGATGAGCGGCGAGTTGACGCAGACGCCGTGCTCCTTGTCGACGTACGGCAGCTCGCCACCCGCGACCGAGAGGTCGCCTTCGACGACGACCCGCACGATCGGAAGCTTGTACTGCGTCGCGAACTCGAAGTCGCGCTCATCGTGTCCCGGCACCGCCATGATCGCGCCGGTGCCGTACTGCATCAGGACGAAGTTGCCGAGCCAGATCGGGATCTCTTCGTTCGTGAACGGATTGATCGCGCTCCTGCCGGTGAAGCGTCCTTCCTTCCCCGCTTCCTGCCGCTCGAGATTCGTCTGATTCCGGACGGAGTCGATCCACGTCTCGATCTCCGCACGATCCGGACTCTCCGCGATCAGCGTCGCGACATCCGGATGTTCCGGCGCGAGCACCATGAACGTCGCGCCATAGATCGTGTCGGGCCGCGTCGTGAAGACGCGAATCGCCTTGCCGAGCACCGGCACCTGGAACTCGACATCGCATCCGACGGAGCGGCCGATCCAGTTGCGCTGCATCACCTTCACCTTCTCCGGCCAGTGCTCGAGCGTGTCGAGTCCGGCGTCGAGGCGATCGGCGTAGTCGGTAATCCTGAGGAACCACTGCGAGAGGTCCCGCTGTTCGACGAGCGCGTTGCAACGCTCGCAGCGGCCGTCGATCACCTGCTCATTCGCGAGCACGGTTTGATCGTTCGGACACCAGTTGACCGGCGCCTGACCGCGATACGCGAGCCCACGCTCGAAGAGTCGGATGAAGAGCCACTGGTTCCACTTGTAGTAGCCCTCGTCGCACGACGCGATCTCTTTCGACCAGTCGTAGAGAATGCCCCAGCGCCCAAACTGCCGCTTCATGTTCTCGATGTTGCGCAGCGTTCCTTCGCGCGGATGAATGCCCTTCTTGATCGCGGCGTTCTCCGCGGGCAGACCGAAAGCATCCCAGCCCATCGGATTCAACGCGGCGCGGCCCTGCATCCGGAAGAAGCGATAAAGGGCGTCGCCGAGGATGTAGTTGCGGCCATGGCCGACATGAAGGTCGCCCGATGGATACGGGAACATGTTCAGCATGTAGAACTTCTCGCCGCTCGGGTTGGCGACGTCGACGCGCGAGACTTCCGCGTCAGCCCATGCTTTCTGCCACTTCGGTTCGATCTCTTCGGGGTGGTATTGCGTCATAGAGCGGGGAAGTATAACGGTGAGTGACGAGTACCGAGTGACGAGTACCGAGTGACGAGTACCGAGTGACGAGTTGTGACTTCCCCCACCTCCCTACTCGTCACTCATCACTCGTCACTAGTCACTCGTCATAGACAAACGTCACCGGCCCGTCGTTCTCGATCGAGACCACCATCATTTCGCGGAAGCGTCCCGTGCGCACCGGGATGCCGCTCGAGCCGAGCTCGCTCACGAACAGCTCGAACAACGCGCGTGCGCGCTCCGGTTCCTCCGCGCGATCGAAGCTCGGCCGGCGCCCTTTCGCGATCGAGCCGGCGAGCGTGAATTGCGAGACCGCGAGAATCGCACCCCCTGCTTCCGTCAGATCGCGATTCATCTTCCCAGTCTCGTCACCGAAGATGCGCAGCTCGCGAATCTTCTTTGCTGCGTCACGCATCCGCTGTTCGTCATCGCCCTTCTCGACGCCGGCCAGCACCACGATCCCTGCCGCGATCTCGGATACCAACTCGTCATCCACGCTCACTGATGCGCGGCGCACGCGCTGGATCACGCACTTCATGACATGAACTTTCCGGGGCCCCAGAAGTTCCCCGCTTCGACGACACGCGACATGAGCGCCGCATTCTACTCTGCGTGGAAACGGGAGAGATGGTCCGGCGATCCGATACAATCGCGCCCCATCCAAAGGAGAGAAGCACATGATCAACAAAGTCATCCTCGTCGGCCGCCTCGGAAAAGACCCGGAGATCCGCGCGACGCCCGGCGGCACGAGCGTCGCGAAATTCTCACTGGCCACGGATGAGAGGTTCACCGACAAGAACGGCGAGAAGCAGGAGCGCACCGAGTGGCACAACATCGTGGCCTGGGGCCGCCTCGGCGAGATCTGCGGCCAGTACCTGCGCAAGGGGAAGCTGGTCTACATCGAAGGTTCGATCCGTACCGACTCGTGGGACGACAAGGAGAGCGGCCAGAAGAAGTACCGCACCGAGATCGTCGCCCGCGAGATGAAGATGCTCGACAGCCGTCGCGATGACGAAGGCGGAGGCGGCAGCTATGGCGGCGGTTCACGCAGCCGCACGAGCTCGTCATCGATGCCGGAGATGGCCGAAGACGAGGAAGTTCCGTTCTAGCAGTACTGAGTGCTGAATACTGAGTGCTGAGTGGGCGACCGCTCAGCACTGAATTCCTCGCTCACTTCGGCGAAGCGTTTCGTGCTACGGTCCATTGATGTACCGCGGCGAACGCTTCAACGCCATCACTCACCTCGTCGGGACCGTCCTCGCGCTGGCTGGCGCTTCGGTCGTCATCACGCTCGCCGCGCAGCGCGGCGGCGCGACGCGCATCACGGCCGTGGCGGTCTACGGCCTCATGCTGACGATCCTCTATCTCAGCTCGACGCTCTACCATTCGTTCCGCGGAAGGGCGAAGCGCGTGTTTCACGTCTTTGATCACTGCTCGATCTATCTGTTGATCGCCGGCACGTACACTCCGTTCACGCTCGTCACGCTGCAAGGGAAAACCGGCTGGTGGATGTTCGGCGTCATCTGGACGCTGGCCATCGCCGGCGTGCTGAAGGATGCGATGTTTCACGGGAAGTATCGCGCCGCTTCGGTGGTGCTCTACATCCTGATGGGCTGGATCGTGGTCGTCGCCTTCACGCCGCTGAAGCTCGCGCTGCCGCCTGCAGGAATCGCGTGGCTGATTGCGGGCGGCATCGCCTATACGGCCGGCGTCGCCTTCTTCGCGATGTCGAAGAAGGTCGCCTACACGCACGGTGTGTGGCACCTGTTCGTGATCGCCGGCAGCATCTGCCACTACGTCGTCGTCGCACGCTACGTGGTCTGATGGTCATCCGCCCGATCGCCTCCGACGCCGAAGCGGAACAATGCGCGGCAATGATGGCGGCAAGCGAGCCGTGGATCTCCTACGGCCGCACCTACGAGCGTTGTCTGAAGATCGTTCGCGATCCGGGGAGCGAGTTGCACATCGCCGTCGAAGAAGGCCACGTGCGCGGCTTCATCATCATTGTGATGCACGGCGCATTCGTCGGTTACATCAAGATCCTCTGTGTCGATCCTGCGCTTCGCAGCAAAGGAATCGGCTCGCGCCTCGTCGCGTTCGCCGAAGAGCGGATCTTCAGCGAGTCACCGAACGTCTTTCTCTGCGTCAGCGACTTCAACACACGGGCGCGTGCACTCTACGAACGGCTCGGCTACGAGAAGATCGGGGAATTGCGCGATTACCTCGCAAAGGGGTTCACGGAAGTGTTGATGAGAAAGACGCGCGGGCCGATCGGGTGAAATTGTGAAGTGCGGACAGGCGAGGGCGCCTGTCCCCCACCGGAGTCCCGTGGGGCACAGGCGCCCTCGCCTGTGCTCGTTTACGTCCACTCCTCCCGCCCGCTCCTCCCGGTGCCCGCTGCAGGCATGTCGATTACAGGCGCGCCGCGACGCGTGACTCGGACCGCTTCGACGAAGCGAATCGCTTCCTCGATCACCTCATCGAAATGCCTCGGTGGTGCGCCGGCCTCGGCGCGCAATCGATTGCAATGCTCGCGATAGCGTTCGCCGCGCGCACGTGCATCATCGAATCGCGCGCGCACGACGGCATCGTCGTTCACGCGTCTCCGCAGGTACTGCTGCAAGTCGGGGACGCGCTCGATGTGACTGCAAAAGAGGATCACGTCGTTGCCCGCCATCAGCGCCTGCTCGGCGATCGACTCATAGGAGCCGAGGTCGGAGACGGCGTGCATTTCCATGTCGTCGGAGACGGCGAGGCCTTCGAAACCGATTCGCTCGCGCAACAAGCCGTGCGTGATCGTGCGCGAGAGCGATGCCGGTGCGCCGGAGGCATCGATCTTCGGATACGTGCCGTGTCCGATCAGAATCGCACTTGCCGCTGCACCCAGCTCGTTGAACGGCACAAGGTCACGATTCGCCAGCGCATCGAGTGACGCATCGATGATCGTCGAGCCGTAATGCGAGTCCGCCGTTCCGAGTCCGATTCCCGGAAAGTGTTTCAGACACGACGCTGTCCCCCAGCTCTCCTGGCCGCGCATGAAAATGCTCGCAAGTTCCGTCACGCGCCGCGCACTGCTCGCGAAGATCCGGCGCTCGAGCCCCTTCGGCGTCACGTCTCCACGTACGTCGACGACGGGCGCGAGATTGCACTCGATGTCGAAATAGCGCAGCGCCATCCCGATCACCTTGCCGTGCCATTCCGCCATTTCGGCGGCACGTTCTCCTTCGTCGAATGATTCGACACTCGGGAGGCCGGGAATCATGTGCCGGAGACGATCGACGCGCCCCCCTTCCTCATCGATCATGAACAACGGCGCGCGTCTGGAGATCGCCCTCACTTCGGCGATGAGCTGCTTGAGCTGAACGACGTCGCCGATGTTGCGCCCGAACAGCACGACGGCGTACGGAGAGTGCTCGGCGAGAATCCGCCGCTCGAGGTCAGTCAGCGTCTTGCCGGCGAGGCCAATCCCAAGAATCTCAGTGCCCGTGACTATTCCTCCAGCCGCGACTTCAACTTTGCCAGCTCATTGAGCGCCTGCAAGGGCGTCAGTGCATCGAGTTGCAACGCCCGCACCGCATCGAGCACATCCTGCTCACGCGAGTCGAAGAGACCGAGCTGCCGGGTCGCGCGCGGCGCATTCGGCCGCGTCTCCTCGACCATCGCCCGCTCCTTCCGCTCGAGCGTCGAAAGAATCTCCCGCGCCCGCTCGATGATCGGCTTCGGAATTCCCGCGAGCTTCGCGACCTGGATTCCGTAGCTCTTGTCCGCCGCGCCGGCGACGACCTTGCGCAGAAAGATGATCTGGTCGTTCCACTCCTTCACCGCGACATTGAAGTTCGCAACGCGCGTGCGCGTCTTCGCCAGGTCCGTGACTTCGTGGTAGTGCGTCGCAAACAGCGTGATGCCGCTTCGCTCGGCATGATCGTGGAGATATTCGATGATCGCCCACGCGAGCGAGAGCCCGTCGAACGTCGCGGTGCCGCGCCCGACTTCATCGAGGATGATCAGCGAGCGCTCGGTCGCGTTGTTGAGAATGTTGGCGGTCTCATGCATCTCGACCATGAACGTCGACTCGCCGCGTGCGAGTTGATCGGAGGCGCCGACGCGCGTGAAAACACGATCGAAAATACCGAGGCGGGCTTTCGTCGCAGGGACGAAGGACCCCGCTTGATTCAGAAGAACGATGAGTGCGACCTGGCGCAGATAGGTCGACTTGCCGCCCATGTTCGGACCGGTGATCACCTGGATTCCATTGCGGTCGCGCTCAATGTCGGTGTGATTCGGAATGAAGCGCTCGGCCGTCAGCTGCTCGATCACCGGATGGCGTCCGTCCTCGATGCAGAGCTCCGGCTCTTCGCTGAGTTGCGCGCGGACGTAGCGGTGACGCACAGCGATCGCCGCGAGCGAGGAGAGGGAGTCGATCGCCGCGACCGACTGCGCGATTGCCAGAATCGACGGCGCCTCTTTCGCGACGGCTTCGAGCAGCGCGTCGTACAGCCGGATCTCGATCGCGTTCGCCTTCTCCTCCGCACCGACGATCTTCTCCTCGAGCACTTTCAGGTCGGGCGTGATGAAGCGCTCGGCGTTCACGAGCGTCTGCTTGCGGATGTAGTCCGGCGGTACGCGCGAGAGGTTCGACTTCGATACTTCGATGTAGTAGCCGAAGACCGAATTGAAGCGGACCTTCAGCGATGAGATGCCGGTGCGCTGCTTCTCCGCGGCCTCGATCTCCATCAGCACGGACTTCGAGTCGCGCGCGATCGTGCGCAGCGCATCGAGCTCGGCGTCGACGCCGGGACGGATCGCGCCGCCGTCGCGGACGTTGACGGGAGGAACGTCGGCGATCGTCGCCCCGATGCGGCTGATGACGTAGTCCCGTGGGGGCACAGGCGCCCCCGCCTGTGCGTTTTGGACAGGCGAGGGCGCCTGTCCCGCCACAAGCCGCTGCAGCAAAGGGCCGTGCAGCGGCTGCATCACTTCGTGCAATTCGCCCACGGCGATGAGCGAGTCAGCGAGCGTGAGGCATTCGCGCGGGGTCGCGCTGCGAAGGGTCACGCGAGAAATCAGCCGTTCGAGATCCGCAATACGCGCGAGACGCGCGGCCATCTGCTCCAGAATCGCGCGCGAGCGCGTCAGCTCGTCGACCGCATCGTGACGTTCGAAGATCGCCTCGCGCGAAACGAGCGGGCGCGTGATCCACCGCCGCAGCATGCGCGCCCCCATCGAGGTCTTCGTGGCATTGACGACACTCCAGAGCGAGGCGCGAGGGCGCCCGGCATCGCGCGAGTCGAGCACTTCGAGATTCGCGAGCGTCGCGGCGTCGAGCTGCAAAAAATCGGCGGCGTTATCCACGCGCAGCGACTGAACGTGATCGAGCGTCCGCTTGTGACTCGCCGAGGCATACCGCAGCGCTCCTCCCGCCGCGGCGACCCGCGCATCCTCGGGCTCGAGCCCGAAGCCGCGCAGGCTCTGCGTCGCAAAGTGCTTTGTCAGATACTCGTGCGCACCGCGCGGCTCGAACATCGACGGCTCGACCGGAGTCGCGGCAACGCCGAGCTCGGACACCTGGCCCGCAAAGCCGTTGTCGTCGCGCGGAAAGATCGCTTCGCGCGGATCGAAGCGCGCGACGTCGTCGGCGAGACGTCCATCATCGAGTCCGCGATAGTTCGTGACGAAAAAGTCGCCCGTCGACACATCGAGATATGCGGCACCGAGCGATTTATCCAGCGGGACGAGCGAGACGAGGTAGCACGACTCGCGCTCGACGATCGAGCTCTCGGTCGCGGTGCCCGGCGTCACGATGCGCACGATCTCGCGCTTGACGAGTCCCTTTGCCGCGGCCGGATCTTCGACCTGTTCACAGATCGCGACCCGCAGTCCGTGACGGATCAGCTTCGCGATGTACGAGTCCGCCGAGTGATACGGCACGCCGCACATCGGCGCCTCATGTTCCTGCCCTCTGCCGCGCGCAGTCAGAACGAGATCGAGCAGCGGCGCCGCCTTCTCCGCATCCTCGTAGAACATCTCGTAGAAGTCGCCGAGACGATAGAAAACGATGGTGTCGGGAACCTGACGCTTGATCTCGAAATACTGCTCGAGCATCGGCGTCAATTTGGCGGGCCGGGACATTCGCGGATTGTATCTGGCTTCTCCGGGGGCGCGGCGCAGAACGCAGAATGACGAATTGAGGGGCTTCGGACTTTTCAGTGGGTAGATTCTGCAGCGACCGATCTCTCGTCATCCCGAGCGGCGACGTCGCCGCGCGACGCGACTGAGAGAAAGAAACCAAGGCACGCGATCGCAAGCCTCCGTCATCCCGAGCGAAGTCGAGGGACCCGGGTGGGCGGGAGGTACGAAGGTCATGTCGCGCGCCTCCCGCCCACCCAGATCCCTCGACTTCGCTCGGGATGACGGAGCTCACTTTTTAGGCCGCAAACCCGCATAACCACTGGAAGCTCGAAACAAAAAGCGAAAATGCAGATGCGCGAAGCGCCACATCTGCATTCTGAATTTCGCTTTTCGATTTCCTCACACGGCTAATTCTCGATAACCGATCCCCCGTCATCCCGAGCGAAATCGAGGTATCCGGGGCGCCATCCGGAAAAAGTCCGAAGCCCCTAAATTCTGCGTTCTGCGTTGCATTTCGCGCCCGCGTGAAATCGTCGCGACACCCCAGAGCCCTAGCGCCCGAGGGCCCCAGCTCCCAACTCCGCTCTCCTCACGCCGATCACCGATCCGTCGCTCGCGCGCAGTTCCACCACGACGGCTTCGCGCAACTCCGTGTGCGGCACGTGATCGCAGAGCACGATCCAACGGTCCTCGCTGCCGGCCTCCCCTTTTTTCGCGTAGCCCACGTGCACTGCCTGATAGCCGCTGCCCACGACGGCCAGCGCGCGCACCGCGGCATCGTTGCTCAAAATACGCCCATGCCGTCGCGACGGATCCTCGGCTCCACGCAGCGCGACGAACGCGATAACGCAAAGCGAAATCCACGCGAGGTAGAACAGAGGAAATCGGCGGCGCACGGCTTGCTATGATAGCCGCGCATGACACGCAGCGAGATCGAACGGCGACTGATCGAGATCGTTCGAAAAGAAAAAGACATCCCCGAAGAGAAGCTGCGGCCCGAGACTCCGCTGGCCGAAGCAGGCATCGACTCGCTGGATGCGCTGAGCATCCTGTTCGCGATCGAAGAAGACTTTCAAATCGCGATTCCCGATGACCGAGCGCGCGCGATGTCAACGTTCGGCGACATGATCGACATCGTCGAGACGCAACTCGCGGCGCCGCAATCGTGAAGCGCGTCGTCATCACGGGCATCGGCCTCATCTCGCCGTTCGGGCGCGGAAAGGACGCGGCGCTCGACGCTCTGCGCACCGGCCGCAGCGGAATCCGCCGCATCACCTCGATCGACTCGTCATCACTCGTGAGCCAGATCGGCGGTGAAGTTCCCTCCGGCGCGTACGACGCGCAGCACAAAGGCATCGATCGCTTCACGCACTTTGCGATGCTCGCGGCCGAAGAAGCGGCGGAGCAGGCGCGCTATGAAACCGCCGATCCTCATCGTGCCGGCGCCCTCATCGGCACAGGCCTCGGCGGCTGCGAGGCACTCGACGCCGGCTACAAGCGCGTCTATGCCGAAGGACTGTCGCGCGTCGCGCCGATGACGATCCCGATGTCCATGTACAACGCAGCGACCAGCGCGATCGCGACGAAGTATCAGGCGAAGGGCGTCTCCTACGCGGTTGTCTCCGCATGCGCGTCGAGCGCGCACGCGATCGGCCTCGCGTTTCAGACGATTCGTTCGGGACAGGCGGACGTGATGTTCGCCGGCGGCGCGGATGCGCCGCTCACGTACGGGATCATCCGCGGATGGGAATCGCTGCGCGTCCTCGCGATCGACAACGAGCATCCCGAGGATGCGTGCCGGCCGTTCAGCGCGGATCGAAAAGGACTCGTGCTCGCCGAAGGTGCGGCAGTGTTGCTGCTCGAGTCCTACGATCATGCATCGCGGCGCGGTGCCACGATTCTCGGCGAGATCGCCGGCTTCGGCGCGACGAGCGATGCGGGGCATGTCACTGATCCCTCGTCGGACGGCGCAGCGCGCGCGATGACGATGGCGCTCGAAGATGCGTCGATTGCCCCTTCGCAGCTCGGCTACATCAACGCGCACGGTACGGCGACGCGCGCGAACGATGCGACGGAGACCGCGGCCATCAAGCTCGCTTTTGGCGATGCCGCACAGCGCGTTCCGATCAGTTCGACGAAGTCGATGCATGGGCATGCGATGGGTGCGAGTGGCGCGATCGAGATCGCCTGTTCGCTCGTCGCGCTGCACGCCGGGTTCATTCCGCCGACGATCAATCTGATGACGCCGGACCCGGCATGCGATCTCGACTACGTGCCGAACGTTGCGCGCAGCGCTCGCGTCGAAACGTTCATCTCGAATTCCTTTGGGTTTGGGGGAATGAATGCGGTGGTGGCGTTACGGGTCTGAAATCGAAAGAGACGGGCTCCTCCATGGCAACACCTTTGCTTCATGCAATATGATTTCGCCGCTTTTTGGAGGCTCGGTGTGATCGTCGAGAAGAAACACGCGGACAATTTCACGATTCTGTACGTCGAGGGGCTGATCAAGCTCGGCGAGAGTGCCGAATTCTTCTCTTCCGCGCTCGAGAACGTTCTGAGGAACGAGAGCGGAAATGTGGTCATCGACTTCACAAAAATTGACTACATCGACTCCACCGGGATCGGGGAGCTCGTCGGCTATCTCGGCAAATTCACGACGCAGAACCGGAAGCTCATCCTCGTCAACCCGTCCGAGCGTATTCAGAAACTGCTGAAGCTCGCCAAGCTCGACGCCGTGTTCAAGATCTACGGGACGGAAGAGGAAGCGATCGCGGCGGAGTCGGCCCCTGTATCCTGAGCACAGTGGAGGACAGGCGCCCTCGCCTGTCCACCAATCCGACAGGCGAGGGCGCCCGTCGCCCCACTGGAAACGGGTGCATGAATCACAGATTAGCTAATGTCTACCGCGGCCCTCACATCGAGTCGTTTCACAGCGGCTCCATCGTCGTCGTCGACTCCTCGGGCCGCATCCTCGCGCTCGCAGGCGATCCCAATCTCCGCACTTGCATCCGCTCCGCTGCCAAACCCTTCCAGGCGATTCCGTTGCTCGAATACGGCGGCTCGGAAGAATTCGATCTGAGCGGAGAAGAGATCGCGCTCACCTGCGCCTCGCACGGCGGCGAACCCATCCACGTTTCAACAGCTGCCGCGCTGCTCCGCAAGGGCGAGTTCGATGAAGAAGATCTCCTTTGCGGCGCGCACGCTCCCTATGATGAGAAGGCCGCGGCAGAATTGCGCGCGAGCGGCGAAGCACCTTCCGTTCTGCACAACAACTGCTCGGGCAAACATGCCGGCATGCTGCTCGCGACGCAGGTGATGGATGTTCCTTCCGCAAACTACATCGAGCCGGATCATCCGCTGCAGTTGCTCACGCGCTCGACGCTCGCGGACTTCGCCGGCGTCAGTCCTGACGAAATCGACTTCGCGATCGACGGCTGCGGCGTCCCCGCCTACTACCTGACTCTGTTTCGCGCGGCCTTTGCATATGCGCAACTGATGGCTACGGTAAGAGGCAGCGGCCTGGAGCGTTACGCGGAGAGCGCTTCGCTCGTCATAGAGTCGATGACCTCGTTTCCGCAGTTCGTCGCGGGCGCCTGGAGCATGACGACGCCGCTGATGGAAGCGTTCGACGGCAGTCTTCTGGCGAAGGAAGGCGCTGAAGGCTTTTACGCGATGGCACTCGAACCGGGGCTCGCTCCCGGGCTGGCGGACGATCGCGCGATCGGCATCGCGATGAAAATCAACGATGGCTCGATGACGCGCGGCCGCAATCCCGTCATCATGCGTACACTCGACCTCCTCGGTCTCGACGCAACCTCACGGCCCGAGCTCGCGCGCTACCGCGAATGGCCGCTGCGCAACGTCGCAGGCACACTCGTCGGCGAAGTGAAGGCAGAATTCGAATTGGAGTTCTTATGACAGACAGCGGACAGCAGACAGCAGACAGCAGGCAGCGGACAACGGGCAGCAGGTATCGCGTACTCGACCGAACGATGAACAAGGTCTCCTGCTGTCTGCTGTCTGTCGTCTGCTGTCTGTCTGTTGTCTGCTGTCTGTCTGTCGTCTTCTGTCTCACTGCCTGCCGCACCGTCGGCGTTTCGCGCACCGCGAACGGGTTCGCCGAGGTATCGCCGATGATTGCGGCGGAGATGATTCTCGACTCGAATCAGGTGGTCGTCCTCGATGTCCGCACGCCAGAGCAGTACCGCGGACCGGAAGGACACATCGGCGGCGCGCTCAGCGCTCCATTCGACAGCATCGAGCGCCAGCTCCCGGAGCTGCTGCCCTATCAGGGACAAACCGTACTCGTCTACGGCGAGACGTCGAATGACGGCGCGCTCGCGGCGAAATTGCTCACCGTTGCCGGATTTCGCAACGTCGTTCACATTAACGGCGGCATGCAGGCCTGGATTGAACGCGGATACCGCGTTGTTAACTCGCGATAGTTGCCTCACTTCACTTCGAAGGAACTCCCGATGAAGAAGCTGCTACTGGCCATTGCAATGGTCTCTGTTCCGATGTTTGCCCAGGTGAACGACACGACGGTCGTCACGCGCTGGGCCACCAAGGCGCTGACGAAATGCCCCGAATCGAAAGTGACCGTCGAAGAGATGCAGGCGCCTCTCATGCCCGCCAACTTCAAGGTCTATACGGTCACGCAGACCTCGAGCGACAAGAGCTGCGGCGGACAGAAGTACCTGCTCTACTCCCCCGCTACAGGCCAGATTCTGATGGGCACGGTGATTCCGCTTCCCACGGACACGCGGCCTGCCGAGGTCCGCGTCACCGAAACATCCAGCAACCTGCTGAAGACCGACGTCAAGACGGTCATCAACCCTTTTCAGCTGCCCGACGGCCTCAAGTCGCTCACGATCACCAAGCAGACGGAGTGGGGCCCGTTCCCCTATCACGGCTTCATCGATCAGGGACAGCACTTCCTGATCATCGCCCCGCGCGGAAACATCAAGGACGATCCGGCGAAGATGCTTCGCGAATCGCTGGGCGTACAGAACGGCGTTCGTCGCGGTAAGGCCACGTCGAAGGTCGAGGTCATCGAGCTCTCCGACTTCCAGTGCCCGACCTGCGGCCGCGCTCACAAAACCGTCGAGCCGATGATCGAAAAGGCGCTCGGCAAGATCAACTACATCCGCCTCGACCTCCCGCTCTTCGAGCATCACCAGTGGGCGATCTACGCGGCGATGGGAGCGCGCGCGATCAACAAAGTCGCCCCTGCGAAGTACTGGAACTACGTCAACTTCGTCTTCGGCGATCAGGAAGCGATCGACAAGCAGAAGTTCGATGACGTGATCAAACACTTCTGCGAGGACAACGACATCGATTGGAAAGCGGTGGAGAAGATTTATCGCGATCCGAAGGAGAAGTCGCTGCTCCTCGAGCAGGTCAGCCGCGCATTCGACAACGGTCTCGTGTCGACCCCGACCTACATCGTGAATGGTCAGATCCTCGGGTACGGGCCTGAGGGGAAGTACACCATCGACATGATCAAGCAGGCGATCGCCAGCGTGAAGTAAGTGGAGGAATTAGTTCCTTCTCCCCTCCCGGAGGGGAGAAGGACTTCACTACCGGACTCGTGCTTCGTCCGAGGTGCCGGGCGAGCTCGATGGCCAGCGGTATTCGTACGCGCGGCGGATGTAATCCGAATCGCGGTCGAACTCGTTGCCGTAATCGTCGCGCAACCGCGTCTCGAGATCGCGATTCCACGTCGGATACTGCGAACGATAGTTGCGATTCGCTGCGTAACCGAAACGGAAGGCGGGCTCGTGTTTCTCGAACGCATCCGTTCCTTCCGTCGCCTGACGGATGGTGTCACCTGCATCCTGGTTCAAATCGCGAGCAGTCTTCGATCCGAAGTCGTGCCGCGTCTGTTCCCAGTCATTGCGAAACGCCTGGCGAACATTGCTCCATGAGCTGTCGTGCTCGCTTGTGTACCACGAAGGTCGATTCATTCGTTTTGTCCTCCGAGCAGCAGGAGGAGCAAGACGCGAGCCTCATTCGCTCAGGCCGAGCGAAGTCGATGCGTCAACTTCGACCCCGGCGTCAACGTGATTTTCGCGGCGCCGTCGTTGATCCCTCCGCTCCCTTCGCTTCGCTGCGGTCGGTCGGGATGAAACGTCAGAACCCGAACGAGACCTTTGCCGCGTAGCTCCGCTGCTCGGCCTGCGTCACCTGCACGACAATCTTCGGCACGAGCAGGGACACACGCACACCTGCGGTATAGCGATTCACGCTCCCCTTGCTCTGCAGATTGAAGTTGATCGTATCGACCGATCCCTTCGCGTCATATCGCATGCGTCCAACCGACGCGAACGGCATCAGAGGGCCGAAGCCCTTGCTGATGAACGCCTCGACTCCGTAGCTCTTCAGCCGGTACACATCGACACCGCTCAGCTTCGAGTAGACGCCGCGCAGCGAAACCTCCGGCGTGGCGAGCGTGCCGCGTACGAGCGGCACATCCATCGCGCCGCCGTAGATCTTCACACCCGTGTCGTTGATCTTTGCGTACGAGCCGGAGATCGTGCCGCCGCCGTAGCCCTTCGACACGATGAGGCGCGGCACGCCGACGTAACCGCCGCTCACGACGATGTCCTTCGAGACCGAGTTCTTCCAGTACGCGGCGTTCTTGTCGACGTGCACGAGCGATGCGCCGACTCCCACATCGAAGTGCAGCAGACCCGACGCGCGCGCCGGTGCGATCGGATCGGCGTAGATGCCCTGTGCAATCAGCCGCGAGAACGTTGCGAAGTCGTCGGGGGTGATCGTCGGTTTGAACTTGATGTCGTCCGCCGCATGCAGCGGGACGGCGAGCATCAGCCCTAAAAGAGCTGCGAGATGTAGTCGTTGCTGAGCAGAAACCCCGCGGGCGTAAAGGCGACGCGCGATCCCGCCCGCCGCAACCACCCCTCGCGCAATCCACGATCCGTCCATTCCACTGCCTCCTGTCCGCAGAGATCAATGAGCTCGTCATAGTGTATCCCGCGGCTCTGCCTCAGTTGCAGAAAGAGCAGCTCGTGGCGCTTCTCTTCCGAGCTCAGCTCTTCGCTGAACTCCTCGGCATGCGAGGGATCCGCGATGTAGCGATGGATGTCGCGCGTGTTCGCAAAGCGCCGCTCGCCGATGAACGAGTGCGCGCCGATGCCCAACCCGAAGTATTGCTCCCGCCGCCAGTAACGGAGGTTGTGCCGCGACTCCTCGCCGCTGCGCGCGAAGTTGCTGATCTCGTACTGCTCGAGCCCGCCGCGCGCGAGCGTCTCGACGGCCTCGAGGTAGAGCCGCGCGACTTCGTCTTCTTCCGGCAAGATCGTGCGGCCGCGTGCAACCTGCACCTGCAGCGGCGTCTTCTCGTCGAGATCGAGCATGTAGAGCGAGAGATGTCCGACGCCGAGTGCGATCGCCTCTTCGAGCGACGCGCGGAATGAGTCGATCGTTTGCCGCGGGAGCCCGAGGATCAGATCGAGATTCGTTCGCATGCCGCTGGCGATGGCTCGCCTGACCGCGTCGCGCGCGGCATTCGCATCATGAATGCGGCCGATCTGCTTCAGCTCGTCATCGTGGAATGACTGCACGCCGATCGAGAGACGATCGACGCCCATCGCCTTCCATCGCGCGATCGCGTCCTCATCGATGTCCTCGGGATTTGCCTCGAGGGTGAATTCCGCGACCCCGTTCGCGCCACGAAGTGCGGACGAGACGTCTGCACTCCTCTTCGTTCTCGACGGCGTCCCTCCGCCGAAGTAGAGCGTTTCGATCGCGCCGATGGGCTGCTTCGACTCGATCTCACGCAGCAGTGCATCGACATACTGATCCTCGAGCGCCATGTTCGTGCTGATCACGAACGGGCAATAGGCGCAGTGCGTAGCGCAGAACGGCAGGTGGACGTAGACGCCCGCGGGCTCGCGGTGCTGGGGCTCCATTCCATGAATTATGCGGCTCCGCCGCGAGCCTGCGAGCCCGCGTACCCGCGTGCCACCTTATAATTTCCTCGCAATGTCGGAAACGCCCACTCCCGCTTCCCGCCGGCCGCGACTTCTCTGGACGCTCCTCGGCGCGATGGTCATCGTCGCTTTGTTGCCGCTCCTCGTCTCGCACTGGTTTCTCATCGGCATCAACCGCGACTCGCTCGAGACGCTCGAGAAAAAGTACCTCACGCGCTCCGCCGTCGGGATCGCAACAGACGTCCAGAACGTTTTGCTCAACAACACGCAGCAGCTGACGAAAGTCGCCGGCAGCATTCGTATCATGAAGAAGGCGCTGCCACCGGGCGGTGACCCTTTCACCTATGCGGCGGAAACGAACTGGATCACCGACTACCTGACGCCCGACAGCGATCTTCTCGCCCTCCGGCTTCTCAACACCGCCGGCGCAGGCGCGGAGGCGAAGCCGGCCGGATTGGATCCCGCGGTGCAGCAGGAGATGGCAACCGCAATCGATGTCGCGAACAAAGGGCAGACATACACCGGCACGTTCCAGCACATCACGTCGCTGAATCAGCCGGCAGTCGTCGTTGCGATTCCCGTCATCGATGATGGGAAGGTGATCGGCGCCGTCGAAGGGTTGATCAGCCTGAAGCGCATCGGCGATCACATCCGCGATGAAGGAAAGGGTGACGTCGCGGCGTTCATCGTCGATCGCACCGGCCGCGTGCTGATGCACAGCGAGCCGAGCATCGACGTGCAGCGGCCCGACTTCTCGAATCTCAAGATCGTGCAGGAGTTCAAGAAGAACCCGCTGCGGCTCACAGAGTCGTATGCCGACAAACAGAGCGGCCGCGAGGTGACGATGCTCGGGACAGTGGCGCCGGTCGGCCGGCCCGACTGGGGTGTCGTCGTGCAGAAGCCCGAGGAGAAGGCGTACGCGTCGGTGCGCAAGATGATCAAGGCGACCGTCGAGTCGAGCGGGCTGGCGCTGCTCTTCGCGATCGTCGTGGCGGTCATCTTCGCGTCCGGAATCGCGAGACCGATCCGCCTGCTCGCCGAGCGGACCGCGGAAATCGCGCGCGGCAACTACCAGCAGCGCGTCGAGCTGAAGACGCACAACGAGATCGGCGAACTGGCCAACAACTTCAACTCGATGTCGACCGCGATCGAGCATGCGATCGAGCAGCTCAAGAAAGCGGCGAACGAGAATCACCTTCTCTTCATCAACTCCGTACGCATGCTCGCGGCGGCGATCGATGCGAAAGATCCGTACACGCGCGGACATTCGGAGCGCGTCGCTCGCTACTCCATCGGCATTGGGAAGAATCTCAGCCTGCCCGAGAAGGAGATGCGCAACCTCCGCATCTCGGCACTGCTGCACGACGTCGGCAAGATCGGCATCGACGACCGCATCCTGCGCAAACCCGGCGCGCTCAGCGACGACGAGTTCGAAGTGATGAAGGGGCATCCGGCGAAGGGCGCCGCGATCATGAGCGGTGTCGCGCAGCTGATCGACATCATTCCCGGGATGAAGTACCACCACGAGAAATGGGGCGGCGGCGGCTATCCCGACGGGATCGAAGGCGAAGAGATCCCGATGCAGGCGCGCATCGTCGCGATCGCCGATACGTTCGACGCGATGACGACGAATCGCCCGTACCAGAAGGCGATGGAAGTGAACTACGTCGTCGACAAGATCAAGAGCTTCGCGGGATCGCGTTTCGATCCCCGCGTGGTCGAAGCGTTCGTGCAAGCGGTCAAGCGAGGCGACATCCAGATCGAAGAGCAGGTGAGAGGCGCTGCCTGAATCGATTCCTCGCTCTCCTGCAAACCTGCATGACTATGGTGCCCCCGCGTTCGAAGCGAAATGCAGAATTCAGAATTCAGAATTCGGAATGCAGAGCGTCTCAGTTCTTCATTCTGAATTCTGCATTCTGCATTCTGCATTTCGCTTTTGTCATTCTCCTCGCCCTGCCCCTCTTCGCCGCCGGCGATCCTCTCGCCGCACAGCGCAAGTCCGTCGCCGCACTGCTCCGAGGCGAGCCTAACGTTGCGTTGCAGCAGCTGGGCGGCCTCTCGACCAGCGGCAGGAGCGCGCCGGAGATCGAGAATCTGCAGGGCCTTGCCCTCATGATGCGTGGCGACGCGAGTGGCGCACTCCCCTTCTTCGAAAAAGCGCTGCCGCTCGAGGCAGCACGATTCAACCGCGCGGTCGCGCTGCTCAAGCTCGCCCGCTACGCCGATGCCTCGGACGAGCTCAGCAAGATCTATGGAGACGAACACTCGGCGCTGCGGGCATCGGCCGCGTATCACAACGCCCTCGCACTCGATGCCCTGGGAAAGTCCGGCGAAGCGCTCGTCTGGCTGACGCGCGCGCTCGACGCCGACGCCACCTTCGACTCCGCCCTCCTCTACCTCGGCCTCCTGCGCGAGCGCACCGGGGACCTGCAGGCAGCCGGCAAGGCCTACAAGCAATTCCTCGATCGCCATCCGGCTTCGACCGTGGCGATGCTACGCTTCGGAGTCGCGGCCCAGCGCGCGGGCCGCACCGACGTCGCGCGCACGTATTTCACGAAGATCCTTTCGACCGCACCCAATTCGGCGGAAGCCGCCGAGGCGCGGATGTATCTCGAGATGTGGGAGTGATTGGCCTCGCATGGCGTTTCATGGAATCCTCGCCCAGTTGCTCAGCTCCATTCCCGGCTCCATCGCCGCGATCTTCATTGATTGGGAAGGCGAGACGGTCGCACTCATCACCGCGCATGATCTCGAGCAGGACGAGCTGAAGGCGCTCAGTGCCTACCAGGTCATCTTCCTGACGCAGCTTCGCAATCTCTGCCGCGATCTCGACGTCGGCACTCCCCAGCGATTCAAAGTCGACTTCGAGCGCCGGAAGGTGCTCACCTGTGATGTGCGCGACGGTTACTTCCTCGTGATGCTCGCCGGAGCGGAGGCAAACGAGGGGCGCGCGTGGCACCATCTCGAACGGTGCAGGATGGACCTGCTGCAGGAGATGTAGCCGATCGATGCTCACCGTTCTCCTCGCAGCCACGCTCTCCACCGCGATCCGCGCGCACATGACGTTTCTCGCGGATGATCTGCTGGAAGGGCGCGGCACCGGCACGCGCGGCTATGACCTCGCGGCGCGCTACGTGTCTGCGCAATTCGAGGCCATGGGTCTCAACACTTCACTGCAGCAGGTTCCCCTTCGCCGCGCCGAGCTCATTCCGGAAGAGAGCTATGTCGAGCTCATTCGCGCGAACGGTGAGCGCACGGTGCTCCTCGCCGGCAAGGATTGCATCATGGCCGGCGACTTCCGCGGCGTGAGCGACGTCGAGGCGCCGCTCGTCTACGCCGGCTTCGGCATCACCGCCGCGAATCATCATCATGACGACTACGCGAATCTGGACGTGAAGGGAAAGATCGTCGCGGTCAAAGGGGGCGCGCCCCAGGCGTGGGCGACGGAAGAGCGCGCGCATTGGGCCAGCACCAAGGGCGAGAACGCCGCGGCGCATGGCGCGATCGGCATCATTCGCATCTGGACGGCCGAGGACGAGACGTTCGGCGTGTGGGACGCGACGGTGCGGTCTTACTCCGACATCGGAACATTCGGCTGGCTCGACGGACAAACACCGCGGCCCTTCCTCACGCAGCTGCGCGGCACGGCATGGATCTCCCCGCAGGCCTCGAACGATCTGCCGCCGCACGTACACATCGTGAATCACAGCCGGATGACGGACGTGCAAAGCGCGAATGTCGTCGGCGTACTCCCTGGAACGGATCCGACGCTGCGCGGCGAGTTCGTCGTCCTCTCCGCCCATCTCGATCACCTCGGCATCGGCGCTCCGGTGTTTGGCGACACGATCTACAACGGCGCGGTCGACAACGCGTCGGGCGTCGCGGCATTGATCGAGCTGGCGCGCATGTTCGTGGCAGCACCGCCGCGCCGTTCGATCATGTTCGTCGCGTTCACCGGCGAAGAGCCAGGGCTGATCGGATCGGATTACTTCGCACAGAATCCTCCAGTCCAGCGCGACGCGATCGTCGCGGACATCAACATCGACGGCCTGTCGATGTGGCCGTTCGACGCATTGTTCGCGCGCGGCGCAGATCACTCGACGTTGCGGAAGAGTCTCGCCGCAGCAGGAGAACCGTTCGTCGCCGATCCCTATCCCGCACAAGCAGGCTTCGTCCGGAGCGACCAATTTTCGTTCGTCAGGATCGGCGTTCCGTCGATGATCCTCGGCGCCGAGCGCAGCGGCGAAGCGCGCTCACTCGCACTCGATTGGCTGCGCACGCGCTATCACCGCCCGTCCGATGACATGACGCAGAAACTCGACTTCGACGCCGCCGCGAGGTTCACGATGGCCCTATATCGGATCGGCGAAGCTGTAGCGCAGCAGGATGTGAGGCCCAAGTGGAATCGCGGAGATTTCTTCGGGGCAAGATTCGGGACGCCGTTGACGCGGGAGTAAAAGAAGCGCTGATTGCCTGCAGTGAATTTGTCGCCGGCGAACCAGCCCCGCCCGGATTCGCAGCCGATCGGCACGTTAGGAGCAGAAGATTAACTGATAAACCCCCAACTGGTCCGAGCCCGGACGAGTAAAGAATGAGGATTCAAAGACTTCGAGCAATCAGTCGAAAGCCACTTTGGGTGAATATGCGCGCTCGAGGTTTTTAGCGACATTGAGACATCGTCTAAAAGCGTATGATCTTGCCGTTAGGCCGCCGGTGCACGAGCCACCCGCCCCTGCCACTTTCGGTCTACGCTCAGCGGCATGACGTGCGCGGCGTTCACCGGAGCGCCACTTCGGCATTACCCGGTTTGCACTTCGTTCTTTCGGAGTGCATCATCAGTCGCGGCAACCCGCGCGCCGCTCGCTGCCCTCAACCTGAGTCCCGGCGGCGTTGAACGAGGCGTCCGGCACTCGTTATACTCCTGAGCATGAGGAACCTCGCACGGATCACCGCGAACCCCGAAATGATGGGCGGCCGGCCATGCATTCGGGGAATGAGAGTTACCGTCGGCACGGTCGTGGGCCTAATCGCTTCGCGTCACTCTCGCGAGGAGATCCTCAAACTGTATCCCTACCTTGAAGACGAGGACATCACGGAGGCGCTCTCTTACGCGGCGTGGCGCGCAGATGAATTCGAGGTTCTTCTTCCAAGCAAGTGAAGATCCTCATCGACATGAATCTCAGCCCGGTTTGGGTCGAATATCTCGCGGATAACGACATCGAATCCACCCACTGGTCCGCTATCGGTGACATCAGGGCGTTGGATCCCGTAATCATGCTTCACGCTCAAGAGCAGGCCTTCGTTGTTTTTACGCACGATCTGGATTTCGGAAACATTCTCGCGGTAACACAGGCCTTGGGACCGAGCGTCATTCAGGCGCGAACGGAAGATCCCGTACCAAACGTTATCGGCGAACAGGTGGTGTTCGCGATTAAGACATACGCGAGGGAACTCGAACGAGGAGCACTCATCACCATCGAACCTGATCGTGCCCGCGTTCGCATTCTTCCACTCGTACCAGGTATGAAACGCACCGAGTGAGTTACCCGCTGCCTAACTCGGCACTGCAGCGGATGCCGTGCCGTTCGTTGCCATTTTTCTATGCAAGGTTGCCCATCAGGTATTCTGCCGTGTGAGGCACGGCACCGCTGAGCGCCAGTGCCGTTGGACGGACGCGAAGCACGAGCTAGCAAGCTTGCAAGTACAAAGGTCCGGAGAAGCCGTCAAACGTTACGGCGGAGTCGTTTTATGGAAGGCGATCAAGGTCGGTTAGAGCCGCCACATGCCTCAGCGAATGCAAGAACATCACGCAGCCGTTTTGCGATCGTCGGTCAAGCCGCTTTGGTCGCAGTCGTCATTGGTGCCTGCGTCGCCTTCAGCTACGCCCAAACACGGGACGAAGGCCACCACGGTCCAGTCCTCATCTTTCTCACCGTCGTCACCGCCATCAGCCTTCTAGCGGAGCTCAGTGGCCTCGGCGATCTTTGCGTCACGGCGCAGACTGCGCGATGGCTAATGATCACAGTGACGACGATATTGACGGTCTTCATTCTTATCGACGCCTCACGATCATCAATGTCATTCGTTGCCGCCTTTCTCCATGAGCCACTCGCTTTGCTTGTCTTGACGCTCTTGGGTCTCATACTCACTGCCGTTAGCGCAATCAGGCGCAAGAAATCTGAGAAATCCGGATCATGAAACGCGCCGTCCAACTCGGCACTGCAGCGGATGCCGTGCCGTTCGTCGCCGCCTTCCCTTCGAGCGCGCTTGTCCAGTATTCTGCCGTGTGAGGCACGGCACCGCTGAGTGCCAATGCCGTTAGACCGCCGGAGCCACGAAGCGAAGAGCCGACGCATGACGACCCAGCTCGTGGAGGACGCCCTCCAGAACGATGATCGACGCTTTCATCTGATTGGTGAAATGAGTGCGAGCGAACTGCACGAATTTTTGAATCAGTACAACTTTGATGACGGCTTCGCGGCGGTATGGGCGGTGATCGAAAGCCCCGCTTGCGAGTTGGCGACGGCCTTGCTGGCCTTCTGGCTTTGTGATCCCGACTTCTCCACGCTGCCACCAGCGGCGGGTCGCAACGACGAGCACGCTCGCATCATCTCCCATTTGTACGCCGCAATCGGACAAGGAACATTTCGAGTCGGTAACTTGGAATACGATCCGGACCAATTCATCGTGAACAAACTGCAGCGCCTCAAGCTCGAGCGGGCGGGGTTGCCGGGAGTATTCATCAGCCGTCTGCCACCAACCGCGGTCTAACTCGGCGCTGCAGCCGACGCCGTGCCGTTCGTCGCCGTTTTCGGTTCCAGCCCCCGGTTCAGGTATTCTGCCGTGTGAGGCACGGCGCGGCTGAGCGCCAGTGCCGTTAGGCCGACGAATGGAAATGCATTTGATGCACGTTTCGGTGGACGGTTCGCTCGCGAACCCATTCGTCAAGTTTGGCGTGGTCCTCTGTGCGCTCGTCATTTGCGGAAGCTCGGCG
>JACXTT010002357.1_pt1 | contig 30072 bp, 28 predicted proteins | sample 9270951 | NCBI WGS metagenome assembly JACXTT01 (sample SAMN15532306, study PRJNA645909) | rock metagenome | isolation source: weathered quartz diorite | place: Puerto Rico | collected 2017-06-21 | reverse complement strand
CCACGCATCATGATCTTCGCCGCGGAGCCGTGATCGGCGTTGCGCGTGTTCAGCGAGCGGATGATGCAGGTGTCCTTGAGGCGAGCGGCCATGCGCGGCATCAATTCGGAGATGCGCACTCCGGTCGAGGATGTCTGGATCGACTGGAACGGCCCGCCGGTCGGCACGCCAGGCTTCGGGTCAAATGTTTCGAGCTGGCTGGCCCCGCCGGCGAGCCAGAGCATGATGACGCGCTTTTGCTGCCGGCGCAAATCGTTGGCGACCTCGGGCGAGCCGAGCACTTGCAGCGCGGACATATCGGCAAACGCCGCCGTCCCCGCCATCGCCGCAAGCGACGTCAGGAAGCCACGCCGATTGACGGTGTGGTCGGGCGAGCCGCAATATGGTTTACGTGTCATGGTTGGAATCCCCCGCTGGTAAGTAGCACTTGTTGTAGTTTACAGCATTCCGTTTTTGAATGCGAGACAAAAAGTACTCAAATCACTCTGCTAACGCCGAACCGAAAACTCCAGCACCTTGGCCCCTTTGGCATCGAAGTATCTATACCATACGGTCACTCCGGCATCGAAGATTGGTTTCATCTCTGCTTTGGCCAATACCTCCCGCGTGATGTTTTCCTGTATTTGGCGTTTTTCAACATCCGACAAGTCTATGCTGACCGTGTAATTGTAGGCATAAGATTTCCCTGGCCCGGCGTCGACGCGGTCCAGGCGAGTAACCTCATCGATTTGCTGCGGAAGTTTTTGGTTCATCTCCCGCGCCAACTTCTCGATCTTGCTTTCTACCGAGCCGCCGAAGAATTCACTCACATAGTATTTGGAGAGGCCGAAGGCAGTCGCACCCACGATCGTAGCAACGATCAGCCCAATGGCTTTTTTCATGACATTGACCTCTGACGCCCAGGACACGGATCAATCAACAACAAAGGGAGCTTGCCGCTGCCTCAATGGTTAAACCGAAACTCCGCGCTCGTCAGCAAGGCCCACGCCACTTGCTGATTCGCCGCGTCCGGCCGGTCCTGCCGGCGTTGCATGTAGCTCACCAGCGCTTGCAGTTCTTCGGGGCGAGCCGGCCGGCTCAGGATCGTGCGCACCGCCAAGTCGGCGCGTTTCGTCAGGTCCGGCTCTTGCTTCATGCGTTCCGTCAAGTTGCCCGCGCCTTCCAGCAGCGACTTTTGCAATGCTTCGTTATTGGCGAGAAGCATGGCCTCGGCGACGCCGACCTGGAAATTATCGGTCGGCTGCGCGAACAGATTCGCGATGCCGCCGGCGCTCTTCTCGATGGCTTCGATTCGTTTCTCGACATCGGTCGCAAGCGTTTTCGGGTCTGCGGTCGCAATCTTCAGTGACGTCGCCAGTTGCATCGGCGCCAGCGCTCGCACCGTGCCGAGCGCGAACAAGGTTTCGTCGGGGAACCTATCGCTGCTCCAGCGGCTCGACCTTGCGTAGGCGTTCGACATCACGATGCCGCGCGTCAGGCGCTTCAGGTCATAGCCGTGCTCGGCCATGTCGCGCGCCAGCCAGTCGAGGAGTTCCGGATGGCTCGGCGGATTCTCGCTGTGCAGTTGATCGAGCGGCATTACCAGACCGCGACCCAGGAAGCGATGCATGAGCCGGTTGGAGATATTGCGTGCGAAGAAGCCGCGTTGCTCCGATGACAATGCCGTCTCGACAAGCTTGGCACGCAAGCTGAAGTTCGGCGGCGCCGGCGGGCCCTTCGCCTTCTTGCCGACGTCGAGACGCATCTGTTCCTTTTTCTTCTCGTCGGCCGTTGGGTCTTTCATGCCGGGGGCGTCGATCTTGTTGCCGTTCAGAAAGATGATCGGCGATACCTTCTCGGTCCCTTTATTCGGGATGTACTTGACGACGCCGAAATCGCGTTCGCCGAGGAATCCGCCGGCGTCAAAGGTGCGGGCGAAGAACGATTTCATGCCGTAAAACTGATCTTGCGTCCACTGCTCGACGTGCGGGTGGTTGTGGCACTGTGCGCAGCTGACATTGACGCCGAAAAAGGTGATGCTGACGTCGATGGCGAGCTTGTTGGTGTCCTTGACGCGCGATTTGAGGAAGTCGGCCGCGCCTTGCATCTTCGGGTCCTTTTCGTCCGGCAGCATCATCTCGCGGAACATGCGGTCCCAGCTGCGGTTCTCGTTGAAGCTAGCTAGAAGATAATCGTATAAGGGAGTTCCCTTGTCTCCCTTGCGGCGTTGGCCGTCGGCGTAATGCATGAAACCGAAAAATGTTTGCGCATTGTGCCGGGCGAAGGCGGACGATGCCAGCAAACGATCGACGAGCTTGGCCTTCTTGTCGGGCTCGCTACTGGCGAGATATTCGTTCAATTCGCCCAACGTCGGCACGCGGCCATTGAGATCGAGCGTCAATCGGCGCAGCAGCGCGGCATCGTCGGCCGTGGGCGCGGGGGCGACCTTGGCGGCCTTGAGCTTGGCGTCGAGATAATAGTCGATCACCTGGTCGATAGGCCGATCCTTGGGCAGCAGATCGGTATCGGGCTGCGCCACAGCGATCGAAGATGCAACGAGACCAGCAAGCAGAGTCAGCAGATAACGCGTCATTGCGGAAACGCCTCCGGTGGGAGGGATGTTGAGGTAGGTATGCAATAGGATACAGCAAGGCGCGCGGGGAATCAACCAGAATAATCTCTCAGAGCCTGAAGCGTCAGCGAAAGGATGCACACGGCATCCCGAGGCCGCATTATCACCGCAAAAAGCGGCGCCCTTCGATGCGCGGCAACCGCTCCTGCAATTGATCAATCGACCGCTGCGTTGCCGCCGTGTTCTCGATCCTCAGGTTGACCAGTCCCGGCAATTGCTGCAACGCAAGCACGCCGGCGTCGGTGATCTTCGAATCGGTGATTTCGATCGACTGCAACGTCTTCATCTTGCCGAGCGTCTTCATGCCTTCATCGGAAATGTTCATGCCGGTGTACTTGAAGGTTTGCAGATTGTTTAAGCGCGTCAGCTTGGCGATCCCCTTGTCGGTCACTTGCGTGTTGAAGAACTGAATACTCTGCAGCTTGGCACTAGCCGGCAGCGCGTCGGCCACCTCATCGTTCACGTCCATGCCCAGCAACAACACGGTGCGCAGGTCCGGCAGCGTCGAGAATTCCTTGACGACCGCCGCGATCTTCTTCGGATCGGTGCCGGCTGCCGGCCGAAAATCGACGCCGATGATCGTCCCCTTGGCCGGTTCGTTTTTGGCGTCTGCTTTCGGATTGCTGCGCGTGAGATAGACGGTGCCAAGCTCTTCCATCTTGGCAATGACGGGAAGATTCGCCGGCGGCTGGGCCACGGCGACCAGGTAGACGGCAATGGAGGCGAGTGCGGCAGGATACATGGCAACTCTCCTTTTGGATTAGACGTGTGCTGGGCTGTGCAGATTGGATAACCGCAAGAATGATGCCGAACCGAGCATGTATCGAGTAATGGCAAAACTTACGTGCAATCGGAAAAACACTCAGGTACAATCCGATTGATCCAATTATAACACGTGAGGGACGACCATGAACCCGCTGCGGCCTTCGATTCGCCTTTTGTTGCTCCTCGTATCCATTGCAATCGTTGCGGGCGCAACCGCCTTCACCGGCGAGAAGACGCCGCCGAAGTTGGATTACGAGCTCGTCGCCGACTGGCCGACCTTGCCCGACGGCATGAAGCTCGACGGCATCTCCGGGTCCGCCACCGATGCCAAGGACAACGTCTTTCTGCTCAATCGCAGCAAGCCCTTCGTGCTGATCTTCGACAAGGCCGGCAAATTCCTGCGCTCCTGGGACGGCGACTTTAAGACGCCGCACGGACTGCGCATCGATGCAGGCGGCAACGTATGGGTCGCCGATATGGATAATCATCTCGTGCAGAAGTTCACGTCCGAAGGCAAGCTGCTCCTGGCGCTCGGCCAGAAGGACAAGCCGGGCCTCGGCGCCGACAAATTCAACAGACCTGCCGACGTCGCCGTCGGACCCGACGGCGAAATCTATATTGCCGACGGCTACGGCAACTCACGCATCGCCAAGTTCGCCAAGGACGGCAAGTTCGTACAGGACTGGGGCAAAAAGGGTAAAGGCCCTTCAGAGTTCAAGATCCCGCACGTCGTCTTTCTTGATGCCGACAAGCGTGTCTTCGTCGGCGATCGCGAAAACCTGCGCGTGCAGATCTTCGACCGCGACGGCAAATTGCTCGACACCTGGAAGGACACCGGGGCGCCGTATGGCCTCTACCTGCACAAGGACCGCGTCTATCTCGCCGATGGCCGCAAGGGGACGATCCGCATTCTCGACAAGCAGGGCAAGCTCCTGACCAGCTGGGAAACCAAGGACGCTACCAAGGACACGCCGCACTGGATCAACGTCGATAGCAGCGGGGCCGTCTATGTCGGTTACGTGTCAGGCAAGAAGGTGCAGAAGTGGGTAATGAAATGAAGTATTCGTTTTGCGTTCGCGTGCGGCCGCGCGAACGCTATTGACAATCAGACAGCCAAAATCCGGTTCATGGAGCGTGTCAAGGTACGTTGTCGTCGTTTTTTTCGCGTGAGTTCGTCCCATCGTCCCAAAACGGGTGTGTGTGGATGGACGAATGGGACGAACTCACACGATTTCGTCTGGCCCTCCTGCCATATCGACAGGCCAATTGTCTAACGCGGAATCGGCGGCGCTTGCTTCGGCACCTTCGGCGCGATCTCCAACTCGATCCCCGGGGGCGGCGGCACGAGGTTCGGTATCCCTTGCGGCGGCAGCGCCGGCCCAACCCGCGCCGGCATCGGCATCACCCCGCCGAAACCGCCGCCACGCAGCATCGGCGGGCCGACCGGCATGTTCGGATTGAACGGGTTGTCCAACTGCTGCGGCTCCTCCTTGCGAATCTTCTCCGCCTTTTCCGGCGTGGTGATGAACATCACGTTCCCCATGCGCACGGATTTCAAATTCGCCAGTTCCGCGAGCAGACGAACCGCCGTCTCGAGCCCGGTGCTCTCCAGTTGCAGGCTGACCGGCGCCTCGGCTTGCTTGGCCACCTTCGGATCGATCACCAGATTGATGCCGTGGCTTTTGGCCAGGCTGCGGACCGCTTTGTTGAACGGAACCTCGTCGAGATCGACGCTGACGCGCTGGCGCATTTGCCGCATCAGGGCGATTTCCTCCGTGGTGACGAGGACGGCGTCCTCGAAAAGGATGTACGTGAGTTGATGGGAATTAAGGAGCTTGCGCAGGACCTGGCTCGCCTTCTCGTTGGTGGCCTTGAGCTGGAGCTGCGGCTGCATCGGCGCCGCGCCGCCGGGAGGGAAGAAGCCTCCGGGGATGCCGCCGCCCATGTCGATGCCTATTTGCATCAGGGCGACCTGATCGACGTGGAGCGTGATGCCAGTCTTGTCGCGGAAATGGTTGAGGACCTCGGTCAGCGATTGGCCGCTAAAGTCGAGGGTGACGTTCTTGTCGAGATTTGCCCGTAGCTTGTCGGCAGCGGTGGCCTTGTCGGAGGTTTTGCCGGCTGGCTGGCCGAAGACGGTCGCATGGGTGAGCGACCAGCCGAGCAAGAGGCCGAACAGGAACCAGCGGGAGATGATCGTGCGCATGCGATGACTCCTTGGAGTGATTTGATATTTGCTTCGAGTTTACGCGGGGATTCACGCGGATACAATAGGGACCGCTGATTTCGTTTAGCGCCCGCGCGGTGCCATGCGGGCGCAAAACGAAGACGGCAACAGTCACTTCAACTGCGCCGCCGAGAACCGAATCAGCGTGAACGGCGCCAGCGTAAGAATATTCACCGATCCATCCGCCGACGCCGCGATGCCGAGCGGCTGCCACGGCGCATAGGTGCCGTCCCTTTCTTTCCGCAACGTATGATGGAACGGCTTCGGCTTGCCGGTCTCGTCGGTCAACTTGATGTAATCGGGATTGGCGACGCCGACCGGCCCGTGATCGCGCGGCCCCTTGTCGCCGGGCGTGTAGCTGACGAGATGGCAGCGCGACCCGATGCCAGGCGCCTGGCGCGATACGCCCATCCAAATCTTGCCCTTGAGGTCCGCACACATCGCCCGGCAATCGGTCGCCTTGACGTTCGCCAGGATCGGCCCGTGCGTCCTGCCCGGAATCTTGTCGGCCTTCGCGGTCAGGTCGAACGAGTAGAGTTGGTTGGTGGACATCTCGACGCACCAAAGAGTCTTGCCGTCGGGCGACGTTTCCCAGTTGAGGACAACACCGTGGCCGCCTTTCTTTTCGGTGCCATCCTTGGTCAATTCAAATGGCGGCGGTTGGCCGTCGATGGTGATATCCAGCGTGTCGAGCTTCGCGGACTTTGAATCGTAGCGTGCGATCTTGCCGTTGCGCACCGGATGGTACGCTCGGCCTTGGTTGTCAACCACGATGAATGCATAGTGGATGCCGCAATCGCCGAGATCGCGGTATTTCTTCGTCTTGAGATCGAGCACCATGAAATGCGATTTCTCGATTGGCCTGCCGTCGTCGCAGGTGGAGATGTAGCAGAGCCCGCGCTCTTCGTCGGGGGTGACGCTGATGATGCCGAAGTGCTTCTGCGGCAAGCCGAAGTTCTCGGTCTGCCCGGTCTTGGGATCGTAAGCGAGGACGTAGCCGCCGGGATAGTCGGTGAGCTTTTCGCCTTTCTCGGGATAGCCCTGCTTGGAGCCGAAGTAGATTTTACCGCTGAGTTGGCCGACATTGTTGCGCGTATGGATCTTGGCCTGAGCGCCGAAGCCGCGCAGCATCGACATGATGACGCGATGAACATCGACGACCATCTGCATGACGCCGTTGGCGGGGTTGAACTCGACGAGATAGGCATTGACGCCATACTTGGCGCAGCCGATGTAGAGCTTGCCGTTCTTGCCTTCGATGATGGAGAAGTAGCCCGACTCCTGGTTGGTGAATTCGGACGGAATGTGATACGCCTTGCCGAGCAGCCAGCGTGGCGGCTCGGGGTCCTGTGCCTCGGTCGGATAGCCGAGCGCGGCGGCGATGAGGAGGACGAGCAGCCAGCAGCGGTGCTTGAGGAACAGAAATCGAATCGTGTTCATGGCGCCCCTTTAATGAATGGAGTAGAACAGTCTCACGGCAAATTCGAGAGCTGATACACGTTATAGGCTGCGTACGCAACAAACAGCTTCGCTAGTGCCATCATCGCCAATGGAATGAAGTGCTGAACCTTTCTTTCGGGATTCTCGGGTTCCTTGTTTTAACGAAGCAGTTTCAGGCTCAGGCATAAGAGATCCCCGGCCGCAATCAACGGGAAAAGTATGCACATGGTTAACCCCGCGACTAGATTGATCGCTGTCGCAACATGTCAGCGCGACTTACCGCTTGATTACCTCCGGCAGCCGATCGCTCGCGAAGCCCCACTCGGTCGGCTGGTAGCGAATCCCCAGCTGCGGCGTCTCGACGCGGCGGTTCTTTTCCGCGCGGCTGATCATCAGGGCATCGAGAATGCCCGTCGTCAGCAGCGTGCGCTCCACCGGATAGACGGCGTGGCCCGATTGCATCATCGCGTCGATCGCTCGGAGCAAGTACTCGAAGTGGGCGAACGGGTCGGGCTGTTGCAAGAAGAACTGACATGCGGCCGCCCGGTCCTCGCCGCGCAGCCGGCCGGCGAAGGTAAAGCCGGTGCCGTCGCCATTGGATTCCTGGACCCAGCCGTTGAGCATGGCGGCCGCGGCCTTGAAGCCGTCGCGGTAGTCGATGACGAAGACGCCCGCTTCCTTGGCTTTCAAGGTGAGCTTGCGATAATCGCCCGCAGCACGGGTCGGCACGAGGGCCATCGCCGCTTCGAGCAGGTCGCGGGCAAAGACGCCGCGGTCCATGGCACGCCACATCTCCTCGCCTTGCAGACATTGCACCGCGCGCACGCCGGTCTCGCCGCCGCGGCGCCGCTCGGCCATGCACTGCAAGCCTTCCAGGGCGTGAAAGCCGTAGCCCTCGAACGGGCCGTAGCCGACGACGACCGCCTCGGTCAGCTCGCAATTCCTCGGCAACCGCAACGGCGGCCGACGCCAGGTTACCGGAATCGACGAGCCGGCCATGAACGGAAACATAAGCTCGCGGGCCCGGTCGTACATCCAGCGCGCGTCGGCCCAGTTGTAGGCAAGGTGCTTGTCGCTAAATACGGGCACCGCGCGCCGATATTTCGCGAACACGTCGGTAACGGCCTGGAAGAAACGTCGGCGCGGATATTCGATCTGCCCGCGCGCGTTAGTCGGATACTTGCCGTGCTCGCCGATGATGATGACGCCGTCCACGGCGACCTCCTTGTGGCCCAGCGTCACGGCGTCGGCGATGTTGTCGTGGATGGTGAAGTTGTGCTGCTTCGCGAGCGCCTTGCTCATGTCGCGCTCGTGGAACTGATCGACGTACATCGACACGAGCCGCAGGTTGGGAAACGCCTTGCGGTCGTGGCGATAGCCTTCGAGGATCTTGCCGACGATGACATCGGCGTGCGCATGCCGGCGGTATTCGGTGACGACGGCGGCGATGCGCTTGGGGTCAGGCATGGAACATTCCTTCTGCCGCTTGCGGCTTAGCGCTCTTGTGGCGCCACGCGAGCGCTAAGCCGCAAGCGCGCCTCACCACTGATCGATCCGGTTCACCGCCCGTGCCGCGTCCAGCTCGGTGCCGCGCGGCTGGCATTCCAGACCGACATGGCCGCGATAGCCCAGGTCGTGCAGTTGCTTCAGAACACGCGTATAGTGGATCTCGCCCGTGCCCGGCTCGTTGCGGCCAGGATGATCGGCAATCTGATAATAAGCGATGTGCGCGAAGTTGTCGCGCAAATGGCCGCACAGGTCGCCCTCGGTGATTTGCAGATGATACAGGTCCGCCAGCATCTTGACGCGGCGCGAATCGACGGCGCGAATGATGCGCACCGTCGGGTCGCTGCCGTACAGGCAGTGTCCCTTGTGATCGACGCGGATGTTCATCGGCTCCAGGATCAGCGTGAGGTTGTGCTTGTCCACGATCGGCACGGCGCGGCGCAGGGCGGTGATGACGTTATCGTGCATCTGTGTCTGGGTCATGCCGGCGACGTCGTTGCCCGCGACCACGCACATCATGCGGCAACTGAGGCGCTGGGCGATCTTGCATGCCTCTTCAAGCTTTTCGACAAAGCGATTGTGATTGCGCACTTCGTTGAGACCTGGCGTGAATCCCCAGGCAGTGAACTGAGCGACCTCGATCTTGAGCTTCTGGCAGGTGTCGGCGATGGCGCCGATGTCCTTGCCTTCATAGGGCCAGAATTCGATGGCCTGGAAGCCGAGCCGGGCCGCCTCCTCGATGCGGCGCGTGAAGGGCATCGTGTTACGCCACCACATTTCGAGATTGGCGGCGAACTTGGTGTGCGCGGTTCGCCCCAGGCGCGTGGTGTCCTCTTGCTGCGGCTGGGCGGCGTCGCTGGCGGGCGTCAGTCCGGCGCCGCTCACGAGCACGGCGGAAGTTTTCAAAAAATCGCGGCGGTCGTTGAACATGGCAATTGCCTCCTGTTTGCCGCTTGCGGTTGAGCGCTCCCACGGCGCCGCGCGAGCGCCCAACCGCAAGCGGCGGTTACTTCTTTTTCTTCTGTGGCGACTGCAACAGCCCCGCGCTCGACTGATAGTAACGCTTGCGGCGTTTCTTCACCTGGCCGTCGGCGTCCTGCTGCTGCGTTTGCAAATCGGCGAGGTTCGCCAGGCAATAGGCGCAGCCGATCGTCTTCAGGTGGAACTCGATATAGTCTTGCACGTCGTCGTCGAGAACGCCAAGCAAAAAGCTGCCGAGCTGCGTGCGGGCCGGACAGCTCAGCCGCTGGCGCCGCCAGATGGCGCCGACCGAATGTTCGCCGCGGTCGCGCTCCTGGATGATCTGCTTGAGTTGGTTCCGCAACGCCTCCGAGGTGCGCAGCTCCTGCTCGATCCGGGCGATCTCGGTCTCGCCGAGCGCGTCGTCGAGGTAGCCGGCCAGCATTTCGCGGGTGATGATCGCGCTCACGGCTCGCTCTCCACCAGGAGTTCGGGGAAGACGTCGATCGGCAAGCCAGCGCTCTTCACGTGCTCGCCGATCTTTTTGACCGCGGCGAAGCGAATGTTGGCGACCTGCTGCTCGCTGATCTTGAGAAACTTGGCCGCATCGCGATTGGCCCAGCCCTTGACGAGCAACAGCTCCAGCACCTTAATACGCACGTATTCGCCCTGCGTGCGCCATTGATCGAGCAGCGTTGTCAGACTGCGGGCGATGGCGTCGCTTTCCAGGTCCTTGCGTTCATGGCTGCGGGCGACACTGGAGGCGGCCTTGTGCGCGTCGGTCTTCTGGTGCAGAACATCATTGGCGCCGTCGGAGACGTGTTGCATGGGATGCCGGCCGCTCTTGCGCAGGTGATCGGTCAGCTTGTAGGAGGCGATCGTGAAGAGATAGGTTTGCAGCTCGCGGGAATCGTCGAAGTTGGGCAAGCTATTGAGAAAGCCGATGAAGGTCTCCTGGACTACGTCCTCGCCGACAGAGCGGTCACGCAGGCGGCGCTGGACAAAGGCAAGCAGTCGGCCTTCGTAGCGCGCGATGAGATGTTCCCAGGCACGCTGGTCGCCGAGCCGAATCTGCTGCACTAACAGGCGGTCGCTTTCGGAGGACATGCAGTTAGCTTACCGAAGAAAGCGACGCAATGCAAAGCCGCTTGCGGCAAGATCAGCCGGCGGACACCACGACCCACCACCACCACCCCGCGACGACAGTGCTGGCGACGCCGACGCTCGCCAACCGCAGCCAGGTTGTGTAGCGACGTTGCGTGTACTCGTCGAGCCGAACGTAGCCGAAGCCGACGAGCAGGAGAAACGCCAGGCCGATGACGACCAGCGACCCCACTTTTTGCCGATCGTCGGCACGCAGCTTGCGCTGCGCCTCGTGATCGCGATTGGCGATCTCGCTCCACCAGTTCGTGTCGGTTCGGAAAGTCAACACCCAGGCCTTGAACGGATCGCGAATGTTGTCGACCTGCACGTCCTTACCCGGCGTGCCGGCATCGACCAACACGTTCTTGCGCAAATACTCTTCGGTGATGACAAACGACTGTGAACTGGCGGCCGTGCTGACGTATTCAATCGCTTTATTGACGGCGTCCTTCTTGGCGCTGTCCACGGTCTCGCCATGCCCCGTCACGCTGCTGCGTCTCGGTACCAATGGCATTGGCTGAGCGCTGCTCGTGCCGCAGAAGAACCACAGCATCGTCAAACCGGCAATTCCCAGAAGTATCCGCATGACCAGAACCTCCCGTCCGGCGAGCGGCGGGGTTTATCCCCGCCGTGGGATCCGTCGGAGCTAGCCCGACGGCTCGCTGTTTCTCACGCCGTCGCCAACCGCATCTTCTTTTGCTTGCGGACTGAAATCTTTTCCTTCCACGGACACGTCACCTGGCAAATTACCGACGCCATCACCAGGCTCACGAAACCAATTTCGCGATCGTGCAATCCCGGCAACAAGAACAACAGCAAGTACGCCCAGAACGCGACTGCGATTACCGGCTTGATCGAGAAACGCTTCGAGCGCGTGAGCTCCGTCGATTTCCACCAGCGCAACACGAGGAACATCAGGCCGAAGTAGCTGAGGTAGCACGCCAGGATCGGCATCGAGGTGTTCGCGCCGAACAGCTTGCCGAGCCACGAACTCTTCAGGGCCTCGACCGCTTCGGGATCGGCCTGCCACGGGTGCAGGACGGCGAGCTGGGCGGGTGCGGTCCAGGGGAGCGGCAACTCGTAGCCGTCGAGCCAGAGCGCGAGTATGGCGACGACGAAGCCGAGCGTCATCAGCAGGAGACGCCGGGTCCACGAATCGTCCTCGGAGCTGGGAACCCACAGCTTGCTCGGGATCAGCACGCTCCACGATGCGGCGACGACCATGAAAAAGATCGGCGTCAACTTCGTCCATTCGTCTTGGTTCTTTGCGGTCAGCAGCGTCCAGCCGACCGCCAGCAGGGCCGCCACGATGACGGACCAGAGCAGGATGCCAGTGAGTTCCGACCAGCGCTGTTGAAAGATCAAGGTCGGCGTGACCGGGATCGCCATCGGCAGGTCGGCGAGCGCCGGCTTCGGCGCAGGGGTGAGCTTGGCCGGCGAGTCGCGCCAGGCCTCGTTGTTGTTCACCACGAACGCTACTTCCTTGGCCATCTCCGTGATTGTCTGATAGCGATGAGCCGGGTTCTTCGTCAACGCTTTTTCGAGGATCGGCACGAATTCCTTCGGCACCCGGCTCAGATTGGGCGGGGTGGTCAGATGCTTCATCAAGATTTCGCCGGCCGACTCGCCTTCGAACGGCACGTGCCCGGTCAGCATTTCATAGAGAAGGACGCCGGCAGCGTAGATGTCGATCTGGCGGTTGTAGTTGCCGGTCGATATCTCCGGGGCCATGTAGTGTACCGTGCCGACGTCCTTGGTCATGCCGGCGTGCTGGCTGTCGGCGATGAGTTTGCACAGGCCGTAATCGCCGACCTTGATGAGGCCGTTTTCGAGGAAGATATTGGCCGGCTTCAGATCGCGATGGACGATGCCGTGTTCGTGCAGGCAGTGGATCGCCTGGGCGAGTCCCTGGAACCACTGGGCCGCGAGCTCGGGCGCGACGCCGTTGGGATGGCGGGCGAGGATGGTCGAGAGCGGCTCGCCGGCGACATATTCCATGACGAGCCAGTGATTCTGTTGGGCGTCGGCGCGGACGTCGTAAAGATGAACGAGGTTCGGGTGCTTGAGGTTGAGGCACTGTTGGACGCCGCGCATTTCGATGTCGAGATTGTTGCCGTGAATCCACTTGAGGGCGACTTCCTTGCCGCCGTCGGTGACGGCAAAGTAGACTTCGCCGAAACCGCCGAAGCCGATGCCGCGTTTGATGGTGTAGCCGGGCAACGGTTGCTGCCCGCTCTGATAGGTGAATTTCATGGTATGCTCCGAGTTCACGTTTAGCGCTCGCTAGGCGCCCGGCGAGCGCTAAACGTGAACAGCTCATTTGCCCATGCGTTCCAGGGCCAGCGAGATCTGCTCGGTCGTCAGGGTTGCCCCCGGCTCGAGCGGCCCGCGCTCTTGATACGATTTTCCACTTATCAGCATATTCCCTGTCCAGCGCGCCGCCAGGCCGTTCTTGTTGCGAAACAGGATCAACGGCTGCGTCATTTCCGGCGCCAACACGTGCGACTGCTCCGCGGGGCCGATCACCAGCGTGTCGGCCATCAGCAGCACTGCCTGCACCGGCTCGGCGAAGCGATGGCCGCTGACCATGTCGAGCCGGGCGGAGGTGCTGACCGGCGCCGGCTGCCAGAACTGCAACTGGCACGAGCTGCCCAAGGTAATTCGGTCGCCCGAACGCAAGAGGGCCTTGTCGGTCGGTTGGCCGTTGATCTGCACCTTGCGCACCGCCTCTAGAAAGTACCCTTCGGTGTCGCGTTGAATCGTCGCATGGTGCCGCGACACGTCGGCGATCAGGGCGATATCCACGGGCGTCTCGACCAGCGACTGCCCAATGGTCACGCGATGGCTCAGGCACACCAAATAGCCGCCGACGCCATCGATCCACAGGGCGTAGGGGGCGAACTGATCGTGCAGGTTCGCGAGCGTTGGAGCGGTCGGTTCATCGTCCACGGCATCACATCCGAAAGGAAGAAACCACAGGGGGCCGCGAAGGTCGTCCGAGGCATCGCTGTGGTTCCCTCTTATTATATCGCGACGCTTTACTTGTTGCTGGCCGATTTGTCGACTGGCTCATTTCCTTCGAGATACGTGCGGAGCGCACTCAGGTCGGAGGGGGTGCGATTGCGTTCCTGCAGGTTGATATTGGCGAGCTCGCCGGCCTTCAATTTACCGACCTCGCGTTCCACGTCGTGCCGTGACTCGATGGCGGCGAGCGCGTCTTCAATCTGCGTGGCGCGGGTGTTATCGATCTTGACGTCGCTGCCGATGCGGGCGACCTGAAGCGTTTCCTCATCCGCTTCGAGCTGGGCCAGGCGGATTTCGTATTCGCGCTTCTTGGAGATCACCTTGGCGAGCTGGTCCTGCGTCGCTTTGAGCGATTGCTCCTTGGCTTCCAAGATCTGCTGCTGCACTTTGACGTGCTTTTCAATCTGCTTCAGGCCGTCCGTGTCGCGCTGAAGCTGACGGCGAACCTGTTCTGGCGTGTAGGTCTTGTCGTTGACAACGAACTTCTTGTTTGCTTCCAAGTCCTCGATAACGGTGAGCAGGGTCTTCTTGCGTTCGTCGATGTTCTTCTCGCTCCTGGCGATGTCCTTGCGCAAACGCTCGATGGCCGCTTTGTACTCGGCAATAGGCCGAATCATCTGGCTGATGTCGCCGTCGAGCCCGGCGATTTCGTTGCGAATGCGTTCCAGCTCGAACTTGGTAGGAACCTGGTTCTTGGCCTCGTTGCTGACCTGGGACATCAACGTGCCGGCGTAGCTGCAAACGTTGGTCTTCTTGAGGACAACGACGAGGGCGACGGCGCCGAGGATGCCGACGATAAGCCACTTCTTCATGGGAGGACCCCTTTGTGAAAAAAGATGTTGCCGATCTGGAGTCCGCCTTACCCAACGCAAGACGTCCGATCGTTACATTCTCTTGTTCGCCGGCGGCAGGGGAGTATTTAGCGGATATGGGGATTTTTTCAGGAAAGCCCAGGGGTGAGGCGCTCCGAACCGCTGGGATAGGCGATATCCCGTCCCCAGAGGTTCGCAGTGCCTCACCCCTGGGCTTGCAGCGCATTGCTGACCGCGTACCACAGCTCATTCATGCGGAATGGCTTGCGCAGAAGCCCGACCGCCTTCTCCTGGAGCAACTCGGCCGCCTGGTCGGTTTGCACCAGACCCGTACACAGCAAGATCGGCAGCGTCGGCCGGGCTTGCCGGATCAGACTGAAGTTGGTGCGGCCTTCTTCTTTCGGGATCATCCAGTCTAGGACGATCAGGTCGATCGCCTCGTCTTGCAAAAAGCGCAGCGCCACCGTGCCGCTGGCGGCGCAGACCACTTGATGGCCGGCGATCTCCAGGAAGCGGCGAATCACGTCCTGCACCGCGACCTCGTCGTCCACTACCAGGATATGGCGGCGGGGCAGGGCGTCGGGTTCCAGGACTTTGACATTGGCCGCGGTCGGATCGGGAACGTTGCGCAACAGTCTGGGCAAGTACAGGCCGACGCTCGTTCCGCTGCTGAGCTCGCTGTCGATGGTCAACGCCCCCAAGTGCCCGTTGATGATGCCGAAGGCGACCGGCAACCCCAGGCCGGTCCCTTGGCCGACCTCTTTGGTAGTGAAGAACGGATCGAGCGCCTGCGACAGCACATCCGGCGTCATGCCGGTGCCGCGGTCCTGCACTTCGACAACGAGATAATCACCCGGCGGGATGTTTTGCGGGAAGGCCGGCAGCTCGCCGCGCAATTCGCGATGGTAGAGTCGATACACGACTGGCGCCGGTTGCGGCTTGGGCATGGCGTCGCGCGCGTTCAAACTGAGGTTCACCAGCACTTGCTGCAACTGGTTGGCGTCGGCCAGGGTCATCCAGACCTCATCAGCCGGGGGCGCTGAGATTTCCAGGACGACTTCGATGTTGAGGCTGCGCTGCACAAAATCGCGTGTCGATTCCAGCAGCTTGGTCAGGTTGGTCGGACTGCGCGTGAGCGACGGCTTGCGTGCGAAAGCCAGCAGTTGACGTGTCAGATTGGCCGCCCGGTCCGAGAGTTGCACGATGAAGTCGAGGAACTCCCGTGCCGATGATGGCAAGTGCGGCTCGCGCAAGGCCAGGGTCGCGTAGCCCTGGATACCCGCCAGCAGGTTGTTGAACTCGTGGGCGACCCCACCCGCCAGGGTGCCGACGCTTTGCATTTTCTGCGCCTGCACGAGCTGGCGTTCCATCTGCTTGCGCTCGGTGATGTCGCGATAGATGCCGACGAAGTGCGTCATCTGGCCGCGAACGTCGAAGATCGGCGAGATGGTCAGCGAGCTGTCGAGCAGCGTGCCGTCCTTGCGCTGATTGACGAGTTCCCCCTGCCAGCTGCGGCGATCGTGGAGCGTCTTCCACATTTGTTCGACATTACGGGTCGGCTGGCGATCGCTGCGGAAGATGTCGGCGGCGTTCTGCCCCAGCAATTCCTGGCGATCGAAGCCGAACATGCGTTCTAGGGCGCTATTGATGTGCTGCACGGTCCCTTGCAGATCGGTGATGAGGATGCCGTCGCGCGCCGATTCGAGAGCGGCGATGAGCAGATCGTTGGTTTGCTGCAAGCGGTGCCGGGTGGCCGCCTCGACGACGCGTTTGGGCAACTCGTTGAGATAGGCGCTCGATTGATCGCGCACCACGTAGTCGAGGGCCCCATCGCGCAAAACCTGGGCGGCGAGCTGCTGATCGCCATAGGCGGTGATCATCAGCACCGGTGTACGGATGCCATCCTGGCCCAGGCGGGCCAGCAGCTCCGAGCCTTTCATGTCTTCGAGGAAATAGTCGAGCACCACGAGATCGTAGGACGAATGGCTCAGGACGATCAGCGCGTCGGTGCCGGAATGGCACAACGTCACCTGATGGCCGGCGCGCTCCAGGCACCGCCGCGTGACGAATGCAATGTCGTCATTGTCCTCGACCAGGAATAGCCGCAGCGATTCGGGCATGGATCATCGACTTGGAACCAGGATCAAGAAACGTACGCCGCCGTCCATGGGCATCGTCAGCTCGACATCGGCGCTGCCGAGCGTCAGCCATTCGCGGGCAAGGATGATCTCCATGCGCTGTTCGAGCGCTGCCACGGTGCAGTGCCGCGGCGCGCCGTCCCTGCCCTCTTCGAGATGAAACGTCAGGCAGATCGCGTCGCCGTGATCCTCGGAGCCGGCCGATACTCGGCAGGATCGCCCTTGTGGATCCACGACGCCGGCGAACAGTTCGGTCAGCGCTTGCAGGTAGACGCGCGCGTCGCCAACGAGCGTCGGCGCCGTCCATTGCCAGTGGAACTCGAAGTGCTGATCGGGGTGCAGACGTTGCAGTTCACCTTGCAGCTCACGCGCCAGGTCGGCCAGCTTGATCGTTTCAGACCGAGCGAGAAAAGCATTCAAGCGCGACATTTCCTTGAGAAAGCGCACCATGTCGCTGGCTCGCCGGGTCGCGTTCTGCAGACGCCGCACGTACTCGCGGCCATCGCTCCCCAGCTGAACCGACTCTTCCTGGTCCAGCAATTGCAGCAAGCTTTGCAACACGACCATCTGATTGGGCAGATCGTGGCCGAGAACTTTTTGCATGCCGTGCAAGATTCGTTTCGCTGGCATGGGGAAGCCCTCGGTTGCAGCGAGCGACCGCGAGGAATGGAGATTGATGGGCATGACTATTCTATCCATGAGACATGTCCGTAACACGATTCAAGGTATCGCAATTCGCGCGCGGACGGAAGCGAGAACCGCCAGAAAAATCCACAAATTCGGACCCGCCTTCCGTAATTACCGATAACGCCGTTCGCAGGCGACGCCAGGCCCTGAACTTGTCGTCTGTTCGGCAGGAAGTGCTTTCCCCTCCTTTTTCGAGCAACCTGTCTGGCGCAACCGTGAAAGTTGTCCAATGTTCCACGTGGAACATTCCCAACTTATCCAGATTTTCTGCTTCCGCGAAATCGGGTAGTGTTTTAGTTTGCCTGTTTCGTGGCGGCAAGATTCCGATCTTGCCGATGAACCTGCGGAATACGGCAAGAGCGGAATCTTGCCGCCACGAAACTTGAACACCTCCCGAAATCGATTGCCTTGCGCTTGCGAGTTTTACACGCACCCACAGCCATCCACGCCGCTCGGCAAGATTGATTGCCTTGCGCTTGCGAGTTTTACACACACCCTCCGCCACCCATCCCAGATCTGCGAACAAGTAAACAACCTGCCGCCACCAGCTGACATTGAAATGAAGAGACACGCGTGGACGATCCCAGTAAAATACCCCCGACCGCTCTGCGCTCGCCAACGTTCATCACCAAGGAGGGATGCTCGCGTGTCGAACGATATCGCACATCTGCCCGCATGGGTTCGGCGTCGAGACGGCAGCCAGGTTCCGTTCGAGGCCGACCGCATTTGCCAATCACTGTACGCCGCCGCTGAATCGCTCGGCACGGCCAGTCCGTTTCTCATTCGCGAACTCACCGACGTCGTCTTGCACTTCCTGGGCCAGCAAGATTTCGACGCGGTGCCGGCGACGGCGCTAATCGCGGACGAGGTCGAGAAGATCGTCCGCGAGGTAGGCCAGCCGGCCCTGGCGCGACGTTATGCAGAGATGCAAGAACAGGCGAAGACAGGGGACCACGTTCCCGAGCCTCGGGTCACGATCCCGTGCGTGGCCTCGCCGGAGCGGTTCGTCAAGGATTGCCTGGCCGCCTACGCGGTAAACGCCATCTTTTCCCGCGACGTCGCGGCGGCCATCCGGGAAGGATTGTTGCACGCCGGCGGCCTCGACATGCCGGCGACGCTCGGTACGATCGTTCTCGAAACGCCGCGCCTTGCCGAACTCCCCTGGTGGCCCGCCCTCGACGACTGGCGCGCCAGCGGTGGCGAACGCTGGATCGTCGAGAGTCCCGAATGGCTCTGCGCCGGCGGCGCTCACCCCGCCTTGACGCCACACCTGTGCGAACGTTTGTTGGCGTTGCCGATCCTCGCCCAGCGGAACGTCGAATTGCACCTGAACATCGCCGAGCCTCCCGCCTGGTCGCTGGCGCATCCGGCTCGTCCGCTGTTTGCCACGTCCGAAGACGAGGCGACGTTCCCGGAGCGTGCCAATTTCCTCGACGGCCTCCTGGAACGCTGGAAGACGCTCAATGCCCCGAAGGTGCCGGCCGTCGCCTGGCACCTGCACGAGCGCAGCTTTCGCGACGATACCGAGCGCCGTCAGCTCCACGATTTGCTACGGCAAGCACTTCTCGGCAAGGCGATCCGCTTCGTCTTCGATCGGCCCCGGACCGCGCTGGCGCTCGCCGAGGGGCTCGAGCGCAAGTCCCCAGGTGTCTTGCTCGAAGTCGGCCTCGACCTGCCCACGCTGGCGCAACGCGCGGAGATCGCCCGCGACGGCGCGACGTTGCTCAAGAAACTGCCGAGCCTGGCGCGCATGGCTGTCAGCGCCGCAGCGCAGAAGCGCCAATACCTGCGTGACCTGCCCGAATCCTCGCCGCTGAAGCGGCGGTTCTTGATCGAACGCGCCGGCGCCACCGTCGTACCGCTCGGACTGGATGAGACGGTGTTGTGCATCGCCGGCGCGAGCCTGGCGAAGAGCCCACTGTCGCTCGATTTCGCCGTGCAGATTCTGCAGACGCTCAAGGACGCGCTCAACGAGGGGGGCCGCGCCATCAACCTCGACCTGCGTCTGGACGGCCCGCCACTGTCGGCCGCGGATACGTCGCTCGCCCCGCGCCAGCAACTGGAAGTCGCGAGCAAACTGCACGCCTGCGCCTGCGCCGGCTCCATGACGTTGCTGCTTGCCGCCGACGCCAACGCCGAGACACTGATCGAACTGCTGCAGTGGGCCTGGGCTTCGACCGCGGTCGCGCGCTTGCAACTGCGACGCACTGGCGCTACGTTGCGGCAGGGCGAACTGCCGATCTGACCTGCTTGCGGAGGACCTACTTGGACACGCGTTTCGCCAACGGCTGGGATCACGCGCAGGCCCGCGCGGCCATGCTGCTTGATCCGAGCGTCACCAACCTCAACACCGGCTCGTTCGGCCCGCTGCCCAAGGGCGTCTTCGAGCGCGTCACGCAGTTTCGCCGTCGGCTCGCGGAGGAGCCGATGGACTTTCTCCTGCGCGAAATGCCGGCGCATCTTTGGCATGCGCGCGAAGCGCTGGCGAACTTCCTTCATGCCGACCCTCGCCGCCTCACCTTCACCGCGAATGTGACGACCGCTGTCAATCTCATTGCCTCCAGCCTGATACTGGCGGCGCCGGGCGAAATTCTGCTAACCGATCACGAATACGGCGCCATGCACTGGTGCTGGGAACGCGCCGCCCAGAGGCTCGGCATGACGCTGCGCACCTTCCCATTGCCGATCCTGGCGAGCGATCCGCAGCAGATCGTGGACGCCGCCTGTGCCGCTCTATCGCCGCGGACTCGGCTATTCTTTTTCAGCCACGTGCTGTCGCCGACCGGTCTCGTGTTGCCCGCGAAGGAACTGTGCGCCGAAGCACGCCGCCGCGGCATCCTCACGGTGGTGGACGGCGCACACGCGCCGGTGATGGTGCCGCTCGATCTCGACGATATCGGCGCCGACTTCTACGGCGCCAACTGTCACAAATGGCTGCTCGCTCCGACTGGCGCCGGCTTTCTGCACCTCGGCAAAGGGAGCGAAGACCGCCTGCAACCGCTGCAAGTCAGCTGGGGCTGGCGTCCCGACCGCGCCCGGCTCGACGAACGCGACGACGCCGGCTCGACGCCGCGCATCCGTTACTACGAATTCGAAGGCACGCGCGACATCTGTCCCTGGCTCGCCGTCCCGAGTGCCATCGATTTCCAACAAGCCCTTGGCTTCGACCGCATTCGCGCGCATAACGAGCGCCTGGTGCAATGCGTGTACGCTCGATTCGCGCGCATTCCACGCCTGGCCCTGGCGACGCCGACGCACCCGGCGCTGCACGGGTTTCTGACCGCCTACCGTCTGCAGGCCGAGGTCGATCCGCCGGCCTGGCGCAAGGCCTTGTGGGAGCGTTTTCGCATCGAGGCGCCGATCGTCGAACAGCCCGAAGGGACGGTGCCGGGCGTTTCCACACGAGACCACCCGGAGAGACTTCCAGCGCACTGTTTGTTGCGGGTAAGCACGCACTTTTACAATTCGGAGGAAGAAATCGAGAAGCTTGCACTTGCGGTTGAAGAATTGCTCCGAGAACCTGGTTCGTGATAATTCATGGACGTTCGAGCGTGATTCCGCCGCGATCCCCGCTCACGCTGCGGGCTCCACACGGAACGCCTCGCACAATTCCAGATGCTGCCCGATCGACAGAGTCTCCGCGCGCTCCGTACCCACGTAGCCCAGTTTGGTGAGCTTCGTATCGACGATTGACTTCTCGTGCTGATGACCCGTCATGGCGATGAGCGCGCCGCGCAGGTTCTTGCGGCGGTGCGAATAGAGGTCGCGCAGGAAGTTGCGCAATCGGCGCACGTCGGCGATCGTTCCGCGCTTCGCGGCGTTCGGCACGATGCGCACGATGCCCGAGTCCACCTGCGGCTTTGGCCAAAAGACGCTCGGCGGCATCTTGCGCAGCAGCTCCACGTCGGCCAGGCTCTGCACCATCACCGCCAGGGCGCCGTATTCCTTCGTGCTCGGCTGGGCGATCAGCTTCTCGGCGATCTCCCATTGCACCGTGACCACCATCCGTTCGAAGGCGATGCCGGCGATCAGCAGGTTCGAGATAACCGGCGTCGCAACGGCATAGGGGAGATTCGCCACCAGCTTGAGATGCTGCGGCCGATAGGTTTGCTGCATCGCGGCGATGGCCGTCAGCACGTCGGGGTTCATCTGGTTCTTGTTCTTGAGGGCGTCGGCATTGATTATGCGCACGTTGGGATGGCCGTGAACGGTTTCCTCGGCGAGGGCGTGAAAGGCGGGATCGATCTCGACGCTCAGGACGGAGCCGGCGAGCTCGGCGAGCTTGGCGGTGAGGCTGCCGGTGCCGGAACCGATTTCGAGAGCGAAATCGGCACGGGTGAGGTCGGCCGATTTGACGATGAAGTCGACGAGGTTGAGGTCGATGAGAAAGTTTTGGCCGAGCTTGTTCTTGGGGTGCAGGCGGTTGCACTGAAAGAGATCGCGCAGGTACGACTGCGTTTGCCGCGGGGCGGGGTTCGTTTCGTTCATGCGTGTATTGTATTGCCGCTTGCGGTTTTGCGCGCCTGGCGCTCCCCGGGGCGCGAAGCCGCCAGCGGCGCTCAGCGCTGTTCGAGGCACTTGAAAACGTATTTGGCGAACATGTCGATCTCGAGATTGACGCTGTCACCGGCCTGCTTGAAGCCGAGCGTGGTGATGGCGAGCGTGTGCGGAATGAGGGCGACGCTGAATCGGCCGTCGGCAACTTCGACGAGGGTGAGACTGACACCATCGAGGGTGATCGAGCCCTTGCGTATCATCTGGCGCGTCAAGTTGGGGGCGCAGGTGAACCAGACGGTTTCCCATTCGCCCTGTGGCTCGCGCCGGTCGATGCGGGCGATGCCGTCAACGTGCCCCTGCACGAGGTGGCCGCCGAGGCGATCGCCGAGGCGGAGCGAGCGTTCGAGATTAACCTTCATGCCTGCGCGCAACTCGCCGAGATTGGTGAGCTTGAGCGTTTCGGGCCCGGCCTGGAAGGAGAGCGATTGCGCGTCGGCAGCGACGATGGTCAGGCAGACACCATTGACGGCGACCGACGCGCCGAGCGGCGCATCATCCGCGATGGCCGGCGCGTCGATGCGCAGCAGCGTGCCGGTCCCGTCGGAGGAGACGTCGCGCACGCTGCCCAGAGTTTCGACGAGGCCAGTGAACATGGTCAGCTACAATTTGTGCGGCGAATGCTCGTCGAGGGGCTGGACATCCGGCTCCGTGCGCAAGTTGCGCAACAGCAGGGAGCGGAGCGGGAAGACGAAGGCATAAATCCAGAACACCAGCAGCGGCGCGAGCGAACGGAACAACCACAGGATGATGGCGGCGAGCAAGAGCTGGATCACGTGGCCAATGTGCTTCTTGCCGCGAAACATCTTGCCGGTCAGGTGCGGGAACGGGACATTCGACACCATGAGGAGGGCGACAACCAAGGCGCCGATCGGCGTGGCGAACTGCACGATCTCGGCGATCAGGCCGCGCGCGTGGGCCACATCGACCAGCGCGCCAAAACGCAGCGCCACGGCATCGGGTAGCTCCCCACGCAGGACGGCGAGGGCGGCGATGCAGCCGGCGGCGCCGGGAGACGGCAGGCCGCGGAAGCGTTTGTGGCTCGACGGGTCGGGATTATTCTCGACGTTGAAGCGCGCCAGCCGCAGTGCGGTGCAGGCGAAGTAGAGGGCGGCGATGCCCGCGAGAATCTGGTGCAGGAACGGGTTGTCCCAGGTGGGACCGAGTTTGAGCAGAAGAAACGCGGGGGCGACGCCGAAGCTGACCACGTCGCACAGGCTGTCGAGTTCGCCGCCGAAATCGCTGGCTGTTTTCGTGAGCCGGGCGACGTAACCGTCGAACATGTCGAAGACCATGCCGAAAATGATGAACCAGCCGGCGTAAGCAAAGTAGGCTTCATCCGCGGGCCGCGGAAATTCCGGGTAGATCTTGCTGGCGAACGAGATAGCGACCAGACCGCAAACGCCGTTGCCCAGGGTCAGCAAGGCCGGCAGCACAGCGATTTTCTTCACGGCGAGCTTCCTGGTGCGGGGGTCAGGCAGTGGTCGATGTGGGGTAAGCATATCCGATCGGGCGGCGCATCGCCAGCAAAAAATGGCGGGTTTACCGTTTCATGACGCGCGGGTCGATGTCCAGCCGAAACGGCCCTTCCAGGGTAAGCCGCGCGAAATCGGCATGGGCAGGATTAACGAGGAAATTATGCTCCTGAGCGACGATGGCGCTGGGGACGCGAAGAATCACGGACTCCGCGTCTTGAAGCCAGGCGTCGCCGATAGCCTGTGTCTGTGTGGGCGCAGGATAAGCACGCCAGTTATCGGGTAGATCCCGTGCGGAGAGTGTCTTAACGCATTCCGGCGGGAAATCCACCGTGAACATCACATAATCGGCCAGGGCGGGAGTGTGCTGAAGGTGAACCAGGATTTCGAGGGTCGCCAGGGACAAACTTTCTGCGAGATGGACGACGCGCCGGCCGGGACTCGACCAGCGTCCTCCGTAGAGGCGCGCACCTTCGCCGTCAAAAGCGGTTTGCACATGTTTCGCTTTGGTGATGCGCCAGGCGCGTGTCATCAGGACGGTATCCCATGAGCAAGCCGGCCGATCAGCGTTTCCACTTCGCGCGCGCCGACTTCCGTGCCGCAGTAGTCGAGCGGCGTGGCGCCGTTCAACGCCAGCTGGGGATTGGTCAGCCAGGAGCGGGCCGTCGTGGAGTCTCCTTCGAACAGGCCCAAGGTTTGCGTGTAAATGCGGGCGAGGCGAACGAGCCGATCCGATTCGTCCGCGTGGAGCCGGCCTTCTTCCTTGCGCCTGCTCAGCGTACGCAGGGGCAGATCGATGACTCGTGCGACTACTTCGCGGGGAAGCCCGGTGTGCTCGACAAAATGGTCCCAGGCGCTGTAAGGAAAGCCTGCCTCAATCTGAACTATGAATTCCGAGGTTTCGAGCGCCGGCAGGCCAAAGGAAAACGCATAAGCTCCGCCATTGCCGGTAGCGACTCCTGCCACGCTCCACGGAGGTTTGCTGATTGCTTTTTTCGGCTTCGCTTTCGTTGTCCCAGCCATGACGATCTCCCTGGTTTGCCATCTGGCATCATGCTAGCAGCCAGATGCCGAAATGTCAAGTCGCTGTCTTTGCACGATCCGCTTGCCGATCCGGGATTGTCGAAATAGATTGATTGTTCCTGTAGAACTCAACGATTTCATCGATTCGACGAAGGACAGCCGATGCCTCATCTGAAAAGCGGAAAGAAGCGATTACGGCAGAACATCAAGCGGCGCGAGCACAATCGGGCCATCAAGAAGGCGCTCAAGAAGCAGCTGAAGGTGGTCTTCGAGGCCGGCGGCGACAAGGCCAAGACCATCGAGCAGCTGAAGGCCGAAGCGCTGGTCGCCGTCAAGAAGCTCGACAAGGCCGCGGCCAAACGCGTGATTCATCGCAACACCGCGGCGCGCAAGAAATCCCAGATCGCCCGGCTCATCGGCGCCAAGAGCGCGCCGGCCGCGCCTGCTGCTGCGAAATAGCCGACAGCAGCGAACAGCAACGAAGGGAGACAGGACTTGGCCTTCTCCCTTTCGCCCGTCTTTCCCATCTCCACTCAATTCGGGCTTCTCTTTTTTCAGCTCTCCGAGTATCACCGCCTCGCTCGGAGGAATTCCGTCATGCGCTTTGCACTGTCGATGTCATTCGTCGTTTGCCTGGCCGGCTGCGTCTCCACGTCCGAGGAGCGCTGGCGGGTGTTCAACGACGACGGCATCCTGCTCTTCGCCAAGGGCAACTATCGCGACGCCCTCGACAGCTTCGATTACGCCCTCACACTCCATCCGAACGACCCGATCCTCATCTATAACACCGCCCAGTGCTACGATCGGCTCGGCGACGTTAAGCGGGCCGAGGAACTCTACGCCTATTGCTTGCAGCGCGACGCCAAGCACGGCGACGCCCGGCTGGCGCTGGTCGCGTTGAAGTATCGCACCGGCCGCGTCGCCGAGGCGAACCAGCAGATCCAGGATTGGCTTCTCTTGGAGCCGATGGTCGCGGATTCGCACGTTGCCGACGCCTGGCGACTGCGTCAGGAGAAGGCGTATCCGCAGGCGCTGGCACGCGTAGAGCAGGCCCTGTCACTGGCGCCGCGCAATCGGCGGGCATTGACCGAAATGGCGATCCTTCTCGAACTTCAGGGGATGCCGGACCGGGCCTACGTGCTGTACGAATGGATCCTGCAGCACGAGCCGAACCAGATCGAGATTGCCGAGCGCCTTGAGAAGCTGAAGGCGAAGGGGATCCAGGCGCCGCCGCCGAAGGTATCGCCACTGGGCTTTTGACCATTTTTTGCCAACTCACCCGGGAAACGTGACCTATAGTTGAGCGTCGCCAATCAGGTGGAAAATCCGCCCAGGGAGAATGGCCGTGCAGCAACTGAAGCATTGGATCGTCGGTCCGGTCGAGAGCGTCTTCTTGCAGGTGCCGCGCGCATTGGCGGCGTCGGCGCTGGCGCTGGTGGTCGATTTCGCGATCCTGGAATTGTGCGTGCATGTCGTCGGCATGCCGGCGGTGCCGTCGGCAGTCATCGGCTACCTGGTCGGCGGCGCCCTGCAATACGTGCTCTGCTCGCTGTGGGTGTTTTCGACATCGCTAAAGAGCGATGCCATGGGCTTCGCGGCGTTCACCATTCTGTCGCTGGTCGGGCTCGGCATCACCTGGATCGTCATGGCAATCGCCCACGACTGGGCCGGCCTGCCGGTCGAGATCGCCAAGGGAGGCGCGGTCGGACTGGCGTTTGCGTGGAATTTCTTGAGCCGGAAGTATTTGCTGTTTCGCGCATCGAAGCCGCTTGCGGTTTAGCGCCCATGGCGCCACGCGAGCGCTAAACCGCAAGCGGTAAAATCACTATCTCTTCAACCCCGACAACAACCCCGGCGTCTTGTGCAGCGCCGTCACTTCATCAGCCGTCAACGCGCGGTTGAATAGCGCCATCTCGTCGAGCAAGCCCGTGTAGCCGACTGCCGTGTAAACGCCCGCCTTTTCGACGTCCCAGTCCATGGCGATAGCGCGGTCCTTGACTTCGCCGATCTTTTTGCCGTCGATGTAGAGCGTGGCGACGGCGTCCTTCTTGCCGGTGTCGAAGTTGGACCACGACAGCACGACATGATGCCATTCGCCGGCCTTGAAGGCGACCTTGGGCACGCGGACCATCGGCGCGTCGGCGTCGCTCTCCTTGGCGCCGACCACGCCCTTGGGGACGGCGGGAAAGACGCCCATGCGGAGGTCGCGCGGCTTGGCGTCGTTGAAGTCGAACCAGATGCCGCCGTCGTTGGCCCCCTTTTGCGTGATCTGGACGGGATCGCAGAATTGCAGCTTGAGCGCGGCGGGGTCCATGTTGATCCACATCGAGCACGCGCCGCCCCAGCCCCCTGTCTTGTACGCGAGATTCCCCTTGACCGGATAGAAGAATCGGCCACGATTCGGCAGCACATCGGTCGCGTCGAGACAACCGCCGCCGGCAACACCTTTGCCCTTGGCGATCTTGTAGATGTCCTTGTTGTAGCCATCCGCGAACGTGAGCTTCTTCGGGTCCTTCGGATCGCCGGCACGGGTCTTGATCGTGCCGACGCCGACCTCCGGCGTCAGGCTTTCATCGAACGATGCGTAGAACGTGACGGCCTTCTTGAGCGCGTCTTCGCCGGCGCTGACGGGCACGGCCGCGAGGATGAGAACGAGGCAAGCAATCGCAATGGTCCACATGATTTGCTCCTGGTGGTGGGTCAGGCTTTCCAACCTGACCTACAAGCTAACGCCGCGACGGTCAAGACGCAAGTGTTAGGTCGTCTCACGAAACCCACGCACCCCCCTCCCAAATGAGATGACATGCAATGCAATTTCATCCACGTTGCTGCAATTCAAGACGCGCAGCAGCGTGATTATGCTACAACACCACTAACCGTGATTTTTGCAAACGCGAGAGAACACGTCGTAGGGACAAGCTGCCAGCTTGTCCCTGTGGTGCGTCGCAGCGACGGAAGGTTCAGGGACAAGCTGGCAGCTTGTCCCTACGAGAGGAGTACCAATCATGGCCGCGGTTCGATTCCTTCTCTGCGTGTTCCTCGGGTTGCCGTTCGCCTTCACCGCAAGTGCGCAGGAAAAGAAGAAGCCGCTCGCCATCGAAGACCTCTACCTGATGGAAAGCGTCAAGTCACCGGCGCTGTTTCCGAAGGAAGAGAAGCTCGTCTACGAGCGGGTCTGGATCGATGCGAAGACGAAGCAGGAACGCCATTCGCTCTGGCTGGTGACCGACAAGCGCGAGAATCGCAAGCCGCTCGAGACGGATGAGCCGGATGGCCGTTCGCCGGTGGTGTCGCCGGACGGGGAGTGGATCGCGTTTCTCTCGTCCCGCGAGAGACCCGCGGGCGCTAAACGAAGACCGGACGTGCCGCTGTTTTCGGATGCGGCGGTCGATCTCTGGCTGTATCACGGCAAGACGGCGACGGTGAAATGGGTGGGCAACGAGGGCCACGTCTTCCACGATGGCTTCTATGGCCGGGTCGCCTTTTCGCCGGACAGCAAGCGGCTCATGTTTGTCGCGGACGACGGCAAGGACCAGCGCACCAAGGAAGAGATCGAGAATGGCGTCGAAATCGTCCGTCCCGATCAGGGGGAAGGCTACACCGGTTACGGGCCGGCGCAGATTTGGATTGTAGATTTGGATTGGCGAGCCGAGCCCCGTAAGGGGCCGGGTAAGGATGCAACGGAACCCGGCTCCTTACGGAGCTCGGCTCGCCGCCTCACCAACGACGACATCTGGTACGGCGATCCGCAATGGTCGCCCGACGGCAAGTCGCTGGTCGTGGTCGCCAACAAGTCGAAGGACCGCGAATCGGTGCGCTACAGCATCAACAAGAACTTCGACCTCTACCTGATCGACGTCGCCACCAAGAAGCAAACGCAGCTCACCACCAACCCCGGCCCCGATGTGTCGCCGCGCTGGTCGCCGGATGGGAAGCAGGTCGCGTATTTGAGCAGTCCGCGGAACGGGCCGCATCGGGATGTGTTCAATATTGGCCTGGTATCGCTTGCGCAAGGCGGCCCCAAAGTTCGCCTTCTATTCGATCAAGACGATCTGAACATCACAAAATGGGTCTTCCCGGGATTTCCTTTGCCTGAGAATTGCTGGCGAAGCGACGAGAGATTCTGGCTGCGTAACGATTGGAGTATAGGCTCGACTGAAGAGGTCATTGATGTCCAGAAAGGTATTGTCAATAGGAGGATGATTACAATTTTCTCGAAGGACGATGCGAAGAATTTCGTCACTTTGCCCAACGACATCGTGCGGCAACGACTCTACGCACTGGGTGAAGTCATCAGATGGAAGAACGAAGGTTTCGAGCTGGAAGGGCTCCTGACAGTCCCGCCGAACGAAGTTGGCGCCAAACCGCCGTACAAGCTTATCCTGATGCCGCACGGTGGCCCTCATGGACGGTCCGGCGAACATGGCTTCGACTTCACCGTCCAGCTCTTCGCCGCGCACGGCTACGCCGTCTTCCAGCCCAACTTCCGCGGCAGCACCGGCTATGGCAAAAAGTTCCTCGACGCCGACCGCCTCGATCTCGGCGGCGGCGACATGCGCGACATCCTCACCGGCATCGACAAGCTCGTGAAAGATGGCAAGGTCGATCCGAAACGGCAGTTCGTCTACGGCACCAGCTACGGCGGCTTCATGACGAGCTGGCTCGTCGGGCACGCCCATCAATTCAAGGCCGCCGTCGCTCAGAACGCCGTCACCGACATGAACATGATGTACGGCCTCAGCGATCTGCAAAGCTGGACGACGTGGGAACTCGGCGGCTTGCCGTGGGAACAGCCGGAGCGCTACAAGAAGCACAGCCCGCTGACGTATGCGAACAAGGTGAAGACGCCGACGCTGATCCTGCACGCGCGCGATGACCGCCGCTGTCCGCTGCCGATGGGCAAGGCGTTTCATCAGACGCTCTTGGCGAACGACGTGCCGACGCAGATGGTGATCTATCCAAACGAAGGGCACGGCATCCGCTCGCCGCGGCATCGCGAGGATGTGTATCGGCGCGTGCTGGCATGGTTCGCAAAGTATGATGTGGAGTGAATTGTAAGCCCAGGCGGGCTGTCAATTTCTTGATGCCGCAACCATCGTAGTAGGGACAAGCTGCCAGCTTGTCCCAGGGCCATCAGCGGCGTGTTGCTGCCATCGGGACAAGCTGGCAGCTTGTCCCTACGTAAGACGGTCATCATGAAACACGTCGCTGGGAGTCGTGAACATCGCGGCGGCGCGAATCGACGAAGAATCCGAACCGTCCGCTGGAGCTGCGGCGAACCTTGTTTGCGACCGACGCGGCCGGCAAAGCGCTGTGGGAGCGGGCCATCGCGGCGCCGGTGGTGTTGCCGTTGCGTAAGTGATCCGCCTCCCCGCTTAGTGCCCGCGGTGGGCTGCGCGATCGCGCGGCGGGCGCTAAACGGGGACGGGGACCACGTCGACCGCGATCGACATGGTATGCGAGCCGCCGCCGAGGATGACGCCCTTGACGGGGCTGATGTCGTCGTAGTCGCGGCCCCAGGCGATGGTCAGGTGCTGCTCCGAAGGGATCAGATTGTTGGTCGGATCGAAATCGATCCAGCCGACGCTCGGACAGTAGACGGCGAGCCAGGCATGCGACGCATCGGCGCCCACCAGGCGCCCGCGCCCCGCCGGCCAGCCCGTTTGCAAATACCCCCGGACGGAACCGGCCGCCCGGGCCAACGCGG
>JACXTT010002356.1_pt1 | contig 30077 bp, 27 predicted proteins | sample 9270951 | NCBI WGS metagenome assembly JACXTT01 (sample SAMN15532306, study PRJNA645909) | rock metagenome | isolation source: weathered quartz diorite | place: Puerto Rico | collected 2017-06-21 | reverse complement strand
CCCCGCCGATGGCATCGTGGCCGAAGGCGCCTCGCACGTCGATGAATCGGTGCTCACGGGCGAGAGCGCGCCAGTGGCGAAACATGTGGGCAGCGAAGTGATCTGCGGCAGCCTCGTGACGTCGAATCCTCTGCGGATCTGGGCCTCGCGAGTCGGCAAGGACACGACTCTCCATCAAATCATTCAATCGGTGGAAAGCGCGTTCGCCTCGCGCACGAAGATCGAACGCACGGTGGATTCGGTTTCGCGCCGGTTCATTCCTGCCGTAGTGGCGCTCGCTCTAGCCACGTTCGCATGTTGGTGGCTCTTGAAAGGGGACGCGGCAACCGGTCTGGTGAACGCCATCGCGGTGCTGGTAATCGCATGCCCGTGCGCGTTGGGCATCGCGACTCCTCTGGCGCTGACGAGCGCGATCGGGGCAGCCTCCCGCAATGGAATTCTAGTCAATCACTCGAACGTACTCGAAACGTTGCCCTCGATTGACGTCGCCGTTTTCGACAAGACTGGCACGGTGACCGACGGCGAGTGCGGCGTGGTGGACATGATTTGCGGCGACCGCCGCGAATCACTGCCTTTGCTGGCGGCGCTCGAAGCTGCGTCGGAACATCCGCTGGCCAAAGCCATAGTGAAGTTCGCCCGCCTCGGCGGACACACCGTGTCCAGGGCGGCTGAAGTGACGAACTACGGCGGGATGGGCCTCACTGGTTTGGTCGCGGGACAGCGAGTCTTTGCGGGCAATCTGCGGCTGGCATTCGAACTCGGCATCTACGTTCCGCCAGAGCTCAGCGAGTCGATGAGCGCCTGGGATTCACAGGGTTTCACCTCGATCCTATTTGGCGCCAATCAGGTTGTGCACGGGGCCATGGCGTTCGGCAACCGTCTCCGGCCAGAAGCGCATGGCGTGTTTGAAGCTCTGCAACGCCAATTGGGCATCCAGGCGGCGATCCTGTCGGGAGATTCGGAACGCACGACGCAACATGTCGCAGCGCGGCTGCAGGCCGGCGCCTGTTACTCCGGCGTGACTCCGTCACAACAGGTCGAAATCATCCGGCGCCTGCAAGCCGGAGGACGGCGCGTCGCGATGATCGGCGATAGCGTCAACGATGCGCAGGCGGATCTCGGCATCGCCATGGGCACGGGCACGGCTCTGGCCAGGGTCGCGGCGCCGCTTGTGCTGATGACCAACAATCTGCACCGGATTCTCGATGCCATCGAACTCGCCAAAGTGACCATGCGGGTGGTGCGGCAGAACATCCTCTGGGCGTTCTCTTACAACATCGTAGGGCTGACGCTGGCGGTGGCTGGCGTCATCAACCCGATCCTCGCGGCGCTGGCAATGGTGCTGTCCAGCCTGACCGTGGTGGGCAACTCACTGCGCCTGTCCAAGCGTCTCGGCGCCGGATAGCCGATATCAAAGGCTTGCGTGTCATAATTCCAGTCATGCCCGCATTCGGATACGTGGAATATCAGGACGCTTCGCCGGAAGTGAAAGCCGTCTACGACGACATCATGGCGACTCGCGGCGTCGATTGGATCTCGAACTTCTGGAAGGCGATGGCCCACGATCCGGCCCTGCTGCGCCGGACCTGGACGACCCTCAAAGAGATCATGCAGCCGGGCGCGCTCGATTCGCTCACCAAAGAGATGATGTATCTCGCGGTGAGCGCCTCCAACCAGTGCCACTACTGCATCGCCTCCCACACGGCGGCCTCGTGGAAGGCCGGCATGAACGACGCGATGTTCGGCGAACTGATGTCGATTGTCGGCATGGCGAATGAAACCAACCGGCTGGTGAGCGGTTACCAGGTGGAAATCGACGAGCGGTTTCGGGTGCGCGACGAGGGCTGGAAGAAATACGCGAGCCCGCGCGAGGCCGTCGAAAAGTACCTCGGCGCGATGTCCCGCTATGCCGTCGATGAGGTGGAGGCGTTAGTGGATACTGAAGTGCGCATCTACGAAGGCAACGAGCCCGCGGATTTCGGGATGATCAGGCAATATATCGAAATGCTGCGGGCGGCGATTGCCGACATACGCATCGAACCGCAGCAGATCCACGTGAGCGGCGAATGGGTCTCGGCGATCACCATCACCAGCGGCGTCCACAGCGGCGACTTCATGGGCGTGCCCGCAACCGGGCGCGAATTCGCGGTGCGAGGAATGGGGATGTTTCGCGTGGTGAAGGGCAAGATTCTCGAGGTGCACACCCAATGGGATGTGGGCGCCTTTCTGCGGCAATTGGGCGCTCAGGCGCCAGTGCGTTTGCCGCAACAAATGCGGGTTTAATGCCGGAACACGCCCCATTCCATCGTTCCGCGAACCTCCCGGTTGTAGCATGCTGCGAGCGAGATCGCCAAAACCTTGCGCGTATCGCGAGGATCGATGATGCCGTCGTCCCACAGCCGCGCAGTCGCAAAGTAACAGTCTGATTCCTTCAGAATCTGCGCTTCGAGCGCCTGCTTTTCGGCGTCCAGTTGCGCCTCGTCAACCTCGACCTTCGCTCGCGCGGCGGCGGCGCGTTTGATCAGATCCATCACGCCGGATAACTGTTTTTCGCCCATCACGGCGATGCGGTGGTTCGGCCAGGTGAACAGGAACCGCGGGTTGTACGCGCGTCCGCACATGGCGTAGTTGCCCGCCCCATAGGAGCCGCCGATCATGACAGTCAACGCGGGCACAGTGGAATTCGAAACCGCGTTGATGAGCTTTGCGCCATGGCGAATGATGCCTTGTTCCTCATACGCGCGGCCCACCATGAAACCGGTGATGTTCTGCAAAAACAGAAGTGGGATGTTTTGTTGATTGGCGAGATGAATGAATTGCGCGCCCTTGCCCGCGGATTCGGGCATCAGCACGCCGTTGCTCGCGAGGATCGCGATCGCAAAGCCGTGGATGCGGGCAAATGCCGTCACCAGCGTCGAGCCGTAACCGGACTTGAACTCGAGAAATTCTGACCCATCGACAATGCGCGCAATCACTTCGCGGACTTCCAATGGAACGCGTAAATCCATGGACGCGATGCCCAGCAGATCTTCTACGTCGAGCGCGGGTTCGGCGAACGCGCCGCGAGCGGGCGGCGCGCCAAACGCAGCCGGATCGTAAAACGAAACAATTTCGCGGGCGATGCGGATGGCGTTCGTCTCGTCTTCGGCGAGAAAGTCCGAGAGCCCGCTGACGTTCGAATGCATTTCCGCGCCTCCGAGCGATTCCTCGTCCACCGATTCGCCAGTGGCCATCTTCACTAGCGGAGGCCCAGCCAGAAAGACCTGCGCGCGGCGCTTGACCATGATCACGTAGTCGGACATGCCGGGCAGGTACGCGCCGCCCGCGGTGGAAGATCCGAACACAATCGAGATCGTTGGAATGCGCTGCTTCGACCGCTGCGTGATGTCGCGGAACCCTCGTCCGCCGGGCACGAAGATTTTACTTTGCACGGGCAGGTCCGCGCCAGCGGATTCGACGCAGAGGATCACCGGCAAACGATTCTCGAGGGCAATGTCAGCTAGCCGCGCATTCTTCCAGAGGCCTGCCTCGGAGGTCGCGCCACCCTTGAGCGTAGCTTCGTTGGCGATCAACAGACACTGGCGTCCACTGACAAGGCCGATGCCTCCGATGACGCCCGCCCCGGCTGATTCGCCCGGCATGCCAATGCCCGCAAGCGCGGCGATTTCGAGAAAGTACGAACCCTCGTCGAGCAGCAGTTCGATACGCTCACGGGGCAGCAACTTGCCGCGCTCGAGATGGCGTTGCGTGTACTTTGGGCCGCCCCCTTGCGTGGAGGCATGAAGGGCGCCTCGGAGCCCGGCGATGGCGTTGCTCATCGTGGCGCGGTTGTTGCGAAAGGACTCGGAACTGCGGTCCACCTGCGTGCGGTAAGGTTCCATATCAGGAAGGGGAAGACGAACTGAAGCAGTCTAGCAGACTATCGGAGGGAGAAGGAGAAAGGGAAAGGCCCGGCTGAGGGTAACCGGGCCTACGGACTATTAGGAGGCAAGAACGCCGTTTGGTACGTGCCGGCGGATGAGCTGGGCTATATTGTTTTTCTTGCCCGGAACTCTCCCACCATCCACGAACTGGACGGGAATCGGTTCGTCGAACCATTCGTTGTGGCTTGCCAAAGACTCCACTTCCATTCGCAACATCAGGTCAGAGAAGTTGCTCTTGTGGATGAAGTATTCGGTGCCATCCTGGCCGACGATCAGCCCGATGCTGCGTTCGATGTTGTAGCGAGTGATACGGCCAACCGCTTCGGGCTTCGGACTGCCCATCGACGGTGAGGCCGGCACTGGCGCGAGTGGCATCGCTGGTGACGTTGGCATCACCGCCACCTGCGCAACCGCCGGTTGGGGCTGCGGCATCGGTGTTGGGGCGCCGAACGGCCGGACGAACGGTGGAACCTGACTGCCCATCGAAGATGGACGCATCAAGCCTCCCGGTAACGCCACGGCATGAGCGAGATCGTAGAAGTGATACTTGAGATCCGAGCCGACTCGAAGACCCATCACACCGTCGTCTGAGTGCAAACGGTTGTGCAGGAATTCCACCAGCGCGGTCAGGACCACAAACGCCCCGCCCTTTTCCAAATTCACCCCCGGCTCCATCTCCAGATAAATGTTCCTGTTGGTAACCGGGTTCTCGCGAACAATTTTCAAAAATGTAGCTTGCTTGGTTCGATCATCAATCCTCGTCGTAACCTGCACGCCCAGGTGAAATAACCATGGGATCTGAGGGAAGCCTGAAACGACGAAGTCCAATTTGTGCTCATGGTCGAAACGAGGCCCCTCAATGAGGGTGCACCCATACCTTTCCAGAAGCGTTCGCAAGCGATCTTCCGCATTCAGGCCTGGACTGAACATAGGAATCTCCTTTCTCTTGGACTTGAATCACACTCCTTCCTTGCGACCGTGCTCCGTTTTCGGATGTCTCCGCCCGCCGCTCCTGGAATCGTGATTCGTTTCTTCAGTTGTCAAAGATCAACGCCAGTGCCGAGTCACTAGATAAATCTTAGCTTGAGGCTACCCGAAAAGTTACAGTTCTGTCAACGTACCGTGTAGCTCTACTAACCAGTATGCCGTAATTCGCATATAATCGACAGGTCCCTCATGCAAGATTTGCATTACAACCTCATCCACCGCGCCAATCTGGGCGACATGCTTCGCCGGACGGCCGCCAGGTACCCCCACAAACCCGCAATGTTGGGAGCACATGGTTCGGTGTCTTACAGTGAACTGGAACAGCGAGCCAATCGCCTCGCGCGATTTCTGCAATCCGCGGGCATCGGCCGGGGCGACGCGGTTGCCTACCTGGGGATGAATAGCTTGGACTACGTCGCGGCGCTCTATGGCTGCGCGCTCATCGGCGCGCCGCTCGTACCGGTGAATCTGATGCTGAGTACGGAGGATGTGGATTACCTTCTCGACCGCGTGCACGCCAAGGCTTTGGTGCTCGATCCGGTGCTCGAGTCGAAGGTCAACTGGTCTGGCGTGGCCTCTACCCTGCCCCATGTGTGGAAGTTGACGCCCGAAACGCAATCCGAGATCGCGGCAATGGATGGCAGCTCGGTTGAGGAGTATGTGGAAAACGAGGACGCCGCCACCATCATATTCACCAGCGGCACCACCGCCCGGCCCAAGGGCGTGGTCAATACACACCTCAACTGGCTGGCGAACATTTTGTCCGCATTCGCCGACAGTTCGTACCGGCGGGAATGGAGTTGCCTGCTGGCGCTGCCGATGTTCCACATCGCCGGGCTTTCGACGCTGGCGGCAACGGTGGCGAGCGGCATGACCGGCATTCTGATCCCATTGCCGAGGCCCGACATGATCGTCAACGCCATCGCTACTTACCGGCCGAATGTACTCGGGCTTCCAGCCACGGTTTATGTCGGCTTGCTGCACCACCCCGGCATAGAGCACGTGGATTTTTCCTGCTTCAAGCGCCTTGCGGTGTTTCAGTATCTGCCCACCAATCTGTTTCAACAGTGGCGCGCGATGGCGCCGCAGGCCGAATGGATGAACTACTGGGGGCAGAGCGAGATGACGCCCCTGGGGTCCTGCACGCCTCCTGAGGACCTGGGCCGCAAGCTCATTGCGCCAGACCCGATCGGCATTCCGCACACGCCGCTCGAAATCCGCGTGGTGGATGACGCCATGAAGGAACTGGGTCCCAACCAGATCGGCGAACTCGTCTGCCGCGGCCCGTCCATCATGCCTGGCTACTTCGAAGATCCGGCAGCGAACGAGGCGGTGTTTCGGGGAGGCTGGCATCACACCGGCGACATGGGATACAAGGATGACGAAGGTTTCTTGTACTTCTCGGACCGCAAAAAGGACATGATCAAATCCGGCGGCGAGAACGTCTCGAGCCAGGAAGTGGAAGAGGCGATCGCGCGGCATCCGGCGGTGCAGGAGGTGGCGGTAGTCGGCGTCCACGATCCGTACTGGATTGAAAAGGTCGTGGCGGTGGTGGTGGTGCGGCCAGGCGCTGCGGTCACCGAAGAGCAACTGTTCCAACACGGGCGCGCCGCGCTTGCTACCTTCAAAGCGCCGAAGGAAGTTCGCATTGTCGGGAGCCTGCCCAAGAATCCGAGCGGGAAGATTCTCAAACGCGAACTGAGAAAGAGCATCGAAGAACTCTCATCATGATCAGAATCGCCAATGGACAAGGGTTTTGGGGCGACTCGCTCGAAGCCCCGATCGAACAACTGCGCCGTGGTCCGCTCGACTATCTGACGCTGGATTATCTCGCGGAAATCACCATGTCGATCCTGCAGAAGCAGCGTGCGCGCGACCCTCGCATGGGTTTTGCGTACGACTTCGTGCAAATGGTTTCGCGCGGGCTGCCGGAGATCGCCGGCAAGAACATCAAAGTGATCGCCAACGCGGGAGGGGTCAATCCCGAGGGTTGCCGCGAGGCGATTCTCGACGTCGCGCGAAAGGCCGGGAAAACGGGCCTGAAAGTGGGCGTTGTCGCGGGGGACGACCTGATGGGCAGCCTCGACCAGTTGCTCGAAAAGGGCGTCGAGATGCGCAATATGGAGACGGGCGAACCGTTGTCGTCGATCCGTTCGCATGTGCAAAGCGCGAATGTCTATTTTGGCGCTGCGCCGGTGGTGGAGGCGCTGGGGCTCGGCTCGCACATCACCGTGACCGGGCGTTGCACCGACACGGGCATCGCGCTCGCGCCGATGATCCACGAGTTCCACTGGGATTTCGGCGACTGGAACCGCCTTTCCGCGGGCACGATCGCGGGGCATACGGTCGAATGCGGCGCCCAATGCACAGGCGGCAATTGCCAGGTGGACTGGCAGACGATTCCGCATCTGGCCGACATCGGATACCCGATCATTGAAGCGGAACCCGATGGTTCGTTTGTGATCACCAAACACGAAGGCACAGGCGGACGCATCACGGTTGCGGGCGTCAAAGAGCAGCTTGTTTACGAAATGGGCAATCCGCGCGAGTACATCACGCCCGATTGCGTCGCGGACTTCACCACAATCCATCTGGAACAGGCCGGCGAGAATCGCGTTCGCTTCAGCGGGATTCAAGGCAGGCCGGCGACGCCGTTTTATAAGGTGTCGATCAGCTATACCAATGGATTCAAGGCCGCGGGCAACCTGCTGTATTCCTGGCCGAATGCGTTCGACAAGGCGAAGGCCGCGGATCGCATTCTGCGGGAGCGCCTCGACCGGCTGGGGCTGAAATTCGACAAGGTCCATAGCGAGTTCGTCGGCGCGGGGGCATGCCATGGCGGACAACTCGCGGGCGCGCCATCGCCGGACCTTGCGGAAGTGGTGCTGCGCGTCGGGCTTCGCGGCAAGGACAAGGCCGCGATCGAGCGGTTTACCAAGGAACTGGCGCCTCTGGCGTTGAATGGACCTCCGACGGTGACCGGACTCGGTTCCGGCCGGCCGAAGGTGGAAGAGATCATGGCGTACTGGCCGGCGTTGATTCCCAAAACTGCCGTGAGCCCTGTGGTGAGCGTGAAGGAGGCGTAAATGGCGAAAGTGAAATTGCTCGAAATCGCGCATGCCCGCTCGGGCGACAAGGGCGATACCGCGAACGTGGGGCTGATCGCCAACGAGTCAAAATTCTATGACGTGCTGGTGCGCGAGGTGACAGCCGATCGCGTCAAGAAACATTTCGAGGAGATTTGTTTCGGCAAGGTCGAACGCTTCGAGATCCCCAATTTGGAGGCGCTGAATTTTCTGCTGCATGAAAGCCTGGATGGCGGCGGGACGATGTCGCTGCGGGCGGATCCGCAGGGCAAGACGTACAGCGCCGCGCTATTGAGGATGGAGGTCGAGGTCCCCGATGGCCTCGTCTGAGACGATGGCCTCCTTTGAGAGGATCCTGTTTGAGTTGACGGACGCGAGCGTCGCCCGCATCACGATGAACCGCCCGGAAAAGCGCAACGCCATTGACGCGCTGCTCGTCGCGGAATTGAAGCAGGCTCTCGAAGCGGCCCGTGACGCACGGGTGATCGTCCTCACTGGCGCGGGCAAGGATTTTTGTTCCGGCGCGGATCTGGGAGGTTTGCAGAAGGTTCGCGACGCGGGCGTGATCGAGAATATGGACGACGCGCGAAACATGGCGGATTTGTTTCGGGCGATGCGCCGGCATCCGAGGCCTATTGTCGCCGCGGTGAAAGGGCGGGCTCTTGCCGGAGGCTGCGGCCTCGCGACGGCGTGCGACCTGATTCTAGCCGCTGAGTCCGCGCAGTTCGGCTATCCGGAGGTCAACATCGGCTTTGTGCCGGCAATGGTGATGGCGATTCTCCGGCGTTCCGTCTCCGAAAAACAGGCCTTTGAGATCATCGCCATGGGCGACACAATGCCGGCGAAGGACGCTTGCGCCCTGGGCTTGGTGAATCGCGTCTTCGCGGATTCTGAAATGGACGTCTCTGTGGATGCCTATGTCGCGCGCCTTGCGGCCAAATCGATGTCGGCGTTATCGCTCTGCAAGAGCCTGCTTTACCATATGGACGGCGTGTCTTACGATACCGCCCTGGAAGCGGGCGTGCACATGAATGGCATCGCTCGCATGACGGAAGACTGCCGCGCGGGAATTGACAGGTTCCTCGCCAAGTGACTGTCTCAGATTCAGGCAGCGTCTGCCGGACGAGACACGCTCATTCCAGCATGTCGAAACGTCACATCTCCCTAACTGGTTTCGTTTTATAGGGTTAGAGAAACGCACGTGAGAGGCGCCCGGATTGCATATCAAGGTTCGTTCGTAGAGCAGAAAGGTCAGCCGGTGGTCCTGGGATTGCGATGTCTCCCCTGCTCGACGGCTCCTGAGATCGCCGGTTGACCTGATGGCTTCGATCGACACACGTGCAAATGGGTGCGGCCCGAATGGCTACTCAGCCACTGGCAATTCGCTCATCCGCACCCTTGGCGCGTTACTTCTGAATACTGAAATCCCACACCTGCAGGCTGTATTTGCCTTCGATCGCCGGTGAATACTCGATCACCGCATACTCGCCTGGTTCGAGCGGCTTCGTTGGCCAGATTTTGAACAGCAGTTCGCCGACCTGGCGCCGGAAGGAGTCTACTTCCTGCAACTCTTCGGCAATTTCCTTCACCACGGGTAGAATCTGGATCTTCTCCACGATGCGGGTCTTCGCTTTGTTCTTGCCCGTGCCCGGCAGCAGTTTAATGATCGCAAGCCGCTCTTCGCGCGCTAGGCGGAAGTAGAATTCCGGCCGCTCTTCTTTGATCACGCGCGCTGAAGTTTCATTGTCGATTTCGAGCACGGCTTTGCCCGACACGAGCGGAATTGGCGACATGGTTTTCAGGATCTGGCGTTTTTTGTCCACCGAGTATTTCACTTCCGCGACCTGCAGCGCCTCTAGCTTCTTGCCGTTGATCCAGTACACGCCCGGATCCGTAGGGACGGCCTCAATTTCCTGGCGGGCTTCACGCTCGGCTTGCTTCTCTTCTTTTTCCGCCTGCTCGAGCTTCTTGTTCTCTTCCTCGTTGCGCGCGAGTTCAGCCTTCGTGCGCTTGAGGTCGACGAGATCGAGCGGGATCTCTTCCCAGTCGCCGCGTTCGGTGGAGTAATATCGCACCCGGTCGCTGAGCACCTGGTATTCACGCACCAGATGGTATTCGCCATCTTTCATGTACAGCCGGATCGTCGGTGCGCCAGGCAACAAGGCTGCAGGCAGCAGCATCGTGAGCAGACAGCGGCGAGAAAACATAGGTCACCTTTATGATGCCACCATGGGTGCATGCGTTTCCGCACACTAGGAAGAACTGGAATTGAAGTCAGCGAGATTGGCTATGGGGCATGGGGGATCGGCCAGAAACAGTGGCTGGGCGGCAGTGACGAGGAATCGCTGCGTGCGCTTGGGCGATCATTCGAACTCGGGTTGAACTTCATCGACACGGCCCTCGCTTACGGTGACGGGCACTCCGAGAAGCTGACCGGCGAAGTGATTCGCAAGGCTCCGCATCGGGTGACGGTGGCCACGAAAATTCCTCCCAAGAATCGCGTGTGGCCAGCGAAGTTGGGCACGCCGATCGGCGAGGTGTTTCCGTACGATTATTCGATCGCCTCCACGGAAGAGAGCTTACGCAACCTCGGCGTCGAAACCATCGACCTGCAACAGTTCCACGTCTGGAGCCCGGATTGGCTCGCAAGCGATGAGTGGAAGCGCGCAATCGAGGACTTGAAGAAGTCTGGCAAGGTGCGGTTTATGGGGATTTCGATCAACGACCATCAACCCGAGTCCGCGCTCGAAATCGTCAAGACAGGCCTCATCGATACAGTGCAGGTGATCTTCAATGTCTTCGATCAATCGCCGGCCGATCAGCTGCTGCCGCTGTGCCGCGAGAAAGGCGTCGGGGTATTGGCGCGCGTGCCGCTCGATGAGGGTTCGCTGACCGGGACGATCACGGAGGAAACCAAGTTCGAAGAGACGGATTTCCGCAACTGGTACTTCCGCGGGGACCGCAAGAAGCAGGTGGTGGAGCACGTGACTGCGCTGCAGAAGGATCTGGAAGGCGTGGATGACCGCCCGCTCGCGGAGGTCGCGCTCGGGTTCTGCTTGTCGAACCCCGCGGTGGCGACCGTAATTCCGGGCATGCGGCGCAACAAGACCGTGGAGTCGAGCTGTTCGGTCTCCGATCACGGACCGTTGAATGACGCGACAATGGCTGTGCTGCGGAAGCACGCGTGGGGCAAGAACTTCTACCAGTAGGAGACTTCGTTTTTTATGTTGCAGGACATCCGCTTCGCATTGCGGTATTGGCGCAAGCATCCGGCGTTCGCCGCGACGGCGATCGGGCTGTTGGCTTTGTCGATCGCGGCTTGCGCGGTGATCTTCAGCGCGGCGGATGCGCTGCTGCTGAAACCGTTGCCGGTGAAAGAGCCCGGGCGGCTGGTGCGAATCATCGAAGTCCGGCCGCCGCTGCCTCCGCAAACTTGGTTTCTGCCGGCGTTCTGGGATTTGTTGCGCGTGAAATCGACTCAATTCGAACGGGTGTTTGGCGGTTTTGAAGTGGACTCCACTTTGACGCAAGTTACGGCCAGCGAGCCGCAGCCGCTTCGGGCGATGATCGTGACGCCGAACTATTTCGATGCGCTCGGCGTGAGCGCCGCGATGGGCCGAGTCCTGGATGCCAAAGATGAATGGTCTGGAGAGTTACCCGTGGTGCTGAGCGAGCGGTTTTGGGTCAATCGATTCGCATCGGATCCCGCAATTCTCGGCAAGGCGATTACTCTTGGAGGCCAGCCTTTCAAGGTCGCCGGAGTGATGCCACGTGGCTTCCACGGCGTGACGGTAGAGACGAGCCCTGAAGTGTGGGTGGCGCGTGCAGGGGGGCAATATGTGGTTCCGGCGCGTATGCGCGACCCCAGCGGATGCTGCGTTTTTGAACTTTCCGCGAGGCTGAAACCGGAAGCCACGCTGGCTTCGGCGAGCGGGGAGGTTCGTTCGTTATGGACGTTCTTCGTCGAATCCACGGCGAAAGCCGACGATCGAGCGTATCAGTTGAGCCAAAACCTGCAGGTGGAATCGATCGCAAACGGCGTTTCCGTGTTGCGGGCGCGATTCGGGATCGCGTTGCGATTGCTTTTGACGGCTGTCGTCCTGTTGCTGCTGATGGCCTGCGCGAACGTGGCGGGGTTGCTATTGTCTTCGGCAGCCGCGCGCAGCCGCGAAACCGTGGTTCGCATGGCGGTCGGGGCGTCCGGTCTGCGATTGGCCCGCCAATGGATCACGGAAGCGCTGCTGCTGGCGCTCACCGCCGGCGGTTTGGGCATCGCTCTAACGTACGCGCTGCTGCCTCAGGTCGCCCATGTGCTGCCTCCGTTGCGGGATCGAGACACGAGCAGGCTCGCGCTGGCGGTAGACCTTGTGGTCGACCAGCGGCTGCTCTACTTCACTCTGCTTGCTGTCGTCGCAACCGCAATCCTGCTTTCCCTGAGCCCGGTGTGGCAGGTGTTGAACCGCGACCTGCAATCGGTCTTGCGAGCGTCCTCCAGCGCGGGCCGGCTGCGCGCGAGGCCGGCCCTGGTATGTTTGCAAATCGCGTTATGCACCTTGCTGCTCGTCTCGGCAGGAGTATTCGTTCGCTCGGTGGATCGATTGAGCCACACCCGGACGGGACTCGACCAGGAACATATCGTGGGATTCACCGTGAAGAGCGGCTTGCGAAAGTACACGGCGGAACAGGCAGCGGCATTGGCCCGAAGCCTCGAGGACGGCGCGCGAGCATTGCCTGGAGTTTCGAATGCGGCGATCGCGTCCCGAGGGCTCATGCGCGGATCCGGCATCAAGGCGACCGTGGGCGCCGAAGGCGCGCGAACCACCGAAGCCGATTTTCTCAACACCAGTATGAATAGCGTAACGCTCACCTACTTCGACACCATGGGCATCCCGCTCGTTTCCGGGCGTTTGTTCCGTCAAGCTGAGGCGAAGGACGCGCGCGTAGTGACGAGGGCGTTTGCGAACAGGTTCTTTCCCGGGCAGGACCCGATTGGCAAACGATTCGGCATAGGCCACCGAACCATTATTCGCGGCGAGTTCGAAGTGATCGGCGTAGTCGAGGATGTCAAGTATCGTGGTTTACGCGAACCGATTCACCCGCAGCTCTTTTCCTGTTTTTGCGAGCGCGAGCCGGCGCTGTTCGAAGACTTCCACCTGGAGGTCCGCGCCAAGGGCGATCCACGGAGCGTGATTCAATCGGTCACCCGGCTGATGCAGACCCTCGATCCGCAGCTGCCATTTGCCGAGGTCCACACGCTGAGTGAGGAGGTCGAATCCACCATATGGCAGGAACGGATTGTGGCCCGGTTGTCCACGGTGTTCGCGTGCGCGGCCGCGATGCTCGCGGGGTTGGGACTCTACGGGATGCTGGCGTTCTTTCTCGCGCAGCATTTGCATGAAGTCGGAATTCGCAAGGCGCTCGGCGCGAGCTCGCAAAGCTTGCTCGGCTGGCTTTCCGCGCGGGTCGTACCGGTGACGGTTGTAGGCGTCGCGGTAGGATTGGGCGCCTCGCTGTTTGCCGGCAGGTGGATCCAGGAACTGCTTTGGGAGACCTCGCCGCGGGATGTCGTGGCGTACTCGGCGGCGAGCGCGTGGATCGCGGCAATTGTCCTCGCAGCTGCGTGGATGCCGGCGAGAAAGGCCTTGCGCGTAGATCCTGCGAGCGTACTGCGGCAAGATTGACTAGGCTCCGGCGCCTGCCTCAAAGACAGTCCAAGGCTGGGCAGGAAGGTCTCGCAAGCTGGGCCGCTGCCACTCGAATTCGGGATGCTTCTTCAGGTGGTTCGTTGCGTGAAACCCGGTTCCGCAGGCGTGGCCGAAGGCAGCCGTGAAGGAGAGCCTGGCGGCCATTGCGGAATCCGTGACCTTGTTTTGGACCGACCCTGCTGCGCCGTGCGGCGGCGCCCAGCCCTTCACGCCCCGCGGCGAGTCCTCAATGTGGCCGCAGAGCGTCCGTTCGCTGGCCTGATTGCGTTTGCCGTATGCGTCGTAGTGGTCGGCGAGAAAGCGCTGGCCAAAGCCTACGTCGATGCGGCCTCTATATTCGTTCATCAGTTGGGTCCAACGGGTTCGCCGGGCGTTTGGACCCGCGGAAAGGTCTGATGCGTCGAAGTCGGTCTCTTCCGCGGCCAGCTTCGGATCGACGGGAAAGTTGGCGCCAACGAAATAGCCGTCTTTGGTTTGGCTCAGGTTCACGTGGCGAAGGCCGAGTTCGAGGCTCGCAATTTCGCCGGACTTGTGGTCCGCGACGAGCCAGTTGTTGGCGTAGCCGCCGTTGTTGCCTTCGCGCATGATTTTGACGAAGTCGGGGATCGACGTTGCGTATTGCATCGCCTGGCGTGCGCGAACAAACTCGGGCGTGCCCGTCTTGTCGAAGCCGTGAAAGTTGCTGATGGTGGTTTCGGTGATGATGAGTCCCGCGGCGGTAACGCCGAAATCGTCGCCGGAGTGAATGAGTCCGGGCAGTCCGTCCATGAAAAAACGGTGGCCGCTCCTGGGGCGGATGTCGAAGAGAACGTTCCAGCGGGCGCCGGAGAGATAATCGGACCAGCAGTTGTGGCCCGCCACGATGCGGCCGTCCCGGGTATAGGAACCGGTGGCCATGAAGGCGCTGCAACGTTCCGCGATCGGCAGCCTTTTTGCGGACCGCATCCGCTGCTGCTGCTGCGTGTCGTCAAGCCAGTTGACGTAGTAGGGCAGCTCAAGCGAGGCGTTCAACACGGCGATGTCGATGAGATCGAGTGTCCCGCCGGCGGATTTGATGCCTTCGGCTATGCCTTGCATCTCATCGAGGTATTCCGCAGGGGTGGCAGGCAGAAAGACCTTTTCGGCGGCTTCGCGGAAGAACGCATAGGGATGCGAGTCGTGGGTGAGTCCGAGGACGACGGCGCGATGGGTATCTTCGATTTCCCGCGCGAGCAGGCTGCCGTGTTGGAAGCCGATGTCCCGCGGCGCGCCCGCAAGGTGAATCTGGATCCATCCCTTTCGCATGGGCCTGCGCCGTTTTGGGTCCGGTGAGGGCCGAAGTCCGTTGGTGGATTTTGCGGAGGCGGGGGCCGCCCCTAACCATGTGGTGGACGAAGAAGCCAAGAGAAGGGCAGCCAGATCGCGGCGCGTCATTTGTCGATTATGGCGCATCACGCGCCAGTGACGGTTTCCTCGAAGTGCGCGCAAACAGCCTGGCATTGTAGGCGTCGTCGGCCATCCCTTGGATTTCCCTTTCCATCTCGCTACGCCACTGGGCATGCTCTTTTTTCCGGATGCGCTCGAGCAGCTCGAGTGCGCGCCTGGCTTCGTTCAGCCGTTCGAGTTGTTCCGCGAGTTCACGCGCAAGCTTCGCGCATTCCGCTTCCAGCCGGATGCTCGACATCGCGACATAGGTGGTGTAGCCATGCAGCAAAGCCAGTTTCGCGCCGTCGGTTTCCGGTCCGGACACGAGTAGCCGGCGTTGTTCGAAGCCGGAGGCCCGCAAGCTGGACAGCCTGCGTTCGGCGGCAACGGCTGCCGCAGCGAGGGTGCGGTATTTTGCTTCTTCCTGGATCGACTGGGCCTCGCGCCAGCGCCTTGCGGTTTCGAGTGAAAAGGAGAAGCGTTTCACAGCGCCTGCGCAATGCCTTCCATACGCGCCAGGGTCTGATCGAGCGGCGAAACTTCGTGCGGGCCCTGGCGCAGGAACTCGTCGAGGTGGGGCCGCACTTGGATCGCCGCGTCGAGTCTTGGATTGGCGCCCGACACATAGGCCCCAAGGTTGATGAGATCCTCCGATTGGCGAAAGACGGCAAGCGCCTCGCGGATCTTGCGTGAGGACGCCTGCTCCTGCGGAGTTGTGAGACGCGACGTCAGACGGCTGACGGAATGCAGCACATCGATCGCCGGATAGTGACCCGCCGCGCCGAGTTCCCTGGACAGGATGAGATGCCCATCCAGAATTCCGCGGACCGCGTCGCAGATGGGTTCATTGAAATCGTCCCCTTCCACGAGCACGGTGAAAATGCCGGTGATGGACCCTCGCCGGAAGCGCCCGGCGCGCTCGCAGATTTTGGGCAGCAAGGCGAAGACCGAGGGCGTGTAGCCTTTCTGGCTGGGAGGCTCGCCGGCCGTCAATCCAATTTCCCGCTGCGCCATGGCGAGCCGGGTAACGGAATCCATGATGAAGAGAACGTCTTTGCCCTGATCGCGGAAATACTCGGCGACGGTCAAGGCCACGAGCGCCGCGCGAATGCGCAAAGGCGCCGGCTGGTCCGAAGTGGCGACCACTACGACGGATTTCGCCAAGCCTCCTACACTCAGTTCCTTCTCGAGAAAATCGCGGACCTCGCGATTGCGCTCGCCAACCATCGCAATCACAGTGACATCGGCGGAACTCTGGCGGGCCATCGCGGCGAGCAGCGTGCTCTTGCCGACGCCGCTGCCTCCAAAGATTCCGATTCTCTGCCCCTTTCCGCAGGGTAGAAGGCTGTCGATCGCCCGGATGCCGACGACCAGGCGATCCTCGATCGGTTCGCGATCGAGCGGCCCAGGGGGAGCATGGTCAATGGCATACCGGTCCTCGATTTCCAGTGGAGGCCCGGAGTCGATCGCCTCTCCAAACCCATTCAGAATGCGCCCTTGCAGCAACGGCCCGACCCCTACTCGCGACTCCTGGACCCTTGCCACCACTGGATCGCCCAGCCGGATCCCCGAGGGTTCCTCGAGGGGCATGGACAGAACCCGGCCGTCGCGGAAACCGATTACTTGCGTGCGAACCGGGCGGCCGGAACCCGAAGAGGTTTGCACTTGGCACAAACCTCCGATCGAAGTGACTGGACCTTCTGATTCGATCAGCAGCCCCGTGACCTGTGCGATCCGGCCGCTGAACACCACAGGATCGATGCAGTCAAGCACCGGGAAGAAACGTTCCAGCATCATGGTCAGGTTTCGCTCCGGTCCAACGCATCGGTCAAACCTCGCTCGATTTCGCCGAGCTGGGTCGATACCGAAGCGTCGATCTCTCCCTGATTGATGTCCAGCAGAACCGATCCCCGCTCGAGTGCGGGATCGGGGACGATTTCGATGCGTTCGGGAATGGCGAACGCAGCAAAGTTCGCGCCTACGAACGGAACATCGGCCGCCGCCATCCGCACGCGCAGAACGTCCCGGACGTTGACCTTTTCGAAGGCCACGCGCACCAGCCCGGCAATGGCCTCAGGGTCCACCGCGAGTTCCCGGTGCAACACCTTGCGGGCAATGGCGAGCGCAAGACGGACTGCGTCATGTTCCACTTCACGGCGCAACCGCGGTTTCTGCTGCGCGAGGTCCGCGAGCGCCTTCGTCACGCGGAGCATCGCATCGGACCACTTCGCCGTAGCGTTTGATTCACCACGCTCGAGGCCTTCCTGATACGCAACCCTTCTTTCCTCCGGCAAGCGCGCCTGCGTCTGCGCGGCTTCCTGTTCGAGTTGAGAAACCCGCATGCGGCAGGCTCGAAGCTCGGCTTCCAGTTCCGCGCTGCCGACATGAGCAGGCGGCGGCGCGGCAGTGGCCTGCGAAGAGTCTTGGGCGCCGGGCGGCCTGGACAAACCCGGCGCCGCGGCTGGTTCGCCGGAATTCGCAGGCACGGGCATCCACGAGTACGGGATCGCTTCAATGCCGGTATCGAGCAATTTACTCGACATACTGGTCGCCGCCGCCGCCCTTCAGGCTGATCACTCCTTCGGTTTCCAACTGGCGCACGATGCCGATGATCTGATGTTGCGAGGATTCCACCTCCTTGATTTTGATCGGACCCAGCGATTCCATATCTTCCCGCAACATATCGGCGCCGCGTTGCGACATCGAAGAAAGAATGTGGTTGCGCAATTGTTCGCTGGTCCCTTTGAGCGCCACAGTGAGAACCTTCCGGTCCACCCGCTGTAAGAGTTCCTTGATGGCGTTCTGATCCATCAGCAACAGATCCTCGAAGACAAACATGAGTTGCCGGATCGATTCCACCAGATTGGCGTCGGTCTGCTCGATGCTTTCGAGGATTTCGCGGCTTGTGTTCCCATCGAGCCGGTTGAACATCTCGGCCACTGCGTTGACGCCGCCATAGTTTTCGCGGCTGACGTCACCCAGGTTCTTCAGCTTGTTGGCGATCACGGCCGCGATCCTGGCGATGATTTCCGGCGAGATCTGGTCGAGACTCGCCATGCGGAGCGCCACTTCGCCTCGCAGATCCGTCGGCAGCGAGAACAGCAGGCCCGCCGCCTGTCCGGGGTTGAGGTGCGATAGCACCAGCGCGATGGTCTGCGGATGCTCGGAATGGATGAATTTCGCAAGTTGCTGCGGATCTACTTTGCGCAGCGCGTCGAAGCTCGCCGATTCGGCGCCGAGGGTTTTCATCAGCCGGTCGAGCATCTTTTTGGCGGATTCCGCGCCGAACGCGCCGACGAGAATGCGCTTGGCGAAGTCGATGCCGCCCTTGCGCACGTAGTCGCCCGCGACGGTCATCTGGTAGAACTCTTCCAGAACGACTTCCGATTCAGCCTCCGTGATCACGGACACCTTAGCGATCTCCCGGCTGATCGTCTGGACTTCGTCCTCTTCCAGATTGCGGAGGATCTCGGCGCATAGCTCCTCGCCGATCAGCACCATCAGAATCGCGACTTTATGAAGGCCTGTCAGTTTTTCCGGTTGTTCCGTCGCCGCCATGGTCTACTTTTCCTCGTCATTCAGCCACGTACGCACGATTTGCGCCATCCCCTCGGGAGATCGCTTGGCCTCGTCCCTGATGTGTTTGGTCAACACCGCCGCCTTCTTGCTGGTGGTTGCGGGCATTTCGATCGCGCCGAGCACTTCTCGGGCCTGTTTGGCTTCGAGTGCGGCCTTTCGAGCCGCAACCAGTTCGGGATCTTCTTCCTCTTCCACCTCTTCGACTTCGCTTGCGGCTTGGCCCTTGCCCAACTGCTTCGAGCGCGAGTGCGGTTTTGCGCCCGCCGCCAGCGCCTCCGCTCCGGTTTCCACCCGCAGCTTCTTTTTCTTGCGCCGGCGCATCAGCCAGAATCCGGCGCCCAACAGCACAAGCAGGGCCGCGCTGCCGGCGCCCGCCATGATCATGAATCTGTCCGCCGGAACTCCAAACATCTTGCCGCCCGTATCCTTCGAAACATCTTTCGCGTCCGGCGCCTGTTTCGCCGAAGGAGCAGCAGAAACCAGGCCCGGCGGAGGTTGTGCGGCCAGCGTCGAGTCGAACGCGAGGCTCTCGACCACCACTGCGTCGCCGCGCTTGGCGTCCGCGCCGGCGACGCCCGCCACGAGATCGCGAATCGATTTCATCTGTTCGGGCGGCGGCGGGGTCATGATTTTCTTCGCCTTGCCGTTTTCCACCTCCCATCTCAGATAGTTGTCGAGCAACACCGAAATCGAGACCCGGCGCACCGTCCCCTGCGGCAGTTTGATCTTCCGCACAACCCTGCTGTTTTGGTACGCCGTGTTCTCCGTCTTGCGCGTCACGGGAACCGATTGCGCGGCGGGCCGCACGGCGGGCCGCGGCAGATTGCTCGCGGTGCCCGGCTGGCCTCCCGAACCGAGCGCGACACCGGATTCGTCGCTCTTTTGCATGTTCGCCACCACGGCCTTCGCCGGATCGAAGGTCTCTTCATCCTGTTCGCCGGACGAAAAGTCGCAGTCGACCGAGACCCCGGTCCGGAAGCGGTTGGCGCCAACCAGAGGCTCGAGGGTCGCGTTGATTTTGTCGTACAGGTCCTTCTCGATCTTCTGGCGGTATGCCAGCGCCCTGTCCGCCGATTCCGTTTCTTCGGGAACGGCTGTTTTGGCTTTGCCTGGCAAGAGCCGCCCGGCGCTGTCCACGATCGAAACGTGCTCTGGGTCGAGCCCCTGCACCGCGCTCGACACCAGGTGCGCAATCGCGTCCACATTGGCGGGAGGCAGCTTCGCATTGTTTTTCAGCGTCAGCAGGATGCTGGCTTTGGCTGGCTCCTTCGACTCTGTGAAAACCGAATCCTTGGGAGGCGTGATGTGGACCCGAGCGCTCTCGACGCCCGCAAGCGCCAGAATCGACCGCTCGAGTTCCCCTTCGATCGCGCGGCGGTAGTTCACCTGTTCGGCGAAATCGGTGATTCCGAAGTTGTTTTTGTCGAAAAGTTCGTAACCGATCCGTCCGGTTTTAGGCACGCCTGCCGAAGCGAGTTGAATGCGCAGCTCAGCGACGCGGGTTTTCGGAACGAGCACCGTCGAACCGTTTGCCGAGAGGCGGTATTCGACGCCGCCCTCTTTCAGCTTTTGCACCACTGCTCCAGCGTCTTCAGCGCTGAGGCCTGAAAACAGGGGCTGAAAGACCCTTTCCCGGTTCCAGTCGTTCAACCACCAAAGCCCGCCAATCGTGGCGAAAGCGGCCACGGCGACCAGAATTCTCTGCACCGGCGACAACGAAGAAAACAACCTGCGAATCTGCGCGAGCATCGCCATCTAGATCAAATCTGCATGCGCATCACTTCCTGATACGCCTGCACTAGTTTGTTGCGGCTCTGCAAAAAGAGCTCCAAGGACAGCTCCGCCTTCTGGGTTGCGATCGCCACGTCGTGCAGCTCGCCGCCTTCTCCCGAAAGAAATTGCGAGATCGCCTGATCCGCCCGCGCTCCGCTCGCCTGCACCTCTTGAATCGACTGCGCCAGAATCGAGCTGAACGTGCTTCCTTTTGCGGCCCTCGCGCTCTCCGCCTTCCACAACAGGTTGCTGTTCAGACCGGCTGGGGTCGATATGGGATCGAATGCCATCGTGATTCCTCCCGTTAACGCATCAAATCGATGGACTTCTGAATCATGTCCTTCACCGCGGACATCGCCGCGATGTTGGCGTGATAACCGCGCGAGGCGGACATCAGATCGACCATATCCTCAGCAGGGTTCATGCGCGGAAACGCTACATAGCCTTCCTTGTCCGCATCCGGATGAGCGGGCAGATAACGCCGTTCGGGATCGCGCTGATCGATGGCGATCTCCGAGACGCCGACGCCAGTGCCGGTCGCTTCCTGAAAGATGGACGAGAACGGGGAGAACTGTTCTTCGGCGGAAAACACCGCGTCTTTCCGCCTGTAAGGACCGCCCTCTTCCGTTCTGGTGGTGTCGGTGTTGGCCAGATTCTCGACCAGCAATTCGGCTCTTGTACGCTGCGCCGACATTCCGGACGCGCTGACCGATAGGGATGTAAACAGACTCATAATCCGCCCTTACCTTCCTGAATCGCATTGCGGATCAGCTTGACCTCGTGACGCATCATCGTGGACGCCAGATTGAATCGAATGCTGTTTTCGGCGAGCAGGCGCGCTTCCCGGTCGAGGCTGACGTTATTGCCGTCGTTCTTGGTGAGCAGGCCAGGCGCCTCGATGACATCGGGCGCAGTCTTCGCGCCACTCTGCGAGTCTATCGCCGCCCGGAATTCGAACTGAAAGTCGATGTCCTTGGTCTTGTAGTCGGGCGTATCTACGTTGGCGACGTTCGACGCAACCAGCCGCTGGCGCGAAGCCAGGAGATCGAGGTAGGTACCGATGCGATCAGCCAAAGGTCCGAGTTCCACGCAACCGAACCATGCACACGGATGGCCAAAATGCGAAACACGGAATAGCCGAATGAAATCAGAAATCTATCCCAGATACAGCCTGCTGCAGTGTCAAAATTCCGTCAGCGCGCTCTTTGCCGGGGCAACAATTCGTCACGCACGATGACGGATCCTGGTCTTTCGCCGGAAGTTTCGCCTTTCTTCCATACCGCCTTGCCATTGACGAAGACGTATTGAACGCCGGCGGAAAGCTTGCCTGGGTCGGGGAAAGTAGATTGGTCCCGGATTTGCAATGGATCGAAGAGTACGAGGTCGGCGAAGGCGCCCTGACGAATCACGCCCCGGTCCTTCAACCCGATTCGCGCCGCCGGAGCGGAGGTCATCTTACGCACGGCCTCGGACAACTCCAGCCAATGCTGTTCGCGAACATATTGCCCCAGCACTTTCGGAAAACTCCCGGCGGCCCGAGGATGCCGCATCCCGATGCCGCCATCGCTTGCCACCATCACCCAAGGCTGTTCGTAGAAGAAACGGATGTCGCGCTCCACCATGGTTTTGCCTACCACGCCAGCCCCACCGGAACGTACGATCTCGATAAAGACGTCCACCGCCGATTTCTTCGTCATCGCAGCGATTTCGGCAAGGTTCTTGAATTCATAAGCGGGATGCTCGCGGCAATTGGTAACCGTCACGTTTTGCGGGCCGCCCACATCGTCCAACCCCTTCTTCACGCTTTCGGGATCTTCGTATTTCTTGTTTGGAATCAGCACTGTGATGGTCGAAGACCAGGCGTCGTAGGGATAGCAGTCGGCAGTGACATCCAGTCCGGACGCGCGGGCCTTTTCAATCATCGCCACAGCCTGCGGCGCCTTACCCCAGACCTCGACAGTTCCCAGTTTGATGTGGGAGATATGCGCGGGAATACGGGCCTCGCGGGCAATCCGAATCACTTCTTCGATCGCCTGAAAGGAAAGGTCCGCTTCGTCGCGGATATGGCTCATATAGATGCCGCCGTGCTTGGCGGCCGCGTTGGCGAGCGCGATCACTTCCTCGGTCGAGCTATAGGAGCCGACTTCGTATTCGAGGCCGGACGAAAGCCCGATCGCCCCGTCCCGCATGGCCTGGTCAACCAGCGTCGACATGCGGTCGATCTCGGCCGGAGTCGCCTTGCGTTTGTAGTCGGTCCCCATGACTTTGGTGCGCACCGTTGCGTGTCCCACCATCGAAAGAATGTTGAGGGCGGCCGGTGTGCTGCGCCGCCGGGAGACCCAGTCCGAGATCGGAAGCGACGAGCCTCCGTCCATGCCAAACACAGCGGTCGTGATTCCCTGCGAAACCTGCGAGGCCGCTCCTGGATCGTTCGCAATGCCGCGGTCCGAATGGTTGTGGAGATCGATGAACCCCGGCGCAAGCACCAGTCCTTTCGCAGCGATCACCGTGTCGCCGGGCGCCGCCTTGATGGTGGCGCCGATTGCCGCCACACGGTCGCCTACGACCCGTACCTGCATGGCTTTGCCCGGCGTCCCGAGCCCGTCAAGCACGGTAGCGCCTTCGATGAAGATCCCTTGGGCATAGAGCGCCGGGGCGCCGCAGGCAAGCAGCATCCCGAGGACCACTTGGCCTGGCAGTCTAGTTGGCATCAATCGCATGGGAGGTATGGATTCTATGATAAGCTGCCTGCTCTGACCGTTCGCGCAGTCACCCCTCATGGAACAGCTCTGGGCGCAAAACTACAACCCCTTCGGGAACGCAATCCTATCCACGCTCGCCGCGGCAGTGCCGGTGACGCTCCTCTTTTATCTGCTTGCCGTCCGCAAGACGACGGCTTGGCTTGCCGCGGTATGGTCATTCCTCGCAGCCGCGCTCCTGGCGGCTACCGTGTTTGGCATGCCGGCGAAGCTCCTTGGTGGAGCCATCGCCCACGGTTTAGTCTACGCGGTGATCCGCATCGTCTGGACCCTGGTCGCCGCTGTCTTCGTCTATGAGGTCACCGTCGCCACCGGCTACTTCAAGGTCATCATGGAATCGATCGGCGGCATCACCGACGACCGGCGCATGCAGGTACTGCTGATCGCGTTTGCCTTTGGCGCGGTGCTTGAAGGATCCGGCGGAGGCGGCGCACCGGTTGCGATCTGTGGCGCGATGATGGTCGGCATCGGCTTTAAGCCCTTCGAGGCCGCAGTGCTATGCCTGATCGCGAACACGGCGCCTGTCGCTTGGGGAGGCATGGGGAACCCCATCCGGACTTTGGTTGCGGTCACGGGCCTGCCCGAACCGGACATCAGCGCGACCGTCGGCCGGATCCTTCCGTGGACCGCGATGATTCTGCCCGCCTGGCTCATCCGGGTCCAATGCAGTTGGCGCGAAACCTTCGCCTCCTGGCCGGGTTTGCTCGCTTGCGGCGTGGGCTTCGCCACCGTTCAATTCGCGTGGTCCAATTTCATCGATTCGACCCTGGTGGACATTATGGGAGGCATGATCACTCTCCTTTGGCTGGCTGTATTCTTCCGCTTCTTCTGGCAGCCGGATCCGATTTGGCGCTATGAGAGCGACATCCCTCGAACCAAGGCGAAGCAATATACGGCCGGCGAGATCCTCCACGCATGGAGCCCGTTTCTGATCCTCGCCGTGCTCGTCGTGGCGTGGGGGCTACCGGGAATCAAGAACACGCTCGACGCGACCTCGTGGAAAGCGCCGGTCCCGTGGCTCCACAATCTAGTACTGCGCCAACCGCCGGTAGTCGAAGCCCAACACACGGAACCGGCGATATTCGACTTCGCCTGGCTCGCCAGCGTCGGAACCGCCACGTGGCTCGCCGGCATGATTGCCGGACCAATTCAGGGTCTTTCCGTAATGGAAACCTGGCGAATCTTCGCACTCACGCTTTCTCGCATGCGATTCAGCGCCGTCGCGATTCTCGCCATGATTTGCCTGGGCTACATCACGCGCTATTCAGGGATGGACGCCGTGATGGGGCTAGCGCTCGCCAACACCGGCGTCTTCTTCCCGTTCTTCGGAACACTGATCGGATGGCTCGGCGTCGCGCTCACGGGCACCGATGCGGGCTCAAACGCGTTGTTCGGCAGCCTGCAGGTGATCACGGCAAACAAGCTCGGCTTGAGCCCGGTGCTGATGGGCCCCGCGAACTCGGCTGGCGGCGTGATGGGAAAGATGATTGACGCGTAATCGATTATCGTCGCCTGCGCTGCCACGGGCCTCGACGGGCAAGAGGGGAACCTTTTTAAGGCGGTCCTCAAACACAGTGTCGCGTTGGCCGTGCTGGTCGGAATTCTGGTGATGTTGTTCGCCTATGTGTTTCCGTGGGCGATTCCGCATAACCATCGCTTTTGGTAGGCTCCAAAGCCGCGCGAAAACCTTGCTTCAAAAGCAGAAGGAGGCCTCATGCGGCAAACAACGCCGCGCCGGCCTCCCTCAACAACTCTGCGACTAGAGGAAAACTACTTTTGCTTGGCGATGATCAGGTCCTTCACTTTGGCGTAATCCGCCGCCGTAAGGATCTTCTTCGAAACCAATTCGTCCTTGCCCTTGTACGGACGGCCGGCGATGATGGCGGCCGATCGCGCCTTCCCGATTGCGGGCAGCGCTTCCAACTCTTCCTTGGACGCCGAATTGATGTCGAGCAACTTGCCGGCTGGAGCCGCAGCAGCAGCCTTGGCCGGAGCCTTCTTAGCGGCGGCTGCGCCCTTGTCTTCGGCGGCGGCGCTCAAGCACATTGCCGCGGCAAGCGCGATCATGGCGATCAGTTTCATGTGGTGTATTCTCCTATCAAATTGCTCAGTCGCATCTTTCCCCGCCCACGTGCGCGACTGAGAGGTTTTTCAATGTAGCATACGGAGCAAACCGATGGAACCCGTGATTACAAGGCTATTCACGAAGTCATTGAGGTAACCACCGACCACCGGCACTGTCAAAAATGCCTGCGGCGCGGCGCCGTGCTTCGACGTCAACTCTTCCATCGACGCCATTGCGTTTGGAGTGATGCCCAGCATGAAACCCGCGAACCCCGTACACATGATCGCGGCTTCATAGGCAGGCGCCACGCGACGCATGGCGAAGAAGCACGCCACCGCGAAGGCAGTCGTCACGATCACCTGCACCACCAGCAACAGCAGTAAGGGCAGCGCCAGCGCGGCAAGTTCCCACAACTTCAGGCTCGCGATCGCGACGCCGATGAAAAGCGGCAACGCCACCACGAAGATCTCGCGCAGCGCGGATTCCGACATGGCCTGCCAACCCAACCGGTCGTTCAAATTCCGCCACAGCGCCGCAACGGTCATCGGACCGATGAATGCTGGCACCGTAACGCCGGCACGCTGCAACGCGAGGTTCACCAGGCTCCCGAAGCCGATGCACAAGCAAATGGTGAGCACGTGCGCCAGCAAATCCATGCGCGGCGGCAACGAGGGAACCGCCACATTGTGCTGCGCCGCCGGAACGACGGCCTCGGCACTGGCGCGCTCTGCCGCGAAACGCCGCACCAGGTATTGACCCACGCGACCTGCCAGCAATCCTGCGACCGCGATCCCGAACGTAGCAGAAGCGATGGCGATGCTGGTAGCCCCCATCACGCCTTCCTTCTCGAATACCGTGCCGAACGCCACCGACGTCGCCGGACCGCCATTCAGAGAGATCGACCCTGCGAGCGGTCCCACCAGCGGATTCAACCCCAGCATCCACGCCACGACGCCGCCTACCGCGTTTTGCATCGCCGCGCCAAGGCCCGCGAGTAGCAACATGAGGGGAATCGCCGCGCCGCCGCGCACCAACACCGCGAAACTCGCGTTCAGTCCAATGATGGTGAAGCAGATCAGCGACAGCAAATCCCGCAGCGAGCCGTCTACCTCCACGTTCGCGAACCGGTCCCGCAACAGCGTGACGCCCATCGCGAGGCACAGCCCCCCGACGACGGACGCTGGGATGCTCCAGCGCTCGAGCGCGGGCAAACGGCGGCGCAGCCACACGCCCAGCAGCACCGCCGCCGCGCCGAAAGCGAGAGACTCCGCCCCGGTCACACGAACGACTGCAACAATCACAGACCGGCTTTCTTCCACAAGCCGTCGACGCGCTTTTGCACATCGGGACTCATTTTGATGACATCCGGCCAGCGCCGCGTGAACCCTTCTTCCGGCCACTTGCGCGTCCCGTCGACGCCCATCTTCGAACCCCAATTGATCATGCGGCTCGAATGGTCGAGCGAGTCGATCGGCCCCATTGCGAACTCGATGTCACGCTGCGGATCGATGTTGTTCAGCACCTTCCACGCCACTTCGCTGTAATTTTGCACGTCAACGTCTTCATCCACCACGACGATGCATTTCGTGAACATCGCCTGGCCCAAGCCCCACACGGCGTGCATCACTTTTCGGGCTTGCATCGGGTACGACTTCCGGATCGACACGAGCATCAGGTTATGAAAGATCCCTTCGGCCGGCATGCACATGTCTCGAACTTCGGGGATCTGCATGCGCAGCAGCGGAAGGAAAATACGCTCGATCGCGCGGCCCATGTAGTAGTCTTCCATCGGCGGCGGTCCTACGATCGTGGTCGCGTAAATCGGATTCTTGCGATGCGTCACGCACTCGACATGGAAGACCGGGTATTCGTCTTCGAGTGAGTAGAAGCCGGTGTGATCGCCGAACGGACCCTCTGTCCGCATCTCGCCCAGCGTGACGTAGCCTTCGAGGACGATTTCCGCGTTCGCCGGAACTTCGATATCGTTGGTCTCGCACTTCACCATTTCCACCGGCTTCGAACGCATGAAGCCCGCGATCATCATCTCATCCAGATCGGGAGGCAGCGGCAGAATCGCGGAATACATCGCCGCGGGATCCGCGCCAATCGCGACCGACACAGGCATGCGCGTGACTTTGCCTTCGCGCAATAACCGCCGGTAATGCTCCGCACCCTGTTTGTGGGTCTGCCAGTGCATGCCGGTTGTGCGCTCGTCATAGACCTGCATGCGATACATGCCACAGTTGCGCTTGCCGGTTTCGGGATTCTTCGAAAACACCATGGGAAGCGTGATGAAGCGGCCGCCGTCATCCGGCCAGCAATGCAGCACGGGAAACTCGTTCAAATTGAACTCGCCCTGCTTGCGGATGACCTCCTTGCACGGCCCGTCCGAGACGATCTTCGGAAAGAATGCGCCCATTTCGGCGAGCTTCGGCAGCATCTTCAATTTGCCGAGCAGGCCCTCGGGCATGCGCATTTGCAAGTACTCTGCAATGCGCCCGGCGATCTCGTCCACCGAGTTCACCTGCAGCGCGATTTCCATCCGTTTGGCGCTGGCGAACGCATTCACCAGTACGGGAATCTTCGATCCTTTCGGGTTCTCGAACAACAGAGCGGGGCCGCCGGTTTTGACGCTGCGGTCGGCGAACTCCGTGATCTCGAGATGCGGATCGACCTCGATCGAAATCCGCTTCAATTCTCCCGCTTTTTCTAAAGCGTGAATGAACTCACGCAGGTCCTGATAGGCCATAAGTTATGGGATGCCGGTAAGTTCCATTATGATGGCAAACCAAGCATCGCCGCCCTTGCGGACGGTACCATGAGAGACTCATGAGCAGCCGTACCGCATTCATCACCGGGGCCAGCCGCGGCATTGGAAAAGCCTGCGCCCTTGCCCTTTCCGCCGCCGGACACCGTGTCGTCCTTGCCGCCCGCGCCATCGATAAGCTCGAGGAAGTAGCGGCGGAAATCCGCGCCGCCGGCCGGGAGGCCTTCGTGGCCGCGATCGACCTTTCTTCCGCGGACTCCATCAAGAACGCCTTTTCCGTCGCGGCAAAAGAGTTCGGCCGCATCGATATCCTCGTCAACAACGCAGGCATCACCAAAGACGGACTCGCCGTGCGCATGAAGGTGCAGGACTTCGAGTCCGTCATACAGACGAATCTCACAGGCGCGTTTCTATGCTCGCAGCAGGTGCTGATGCCGATGATGAAGGAGCGCTGGGGCCGCATCATCAACATTTCGTCGATTGTCGGCGAGACCGGCAACGCGGGCCAGGCGAACTACGTGGCGTCCAAGGCGGGACTCATTGGCCTCACCAAATCGCTCGCGCAGGAAATGGCGTCCCGCAACATCACCGTCAACGCAGTCGCGCCGGGTTTCATCGACACCGACATGACCTCGATCCTGCCAGCCGAGGTCAAAGAAAACCTGCTGGGCAGGATTCCGTTGAAGCGTCTTGGTTCGTCCAATGATGTCGCGGCGGCCGTGGTGTTTCTCGCCAGCGAGCAGGCCGGGTACATCACTGGGCATGTGCTCGATGTCAATGGCGGCATGTACATGTAGGGTCGCCGCTGGCTAGACTGGAATTGCAGCCAACATCACAAAAGAGGAGCGCCCCCTATGACTCTCACTCTCGACCTGCGACCGGAGATTGAACGCAGCTTGGTCGCTCAGGCCCGGGCCAAAGGCGTTTCTTTGGCGGAGTTGGCGGAAGAGGTCCTCGCGAGAGAAGCGCAGGCAGGCGAAACGGCAATGCCGATTCGGACCGGGCAGGAATTGATCGACATTTGCGCACGCGTTCGAGGCTTGGCGGACGATCTGGATTTCGATCGCAATCCTTCGTGACGTTAGCCATCGCCGAACGGTGGGGTGCATTCGAGGGCGCCCGTCAATTGCGTGGCCGTCCGCTCAACACCGCTGATGGAATGATTGCCGCCACCGCATGGGAACACGGCTTGACGCTCGTCAGCCGCAATGTGAAGGGCTTCCAGGATCTCGGGTTATCGATCCCGAATCCCTGGGGCGAATCGGCGGCGTAGGGACCGAATCCACCTCCGGCGCCGGGTCAACGGGTCCACTACACTAATCTGGAGCGGCTTTCCCCGCTAGAAGATTATGAATAGCGCTTCCGCCGGACCCGGCGTTCGATCTATGATTTGGATCGTTTCAATCGCGCTCTGCTTGCAGGAGGCGGCGCTCGCGCAACAACAGCAACAACAGATCAAGGTCCTGATGTCGGGCGGCTTCGCGGCCGCGTTTCAGGAATTGCTTCCCGAGTTCCAGAAAACCACCGGCATCAAGGTCGCCACGACTAGAGGACCCTCGCAGGGAAGCGGACCCAACACCATTGGCTCTCGCCTGCGCAGCGGTGAGCCGGCGGACATGGTGATCATGTCGAGAGAAGGCCTCGACGAACTGATTTCGGCCAGCAGAATCGTGCCGGGAACAGACGTCGATCTGGCTCAGACGCCTCTTGGCATGTCCGTGCGGGCCGGCGCGCCCAAGCCCGATATCCGCTCGGTCGAAGGCTTCCGGCAGGCAATGCTACGCGCGAGGTCCGTGACGTTTCCAGGCAGCACGACGGGGATTTACCTGGTGAACAAGCTCTTCCCCCAATTGGGCATTGCCGCCGAAATGGCCAGAAAAACGACGAACGATGGCGTTGGCGCCGTCGTTAAAGGGGACGCCGAAATCGCGATCCAGCCGATCAGTGAACTCATCCGCGTAAAGGGGGCCGATTTCGTTGGGCCCGTGCCGGTGGAAATCCAATACATCTCGGTGTTCTCGGCGGCAGT
>JACXTT010002355.1_pt1 | contig 30079 bp, 27 predicted proteins | sample 9270951 | NCBI WGS metagenome assembly JACXTT01 (sample SAMN15532306, study PRJNA645909) | rock metagenome | isolation source: weathered quartz diorite | place: Puerto Rico | collected 2017-06-21 | reverse complement strand
CGGCAGCAGGGGGGACCGGCCCTGCGGGGCATGGGGTCCGGGGGACCGCATGCAAGCCGAAGGCCTGTCCCCAGCTTGTACTCGCCAACATCTAGCGTCAGAGAAAACGCCTTAACTGACCGGCATTACGGCTTTGCCGGTGATTTTTTCCTGACTAACTCAAACAAAAGCAGGTTTTTACTTTTGTTCGATGAATCTAGATGCGATCGACAATCCGCTCGGCCGCCCGCTCGCTCATGACGAGTACGAGTTTCAGGCGCGCGCGCGTCATGCCGACAAACAGCTTTCGAAACACCAGTTCATCGATCTCCGCAAAATCGATCTCCGTAAAAATCACCGCCGGCGCCGACTGCCCTTTGAAACGGTACACCGATTCGGCCAGCAGCCCGCCATCGCGAAACACCGGGTGCCCGAAAATATCGTACGCCCCCGTGAACGATTTCAGCGTGTGCGCATCCCCGAGCGTCTCCAGGTTCAGAATCGCCGATTTTTCGCGGCCGCGAAACGAGGCGATGGCGATGTCCTGGCGCGCGAAACCGGCGGCCAGGCACAGGGTGATGGCGTGCTTGGTTTGCGCCAGCAGGGTGTCGGTGTCGGAGTACACCAGGTATTCGATGTCGGCGCCATCGAAAGGGCTGGCCGCTTCGACGGGCTCGCGGCTGGCGTCGGCGGGTGCAATGGCGGTCAGCATCTCGACGATCTGGCGCGGGCTGCGGAAGTTGGCGTTGGAGTGCAGGATCACCCAGTCCGGCAGCGGCACGGCTTCGCGGCCGTACAGGTTCTGGGTCGGGTCTTCCAGCCAGATGGCGCGGCCGGGGTCTTTGAGCATGCGTAGCAAAATGTCGCGCCAGGCGCTGGAAAAATCCTGGCCTTCGTCGACGATCAGCACGTCGTACTTCCAGGTTTCCGGCAGGTCCGCTTCGGCCAGCGCCGTTTCCATGGCGCCGAAGACGTCCGCTTCGCCGTAATTCGGCGTTTCGCCGCGCGCCCGCAGAAAGGCGTCGCCCAGCATGTGGAAGGTGGCGACACGGCCGCCGGCCGGCACCAGCCGTTCGATGTGATCGGCCAGGGGGCGGTTGAAGCAGACATATAAAGGGCGCAGGCCGGCGTCGATGGCGGCGCGGTATTCGGCCAGCGCCAGCTGGGTCTTGCCGCTGCCGGCGGTGCCGACCACGCGCAGGCGGTAGGGATGAAAATCAAGGCGGCGCGCCCAGGTGCACAGGCCGCCCGACAGGCGGGTGACCATGCGCGCGGCGCAGCCGATCATGGCGCTGGGGTCGGGGCGCAGGCTCAATGTATCGCCGAGAAAGCGGGCGACTTTTTCGAAGTGCTCGATGGTTTCGGCCGGGTCGGTCAGGGGCAGCAGTTCGCGCACCAAGTCCGGCAGGCGCTCCTTGTTGCTGGCGTCGACGATGTGAGTGGGGTCGATGCCGGCCAGATGCGGATCGCGCACGATGTAGTCGGGGCAGTACAGCAGGTAATCGATCGACAGTTTTTCCTCGCCGAAGCGGCGGCACAGGCCGTCGATGGTGCGCAGGATGTGCGACTGGATATTGCGCGGTTTGCCGCGGTAATTTTTGACGAGGCCATCGGCCGTTTCCGTCAGAAAGCCGGCCTTCTGCTCGATCAGCAGCAGCCGGCCGCTGGGCGCGAGAATGATGAAATCGACTTCGCCGTAGGCCGAGAAGCCGTGTTCGGCGTTGGTCCAGTGGACGCCGTGGTAGATGCTGTAGGGCGTGTCGGCCAGGCTGGCTTCGAGCGCGGCCAGGGTTTCGATCTCGCGCGCGGCGGCGCCGGTCACGGACATTTCGCGCCAGCCGGCGGGGTGGATGTGCGCCATGGGTGATAGGTGCGGCCTTGCGGCGCGGAGAGTGGAAAGGTTTATTTTATGCGGAGTCGATCCGCGCACGGATACATGAGCCGCTTTTTTGTACGCAGCTGCGCAGTCCAATTTGCTGCACCACGGCAACCGAGCGGGCGATGCGCGCAGGCACTTGTAGAATCACCATTGGATCTTCCACGAAAGCCTGAATGACCACCACCGACTGGTTCCTGTTGATCGGCTGCCTGATGCTGGCGCGCGGCCTGGCGGCAACGACGATTTCGCGCCTGCCGGTGACTTCGGCGATCGTCTACCTGCTGGTCGGCGTTGTGCTGGGGCCGATGGTGTTGAACGTGTTTCGCTTCGATCCGATTCACAATTCCAAAGTCTTGGAGACGTTGACGGAGATTGCCGTTCTCATCTCGCTGTTCTCGGCGGGCGTCAAAATGCCGGTGCCGTTCATTTTGAAACGCTGGGCGCCGTCGATCCGGCTGGCGTGGCTGTCGATGTCGATAACGGTCGGTATCGTCGCCCTGTTCTCTTACTATGTGCTGGGCCTGCCGCTGGGTGCGGGGGTGTTGCTGGGAGCGATACTGGCGCCGACCGATCCGGTGCTGGCCACCGACGTGCAGGTGAGGCACGCGGGCGACCACGACACCTTGCGCTTCACCTTGACGTCGGAAGCCGGCATGAACGACGGCTCCGGTTTTCCCTTCGTGATGCTGGGGCTGGCCTTGCTCGGCGCGGGCGACGTCGATCTGGGCGCCTGGGGCTGGAAGTGGGCGCTGACCAACGTGGTGTGGGCGACGGCCGCCGCCATCGTCATCGGCCTCGCCGGCGGCGCCGCCCTGGGCAAGCTGGGTTGGAAGTTGCGCAACAAGGATCCGAAGCACGAGGTGCTGGACGACCTGGTGGGATTGGGATTGATCGCGCTGGTGTACGCCGTAAGCGAACTGGCCCATGCCTGGGGCTTCCTGGCGGTGTTCTTTGCCGGCCTGGCGCTGCGCCACACGGAGCTGGTGCTGGCCGGCGCCCACAAGAACCGTCAGGGGCTGTTGGTGCCGGACGATCCGAAAGCCGATCCGGCGAATGATGAAACGCCCGATCCCGACACCACCCCGCTCGCCGTCAGCGCCGAGGCGTTGGTGTTCAAGGAACACCTGGAGCGGCTGTCCGAGCTCACCCTGGTGCTGCTGTTGGGCGGCATGCTGACCTTGTCGAGCTGGAACTGGCGGACCTGGGGCACTGCCCTGTTCGTGTTCGTGGTGGCGCGCCCGCTCAGCGTGATGCTGGGCCTGGCCGGCACCGGCTTGTCGATGCGCATCAAGCTGATCATCGGCTGGTTCGGCGTGCGCGGCATCGGCTCGCTGTATTACCTGATGTATGCGATCAACCACGGCTTTCCGGCAGCGCTGGCACCCGACTTGATCCAAATTACCGTGGTCGTGGTAGGCCTGTCGATCATTTTCCACGGCATCAGCGTCAAACCCTTGATGGACAGGTTCGGCAAGAAGCCGGCCGCCGCGCCGCTTAAAACGGAAGCGCTCGAGTGACCGGCGTACACGCAAGGATGCGCAAGGATGCGGTCGGTGAGGCAGCTTGGCGGCAAGGCTTTATACTGCGGCTTGATATCGAATTTCACAGGATTACCATGAAGCGCAGCGCCCTCCTCCTTTCCGCTCTTGTGCCTTTGACGCTGTTGGCCGGCTGTATGCAGGGCACGGCCAGCTACATGGCCGACGGCGCCGACCACGCCATCTCGCTGCGGGCGGAGCAGGATTATTTCTGGAGTGATGCCGTCGCCCTCAAAATGGTGGTGTCGAACCTGCCCGAATGCCAGCGACAGTTTCCGATGACGACAGTGAACACCAGCGGCGTCGAAGTGGAGCTGTACAGCCCCGGCGAAGGGGTGTATTCGATGCGGGTCGGGGCGCAGGTAATGCGGGTGGAGATGCCCAGCTGCACCCGGCTGACCGAACCGACGCCGCAGGAACTGGGCCAGAGAATCGGTACCTTCAGGATAGGCGCCGACAAGAAACTGATGTTCGAGAAAGCGCCGGACGCGCCGCAGCCGCCCGCCGCCGAACCGCGCGGCGCGATCCCCGAGCCGGCGCCGTAATCGCTGTAGCATTCGCCTCACTCGTCGACCCCGCGGCGGCGCAAGTTGATGGCCGCGGTCGGCTTGCCGACTTCCTGCAGGGCGCGCTCCAGCAAGCTCGGCTCGCTGCCGCGCTGCAGGGTCCATTGGGTAAAATATTCGTGCACGGTGCGCCAGGGCGGAAAGTCGGGCGGCATGCTGCGCCAGGCCACGCCCGTTTCCAGAAAATACAGGATGGCGCAGAACACATCATATAAATCGTGCTTGCGCGGCCGGGTCTTGCGGCGCGCCGCTTCCAGCAAGTCGCGGATACGCTCAAAATCCTCGCGCGGAATGTCGCTTGGGTAGCCTGGCCTGGACATCGTCATCCCCCAAATATCATTGGAGGGCTTTGTGCCTAACTGGTTCCCAAACCATCGAACAAAAGTGAACACTGACTGTGTTTGAGACGAAAGCTTGGGACAGGCCCGCAGGGCCGGTCCCCCTGCTGTACGGATCGCCGCGAAACCAGCAGGAGGTGGGAAAGGCCCTGCGGGCCTGTCCCATGCTTGCGCATAGTCAGTCGCGTGCCAGCGCCAGGAACTCGGTACGAAGGCCCAAATTCGGCTGCAACTCGCCCAGCATCGCGGACGTGATCGTCTCTTCTCCCGGCGTGCGAATCCCGCGGCTTTCCATGCACAGATGCCGGCACTTGATCACCACGCCAACCGCCTTCGGCTCCAGCACTTCCATCAGCGCATTGGCGATCTGAATCGTCATGCGTTCCTGCACCTGCAGGCGCTTGGCAAAGCAGTCGACCAGGCGGGTCAGTTTCGACAGGCCGACGATTTTGCCGTTAGGCAGGTAGCCGACGGTCGCCTTGCCGAAGAAGGGCGCCAGGTGGTGCTCGCAGTGGCTGTAGACGGGGATGTTTTTAACGACGATCAGCTCGTTGTATTCTTCGGCGCCGTCTTCGAACGCTTTAAGGAGGGCGACCGGGTCCTGGCCGTAGCCGGAAGTCCAGTGTTTCCACGCTTTGCTGACCCGCATCGGCGTCTCGATCAGGCCGGGCCGATCCGGGTTTTCACCCAGGCTGGTCAACAGGCGGCGCCAGTCGTTTTCGGAAAAGTCGTCGTGGTCGGACATGGAAAAATACCTTCAAATATGCGATTTGCCGACAGTATATAGAAAATCCCCGCCGTCCTTGGGCCGGGACCGCCTCTGGGAGCATGTGGGCGCCATGAGTTTGCGCAAATCGAACTCGTCCGTCGAGCAGCTGCGCTAGCGTGAAGCTATCCACGTTGACCGGGAGTGTTTCATGTTCAATAGCTCAGTTCTGGAAGTCGCGATCGGCTTGACATTCTGCTACGCCGCCCTGGCCCTGATTGTCAGCACCTTGCAGGAAGCGCTGGCGTCGGCCCTGCACCTGCGCGCGCACACCCTGCTCGACGGCATCAAAACCATGCTCAACGACCCCAGTTTCACCGGCATGGCGCGCGCCCTGTACAGCCACGCCCTGATCAACCCGCACGACGACGGCCAGCTGGTCAGCCAGAATGCTTTGAAGCACAAGCCGTCGTACATCGAGCCGCTGCACTTCGCCATCGCCCTGATCGATTCGGTGCAGCGGGTGCCGGGCGATACCAGCAACCTCGGCCACGACATCAACACCTTGCGCGACGTGCAACTGCGGCGCGCCCTGCAGGGCATTTATTTGCGCGCGAATGGCGACTATAAACAGTTTCAGGATGGCGTGGCGGCCTGGTTCGACAGCGCCATGGCGCGCGTGTCGGGCGAATACAAGCGCCGGGCCATGCTGATCAGCGTGCTGCTGTCGCTGTTGCTATCGATTTTGTTCAACATCGACAGCATCCATCTCTTCAAAACTTTGTGGCAGCACCCGGCGCTGGCCGCGCAGATCACGGCGGTGCCCACCGCCGCCAACAAGGAAACCATCGATTTATTATTTACCTTGCCGATCGGCTGGGAAAAGTTTCCGCCTGCGCTGGACGGCAATTTTGCATTGCAAGTGGCCGGCTGGATCATTACCACGTCCAGCGCCCTGTTCGGCGCGCCGTTCTGGTTTTCGACCTTGCAAAGGATCATGCAGCTGCGCGGCACTGGCGCCAAGCCGGAAGAGGCGCCACCGGTGGCGCGGCCGAGTTATATCCGCCGCGCATAAAACGATTACGGCCGCGGTTCGGGCCTGTAGGTGTCGACAAGAATGCTCGAAATCGACACGTGCGGCACCTTCGGCGGCCATTCGTCGTCCGGCCCGAACCAGCGCGCCTCCTCGATCTCCGTGGCGTCGACCTTGATCTCGCCGGCCACGTAATCGGCCGTAAAAGCGATCATCAGGGAATGGGGAAACGGCCACGACTGGCTGGCAAAATATTTGAGGTTGGTCACCGTCAAGCCCACCTCTTCGAACACCTCGCGGTGCACCGCCTCCTCGATCGATTCTCCCGCCTCCAGAAATCCGGCCAGCGGCACGTAGCGGGTGGTGGCGGCCTTGGTGTGCTTGGCCAGCAGGAACTTGTCGCCATTGCGAATCAGCACCATCATGGCCGGAGAGATGCGCGGATAGGCCATATTGCCGCAGCGGCTGCACTTGAAGCAGCGCTCGCCGCTGGCCAACTCCATCGGGTTGCCGCAGGCGCCGCAAAAGCGGTGGGTTCTCGCCCATTCGGCCAGCTGAAACGCGCGGCCGGCCAGGCCGAGGATGTCGTCGTTCAATTCGCCGAACAGGGAACGCAGGCCGCGCCACGAGTAGCCGCCGTCCGGCACCGCGTCGCGTTCGACCCAGCCGGCCCGGACGTATCTCTCGCCCAGCAGACCGACCGCCACCAGTTGATGGGGTCCGAGCTCGAGTTGTGCGACGGCGGCGGCGTCGGGCAGGCCCAGATCGCTGTCGCGCACCAACACCTGGCTGCCGTGAAACAGAAAAGTCAGCGCTTCAGGATCGTCGCGCGGCGCCATCAGTGGCGTGAAAGTGGCTGGAGTCTGGAGCATGGCGGCAACGAGTATGAAGGAAGCGGCCCATGATACCGGCTTTAGGGATTGCCGGCTTCACACATGGGCGCGCTATGTCCAGCTATCAGCGCACGCAGCTGACGTAGGCGCCGTTGCCATCCATTTCGTTGACGACGATGGCGCCGTTGTTGAGGTTGACAGTGTTGTGGGCGCTGGCGACCGAACCGGCGCTGGTCCAGGTGGCGCCCAAGGTCCAGCCCTGGCCGGCCAGCGCGCCCGAGGCGGCGAGGTCCGTCAATTCGGCCTGGATCGGCAAGCGCCAGCCGCTCAGGTTGTTGATGGTGCTGGTGCTGCAGAAGGCGCTGGCATTGGTCCAGGTGTCGATGCGGGTGACGGGCATGAACGACAGGGCCCCGCGGCTCACAAAATTGCCGGCGGTGGCAGGCGCCACGCAGACATTGTTGGTCAGCACTGCCGGAGACGTACAGGTCGGCGGCGTGACGCAGGTACCCGCCTGGTTCACTTGCGGCGCCGTGCACACCTTCGCGTTGACGGTCAGCAGGGCATCGATACTGGTGGGATTGTAGCTGCCCAGTTCAGGCTGGCGCGCGGTGATGGTCGAGGTGCCCGCTTTGATAAAGGTGAGCACATTGCCGTTGACGGTGGCCACTTGCGGATTGCTGCTGGTGTAGCGGAACACGGCCGGACTCTTCGAGGTCGGTGCCGTCAGGGTCAGCGGCGCATCGCCCTCGGTCGCTGTCAGCGCCGGGAAATTGCTCAAGGGGACGCCGTTACCACTGCCGCAGGCAACCAGCACCAGCGCGCAGACAGCGGCAACAATCGATAGCAGACGGTTTTTGATGATGGCGGCGCTCGCAAAGAAAGATTGCAAGGATTATAAGCGAGCGCTTACACGTCGTCGAGCGGGATCACGCGGTCGCCGTCGGCCGCCACGCAGCCCTCCGCTACCGGTGTCCAGCCGCGGTGCACCACCACCTGCCTGCTGTTGTGGCACAGCTCGACCCGTTCGCTGCCGGGCCAGCGCTGGCGCGCGAACGTCTCCAGGGTCGACGGCAAGCTGATAGACAGCAACCGTGCGTTTCTTTCTGCCGGCGGGTGATCGTCGAGATGCACGAAGGGGACAAAAGGAGAAATCCACATCAGCCAGCGGGAAGGCACCGCCACCGGCTCGGGAGAATATGGCGCCTGCGCCAGCCAGCTTTGCGCCCGCTCCCGTAAATCGTCGCCGTCGGCAAGATCGCCCCAGGCTGCCGCCATCAGTTCGACGATCCACTGGTTGCAATTCTGGTAGCGCAGGCTGAATGGGTAAGCGGTGGCGCTGTAGGTGCTGGATAGCAGATGCAACGCGCGCGGCGTGTCGAGGGCGGCCTCGCGCAATTGTCTGGCGGCAGAAGGCGGCAGGCGCACGATGGAGACGTAGCCAAGCGAAGGATTGTCGATGCCCATCGCGAAGCCGGCCATGCCCTGGTCGAAAATGCGCGGCCGCCCCTCGTCGCAGGCATAGTACAGCTGGCGGGCCGACCAGGCGCCGGTGGCCGCGCGCCAGGCCACGCCCGTGTGCGAGTAGCGGATATCGAAGCGCGACAGGTCGAGGCCGGAACGGCTGACCAGCGCGCCGCCATCTTCGCCGCCGTCCGCCGGATCGGTTTCAAGTTCCGCCCGCACGATGGCGGCAAAGCGCAGCAATTTATCTTGCTGGGTCGCGGTCAAGGGGTGAAGGCGGTCGCAAAATGCGGGCGAACCAGAAGACTGGGCGTGGGCGGCGCCGCTCATTGCGCAGGCCAGCAACAGCGTCCATTTAAAACTCACAAGGTGACCTTGCGGGCCGCCAGCTCGTTGTAGACCTCGTCGGCCAGCACCAGGAAGAAGGCCTGGCGGTTGTCGGCGCGGGCAAATTCCAGGCCGTAGTCGCGGTTCTTCACTTGCACCAGGCCGCCGCCGGCCAGTGCTTCCTTGTCGACGATCTTCTGCGGCAGATCGAGCACGATGCGTTTATTTGCGTCATCGCCCAGCTGCATGGCGATGCGGGCGCTGTTGGCGCGGCCCGGGGTCGGCGTCACCTCGAGAATCTGGTAGGTGCCCTCGGCGCGGCGGTTGTTATTGTTGTTGCCGCTCGAACTGTTGCTGGAACCCTGCAGCGAATCGGACACGCTGCCGCTGGAGGCCGAGCCGGCGCTGGAGGCGGATGAGGCGAAGCTGTCGGCGAACACCTGGGTGGCGGTCAGGGCGGCGGCAGCAAATACAAGGGCGCGCAGGCTGGCAGTGGAGGTCATGAAGTTTCCTAATCAGGCGTTACGGATTGAAATCTAATATAGCAGGGCAAGCCCATGATCGGCTTGGAAGCCAGAAAATTTTTGATGATGCATGACTGGCGCAGGGCGAACAATTTACCATGATGACTTTATGAACCCGAGCAGCCGGGGACAGCGCATGACCCAGCAAAACACCCTTCAACAACAACATCGTGCTTTCGATTTTCTGTTGGGCGATTTCAAGGTCCACAACCGCCGCCTCATCCGGCGCCTGCAAGGCTGCGACGAGTGGGAAAGTTTTGAAGCGGTGCAAAGCAATCAAACTTTGCCTGGAGACATCGGCAACTTCGACGGCTATGTGGCCGGCGCCTGGCGGCCGGACTATGTCGGCATGGCGCTGCGCCTGTTCAATCCGCAAACCGGCTTGTGGAGCATCTATTGGCTGGACAACCAGACCGGCGGTCTCGACCCATCCGGCCACATCCTGCCGCCGGTGGTCGGCCGCTTCGACGACGGTGTCGGCATTTTCCTCGGCGACGAGATGCTGGACGGCCGGCCGATCCGGGTGCGCTACACCTGGTCGAACACGGACGGCGAGATGCCGCGCTGGGAGCAGCATATGTCGGCCGATGGCGGACAGAACTGGGAGCTGAACTGGACGATGGAATTCGAACGGATCAGCTAGCCGGCGACAGTGCGGCTACCAATGCCGCATCGCCCGCCAGCGCCAGCGGCATCGCCCGGGCCCAGCGGTTCGACGACAGGGAGAAGCTCAAAGCCCGCACCTGGTGATACCAGCCGGCCGGCACATACAGCATGTCGCCCGGCTCGACGATCAGCTCGATCAGATTGGCCTGCTTCGCCAGCGGAAATTTGTCGAAATCGGGCGCTTCCGGATCGACTGGCGAGCCGAACAGCAGCGAACTGGCTTCGCGCGCGTACAGCAATTCGTCGTGATGGGGCGGCGCCAGGAAGATGCGCTTGCGGCCCCAGATTTGCGCAAAGATGTTGTCGTCGAAATCGCAATGCAGCGGCGTGACGCAGCGCGCCGGCCCGATCCAGAAACGGGGCGGGCCCATCTTGTCGAAATATGCCGGCCAGTGGCAGTGGCGGTTCAATTCCTGCAGGCCGAGGTTACCGAGATAGGGCGGCAATGCGGTCTCCTCGCGTTCGACCAGATCGAGATACTCGCCCATCGTCATGTCGGCCATGGCGCGGTCCGCTACAAAGGCCGTCTTGATGTAGTCGCCCACCCGGGCGCGTACCGGCACATCGCTGAATTGTTCGCGCAACACTTGTGGCGGCATGGCAGTGAGCGGCCACTTGCCCACCACGCCGGTGATCAGGAAGGGCACGCCAAGCTCGGCGCGCGCGCGAAACGCGGCGGCGTCGAGCCGTTTGAAGCGGGGAATGTCGGTGATGACCGGCAACGTGCGGGCGGCATGTTTGATGGCTTGGCGCATGGCCTCGATCGAGGACACCGAGCGGATGGCGGCGTCTTTTCGTTCGCGCGCCTGTTTTTCGGCTGCAGCCGCATCCGGCGTGCGCAAGGGCGGCAGGCGGCTGGTCTGCCCGGTCTGGGACGCTTGCTGCTGCGGCGACGCTGAAGAACTGGTTTCGCTGGTCATGGAAGGACGGGCTGATTACCTGGACGATACAAAAAACAGCAGCCCACCGAAGTGGGCTGCGAATGACGCTTCTACGATGAACGACCCGTTTTAGAATGGAATATCGTCATCCATATCCGAGAAATTCGGCGCCGGCTTCGGCTGCGGGCGGGCGGCCGGTGGCGGCGGGGCCTGGCGCTGCTGGGCTTGCGGGCGGCTTGGCGGGGCGTCGTAGCCGCTGCCGTCGTCCATGCCGCTGTCGCCGCCCATGCCTTGACGGCCGCCGAGCATTTGCATGTTTTCGGCGATGATGTCGGTCGCGTACTTCTCGACGCCATCCTTGTCGGTGTACTTACGGGTTTGCAGGCGGCCTTCGACGTAGACCGACGAACCTTTCTTCAGATACTGGCCGACGATTTCGGCAAGGCGGCCGAAAAACGAGATGCGGTGCCATTCGGTCTGCTCTTTTTGCTCGCCGGTGTTGCGGTCTTTCGACTTGTAGGAAGTGGCTACGGCGATGTTGGCGATGGCGTCGCCGCTGGGCATGTAGCGAATTTCCGGGTCGCGGCCGAGGTTGCCGACGATGATGACTTTGTTAACTGAGGCCATAATTACTCCGATGGATTTTGTGAACCCTGACACTGCATGTTTCCGAACGTCAGGGAGTTGGCGCCCGAAGGCAGCAGACATTATATATCGGCGATGGTGAGCAAAACAGCATCTTGACGGCCAGTTTGACCAGGTTTCGCGCCAAACCGGCTGCCATTGCGCACACGCAGACAGCGTCGCAATCGCCCCAACATTTATTTTGCTTTTCTAGATTGTTTGCCATTGGAAAGCCGGCTTTTCGACCCATTTGCCAGTCAATCAACGCAGCCTCATCCTGTTTCGCCGCCCGGCCACGTCGCCGGGTCGCGGCGTTGCCGCCGTCGTCGTGTATGACGGCGTGCAACAAAAACCGCTATAGTGATACGTTCTCCTTTTGGCCCGTTTGCAGCGTTGCCGGCCTTGCACCTCTCTCTGAAAGCCAGCCCATTTACATGGAAGAAATTCGTATTCGTGGTGCGCGCACGCACAACCTGAAGAACATCAACCTCAACCTGCCGCGCAACAAGCTGATCGTCATCACCGGCTTGTCGGGCTCGGGTAAATCGTCGCTGGCCTTCGATACCCTGTACGCCGAGGGGCAGCGCCGCTACGTCGAGTCGCTGTCGGCCTACGCGCGCCAGTTTTTACAGTTGATGGAAAAGCCGGACGTCGACCTGATCGAGGGCCTGTCGCCGGCGATTTCGATCGAGCAGAAAGCGACTTCGCACAATCCCCGCTCGACCGTCGGCACCGTCACGGAAATTCACGATTACCTGCGCCTGTTATATGCGCGGGTCGGCACGCCGTATTGCCCGAATCACCCGGAACACCCGCTGGCGGCGCAAACCGTGTCGCAGATGGTCGATGCCGTGCTGGCGATGGAAGAAGGCACGAAGTTGATGATCCTGGCGCCGGTAGTGGCCAACCGCAAGGGCGAGCACGTCGATCTGTTCGCGGCCATGCAGGCGCAGGGCTTCGTGCGCTTCCGCATTCAGAGCGGCACGGCGGAAGGCCGCGTGTACGAAATCGACGACATGCCGAAGCTGAAGAAAACGGAAAAGCACACCATCGACGTGGTGATCGACCGTATCAAGGTGGGCGGCGACATCAAGCAGCGATTGGCCGAGAGTTTCGAGACCGCCTTGCGGCTGGCCGACGGCCGCGCCATGGCGCTGGAAATGGACAGCGGCGCCGAGCACGTGTTCTCGAATAAATTCGCTTGTAATGTCTGCGGCTACTCGCTGCAGGAACTCGAGCCGCGCCTGTTCTCCTTCAATAACCCGATGGGCGCCTGCCCCGAATGCGATGGCCTGGGCCATATCGAGTTTTTCGATCCGAAGCGAATTGTCGCCTTTCCCAATTTGTCGCTGGCGTCCGGCGCCATCAAGGGCTGGGACCGGCGCAACCAGTTTTATTATCAGATGCTGTCGAACCTCGCCGCCTTCTACGAGTTCGATATCGACATGCCCTTCGAAAAACTGCCGCTGGCCGCGCAATCGGCGGTGCTGCAAGGTTCCGGCAAAACCATCATCCCGTTTACCTATGTGAACGAGCGTGGCCGCACGGTGGTGCGCGAGCATACTTTCGAAGGCGTGGTCACAAATTTGCAGCGCCGTTATCGCGAAACCGATTCGATGGCGGTGAAAGAAGAACTGGCGAAATTCATCAACGAAAAGCAGTGCCCCAGCTGCGACGGCGCCCGCCTGCGCGTGGAAGCGAGATACGTCAAACTGGGCACCGGCAAGCAGCAGCGCGCGATCTACGAGATCGCCAACAAGCCGCTGCGCGCCTGCCTCGATTATTTCGAAAAGCTGAGTTTAAAAGGGGCGAAGAAGGACATCGCCGACCGCGTGGTGAAAGAGATCATCTCGCGGCTGAAATTTTTGAATAACGTCGGCCTCGATTACCTGTCGCTGGACCGCAGCGCCGACACCCTGTCGGGCGGCGAAGCGCAGCGGATTCGCCTGGCCTCGCAGATCGGCTCCGGCTTGACGGGCGTGATGTATGTGCTCGACGAGCCGTCGATCGGCCTGCACCAGCGGGATAACGACCGCCTGATCGATACGCTGAAACATTTGCGGGATATCGGCAACAGTGTGTTGGTGGTGGAGCACGACGAGGACGCGATCCGCACTGCCGATTACATCGTCGACATGGGTCCGGGCGCCGGCGTGCATGGCGGCGAAGTGATCGCCGAGGGCACCCTGGCGCAAATTCTCAAAAACAAAAAATCGCTGACGGCGAAGTATTTGAATGGCACCCTCAAAATCGAAGTGCCGAAGAAACGCCATGTCGCCGATCCGAACAAGCAGTTGGTGATCACCAATGCGACCGGCAATAACCTGAAAAAGGTGTCCTTGAAACTGCCGGTCGGTTTGATGACCTGCGTGACGGGCGTGTCGGGTTCCGGTAAATCGACGCTGGTGAACGACACCTTGTACCCGGCCCTGTCGCGTCATTTGTACGGCTCGCAAACGGAACCGGCACCGCACGATGCGATCTCCGGCCTGGAGCATTTCGACAAGGTGATTTCGGTCGACCAGGCGCCGATCGGCCGCACTCCGCGTTCGAATCCGGCGACTTATACGGGCTTGTTCACGCCGATCCGCGATCTGTTTTCCACCGTGCCGACCGCAAAAGAGCGCGGTTACAGCGCCGGGCGCTTTTCGTTCAACGTCAAGGGCGGCCGCTGCGAAGCGTGCCAGGGCGATGGCGTGATCAAGGTGGAGATGCACTTCTTGCCGGACGTGTACGTACCTTGCGACGTTTGCCACGGCAAGCGCTATAACCGTGAAACCCTGGAGGTGCATTACAAGGGCAAGAGCATCACCGAAGTGCTGGACATGACGGTGGAAGACGCCCACGAGTTTTTCAAGCCGGTGCCGGTGATTGCTCGCAAGCTGCATACTTTATTGGACGTCGGACTCGGCTACATCAAGCTTGGTCAGAGTGCGACTACCTTGTCGGGCGGCGAAGCGCAGCGCGTGAAGTTATCGCTGGAGTTGTCCAAGCGCGATACCGGACGCACCTTGTATATTCTCGACGAGCCGACCACGGGTCTGCATTTCAAGGATATCGACTTGCTGCTGAAAGTGATGCACCGTTTGCGCGATCAGGGCAATACGCTGGTGGTGATCGAGCACAATCTGGATGTCATTAAAACCGCGGACTGGATTGTCGATCTGGGGCCGGAAGGCGGCGCCGGCGGCGGGCGGATTGTGGCGTCGGGGACGCCGGAAGAGGTGGCGGTGAATCCGGAGAGTGTGACTGGGAAGTATCTTGGTCCGCTGCTGAAGTAATTAGTATCGGGGACAGGCGCTGCGCGCCTGTCCCCAGCTTTTTTACGGTCGTAAAGCTGGGGACAGGCTCGCAGAGCCTGTCCCCCCCTTCGTTTTAGGCCGCCATCCGCCCTTCCAGCGCCTTGCGGGTATCCACCAACTCCTGCGGCAAGTGATACGCCAGCTTCTCGAACAGCTCGTCGTGCAGCTTGACTTCGTCCTGCCATGCGGCCTGGTCGATCGAGGTGATTTTCTCGAACTGTTCAGGGGTGAATTCCAGCCCTTCCCAGTTCATGTCGGCGAAATTCGGCGTGGTGCCGAACAGGTGCTCGACGCCGCCGGCCTTGCCCTCGATGCGGTCGAGCATCCATTTGAGAACACGCATATTGTCGCCGAATCCAGGCCAGACAAACTTGCCCTCGTCATCGGTGCGGAACCAGTTGACGCAGAAAATCTTCGGCATGGCGCCGGGATTTTTCGCGCCCAGGTCCAGCCAGTGCTGGAAGTAGTCGCTCATGTTGTAGCCGATAAATGGCAGCATGGCGAAGGGATCGCGGCGCACCACGCCGACCTTGGCGGCGGCGGCAGCGGTCGTCTCCGAGCCCATGGTGGCAGCCATGTAGACGCCTTCGGTCCAATTTCTCGCTTCCGTCACCAGCGGCACGGTGGTCGAACGGCGGCCGCCGAAAATGAACGCCGACAATGGCACGCCGGCCGGATCGTCCCACGAGGGATCCAGCACCGGGTTCTGCGTCGCGGCGACCGTAAAACGCGAGTTCGGGTGGGCGGCCTTGGTGCCGGAAGCGGGGGTCCAGTCATTGCCCTGCCAGTCGATCAGGTGCGCGGGCGCTTGCTTGGTCAAACCCTCCCACCATACATCGCCGTCGTCGGTCAGTGCGACGTTCGTAAAAATCGAATTTTCCTTCATCGAGGCCATGCAGTTGGCATTGGTCTGTTCGTTGGTGCCAGGGGCCACGCCAAAATATCCCGCTTCCGGGTTGATGGCGTACAGGCGGCCGTCCGCGCCAGGCTTGATCCAGGCGATGTCGTCGCCGATGGTCGTCACTTTCCAGCCTTTAAAGGCGGCCGGCGGGATCATCATGGCGAAGTTGGTCTTGCCGCAAGCGGATGGGAAAGCGGCGGCGACGTAGTGCTTTTTGCCCTCTGGCGACTCGACGCCGAGAATCAGCATGTGTTCGGCCAGCCAGCCGCTGCCGCCGGCCTCGGCTTCCTGCTTGCCCATGTTCGAGGCGATGCGCAATGCAAAGCACTTTTTACCGAGCAAGGCGTTGCCGCCGTAGCCGGAGCCGTAGGACCAGATCTCGCGGGTTTCCGGGAAGTGAACGATGTATTTGGTGGCGTTGCACGGCCAGGCGACGTCTTGCTGGCCAGCCGCCAGTGGGGCGCCGACGCTGTGGACGGCCGGCACGAATTCACCATCGCTGCCCAGCACATCGTAGACCGCCTTGCCCATGCGCGTCATGATGCGCATGTTGACGGCGACATAAGGCGTGTCGGACAGCTCGACGCCGATATGGGCGATCGGCGAGCCGAGCGGGCCCATCGAGAACGGCACGACGTACATGGTGCGGCCGGCCATGCAGCCGTCGAACAGGCCGTGCAAGGTGTCGCGCATTTCGGCGGGGGCGATCCAGTTATTGGTCGGACCGGCCTGCTCCTTGGTTTCGCTGCAGATGTAGGTGCGGTCTTCGACACGGGCGACGTCGGACGGGTCGGACAGGGCCAAAAACGAATTCGGGCGCTTGGCAGGGTTCAGCTTCTTCATGGTGCCGGAGGCAACCATCTCGGCGCACAGGCGGTCGTATTCTTCCTGGGAACCGTCGCACCAGTAGATGCGGTCGGGCTTGGTCAGCGCGGCGATCTCGGCGACCCAATTGATGAGACGCTGGTGTTTGATATAAGCTGGGACATTCAAGGCGGCGACGCCTTGCAGGACGGGTTGGTTCATTTTACCTCCAGTGCAATAAAGAATTCTGGTCTTGGCTGGCGCGCGGCGCCCCGCCGGACTCTCGATTTACCAACTGCAATACGGCAGCGCGAGCGTCAAGATGCGGGCGATTGTACCCCCCAAAACGGTGCGAAAATCGTCAAATCGACAAAAATGTAGTAATAATAGTTGACCAATGTAGTAGGCTATTTCGACGGCCCGCAAACCCTGTTATTTCCCTACGAAGTTTCCTTATAGTTCTACCAACACATATGAAAATAGCTGTTCTCGACGACTATCAGGACGCTGTCCGTCGCCTGCCCTGCTACTCCCTGTTAGACGGCCATGAGGTCAAAGTGTTCACCAACACGGCGCGCGGCGCCGGCCAGCTGGCGATCCGGCTGGCGCCGTTCGAAGCGATCGTGCTGATCCGCGAGCGCACTGCCCTGCCGAAGGCGCTGCTGGACAAGCTGCCCAATCTCAAGCTGATTTCGCAGACGGGCAAGGTGGCCGGCCACATCGACGTCGCCGCCGCGACCGCGAACGGCATCGCCATTGCCGAAGGTGTCGGCTCGCCGGTGGCGCCGGCCGAACTGACCTGGGCGCTGATCATGGCGGCCAGCCGCAAGATCGTGCCGTACGCGAACAATCTAAAAGATGGCTTGTGGCAGACGGCGTCGATCAATCCCGTTTTAAACGGGCTCGGTACGGTACTGAAGGGGCGCACCCTGGCGATCTGGGGATACGGCAAGATCGGCAAGATGATTGCGGGATTCGGTAAAGCATTCGGGATGCGCATCCTGGTATGGGGTCGCGGGCCGAGCCTGGCCGCCGCGGCTGCCGACGGGCACGATGTGGCGGTGTCGAAAGAAGCATTTTTTGCGGCGGCGGATGTGTTGACGGTGCACCTGCGGCTGGTCGAGGCGACGCGGGGGATCGTGACGGCGGCGGATCTGGCGTTGATGAAGCCGACGTCGCTGTTCGTCAATACCAGCCGGGCGGAGCTGGTCGAGACGGATGCGCTGGAGAATGGCTTAAGGCAGGGGCGGCCAGGCAGCGCGGCCGTCGACGTCTACACCAATGAGCCGCTGGCATCGGACTCGCCGCTGCTGCGCATGTCGACGGTGCTGGCGACGCCGCATTTGGGGTATGTGGAGCAGGATAGTTATCAGCTATATTTCGAGGCGGCGTTCAGGAATGTGGTGAATTTTGCGGCGGGAACGCCGAGCGGTATTTTGAATCCTGAGGCGCTGGCAGCATCGGGGTCTGGCGTTTAGCGCCTGACCCCACTCTCAGAATAGATGCAAAGCGTATCGAGGTCGATAATTCGGTACGAAAACCGCTGTCGATAGCTCGCTATTTTTGCGGCGCCAACATGGGGTCAGGCGCCAAGCGCCAGACCCCCTGCTGCTATTTTTCGGGGGTCAGATCGACGCCCGGCACCAGCACGATCTTTTTGGCCGGCATCACATGCGCCCGTGTCCACAAGCCCGCCCAGCCCGGCGGCCAGCCGATCTGCGGCCCGGCATACGGCGGCAATCCAGCACGCACGCCGATCACCGGGACCGGCGGCACTTCTTTCAAGCCCTCCGACGTCGCCTTCTCCATATCCAGGCTGTACATGTAGCCCGGCAGCAAATGGTCGCAGACATCCTTGAACCAGGCCGTGTGATCTTCGTCGCGGCCCAGCGCCTGGGCCAGGCCTTGCGGATCGAACTTGGCCAGGGCCGTGATCAGTTCGTCGGTGGTGGCGCCCGGTGAATCGCCCCATCCCATCACCGGGTTGACGTTGTAGTCGGCGCCCGAGCCGTACCAGCCCTCGCGCCATGGCCGCTGCATCCAGTCGCGCTGGCCCGTGAACAAATGCCAGCGCCAGTGCAGGCCGGAAGGTTTCGGCCACGAGTACAAATACAGCTTTTGGTAGCCGGCCTCGTGCAGTGCCGCCACCATTGCCATCAATCTCGCATGGGGCATGCGGTCGGGCGGGGCGCGGCGGAATAAAATCGCTTCGCCATCGGCGTGCTGGACGTCGTCGGTGGACAGGTTCAGATCGAGTGTTCTCTGCTCGCTGCCGAAGCGGGCGCTGATCCAGCCGGTCAGCAGGTTGACGTGCACGATCACCCCGTAGCCGCGGTGGCGGTGGAAAATGACGGTGCCGGGAGCAAGCGTTTTCATCGGTGGTGGATAGAACGGTGAACGGGAGCGCGGTGGATCACGGAGATTCTAGCGCAGTCGGGGCCAACTTCAAGCGCTGTTCGCTTTTTCGACAGCGGCCTTGTCAGGCGCTATCATGGCGGCTGCCTTCAACTGAGAATTCCACCATACCATGAGCTTGCGCATCATCGCCACCGGCGGCACCTTCGACAAACATTACGATGAACTGACCGGCACACTCGGCTTCGCCGACAGCCATCTGCCGGCCGCGCTGGCCAGGACACGCATGACGGTGCCGCACGCGCTGGAACAATTGCCGCTGCTCGATTCGCTCGACATGCAGGATGCCGACCGCCAGCGCGTGCTGGCAGCCTGCCAGGCGGCGCCCGAGAAGGCCATCGTGATCGTGCACGGCACCGACACCATGAAGGACACGGCGGCCGTGCTGGGCGCGGCGTCGCTCGGCAAAACCATCGTGCTGACGGGCGCCATGATCCCGTATGAGATCGCCAATTCAGACGCCCTGTTCAACCTGGGCTGCGCGGTCGGCGTCGCCCAAGCCTTGCCGGCCGGCGTCTACGTGGCCATGAACGGCCAGGTGTTCACTTGGGACAACGTCACCAAGAACCGCGCGGCCGGGGTGTTTCAACCGCTGTAAATTACGCCTTGGCTTCGCCGCCCAGCGCTTCGACGATATCGGCCATCATCTTCGACAGTTCGCCCGTCATCAGCATCATGTCGTTATCAAAACGTTCTTCGTCGTTGCGGGTCGAGGTGTCTTTTTCGGTGATGACGTCGAGCGGCTTGATGCCCTTGATGGCCAGCGATTCGGTCAGCACGAACGACACCTTGTCGTTCCAGGTCATTGCCAGGCGGGTGCATTGCTTGCCGGCGGCGATGTGGCGGCGGATATCGTCCGCTTCCAGCGCGTGCTTGACGTAGCGCACGGCAGCCTTGCTTTCGCCGGTGGCGCGCAATTCCGTGTCCTGGTCGACCGTGAAACCGACCGGCGCTTCATCCGTTTCCAGCCATGCCGTCATGACGGCGACCGGCGAACGTTGCACTCTTAAACTTTCCAGCGGCATCTTGTCGATGGCTTTCAATAACAGCTTGATGACGTCGTCGGCCTTGGCCGGGCTGGCGGCATCGACCACCAGCCAGCCATTGACGGGATCGATCCACGTAAAAACGTTGCTGCGGATGCTGAACGCGCGCGGCAGCAGTTCGTCGGCCACGCGTTCCTTGAGTTCTTTCATCGCCTTCTTGCCCGGCGCAAAACCTTGCGCTTCTTCCAGTTCGGCAGCCTTGGCTTTGGCGACCTGGTTGATGACCGAACTTGGCAACAACTTCTTTTCGGTGCCCAGCTGGATCAGCATCTGTTTGTTCACGGTGTGCACCAGCTGGCCGTTGCCGCGTGGCGAATCCCAGCCCTGGCGCAGCAATTCGTTGCTGGTGGCGGGGACAAAACTGCCCGGTGTCAGGGCTTTTTCGAGCTGTTCCGGGGTGAAGTTCCACGGTGCCGGCAGGCGGTAAATCTGGAGATTTTTAAACCACATATTTGATGTCCGATTGATTCAGGATGGGTACGGTGCTGCAGAAGGAACGCCATTTTACACGCTCGATGGAGGCGAAATTGGCGCTGTGGAAGAGATCAAACATTTATGCTTCATCGAACAGCGACAGCTGCTCAAGGCTGGCTTCCTCGCCCAGCCGTACGCCGAGACCGAGCAGGCGCACCGGCTTGTTACGCCGCATGAAGCCGGTCTCCATCAAGCGGCCGAACTGGGTGATGTCGGGCGTGGTGCCCAGGCACTCGACGGTGGTTTGCTGGAAATCGCTGAACTTGATCTTGACGAACAGTTTATGGATGTGGCGACCGGCAACGGCGCGTTCGATGCGGCCCAACAAGCTGTCGAACAGCTCCGGCATCGCTTGCAGGCAGGCCGGCAGATCGGGCAGGTCGACGGTGTACGTTTCTTCGCAGCTGACCGATTTGCGCTCTCGCTCGATGGAGACAGCGCGGTCGTCGATGCCGCGGCACAGATCGTGCAAGCGGCCGCCGAAACTGCCGAAGTGATGTTGCAACTCCAGCATGCTCCAGCCTCGCAGATCGGCGCAGGTCTGCACGCCCAGGCCATTCAGTTTGGCCGCCGTCACCTTGCCGACGCCGTGCAATTTTTTGACGGGCAAGGCGGCAACGAAGGCGTCGACTTCATCGGGCCGCACCAAAAACAGGCCGTCCGGCTTGTTCCAGTCGCTGGCGATCTTCGCCACGAATTTATTCGGCGCCACGCCCGCCGAGGCGGTAATGCCGACCGTGTCGAAAATGCGCTGGCGGATTTCCTGGGCGATCAGGGTGGCGCTGCCCTTGCAGTGGGGAGAACCCGACACATCCAGATAAGCCTCGTCGAGCGACAGCGGCTCGACCAGCTCCGTGTAGGTGCCGTAAATGGCCAGGATCTGGCGCGAGGCAACCCGGTACTTTTCCATGTTCGGCCGCACCACCACCAGGTCCGGGCACAGTTTTAATGCCGTCGCGGTCGCCATTGCCGAATGAATGCCATAGCGGCGCGCCTCGTAGTTGCAAGTAGCGACCACGCCCCGCTGATCGGCCCGTCCGCCGACCGCCAGCGGCACCTCGCGCAGGGCCGGGTTGTCGCGCATTTCGACCGATGCGTAAAAACAGTCGCAATCGCAATGGATGATTTTTCGGGCTGGGGCGTTCACGCGAGCAAGTGACTACTGTAAATGCGTACAGTATATCAGAGGGGTTTGCGCTGGCGCAGGGGTGGAATGAACTCGGCAGGGGTCAATAACATCCAACGCTTGCAGCAGGGGGGTCTGGCGCTACGCGCCTGACCCCATTCTGAACACGCCACCAAAAATTCAAGCTTAGCCACTGTTATCTGATCGGAGTCCTCCACATGCCCAGACCACCCCGCATCGAAGTCGCCGACGCCATCTATCACATCACCTCCAGAGGCGATCGTCGCGAACCGATCTACCGCGACGACATTGATCGTCAAAATTGGCTGCGCGTGCTGGGAGATGTTTGCGATCGCCACCACTGGCGCATCCATGCTTTCTGCCAGATGGGCAACCACTATCATCTCGTTGCTGAAACGCCGGAGGCCAACCTCAGCATCGGCATGCGCGACCTCAACAGCATTTACACCTTGCGCTTCAACTACCGCGCCGAGGGATGCGGCCATGTTTTTCAGGGACGATTCCACGCGGAGCGCGTGCATCGTCAGCTGCATTTGCTGGAATTGATGCGATACGTGGTTCTCAATCCGGTGCGGGCAGGGATGGTTGCAACGCCGGGAGGATGGCCCTGGAGCAGTTACGCGATGACGTGTGATGGGGCGATGGCGCCGTCGTGGCTGGAGACGGAGTGGGTGCTGTCTCAATTTGCGGAGCACCATGGAGATGCGGTGGCGGCATATCGCCGGTTTGTTGCCGATGGCTGCGAAAAAAATGGGGTCAGGCGCGTAGCGCCAGACCCCGATGCTGCCGATGCTGCGGGCGATTCTAAGCCTTAAAAATTACCCTTGAACTGCACACCCATCACGCGCGGCTCGTTGGTGAAACCGGTCAGGTTATTAAAATCGATGCCACCGGTGATGCGGCGGGTGTCGCCGATGTTGCGGCCAAAGGCGGCCACTTCATATTTGCCGTTGCCGAAGATGTAGCCGACGCGCAGGCCGGTTTCGGTCAGCGATTTGCCGGTGAACTCGACGGACTCGTACAGGAAGAAGTTGATCTTGCTGCGGTGCGCGACGTCGACCAGGGTGTACAGCTGGCCGTCGGCCAGGTTCCACTGGTAGCGGGCCGAGGCGTTCAGGGTCAGCTTCGGTGCTTGCGGCAGCGGGTTGCCGTCGATGACGACGCGGCCGGCGGCGTTGATCGGGTCGGTGATGGTGCACTGGGCGCATTTATTCACGGACAGGGAAGGATCCTTGATCTCGGTGAAATTGTAGCTGCCGCCGGCGGTCACTTTGAAGTCGCTGGTAATAAACGCTTCGAAATCGACTTCGGCGCCGCGGCCGGCCGTCTTGGCGGCGTTGATCAGGCGGTTGACGTTCGAGTTGCCGCCGACCACGGTCAGCTGCTGGTTCTTCACTTCGAAGTCGTACAGGCTGAAGGCGACGCGGCCGCGGCGTTCGAACAGGTCGGCCTTGATGCCCGCTTCGTACGAGGTGATGGTTTCGGCATCGGCCACGGTGATCGGCACCGCGGCCGAAGCGGCGGCGATACTCGGCGCGCGGAAGCCGGTGGCAATACGGGCGTAAGCATTGACATAGCGGTTCAATTTATAAGTCGTGCTCAGGTCCCAGTTGACCTTGTGCTTGCTCTCGTTGACCGACGACGGTCCGGTCTGCACCACGTTGACGGCCGAGACGGTGTTGAAATCTTTTTCGTCATTGGTGTAGCGCAAGCCGCCGCGCACGGTCCACAGGTCGGAGATGGTGTAGTTGACCGAACCGAAAGCTGCCCAGGCGGTGTTCTTCTGGTGGCTGGCCAGGTGCGAGGTCTGGGCGCCGGTGGTGCTGTCGAAGTTGTCGCTGTAACCGTTGGCATCTTCGTTGAAGTAGTACAGGCCGGCCTGGTAGTTGAGCGGGCCGGCGTCTTTCGATTCGACGCGTACTTCCTGGGTGTACTGTTTGACGCCAGTGATGCCGCCGGCGGTTTGCACCTGGAAAGGGATGAAACCAGGGCCGGCCGGCGTGCCGCCGTCGATGTCGCCGCGGCTCAGGTAACGGTTGACCTGCTCGAAGCCGGTGATCGAGTACAGCTTGACGGCGCCCAGATCCCACGACAGGCGGGCGCTGCCGCCGGTGGTTTTCAGGTTCTGGTAGTTCTGCGCGTTCGAGACGATCTTGTCGAGGTCGAGGCCGTCGACGATGTCGTTGGTGCCCTTCTTGATCAGGTTGGCACGGAACAGGCGCGAGCTGCCGGTGGTCGTGCGCTGATGCACGTTGAACAGGGCGTTGAAAGTGGTCGACGGCGTGTACAGGAACTGCAGGCGCTCGGCGTGCTCGTTGTAGCCATCGAGTTCACCGGTCTTGTTTGTGAACGCCGTGTCCGAGTAATTGTTGACGTAGTTGTCGCGGTGCTGGCGCAGGGTCGAAAAACGCATCGCCCATTCCGACGACAGCGGCACGTTGACGGCGCCGTCGACGTTGATAGTGTTGTGGGTGGCGACGCTGGCGTTGTAATAGCCTTCGACTTTTTTGGTATTCGGCTTTTCGGATTCGAACTTGACGACGCCGGCCGGGGTGTTACGGCCGAACAAGGTGCCTTGCGGGCCGCGCAGCACTTCGACGGAAGCGACGTCGAAAATCGGGTAGCCCTTCAGGATCGGATTTTCCTGCACGACGTCGTCGTAGATCAGGGAAACAGGCTGCGAAGCGAAGGTATTGAAATCGGTATTGCCGTAGCCGCGGATATAAAAGCGCGGGAAGGTGCGGCCGTTCGACGACTCGACGTTCAAGCTCGGCACCTTGGCCGCCAGCACGCGAATATCTTCGCCGCCCGACACGATGGTATCGAGGCGCTCGCCTTTGAGGGCGGTCACGGACACCGGCACTTCCTTGATGTTCTCGGTGCGGCGCTGGGCCGTCACGGTGACCGACTGCAACTCAGGGGCGGTGTTGGTGGTCTGGGCAAAGGCGGCGCCGGCTGGCAGCAGTGCGGTGAGAGCGAGTGCGGCGCCATGGGCGCGCAGCACGCGCTGGTGCATCTTGGACAGTTTCATCATGTGGATTCCCGAAATAAGGTAATTGGCCTGCTTCTGAATTACGACGTCTGTCCCCTGCCATTTTCTCAGCGTGCCCGCATCCTTGGGATGTCTGTGTACCGCCCGCGTCCTCAGCAGCCGGCATTTTCTTTCATTGTGTGCAATGGAAGCAAGTATTCAGTTGTATCGCCGTCTATCCCTTACAACAAACTTTCCCCCTTACAAAACCCCCTCAAGAAAAAAAGCCCTTGCGCGCTCATAAAACTTTGGATATGATTCGGGCCTCTTCAGACGTGGTGACAAACGTCGGATGCAGTCGAAATTGAAGTGTGCGGGCGCTTAGCTCAGTTGGTAGAGCGGAGCCCTTACAAGGCTTAGGTCGGGAGTTCGAGCCTCTCAGCGCCCACCAAGGACTGCATCGTGATCAGCAAGACCGATCAAGTAATACGGAGTGGTAGTTCAGTTGGTTAGAATACCGGCCTGTCACGTCGGGGGTCGCGGGTTCGAGTCCCGTCCGCTCCGCCAGCATCAAAGAAAAAGCCCCGCTTGTCGGGGCTTTTTCTTTATGCGGAAGATTATATGGGTCAGAGGGCTTCCCCTGCGGGAAGCCCGGTTTGGGACTCGAAGCGATTCGCTTGCAAGCGAATCGGCAGCCTACAGGATGTAGGCGAGTCCCGGCGCTCCGCCGCCCCTCTATAAAATCTGGATCCCTCGCGCCCCGCGCGGGGCTCCAGATTTTATCGCTTCAAATCCCCCCGGAGGGGCATCTCAGTCCTAAAATACAAGCAGACCACAGGAGCTGAAACCATGGAAATGAAAAAACTCACCGCCGGCAAACTCCGCGCCCTCGGCTACGACCCCAAAACCCGCACCATGCGCGTCGAACTCGAAGGCGCCCTCACCATGGACTACACCAACGTCCCCGCCGACACCTTCCGCCGCTTCTCCACCCACGCCTCCCCCTGGTCCTTCTACCGCGACAACATCGAAGAAGAATTCCACGCCACCCGCGGCCGCAGCGCCCCCAAGCCAACCCCAGCCGATCTCGCCGCCCTGTTCGGCGACCCGGACCCGGAAACCTAAACCCCCACCACCCGCAACCGTCCGGGCACAACACACTGCCCCACACAAACCCGGTCCCTCCCCCCGCTCTTGGCCGCATACAGCGCATGATCCGCCCGCGCCAGCGCCGCATTGATATGCTCCTGCGGATCGATCACCACCACCCCCACGCTGATCGTCATCGAATACGGTCCGCTCCCCGTCGCCAGCACGGCTGACGCAACCGTCGAGCGCAACCTTTCAGCCGCCAAAATAGCGCCCTCCAGATCGGTCGCCGGCAACACCAGCGCAAACTCTTCCCCGCCCAGCCGCCCCATGATGTCGTGATCGCGCAGCGTCGCCTTGGCCGTCGCCGCAAACAGCACCAGCGCCTCGTCCCCCGTCGCATGCCCGAAGCAATCGTTGATCCTTTTAAAATGGTCGATATCGATCATCATCAGCGCGATCGGACTGCGCTGGCGCGAAGCCAGCGCCCGCGCACTCTCGGTGCGGTCGAAGAAGGCATGGCGGTTGATCAGCCCCGTCAGGCTGTCGATGGTGGCCAGCTGCACCATGCGTGCATCGTCCTTTTCCTTGCACAGCAAGAGAAAACCGAAGCCGTTGACGATCATCAAAACATAGCCGGCAACAAAGGTGGCGCTTTGCATGCCGGTCGCCGAAAACAGGTGCAGGTGGCTGTCGCCCATGCCTTGCCAGGCGCGCGCGCCCATCGCCACGCAAAACAGCACGACGTTCCAGCCGATCAGGCGCTGCAGCACGGAAGCGCCGGTGCCTGGACGCAGCAACAGCAGTGCCATCGCCAGGTTGAACAGCACCAGCAGGACCGACATCACCACCACCATCTGCGCCGGCGACAGGTGCAGGCCGCGCGCACCGTAGACGATCAGCAAGGCCATGGCGGTGGACGGCAGCAGCATGGCGCGCCACTGGCTGAAACCGAGGAAGATACAGTAGGCCCCCAGCTCGAGCGCCGTGCCGACGATCAGGCCGGTGTTGGCGGCCAGCGCCAAGCCGACCCAGGGCAGATCAGGCCGCAGCCAGCCCAGCAGGTGCGCGGCGCCCTGCACCAGCCGCGCCAGCGCCCACATGCGCATGGCGGGATGCGAGGCCGGGCCACGCGCGTAGCCGGCCATCAAGAGCGCAAAACCAATGTTGCCGATGCCAAGTACCAGCAAAAACGTTCGGATGTCGATCACCAGGAGTCCTTAATAAGCGGCCGGCCTCGACTTTTGGGAGGCTGCGGCTCACGGAAAACGATGCAATAATAATCACATCTGTTTCCATAAGGAATCATCATAGCTCAATTTGATTAGACTGTCGCAAAAACTAGCAATGGAATGTGCGGATGTGCGGGCAATCGATTGCGCAACGTGGCGCAAACCCGGGGACGAAAAAAAAGCAGGCCGTTTCAGCCTGCTTTTTTACTTGTCATCAGCACCTTACTTGCGGCCCGCCCGCGGTTTTGCCGCCACGCTGCCCGCCTTCGGCTTGGTTTTGATGGTCGCCAGAATCGACGGCCGCACTTTTGATTCCGGCGCGATGAACGGCGTCGGGGACAGCGCCCGCGCGGTGGCGCGCTTGGGCGCCGCGGCGAATTTGTCGAGGGTGCCGGCGCCCGAGGTCTGACGCTTGCGTTCGCCCGCAGCCAGGCCGCCGTCTTCCGACGCCTGCCAGCTCGGCACCAGGTGACGGTCGCCGTTGCCGATCAGGTCGCCCCGGCCCATGTTGACCAGGGTTTCGCGCAGAATCGGCCAGTTGGCCGGGTCCTGGTAGCGCAGGAAGGCTTTATGAGCACGCCGCACCTTGCCGCTACGCGCCGTTTCGACCACTTCCGACTCGGCCGTCACTTTTTTCAAAGGATTCTTGCGCGAGTGGTACATGGTGGTCGCCATCGCCATCGGTGTCGGCATGAAGGTCTGTACCTGGTCCAGCTTAAAATTGTTTTTCTTCAGCCACAGGGCCAGGTTCAACATGTCCTGGTCGGTTGTGCCGGGGTGGGCGGCAATAAAATACGGGATCAGATACTGCTTCTTGCCCGCTTCCAGAGAAAACTTGTCGAACATCGCCTTGAACTCGTCATAGGCGCCGATGCCCGGCTTCATCATCTTCGACAGCGTGCCCTCTTCCGTGTGCTCCGGCGCAATCTTCAGCAGTCCGCCCACGTGATGGGTCACCAGCTCCTTGACGTACTCGGGAGAACGCACGGCCAGGTCGTAGCGCAGACCCGAGCTGATCAATACTTTCTTGATGCCGGGGATAGCCCGCGCCTTGCGGTACAGGGAAATCAGCTTGCTGTGGTCGGTGCCGAGATTGACGCAGATGGTGGGATAGACACACGACAGGCGGCGGCAGGATTCCTCGATCGATTTGTCCTTGCAGGCCAGCCGGTACATATTCGCGGTCGGGCCGCCCATGTCGGAAATGGTGCCCGTGAAACCCTTTGTCTTGTCGCGGATGTGCTCGATTTCGCGCAGGATGGACGGCTCGCTGCGGCTCTGGATGATACGGCCTTCGTGCTCGGTGATCGAGCAGAAGGTGCAGCCGCCGAAGCAGCCGCGCATGATGTTGACGGAAAAACGGATCATGTCCCAGGCCGGAATCTTGGCCTTGCCGTAGCTCGGGTGCGGCGCGCGGGCGTAATTCATGTCGTAGACGCCATCCATCTCGTCCATCGCCAGCGGCAAGGGCGGCGGATTAAGCCAGACATCGCGCTCGCCGTGCGCCTGCACCATGGCGCGCGCATTGCCCGGATTCGATTCCAGGTGGAACACGCGCGAGGCATGGGCGTACATCACCGGGTCATCCTTGACGGTGTCATAGGCCGGCAGGCGCACCACGGTCTTGTCGTGCTTTTCCTTGGCCAGCGCCAGCCGTTCTTCGCGGCTCATGATGCGGATCGGCTTGATCACCTCCGGCGCCACGGCGGCGTTGTCGGTGGCGCAGGCGGTCTTGTCTTCCTGGGCCATGGCGTACGGATTGTGGTGCGCATCGATCTTGCCGGGTACGTCGACGCGGGTCGAGTTGGCCACCGACCAGTCATCGGCGGGCAGCCAGCCGGCCGGCACCATGAAGGCGGTGCCCCGCAAATCCTTGATGTCCTTGATATTTTCGCCAGCCGCCAGGCGGTGGGTCAGGTCGACCAGAGCGCGCTCGGCGTTGCCGAAGAGGAGCAAGTCCGCCTTCGAATCGGGCAGCACGGAGCGGCGGACTTTGTCGGACCAGTAATCGTAGTGGGCGATGCGGCGCAGCGACGCCTCGATCGAGCCAATGATGACCGGCACTTCCGGGAAGGCTTCACGGGCACGCTGGGCGTACACGGTGACGGTACGGTCGGGACGTTTATTTGGCTCGCCGTTCGGCGTGTAGGCGTCGTCGGAGCGGATCTTGCGGTCGGCCGTGTAGCGGTTGACCATCGAATCCATGTTGCCGGCGGTGACGCCGAAATACAGGTTCGGTTTACCCAGCGCGCGGAAGGCGTCGGCCGAGTGCCAGTCCGGCTGGCTGATGATGCCAACCTTAAAACCTTGCGCTTCCAGCAGGCGGCCGACCAGGGCCATGCCGAAGCTGGGGTGGTCGATATAGGCGTCGCCGGTGACGAGGATGACGTCGCAGGAATCCCAGCCGAGCGCATCCATTTCGGCGCGTGACATCGGCAGGAAAGGCGCAACAGCAGCGCGGCTGGACCGCTTGGGGACGGTCGCAAACAGATTGATTGGGGAGCTCATTGGGCAGCATTGTACCGGAAAAGCATACAAAAAGCCGCCGGCCGGCCATTTTACGCAAAGCCGGCGTGCAGAAAAACCGCTTACATTTCAATAACTTGTGATCAAATACCCATGCTCGACAGCATATTGCCCAGCTCGCGCAGGGCCGGCTCCAGGTGCGGATGCTTGGCGGCGAACTTGGCGGACAGCTCCTGGCTGCGCTCGGCCAAGCCATAGGTGGTGCTCTGCGGTTCCGGGGCGACGGTGCCTTCGGCCAGGCGGCGGTCGAGCAGGGTCTTGATGTCGCCGTCCAGGCGGTGCAACAAATCGCGCAGTTCGGGATCGACTTCGCCGGTGCTGGCGATATCGGCATGCAGGGTCTTGAGTTTCTGCTGCAGATGGTCTGCGTGCTCGTTCAACATGATGGTCTCGCCTCCTTGACTACGTGAATCGGGTGTCGAGATAGAGTTCCTCGACCTTGCTGCGCGCCCACGGCGTCTTGCGCAAAAATTTCAAACTCGATTTGATGCTGGGGTCGCTGATAAAGCAGTTGATGTCGATATGCTTGCCCAGCTGCTCCCAGCCATAATGATCGACCAGGCGCGTTAAAAGCGCTTCCAGGGTGATGCCGTGTAAATCCTGGGTGCTCATGCGGCAGGTCCTCGAGGTTGTTCAGAAAAAGTATATACCGCTTTGCAGCGACTGCACGACACGACTGCGTGACCCACCGGGGTCAGGCTCGCAGAGCCTTATATCTTGAATTCCATGTAAATTATCTCTGCAGGCATGCCAGTCCGATTAGCCTGGGGGAGAAAATCCCGAGGGACAGCTTTTGACGGCATGCCTGATTCTT
>JACXTT010002354.1_pt1 | contig 30080 bp, 23 predicted proteins | sample 9270951 | NCBI WGS metagenome assembly JACXTT01 (sample SAMN15532306, study PRJNA645909) | rock metagenome | isolation source: weathered quartz diorite | place: Puerto Rico | collected 2017-06-21 | reverse complement strand
CTGGCCTCGGTTCCCGCACGCCGCGCGGCTTCGAGGTCTTGCGCTACCGCCGCTGGCGCTGGTTCTGGGACTACGGCGGCGGCACGCTCACCGACTTGTTTTCGCACTGGGTGGATACGATTCATTGGGTGATGGACGACTACAATCCCGTCACCGCCCAGGCCTCCGGCGGCGTGAACTTCTTCAAAGACTGGGAATGCCCGGACACGCTAAACGCCGCGTTCCGCTATCCCAAGGATTTTCTCGTCACCTACGATTCCACGCTCGTGCAGAGCTTCGAAGACGGCGGCATGGTATATCGCGGCTCGAAGGGTACGCTCAAGCTCGATCGCAGCGGCTACTCACTCTTCACCGAAGACGATGCCCGCGCGCAGAAAACCGTGCGTCCCACCGCCGCGGCGGCGGGAAAGGCCAAGCAGGACGGCACGATCGACCACATGGCGAACTTTCTCGAATGCGTCCGGACGCGCAAGCAACCCAACACGGATGTCGTATCGGCGGTGGCGGCGGCGAACGCGGCTCACTACGGCAACCTCGCCTACAAGACCGGGCTCACGATCTACCCGAACCGGAAAAGTTCCGAGTGGAGGCCGCTCTTCAAGGACCTGAGCGACTTCGATATCGATACAGAATCCTGCTGGCGCCTGTCCCCGGACAACGGCACAATCACGGGCAGCCATTCCGGCCTCAAATATAATGACTTCCTCCGCACCAGGCAACATTATGAGGACTTCGAGTTGAAACTCGAGTTCCGTCTGAAGGGCGGGGAAGGCAATTCTGGAATCCAGTTCCGCAGTGAACCCGTAGCGGGTACGCACGAGGTTTCAGGCTACCAGGCGGACATCGGCCAGCAGTATTGGGGCTGCCTCTACGATGAGTCGCGCCGCAAGCGCGTTCTTGCGGAACCTCCGGCGGGTTCGCTGGCAGGCTTGGACAAATCCGGCTGGAACTCCTACGTCGTCCGCGCGCAAGGCAATTTCATCACACTTCACCTCAACGGCGTGCGGACCGTCCACTACATCGAGCCGGAACAAGGCCTGCTGCGTCGAGGGTTCATCGCGCTGCAGGTCCATTCCGGCCCGTCAATCGAGGTGGAGTTCCGCAACCTCATGATCCGCGATTTGTAGCCCCATCCTGCCGTTGCGTCGAATCCTGGCGTATTCGACGCATGATTTGCGTGGAATCGCTTGACCGCCGCGTCGAATAACGTTACTCTCTACGCATGAGGTGCGTCGAATAATGGAGTACGGCCACCAGCTACCGGACTGGTCCCGGTACCGCTGGGACCGGGAAAAGCTCGCCGAACCGCTTGCTGCGGTCAGCCGCCAGCAGGGACGCCTCATCGGCCACATGGAAGCTTTGGGGTTTCAGCTTCGCCGGGAAGCGGTCCTCCAGACATTAACCGCCGACGTTCTAAAGACCAGCGAGATCGAGGGCGAGAAACTCGATGCGGAACAGGTTCGTTCATCCATAGCCCGCCGCCTCGGAATGGATATTGCCGGCGCGGAACCTGCGGACCGCAACGTCGAAGGCATAGTCGAAATCATGATCGACGCCACGCGCAATTTCGAACGGGAACTCACTGACGAGCGCCTCTTTGGTTGGCACGCCGCGCTCTTTCCCACGGGCAGGAGCGGGATGGTCAAGATCGTTGTCGGCGCATGGCGCGACGACAGGTCGGGCCCTATGCAAGTGATTTCCGGTCCCTTCGGACGCGAGAAGGTGCATTATGAGGCCCGGCTGCCGCACGGCTGAGTGCCGAGATGAATTCATTTCTGGATTTCTTCAATAACAAGCAGGACGGAACGGACCCGATTCTCAAGGCGGCCCTCGTTCATCTCTGGTTCGTCACGATCCACCCGTTCGAAGACGGCAATGGACGCATTGCCCGCGCCATCGCGGATATGCAACTGGCCCGCTCGGAAGGAAGTTCACAGCGCTTTTACAGCATGTCCGCGCAAATTCGAGAGGAGCGAAAAGCCTACTACGACATCCTGGAACGCACCCAACGCGGCGGGATGGATGTTACTCAGTGGATGGAGTGGTTCCTCGCCTGTCTCGGGAGGGCCATAGCGCGAGCGCAGCACACCCTCGCGAACGTGCTGGCAAAGGCGCGGTTTTGGGAGGCCCACCGGACGGCATCGTTAAATGAGCGGCAATGTTCCATGCTCAACCGTCTGTTGGATGGTTTCGACGGAAATCTCACCACCGTCAAATGGGCCAAAATCGCGAAGTGCTCCCACGATACCGCCCTTCGCGATATTAAGGATCTCCTGGAGAAAGGCATTCTCACGCAGAATCCGGGCGGGTCGCGCAGCACCAGCTATTCTCTCGCTTCGAGCGCCTAGGACTCCGCCAAGGTATCAGCGCTTTCACGGATACCCTGACGGAGCCAACACATACGCCCTTACGACATCGACACCCCGCTCGCCCGAAGCGCCGTCGCGGCGGCGATGTGTTTCTTGCGGCGGGCCTGCTGCCGCTCCTCCCACATCACCAGCAATGCGCTAGCCACGAAGATCGACGAGTACGTACCCACCACAATTCCCGTAAACAGCGCAAACGCGATGCCGTTGAGCACCTCGCCCCCCAGAGAGTACAGGGCCAGGCAAGCGAGCAGTGTCGGTCCTGCCGTCAGCAACGTCCGGCTTAACGTCTGATTGATCGACAGATTCACCAGCTCCAAAAATGGCGTTCCCCTCTTCATGCCAAGCATGTTTTCGCGCACCCGGTCGAACACCACGATCTTGTCGTTCATCGAGTACCCGATGAGCGTCAGCAGCGCGGCAATGATCGTCAGATCGATCTCCCGGTTGGTCAGCGAAAACAGCCCCAGCGTGATGATCACGTCGTGAATCGTCGCAATCACGGCGGCGGCGCCGGATACCCACGCAAACCGGAACGCGACATACAACAGCATCCCGCCAAGTGCGCACGCCGATGCGAGAACCGCCTGCCGCCGCAGTTGCTCGCCCGCCTTCGGGCCCACAATCCCCACTGAGCGGATGTGGAACGATCCGAGCCCGCACTCTTGGCGAATCGCCGCCAGCGCCTTCTGGTCCACGCCTTGCACTGCCAGCAGTTCATCGAAACTCGTCACAATGCCGCCCTTCTGCTGATCGCGAAATTGCAGGATCCGCGTGACCGTGTCTTTCAGGCTCGCATCGCTCACGCCAGCCCCGCGCAATCGATCCTCGAGCGCAGCTTGGGTCGCGGTATTCAGATCCAGCTTGCCGCCGGTTTTGGCGTAATGCTCGCGCAGGGCGGATTCCACAACTTGCCGGGTCTGCTCCAGGCTGGCCTCATCCGCCAGTTCCGTGCCGATGATGAACTCATTGGCCCCGCGCGTGGTTTCCTGAATGCTCACATTCGCCAGCCGCCCGCCGGAAAGCGCCGCCCGCAAATCGTCACTCGAGGGTTTGGGGTCGAAGCGGACATACAGTTCGGCGCCGCCGCGAAAATCCAGCCCATAGTTCGGCCCGCCCTTGATGACAAGACTCCCAATGCTGATCGCGATGGCCAGCACCGAAACGCCAAGGGTCAACATGCGCTTGCTCAGAAAGTCGATGTTCGTTTGCCGGAAAAGCTCCTTGCCGATGCTGAGTACTCTCAACCTTGGGTAACGCGATAGCTTCAAGTCAAAGATCGTCCGCGATACGAATACAGCCGTAAACAGGTTCGCAATCAGCCCGATCACCAGCGTGACCGCAAACCCTCGTACGGGACCCGTGCCAAACAGGAACAGGAACGCACTCGCCACCACTGTCGTGACGTGGGTATCGAGAATCGTCACAAGCGCCCGGTCGAAGCCCGCAGCGATCGCAGCCGGAATTGCTTTCCCTCCGCGCATCTCTTCTTTGATCCGCTCGAAGATCAGCACATTGGAATCCACCGCCATCCCGATCGACAGCACCAATCCTGCGATGCCGGGCAGCGTCCATGTGGCGTCGATCAGGCTCAATCCGGCGATCGTGATGAGCGTATTCAGCAGCAACGCCAGCACGGCATTCCAACCGGCGCCGCGATAGTAGCCGATCATCGACGCGATCACGAGCGCGAGTCCGGCGAGTCCTGCCGTCACCCCGCGGCGGATCGAATCGGCGCCCAACGACGGCCCAACCGTGTGCTCGGCGCCCATTTTCACGCCAGCAGGCAGGGAGCCCGCGCGCAGATTCAAGGCGAGATCGGACGCCTCCTGCTGGCTACCCATGTTGTTGATCACGCCGTTGTCGCTGATTTTGCCTTCGATGGTCGGCGCGCTGAGCACGGAGTTATCGAGCACGATCGCCAGCCGCTTGCCGATATGGCTGCCCGTGTAACGCTCAAACCGCGCTGCCGCTTCCTGTGTGAGAACAAAAGTCGTTTGCCAGCGCGGCGACGAGCTCGCCGATTCCTGCTGGGCCTGCGAGTTCCGCAGGTCGCGCCCCGTGACGACCGGAGATCGCGAAAGCAACCACCAGGCTGACGCGTCCTGCGAGGAACCACCGCCGCGCGTAACCCCTCTGACCAGCCGCGAGTGCAGCGGCAGCACACCGCTGTTGCCGGCGGCCGCCTCTTCGTGCGATCCATATGGACCTCCCAATACCTCGCACAACTCGAGCATCGCCGAGGTTTGCAGAATCGCCTTCACCCGGCTGGGATCATCCACGCCGGGCAGTTGCACCACGACCTCGGCATCGCCCCCGGATCCGCCACGTTTCTGCAAGCTGGCCTCTGCGACACCCAGACCGTTGACTTTCTTCTCCATCGTCGCCATCGCCTGTTCGAGCGTCGCCTCGCGAAGTTGCAGCGCCGCTTCTTTGCGAAGCGTCAACTGCGTCCCATCGGAGTTCAGGATCCACTGCTCCCCGGCTGCCGCCATAGCGATTCGGCGTAACTCCGTGCTCTTTCCCGCCGGCGCGCCATGAATGGTCACCGCAATCTGATCCGCGGACTCGATCGTGTTGGGATCATTCCGTTCGATGGAAGCGTACGCGACGCCTTCCTTCGAAAACCCATTCTTCAGCCGCTCGATCACCAAATCGGCCTCGGCCTTGAACGCGTCCTGCACTTGGATTTGCAAAACGATATGACTCCCACCCTTCAGGTCCAGCCCGAGCCGGACATTCTTCTCCCAATTGGCGGCCAACGCATGGACCGACGTGGGCAACCCCGTCAGCGCGTAAATACAGAGCGCCGTCACGGCGGTGATCAACAGCCACCGCAGGCGCAGATTCTTAGACATCACAAAATCCTTCCTTCTTGTCTTCCAAACGGATGGAACAGAGACAGCGCCGCGCCCGCGCGGTCGCTTACGCCACCACCAGGCACTGGCCGATGTAGAGTCTTGGTTGTTAGGAGCGGAAGAAGGAAGCTGGAGGTGCGCGGCCCAGCGCGCTTTGGTTGACAGGAGTTGTCGCCCGGCGGAACTCGGCCGAAACCGCGAGCCGTTGAGACGACAACCCGGGGAAGGGCTGCGCGGGCGTGCCGGCCTCGGCCGCCACAGTCGTGTTCGTGACGCCCACACCCGCCATCCGCGACAATACATGGGTGCGCAACGGCGGAGTCTGAGCGGAAGGCGCTGGCGCCGGACCCTCGCCATCGCTCACCACATCCCTCAGTGGCAAACCGGATACTGGCGGCGTGCCCGCCAGTGATACGGGCGACGGGACAAGCGGCAGAAGAAGCAGCAACGCGGCTAGCGCAGGCATCATCAACAGAAACAGCCAGCCGCGGCCGCGCTTGGCGGCGAGGGTGTCTGTCGGCGGAATTTGCGGCAATCGGAACACGTTCTGCTATCTCTACGGTAACCGGAAACGAAACAAGATGCCAAAGTGAGTTGGCTTGTCGCGTGCTCTACAAACAGCATGACATTCGCACGTGGAGTCGTTTTCCTGACTTTCTTCGCGGCATCAATGTCCGCGGCGCAGTCGACTTCTTTAGGCGCGAAGGGCGGAATCCCGGGCCAGGATGGTTCGCGCCGCAAGTACACGGCTGCTACGCCTCGCGGCGTCAATTCTTCCTATTTTTCAACAGCATCGAGCAGATCCTCGGTCAGCCTCTTCAAGCCCGTCCTCGATCGGCGCACCGGCTATCGATATGACAGCTTCCAGCCATCCGTCCTCAGGCAGCCGCCTGGAAACCCCGGAGGTTTTTCGTCCTGGGGCAATTCCAGCACGTATCCGGACCGGCTCGCCCCGCTATCGATGTCCGCATATCGGTATATTTTTCTCTGGGAATCGAGATGAAAAACTGAAATGTACAACCCGATCCATGTTCCCGATGATGACGTCGACGCCGCATCCGAACAGTCATTTCCGTCCTCTGACGCTCCGCCGTGGACGCTCGGCGTGGAGCGACAGTCAGGCGGCGCCAGGATTGAACATGATTTCATGGGATCAGTATCTGTTCCGCCGGGCGCACTCTACGGCGCGCAGACCCAAAGAGCCGTCCAGAATTTCCGCATCGGAAGCGATCGCCTCCAGCCGGCTTTCATTCAGGCGCTCGGCCTGATCAAGGAGTGTGCGGCGAGGGCGAATGCCGAATTGGGAGTGTTATCCGCGGATCTGGCTGCGGCCATCGCCGAGGCCTCCGCCCGGATTGCGGCTGGCTCATATTACGATCAGTTCGTCGTCGATGTCTTTCAAACCGGAAGCGGCACTTCCACCAACATGAACGCCAACGAGGTAATTGCCAGCCTGGCAGGCGCCGCCGTCCACCCCAACGACCACGTCAATCGCGGCCAATCCAGCAACGACGTGATTCCTTCGGCAATTCATATTGCCGCCGCCCGGCAGATTCGGGAAGAACTGCTGCCCGCGATGGATTTTCTGCGCGCCTGCCTGGAAAGCAAATCCCAGGAGTTTTGGGATGTCTTCAAAATCGGACGAACCCACCTGCAGGACGCGACTCCCATGCGGTTGGGAGAGGAGTTCACAGGTTATGCGCATCAAGTGAGAGCCAGCGCGGAACGTGTGACAGCGGCGTTGGACGGGATCTACGAACTGCCCCTGGGCGGAACCGCGATTGGCACAGGCGTGAATGCCCCGGCAGGCTTCGCGGCTCGAACCATTGAATGGATTGCGCAGCGTACGCAATTGCCGTTTCGGGAGGCCGCCAATCACTTTGAGGCCCAGGCAGCCAAAGACGCCGTATCGTTTCTGAGCGGAGCGCTCAAAACTTACGCAGTCGCTCTCACAAAGATCGCCAATGATATTCGCTGGCTCGGCTCGGGGCCACGGGGCGGCATCGGCGAAATCAGGTTGCAGGCCTTACAGCCCGGGTCCAGCATCATGCCGGGGAAGGTGAACCCCGTGATTCCCGAAAGCGTTCTGATGATCTGCGCCCAAGTCATTGGCCATGACGCAGCCATTACGTGGGGCTGCGCGGCCGGGAGCTTTGAACTGAATACGATGATGCCCCTGATCGCGTTCGATCTCCTGGACTCCATCGCCCTGCTGAGCGCGGGTTCCCGCAACTTCGCGACGCTTTGCATACAACGGCTGTCCACAAACCAGGAACGAGCCGCCTCTTTGATCGAGCAATCGTTGGCGATGGCCACCCTTCTGACGCCGGAGATTGGCCACGATAAGGCCGCACTCATCGCGAATCGCGCCTACGAGACCGGAAAGACGGTCCGCGAAGTTGCGCTCGAAGAGAGCGGTCTTTCCGCCTCGAAGATCACGGAATTGTTAAAGGTCCCTGGCTCATGAGGCTGCTTCTTCTGCTCGTCTTACCCCTCGCTGCTCAAATTCCTGAGCCTCCTGGACAACTCGTGGATCTGGGCGGGCGCAAGATGCACATCCACTGCACCGGCGCTGGTTCGCCTACGGTCATCCTGGAAGCCGGCGCGAGCAGCTTCTCCCTCGATTGGAGTCTGGTGCAGCCGGATATTGCGAGGACCAATCGAGTATGTTCCTATGACCGGGCGAGGTTGGGCTGGAGTGACCCCGGCCCGGGCGAGACCGCGGCGAACATTGTGGAGGACCTGCATCGCCTCCTGGCGGCTGTAAACGAGAAAGGCCCCTACGTCCTGGTCGGCGCATCAATGGGTGGAATTTACGTTCGTCTGTTTCAGATGCAACGTCCCGCTGAGGTGGTGGGGATGGTTCTCGTGGACCCGACCCACGAATACCGCTTGTATACAAGTTACGAGGGGAAGGGTGTTCCGATCGCGTCGCTGACAGCAGAGCAGTATCGAACCGTAATGCCGAAGACCGAGGTGAAGATCCCACGGCGGTCTCCGCAAAAAGGCGAGCCGTTCTCGCGTTTGCCTGCGGCGTTGTATCAAACGCGCGTGCAGCTTGACCAGCGTACAATCGATTCCTATCCTCCTTCGGTTAGCGCCGGAATAGTAGCCCAGCAGGCCGAGGCGGAGCGGGCCACACTAGCAACCCTGAATGAGGCGAGGCGCAACACACCGCACCCGCTTGGTAGCTTGCCATTGATCATTCTTTCGAGAAGCTTGGACACGGATCCGGAACGGATCGCCGCGTACGGCGATTTGGCGAAATTGTCCACCAACTCGAGGCACACGGTCGTGGCCAATTCCGGTCACGAAATTCATCTGTATCAGCCTTCCGCCGTGGTCGAAGCCATTCGTGAAGTGATTGCGCTGGCCCGTGCCAGGTGAGCGCAGTCCCTGGGGCAACGTCACATCCGGGTGTGCTGTCCGGTCTCTCTTTGTAGGATGAGCAAAGACAAAACGATTTACTGGATTGCCACTGCGGTTGTATGCTCCGTGATGGTGTTTAGCGCGATCAACTTCAATCTCGAAAACCCAGTGGGTCCAATGAAGGGCGCCTTCGCCCATTTGAGATTGCCTGACTACTTTCGGATCGAGCTGACCACGGCCAAAGTTCTCGGAGTCTTGGCGCTCCTGACACCCGGCGTTCCTTTCAAAGCCAAGGAGTTCGCCTACTTCGGGTTTGCGATTACGTTGGTCTCAGCCAGCATCGCTCACTTTTCCTGCGGCGACAGTCTTCTCTTTGTGGTGGATCCATTGTTGTTCCTGGGAGCGTTGATCACATCCTATGTGTACGGCGAGAAACTCCGCGGGCAGAAATCGCGAGCGTAAATCTCATGAACGGTCTCTATACTTCTATCCTTGTGTTGCATGTTCTCGTCGCAGTCCTCGGCTTGGGCTCGATCGTTTCGATTGCTATCCTCGCGCTTGTGACGCGAAAAACCGGAGACATTCCGGCCGATCTCGTGCAATGGCTCAGCCCTCTGCTTCGGTTGTCGGCCGTCAGCCTGGCCGCCATGCTGATCACCGGCGTTCTCCTGGACGTGACGGCGAAGGGCGCTTTCGACCGGGCTTGGTGGTTCCGCGGATCAGTGCTGCTGCTCATAGCGGCTGGCGCCTTGAACGGCGGAGCGCGTCGAACGGTGCGATTGGGCTTCGCGAAACATTCCGTTGGCGGCAGCGCTACTACGCTGCGGCGGGTCGAACGGCTTGCCTACGGAATGTGTGCGATCGTCGCGGGAATTACAGTGTTGATGGAGGTTAAGCCTTTCTGATGACGCGCTCGGCCACTGCCGATCTGGAGACCTTCGAATCGCATCGGCCGCTTCTGGTGGCCCATGCGTATCGAATGCTGGGCGACCTCGGACGCGCCGAAGACATGGTGCAAGAAGCCTGGCTGCGCTGGGACGGACGGCGCGAGGACGCGGAAGTGGCGTCTCCACGCGCCTATCTGCTCACACTCGTGACGCGCCTATGCTTGAACGAACTGGATTCGGCGAAGTCGCGCCGCGAGGAGAGTCGCGGCGATCGCCTGCCCGAGCCCGTGAATCTGGACGAAGGAGGCTTGAACCGGGTGGAGACACTGGACCGAATATCGATGGCTTTCCTCGTGCTTTTGCAACGCCTCACCCCCGCCGAACGTGCGGTGTTACTCCTTCGCGACGTCTTCGACTTTGACTACAGGGACATCGCGGACCTCGTCGGCAAGAGCGAACCTGCCTGCCGAAAGCTGTTGGAGCGCGCGAGAGAAAATGTGGCGGTCGAAAAACGATTGTTCTCCGCGCCGCCGGAGGCGCACGGACGCCTGCTGATGGCGTTCACCGAGGCCGCCAGGGCAGGAAACCTGGAATCGTTGGTCGCGATGCTCGCCGAAGACGCTACTCTGGTCACCGATGGCGGTCCGGAAGGCAGGCGAGCCGCCGGGATTCGTAACCTTCAGGCGCCGCTCCATGGCGCTCGGAGGATCGCCTCATTCATTTCGGCGACGGCTCGCAGCATCGACCTCGTCTCCGAAATACATATCCTGAATGGCCAGCCGGCCCTTGTTTTCTACCATGAAATCGCCCCGTTCGCCGCACTCTTGCTGGCTGTCGCCGACGATCGGATCCATCGTGTGTATTTTCATGCCGACCTCGAACGGCTGCGCTGCCTTGGCCCGCGAACGGCGTGATGCAACCATGGCCAGCCAGTGCAACGCTGCCAGTATTCCGGGATCCACCGCAGCAACTGGAAGCACTGGCGCCACTGGAAGCGCCTCGACTATTCCAGGCCCCACGGGCCCGACCGGAACCACAGGCGCGACCGGAGCAACCGGTGCTACGGGTCCGATATCCACAACCCTATACGAATATCGGGCACAATTCACAAACACAGGCGTGTCCCCTGTGTTTTTCTCGCCCAGTCTGACCAATTCGAACAACGGCAACTCGACGATTTCATTCAGTAGCTTGAATCGGGTTGTTGTGCCGTTGCCGTGCACGATGACGCAGATCAGTTGGGGGGCCATTGTTACTGCCACTGGCGGCGGTGGCGCCAATACCGCGACAGTAACGCTCTACAAAAATAGGCTCTCCGCAGGGTTGTCCTGTAGTGCGACAATCTCGAATACCGTCAATGCGACCCAAAGCTGCAACGTCACAGGGGGGACGGCGTCGGTAAATGCTGGGGATACGATTTCCCTGCAGCTAACCGAAACCAACCCGAATCCAATCATCGTATACGGGACGTTCCTGAGGCGCCAGTGATCGCATTCCGGTTAGAGTTTGAGGCTCTTCACAATCCGTTCCTGAGATTCGACGCTCGCGCCACTTGTCTTTGCATATTGTGCCGCCATCCACAAGTATCTCCGGCCTTCTTCCGTCCTGCCGCGTCTCAGGAGTTCGGCGCCAAGCCTGCGGCAAGCGTCTCGCGTAGCCCCTGCTTCGCCATAGCCTGCGCGATCCGCGATATTGCGAAGAACAATGTCGCGCTTTGTAGGTTCGCCGGTCTTCTCGTAGTAATTCGCAATAGCGAGGCTGACGTCAGGATGAAAAGCACGGGACTCGCGATAGGCTTGGATCAGACTGTCCATCTCCCGCGAGAAGGCTGAATCGGACAGATCGGAAAGAAGATGGATCATCGCCCAATCGCTCTTCTGGAATCGGGCTGGCGCCGTAGAGCACAGTCTTCGTAGCAGGCTTTTTGCCTCGCCCTGATTCCGCCCGAAGGCAGCCTCCGTGTAGTGAACCAGAAACGTCTGCGAAGAATCTCGATCCGCGGAGGAGAGCAATCCCGGCAGCACGCTCTCCAGAAATGCCACTGCGAACGGCGAAGTCAGCAGATTGCCAAAGCCAAGCAGAAAAGGAGCCGACGCTGCCCCCGTATTCGAGAGAAAAATGAAGGAAGTCTTTTGGGCAGGCAGACGGACGATCAGAGCCGCGTAGGAATCGCCGAAGCCGTAGTGCCAATGCACCGTGTGGCCGCCAACTTTTTGCGTGCTCCATCCAAGGCCGTACGGGCTGAGACGCCCGTCGTTCAGGGTAAACGGCGTGGTGAGATGCGCGTAGCTTGCAGAGGTGAGCAGGCCATTCTCGTCGAGCGCGATCATATACTTCGAGAGATCGTCCACTGTGCTAAGCAGTCCTGTGGAGGGATACAAGGTCGTCCCTCCGGATGCTCCGCGATCTCTTGCCGCGGCCTTGTGTCCCGAATCGAGGAAGTACGGAGTCGCAATTCGAGGAATGCGCGGATCTTTTCCGTCAGTGGGATATCCGGCCAAGGTTGATGTCAATCCGAGCGGTTCCCCTATGCGCTTGCGAAACTCCTGGGCGCAGGCCTGGTAGTGTTGCGTGTTCCCGCTTAATTTTTCAAAGACGCCGTATACGAAGTTGTACCGGTTCCCGTTGTATATGAAGTTATCGCCGGGCTTGCCTTCTGAGGTGTGGCTGAGAACATGCTTGAGTTTCAGGTTCGGATCGGTTAGCCGATCCGCGCTGAGCCCTACGGACAGGAATGGGTAATCCAGCACGTAGTCATCCAGGGAGATTCTCTTCTCCTGCACGTGTTGCATCATCATCACCGCGGCGAACGTTTTCGTAACAGACGCCACATAAAAGATATGGTCCTGTCGCATCGGCATCCGGCTCTCCAAATCGGCGAAACCCTCGGCCTGGACGAAGGACAGCTTTCCGTCCCGCACGACGCCTGCTACAAAACCCGGAAGGCCAAGCAGGCCGGCGCTCAGCCGAAGGTTCGACCGCAGAAGCGAATCGTCGGCCGCGAGTTGTTGAGCGCCGGGCGCGGGTCTGGTTGCGAGAAAGGGACCAGCGGCGGCCAGTTTGACGAGGCTTCGCCGGGTCATAGACATGAGAGTTCCCACGCAAAGGCGAACAAGGATCGGCTTTGTGATCCGCCCTCGTTGCGCGGATCCCGGGTGAGCACATCAAGGGCGGACTGCATGATGTCTGTACGACGCGAGACTGGAAAGGTTACGGCAACTTTCGGTCTGAACTTTTTTCCTGCCCAGTCGTATAACACGCTTACGGTGGAATTCGGCAGAGGGAAGGAAGTATGACCACACCCGAAATGACCAAACAGATCACTGCAACGCCGCCGCCACCCCTCCGCCTCTGGCCCGGCGTCATCGGCATCGTACTCCTCTTCGTATCCCGCTTCGGTGTGAAAGCGGTCGTCCCGGGCTTTGAAGGCTTCATGTGGTCCATCGAAGCCTCGTTCGCCTGTACAGTTGGCATTGTTCTCTGGTTGCTGTTCTTCAGCCGGGCCCCCTGGCTCGACCGAATTGGCGCCATCGTCCTAATCGCCGCGGCCCTCGGTACGGCCTGGTTCTTCAAGCACGAGTCGATGGGACCGTTGTGGATGATCGCCTACGCTGTTCCGTTCGTCTTACTGGCCTTCGTGGCTGCGGCGTTCGCCGCAACAAGGCTCTTGGGTTTCCGCGGCCGCCGCCTCCTTATCGCCTCCTCCATCCTCATCAGTTCCCTCGGCTGGACCCTCTTCCGCACCGAGGGCATCAACGGCGATCACAAGGCCACGTTCCCCTGGCGTTGGTCCGCCACAACCGAGCAGCATCTGCTCGCCAAACCGATCCCCGCGCCTGCTACTGCGCCAGTCGTCGCCCCCTCCTCCCAACAACCGGTCGTAGCACTCGCCGCCGGGGAACCCAAGCCGGCTGCAGTCCTGCTCCCCACCGCCGTGATTCCCGAATGGCCCGGCTTCCGCGGCCCCAACCGGGATAGCGTCGTCCGCGGCGTCACGATCGCTACCGACTGGTCCCAATCTCCACCCGTCGAAGTCTGGCGCAAACCCGTCGGCCCCGGTTGGTCGTCCTTCGCGGTGCAGGGCGGCCTCATCTACACGCAAGAACAGCGTGGCGAAGAGGAACTGGTCACGGCGTATGAAGCCGCAACGGGCAATCCCGTTTGGCGCCACTCCGACCCCGTTCGCTTCTTCGAATCCAATGCCGGCGCCGGCCCACGCGCCACGCCAACGCTTGCCAAGGGACGCGTCTACACTCTCGGCGCCACAGGCATCCTCAATGTGCTCGACGCCGCCACGGGTCAACGCATCTGGTCCCGCAACACCACGATCGACACCAAACGCCGCGTCCCCGATTGGGGGTTTTCAGCCTCGCCCCTCGTCATTCAACAAGGCCTTGTCATCGTCTACGCTGGCCGCCTCGCCGCGTATGAGGCCGCCACCGGCAAACTCGAGTGGCTCGGCGAGTCCGTAGGCGGCAGCTACAGTTCCCCTCATCTCGCCACAATCGGCGGCGTCGAACAACTCCTCATCCTCACCCCGAAGGGCGCTAGCGGCCTCGATCCCGCAACAGGAGCCCAAATGTGGTTTCACGAATGGACGGGGCTCCCCATCATCCAACCAACTCTCATCCCGGATGGTGGCGGAGTTCTGATCTCTGCGTCCCAGTCTGACGGCACACGCCGCATCGAGCCCGTCCGCGGACCCGGCGGCTGGACCGTCGATACCCGCTGGACCTCCCTCGCCCTCAAGCCCTACTTCAACGACACCGTCATTCACAAAGGCTACGCTTACGGCTTCGACGCCCGCATCCTCGCCTGCATCGACATCAACGATGGCAAGCGCATCTGGAAGGGAGGCCGCTACGGCAATGGCCAGATGCTCCTCCTCCCCGATCAGGATCTTCTCCTCATCCTCTCCGAAGACGGCGAACTCGCCCTCGTCCAGGCATCGCCTGCAGGGTTTACGGAACTAGCCAAAATCCCCGCCCTCGAAGGCAAGACGTGGAACCACCCCGTCCTCGCCTCGGGCCTCCTTCTCGTCCGGAACACAAAGGAAATGGCCGCCTTCCGCCTTCCCACGGCCGGCCGTTAGGTGACCGCGCCGCGAGGCGCTCACGCTTACTTCTTCGCCGGACTCCGGAACATTTGCATGACGGGGGCTGCCGGTGAGGGAATATACTCCAGGATCGCTCCCTGTCTGCGTAGGCTTGCGGTAAGGGCCGCGGCATCCACGTCCTGAACGGCAGTATTCTTTTCGATGGCCTGACGCGCAGCGACTCCGGCGGCCTGCCCGAGAATCATGTACTGCGGCTCCATACGCATCGACGAATAAGCGACGTGGCTGGCGGAGAAGCAAACTGGCACCAGTAAATTGCTTACCTGGTTTCGCTTTGGAAGCATCACCGGAACGGAATCTGATACGGCTTTACCGCTACTTGCATGTCCCCCTCATTGCGTGCAAACCCGTCCGCGTCCACAATCCGTTCAATATTATGCGAATCGCTGTTGTACGACCCCATTCCGATGGGGTCCGGTTTCGTTAACTCCGTCTGCAGATCTTTCTGAACGGCCACATACTCGCCCACCATGCGCCGCGCCTCGCGTATGTAAAGCTGATACGGCCAGTGATCGGTATCGTTGAATTCGTCTTTGCACAGCGCCCACCGGTTCATCTCGGCCTGGAGTTGCGGCGGAACGTGCGGATCGTGCGCCAGGAAGTACAACAGCCCCGCAATATAATCCTTGTGGGCCTTCCAGATCTCCTGGCGCTTCGCGTAGCCGGCATCCGGGTACTCCCAACTCCCTCCGATATAGTCTGTGGACACGGCGCCTTGGTTGTTGACGTCTGCCTTGCCGTTCGGCAGGAGGTCGATTTTCAGGAAGGTTCGCAAGGCGGGCACTTGCCCCTCTGCCTGGGTACGCGCCTGAATGAGCCGGGACAGGAGTTCGTAACGCTTCGGATCGTAGCCGGCAGGTTTGGGGAACGGAACTTGATTGGAGGCAACGTCCGAAAAGCACATCCGGAAGTTGTACGCCTGCACTTTTTTGTCAGCCGACCCCGAGGGCCCTGGCTTTTCATTCGAAACTTCCGGCAGCAAACGATGCTGCGGATCGTGGGCGCAGACATTAACAAGGAACTGATGCAACGGAGTCCGGTCGCGCACGCCCGCCAGGGTTTCGCCGTACTGTGAGCTCGCTTCGCGTCCAACGGTATACGCAACACCCGCCTGCGCCATCAGATCACCCTCGTAAGTGCTGTCGAGAAATATCTTGGCCGTGAACGAAGCCCCGTTTTCCATCGCGATCCCGGTGATGCGCATCCCGCTCTTCTTCACGCCATTGCTGGGCTGCAAGCGATGCCGCTCAAAAACTGCGACGCCTGCTTCGCGCAGCATTTGACGGAAAATGTCTTCAGCAACATGCGGCTCGTGATACCACGACACATCGTTCCCGAAGCGGTTCATCTCGTAGTGCTTGCCTACGCGATAGTAGAACTCCAGCGCATACCCGCCGATGACCTCCTTCTTGCCGAAGTCTGTGAAACCCAGTCCGCCTGACACCATTCCACCCAAATGGTCGCCGGGCTCAACCAGCGCCGTCTTCAGGCCCTCACGGGCGGCGCTGACTGCGGCGATGACGCCTCCCGCGGTTCCGCCGTACACAACCACATCGAAGCTCTGAGCCGCTCCGAAACTCACGGCGCAGCTCAGCAAAAAGACGCTAATCGATCTCATAGTTTGTTCGGTTTGACCTACCAGAGTAGTTTCAAAGCAAGCTGCAAATTGCGAGGCGCGTTCGCCTGGCTGCTGATGATGCCGAACGACGCGCCGTTGACTGACGTGTTCGGTCCGCTGAAGATCGGATGGTTCAAGGCATTGAACGCCTCCGCGCGGAACTGCATCCTCGCGCGTTCGGTGATGTTGAAGTACTTCATCAGGGAAAAGTCCACGTTCCGGTTGCCCGGGGTTCGGATCCGATCCGTCAGTCTTGGAACATCGCCGAACTCGAACGACTGCGGCACTCGAAAGGCGGCCGCATTGAGATAGCCTAAACCGCCCGATATGCCTCCCAGGCGGCTTTCCATGCTCCCACTCGTCTCCGTGGCGGCATCGGTGCTCGTATAGCTGGGCCGCGACCCGGCGAATGCGGGCGCCCCCGAGTTCGAGAACTGCAGCGGAAAGCCGCTCTGCACGGTCAGGATTCCGTTCACTTGCCAGCCCCCCAACACCGCGTTCAGCCACGGCTTCATGTCCGATCCGAAAGCTTTGCCCTTCCCGAAGGGAAGCTCGTAATTGCTGCTCAGAACCAGCCGGTGGGGGATATCCGTCGCCACCACGGAGCGTTCCAGCCTCCGGTTGAAGTCGTTCTGGAACCCTGGCGTCCCCACATCCAGGAACCCCGTCGTCAGGTTATTCGCATCTCCGATGTTCCTTGACCACGTGTAGGCTGCCAGCATCGAGAGCCCATGACTCAGCCGTTTCTGCAGCGTCACTTGCAACGCGTCATACACGGCGCTCGCCTGACCCAAGTACTGTTCGCTGATGGAGGCGAACTGCGGGAAGGCTCGCAAAAGGGTCTGACGCTGAACCGTTGCCGCGGCTAGCGCGCCAGTAGTGATGACGCCGGCGAACGGGTTTGGCACGACCTGCGTCAGGTAAGCAACCTGGCTCTGATCCCCTTTCGTTCCGTAATATTGCAGCGGCAAGGCATTCGCATTGAAATTTAAAGGCAGCTTTACGCTGTGGTTTCCGGCGTAAGCGACATTCAGAAGGAACGCCCACGGCAGTTCGCGTTGGACGCCGAAATTCCACTGCTGCGTATACGACATTGGCGTGTCGTAGAGAAGGCCTCCGATGCTCGAACCGGCGAGCGTCGCCGCTCCTAACGATGCGCCAGCAAGCGGAATCGTCCCACCGGGAAACGGGTTGGAAATCGTGCCCACCGGCGTCACGCCGTCGATGCTCGCCGTGTAGTTGGTCGACACTTGAAAGCCCGGATTCGTGCTGCTGTATCCACGCTGGGAAGTCGGCAGGAAGAAGATGCCGTATGCGCCGCGCAATACCGTCTTCGGTGTAATGGAGTAGGCGAGCCCCACGCGAGGCGCGAAATTGTTGGCGTCTGTCTTCCACAACTGCCGTGGCGTCCCATTCACGCCGGAGAACACGGCTCCTCCGCGCAGCGGCAATCCCGTCGGCTGGGCGAGTGGACTCGGGATACTGGGATCAAAAAAGGCCTGCCGGTTGAACCGCTCCGTGAAGCCTGTTTCGATATCCCAGCGCAGGCCGAGGTTCACGGTGAGCTTCGAATTGACACGCCAGTCATCCTGCACGAAGAAGGCGTGGTAATACTGCTGCCGCGCCCAGGTATCGCTATACCGGATGGATCCGCCCGAAGCCACCCCTAGTAGAAGCGCCGCGTACGAGTCATACGGCCCCTGCCCGGCCGGCACCCCTGCCCGCGGATTCGGGCCCGTCGTGAAGGTCGAATCGAAGGAAAAGGTCCCCGCTCCGCCATCGAGGGACAACTGGTTGTCGCGAAACAAGCGTCCATCCCAGCCGAATTTGATCGTATGGCCGCTCTTGATCCACGTCGCGTTCGCGGCCAGGGCATGGGTGTATCGTGACCAGTTCCGCAGGCTGTCATTCCCGATCGACCGGTAGTTGGACACATTCAGCAGCGGAACCTCTTTCACTAACTGCTGCGCCTCGAACGACGCGGGGAAACCGACGCTGGTCGAACTGGTGCTCAGCGCGTCCGGCACAACTTCGTTGCGCTGCCGCGCCAACCCATAGCGGAGGTTCAACACCATGCTTGGGCTTAATATCCGCACGTAGTCCAGCACAAACGTGTTCGCTCCAATGTACTGTGCGTTGCCGGTAATGCCATTCGCCCAGTCGCCCAGGTGGTACGAATCGTCGCTGATGCTGTATCGTGCAAACAGGCGATTCGACTCATTGATGTTGTGGTCCACTCGCACGTTGCCCTGCGCATCGTTCGTGCTGATCGCCTGCGTGAAGTCGAAGTTGTTCACTACCCCCGGCCTCGCCGGTAGTGGAAACAGTTTGTTGTAGCCAAGCGCAATGGCGTTTTGCCTGGCTGCGGGAATTTGATTTCCGCCGAACGGGCTACGGATGAACTGCCCGGGATTCGCGGGATCCGCGCGCGTCGTGGCCGGATCGTAAACGGCGAACGGCGCCAGCGAGAAATCTCCAGTGCGCGTCTCGGCGGCCGGAACCGTCGTCGTCACATAGTTGTACTGCCGGACGCGCGTTCCCTCGTATCCCCCAAAGAAGAACGTCTTGTCCTTGCCCGAATACAGCTTCGGAATCGTAAGCGGTCCGCCCACTGTGAATCCAAACTGGTTATAGCGGAGGGGTGTCCGGAAATCGGTCCGGCCCGGGATCGGCGCCTTCCCTGATCTGTTCGTAAAGAAGTTCGCCGAGTTCAACTGTTCGTTGCCTAGAAACTCATAGGCGCTCCCGTGCAGTGCATTCGTCCCCGACTTGGTCACGATGTTCAAAATGCCCCCGCTCGTGCGCCCGAACTCCGCGGAGGACGAGTTTGTCTGCACCTTGAACTCCGCTGTCACGTCCACCGATGGGATGATCGCCGGCTGCCCCTGGCAGCACACCGTAATGGGCACCCCGTCCAACAACACCTCGTTGCTGCCCGCGATGCCGCCATTCGCCATGAAGTTGTTGGCGCCCGCCATCTGCGCCGCCGATCTGGTGGTGTTGAGGCCCACACCAAACGATCCGAGCGGCATCACTCCGGGTGTCAATGCCGCCAGCGCGAAGGGATTCCGTCCATTCAACGGCAGATCCGCGACCTGCTTACTGCTGATCACCTGCCCCAGGGACGACGTCTCGCTTTCGATCAGCACCCCCTGCTCGCGCACAGTGATTGCCTCGGACACCTGTCCCACCGCGAGAACCACGTCCACCCTCGCCGTCTGGTTCACATTCAGATCGAACCGCGTCGCGAATCTCTGAAATCCGGTCTTCTCAACTGTAACCCTGTATGCGCCGGGCGCCACCAGTGGAAAGACATAGACGCCTTCCCGATCGCTCGGCGTCGTGAGCGCGACCCCGGTGTTCAGGTTTTCCAGCCGTACAGCAGTCTCCGGAATCGGCGCGGACGCACTATCGGTCACGCGCCCCGTTACCGTGCCTGTAGTCGTTTGGGCAATGACATTCCCACACGCCATCACAAGAAGCAGTAGCAAGCAACTTAATTTCTTCATTTGGCACCCTGGCCAATCGCTAACGTGAATCTTCGCCGCACATTGGCGTCACACTGGCGCGATCGGAGCAACCTTGCATCTCTGAATCTACTCGCTTCGAGGGGCTGGCTCAATCGAGTCTGTGTAGCTTCACCGCGAATTAACATGTGAAGTCTTTTGTTCTGATTAGGTTTCGAGCGCGTTATAATTGACGGAGAAAGCCAGACTTCAGCATGGGTGCAGGTTCGCTCGCAACAACTTGGGTTCTCGAGCCGGAGATCGCCCGGCAGCAAGCGGAACGCATTCTCACAAGCGAGTCGTTTCGCGCCTCACCGATACAGTGCCGCCTGCTGCGATACCTGATCGATCAGACGCTGGAAGGCAATGCCGGCGGTCTTAAGGAGTACACGCTCGGCGCCGCTGTATTCCAACGTGGCGATTCCTTCGATCCCCGCACCGACTCGATCGTCCGTGTCCAGGTTGGCGTCCTCCGCAAAAAGCTGGCCGCCTACTATGAAGGGCCGGGCGCTACCGATCCAGTTCTGATTGAAGTTCCACGCGGTCACTACGCGCCTCAGCTTACGCAGCGCGTTTTCCCCGAACCGGATCCGCCTTCGCATTCGCCTGCGTTCGCCGTTCGCGCCTGGCTCTTCCTGATCGCAGGCGTCGCCATCGGTTTAACCGCGATGTGGATCGTGGACCGTACGCGTCTGGCCCCTGCTGCGAGCGCCGCCGCGGCGAAATCTACAACGGCCCTTGAATGGCGGGATCACCCGGTTTGGAAAGGCTTCTTCGAACCGGGAGTTTCCACCAAAGCTCGTAATGGGCGTCCCGTTGATGGTCGGCTTCGGCGGGATACTGGTCCGCGACACGATGGTCAATCGCCCGGAAGACATCGCCTCCAGCCAGCGCCTGCATGACGTCGAAATCCATGAAGGCAAGAAGGGGATTCCGCAAGAGCTCTATACGGGCATCGGCGAAGCCTCTGGCATCAACGTGCTTACGCGGTTTTTCAATGGCGCATCGCAAGATTTACCGCTCATCCGGAACCGCCTCACCAAATGGCAGGACCTCACCGCCGGCAATCTGATCTTCCTGGCGTCACTGCGTTTCCGAACCCTCGGTCAGGAGTTGAATCGGCCCAGTGACTTCACGTTCGAAGGTCTGCACGGCGGGGTGACGCTCATTCGAAACCTGAAACCGCAGCCCGGGGAAGCGCTCACCTACGAGCCTCGCATGACTAATGGGACCGCGGGCTACGATTACGCGCTCGTGACGGTGTCCCCAGGCACACTCTCGGGGCGCCGCATGATGACCATTGGGGGCTCCCACACATGGGGCACCGAAGGCGCCGTCGAGTACATCACCGACGGCCCGAGTCTTCGGGACCTCCGCGACAGAATGGGCAGCGGCAGTAGCAGCAACAAAGCTCCGCTGCAAATCCTGCTCAAGGTCGAGGTCAAAGACAGCCAGGTGGTCTCGACCGACTACGTCACGCACCACTGGTTGAAATAGGCGCGGCGCGTAGCTTGGGACCGAAGCCGTCACTATGGGCGCCCCCCGCTTAGCGATTCTCTTCAGGCGGAGGGAGCGCGACGAAAGCCCGGTACAGCAGGATGTCATATAGGATTTTCAAGGCTCCAGCGATGAAGAACGGAATGTTGACCAGCGGCGGCTCGGCGAACATCATGCCAGCGAACCACGGCGCAATGGAGGCGCCGATCGTTCGCGCCACACCCGTGATTCCCGCGGCTGCGGAGCGTTCCTCAGGCCGCACCACCGCCATCACGTACGATTGCCGCGTCGGAACGTCCATTTGGCTGATGCTGAAGCGTAGTAGCAGGACTGTGATCGCAAGAGGAAGCGTCGGCATGAGTGGCACGAGGAATAAAAGAACGTTGGATGGAAGGTGAGTGAACACCATCGTCTTCACGAGCCCAATTCGCGAAGCGAGGCGGGAGGCCAGCAACGCCGAAATTCCGGCCAGGACATTCGCGCTGAAGAAGATGCCGCCCAGCGCCGCGGGCGCCACCCCGAAGCGGCGGTAAAACCAATAGGCTGCGAGGCTCTGCACGACAAACCCGCCACCGAACGAATCCAAAGCAAACAGGCATGAAAGCTTGAGAATGATGTTTCGTGAGTGCACGACTCCAAAATCTTTGAGGGAATGCGCTGGGGCACGTTGGCGCTGCGCCGCCGGATCGACTTCAGCCGCGGATGACAGTCCGCTGAACGCCAGAGCCAGCAGTAGGCCGAGGCCGGCATACAGAACAACGACAACGCGGTAACTATCCAGCGCGCCGATGTCGTTTGCCTGTAGAACGCTGGGGATCAATCCGCCACAGAGCGCTCCGAGCGCGGCAGCAAACGACCCGGCCAATGTGTACCACGCGAACGCCGTCGTTCGCACCCGGTCTGCTACGACCTGGGAGAGAGCCGCCTGTTCGATCGCCAGGAACGGACCAACCTCGTTCCCGCTCGGACTGATGACTCCAATCGTGCCCGCTAGCAGAAGAAGCCAGAAGTTGCGCGTCACGGCGAACGACAACCCTGCTCCCACCATAAGGACCGAACCTGCCAACAGCATTCGCCTGCGTCCCACGCGGTCGGCGACGGTCGAAAGCAACAGCGACACGATCGTGTCGCCGGCAAGGGTCAGGGTGAAGAGCAGTCCAGTTTGAGCCTCGCTGAGTCCAAGGCCGGTCAGGTAGAAAACAAGTATGACGGACAACGCCCCATGGGCGAACAGCCGAGTAAAACGGGAGACGAAAAGGAGGCGAGTGTCGCGCGAGTTTCTCACATCATCTCCGGGGCGATCTCATCGGTTCTTTGAACCGAGTCTACCGTGCCGGCGCTAAACATTACGGGCCCTCCCGAAGAAGGGCCCGCTTAGGTTCTTTTGATTTGATGCGGTAACTACAGTTCCTCAAAAACCCAACCGCAAGCCCAACTGGATCTGCCGTGGGTCGAGCTGGCTCTGTACGCGTCCGAAGGTCGGATCGTTGAGGATGCGGCCTACGATGTTGTAGTTCGGATGGTTGAAGGAGTTGAACGACTCCGCGCGGAACTGGAGCGTAAAGCGCTCGCCCACGTGGAAGGTTCTCCCGAGAGACAAATCGAGATTCACCAAGCCGGGTCCGATTACGGTGTTCCGTCCGATGTTTCCAAAGGCTGCAACAGGCGGCGCAACGAAGGCGGCGGTGTTGAACCATCGGTCAGTCGTTCGGCTGCTCAACTCGTAGGACGCGCCGGGCGCGAGATTCGGGCGGATGAAGATGCCGCCTGTACCGGCGCCGACGCCGGCCGTGTCGCCGCGTAGATTAATGGTGAACGGGAAGCCATCCTGCAGCGCGAAGATCCCCGAGAGATCCAGACCGCCCGCAAGGCGCGACGCCCAGCCCTCTTTGGCCCAATGCCGGCCCTTGCCGAAGGGCAACTGGTAAACGAAACTGTTGACCAGGCGCCTGCCGGTGTGGAACGGCGCCAGACCTCGCTCAGCAGCCAGATTGAAGGAGTCCTGCGCCGGCGAATTCTCACTACCCGTTACGCCGCCCGCATTGCGGAACTGAGGCGCGTTGGTGATGGCTTTCGACCAGGTAAACGCCGTAAGGAACGACAATCCGCTGTCGTAGCGCTTTTCCAGGCGAATGAAGCCGGAATGGTAGTTCGACTGCGCCGAGTGTGGCAGATAGTTGATGAAACCGACCGGCACGCTGTCGCCCGAAACCGAGAGATACGGTGGGAACTGTGTTCCAGGAGCGTAGACGACGCCCAGGTACGGTCTGCGCGGATCGACCGCGCCGGTTCCTGGCAGTGCGTTGTTCGGCTGCACATTCTGTTCCAGCTTCAATCCCGCCGTGGCGAGATAGCCGACTTCCAGAACGATGTTCTTCGAGAGCTGGCGCTGAATCGACAAGGTCCATTGCAGCGAGTAGCTCGTCCGCTGGTAAAGGTCGATGCCCGCAGCCTGCAGTTGGGCCGAACCCACTACCGCGGGGCCAAAGATGTCGAAGCCTTTGAACCGGGGGACGAAGTTGTCGCTGTTGAGGGTCTGTGCGATGTTCGATGGCAGTCCGGCGGCCAGGCGGAACAACGGATTTGCGTCCGTATTGGCATAGAAAACGCCCCCGCCGGCGCGAACCACAGTCTTGGGATTCACGGTCCAGGCCACTCCGACTCTGGGTGCGAAGTTGTTTTTGTCGGTAAATGCGCAGCCACGCGGATATCCGCTCTGTCCGCAGACGAAGAGCGTGGGCTTGTAGAAGCCCGTCTTGCCGGATTGGAAGACCTCGCCTGGATTGGGCACTTTGGAATAGTCGATGCTGGACATCTGCTGGCGGGCATCGTACATCGGAGGCGCCAGTTCATAACGGAGTCCCAGGTTGATGGTCACGTTCGACCGGATACGCCAGTCGTCCTGAAAATAGCCGGAAAAGGAGCGCTGCCGTCCATCGATGCGGCTCGGGCCGTCCGACCGGCTGCCGATTGCCGGCAAGGCAAGCAGGTAGCTCGCCAGCGCATCGCCCGTGCCGTCGTTGCGGGCGGTGCGGGTCGTAAACCCGTTGGTGAACTGGAAGCTGCCCGTCACATTGGCTGCTTCGAACCGATTGTATTGCGTGAACGCAACCTCCGCTCCGAACTTGACCGCGTGCTTACCAATGTTCCAGGACAAATTGTCGTAAATCTGGAATACGTTGTTGCGAACGAGCGAGACGCCGCCGCCCGCATTGGTTGTATTGAAACCACCCGCTCCGCCGAACAGCGGATAGCCAGCCACGTTCATCTGCGGCAGGCGTGTGTCCACGCCGCCGACTTGAAATGGAATTTCCGGAACGCCGCTGAGCAGCCGCAGGCGGCTGAAACCGAGTTTGGTTTCGTTCACCATTCGGCTGCTAATTACGTAGGTCGAGCCGAAGGCCACGTTCTGCGGCCGGCCGTCGTTCAGGCTATCCCGATTGGGTAGGGTCTGCGGCAATACGGCGGTCTCTCCAGCGGTCGAGTAGCGCCCGAACAGGAGCAATTTCTGGGTCGCGTTGTAGTCTACGCGCGCTTGAACGTTATCGTTTGTCTGCCGTAAAAGCCCTGCCGCGTTCACGTAGGTTCCCGATGGGTCGTTGGGCAAGGGAAGCGCATTGATCGCCGCGCGCGACCAGGGATGGATGCGGTTCGCGGGAATCACGTTGCCTGCGAAAGGTTGGCGAACCCCATTGGCGAGGGTGTCGGGGTCAAAGATCCCGCCGCGGGTGGCGCTGAAGTCGCCTTCCCGCTGCAAAGCGCTGGGAACCGCGACGCTGGTCAATCCACCGCCGGCCTGACGGACCCGCAGCCCTTCGAATGCGGCGAAGCCGAATAGCTTCTTGCGCACGATTGGCGCTCCGATCACGCCGCCGAACTGGTTCCGCTGGTATTGCGGGAGGGAACTGGGAAGGTTGAAAGGACGCGAGTCGAGAGCCCTGTTGCGCAGGAACTCCCAAGCCGCGCCGTGAATCTCATCGCTGCCGGATTTTGTCACCACGTTGACCGCCGAACGGCCAAACTCCGCTGGAGTCATCGCGGTCTGCACCTGGAATTCAGCCACGGCGTCGACCGTAGGCGAATAGTTCAGGGAGTTATAGTCCGGATCGATATTGACGACGCCGTCGAGCAGGAAGGCCGTATTATTCGTCCTGCCTCCTGCAACGCTGAGACCGCCGGTCTGTCCCTGACGCAGTGTGTTTTGCTGGACCGCGCGGCCACCAGGGTTCGCACCCGGGGCCAGCATAACCAACTGCAGGAATTGCCGTCCATTCAGCGGTAGCGCGGCTATCTTCTCTCTTGAAAGCACCGTGCCCTGCGTGCTGGTTTCCGACGTGAGAATCGATACCGCGTCGCTCACTTCCTCGAATTGAGTCACGCTGCCGAGTTCCAGCTTCACGTCAAGGCGTCCGACTTGGCCCACTTGCAGACTCACGCTTGAATTGCGGTACTGCTTGAATCCGGACAATTCTACTGTGAGTTCGTAGCCCCCCGGAGGCAGCGTAGTGAAATAGAACAAACCTCGCGAATCGGTCGGCATTTCACGAACGCTATTGTTCTCTAAGCTGCGAATCCGGACTGTGCCGTTGCCGACGCCCGTCCCTGTTGGGTCTTTCACAAGGCCAAAAAGTACAGCGGTGTCGGACTGCCCCAGAAGCGAGACCGCCGCAGCCAGACAAACGAGGGCAATAGCCCTCCCTCGATGAGAATCCTTCATGGCTTAAGCATCGGCTGGCGCCAACGGTTTCTTTACTGGCGTAAGTATATCGTATGACAATTTTACAGCGACTAACGATCGGGAAGAGAAATGTGTGGCGTAAAAACCCAGTCGTACTTTTGTATAAGCAGGGGAATATCCCTACATGGTGATTGACACATGCATGTCACTAGTGCCCCCGGAAGGGGGTGAGAGGAACTAAGTAAGATTTGAAGCGGGCGTTAACCGCAAGTCCGCTCGTTAGCCGTCCGGATCGGCATCTACTCCAAGGTCAGCAGGCGCAGCCACTCTTGCGCGATCTCCCGCAGTTCTACTTGTCCGGATTGCAGATACAAAAGGACCTCATTCCGCGCCTCGTCAATCGCCCCTTGATGCAGCAGTACGCTGGCGGCAAATACTCTCGCTTCCGGGAATTCACCGGACGCGGATCGCAGGTGTTGCAGCGTCTCGTCCTTGTACTTGCCTTGCGAGGCAAGAGCCATGCCGAGCGCGAATTGGGACTGCCGGCGGCGTGGATCGATTTCCACCGCTCGCCTGGCCGCGAGTTCCGCGCCTGGGGCATCGCCAAGGCTATATAAAGAAAGGCTAATTCCAGTCAGAGCGGCGGGCCAGCCCGGATCCGTTTCGAGCGATTTTGAGAACGCGATTCGCGCCTTTCCGGCATCGCCGATACGGAGGTAAAGGACTCCCAGATCGTGATGGATCGCTGCGCTCGCGGGCTCCGCTCGCGCCGCCTTTTCCAGGTACTCGACACCGCGTTCCAGGTTACCCTGTGCGACGGCTTCGGATGAGGCCGAAACCAGCCGTTCGACTCTCGGAGCGACCTTCGTCTGGAGTTGCCGGACAGAGACGGTTCCGGGGGATTGCGAGTACGCGGGCACTAGGGTGAAAAGCAGAGCCAACCAGGAGACCTTTGGTGACATGTCGTATGCGATGCTGTCAGGGAAAGGCCCTAGAGTCAATGCTCTTTGGTACCAGTCCAGTACTACGGTGGAGGCGGTTTCCCTAAGTACCCAAGATCAAAAAAAACAGTGCCCCCCCGGCTTTCGGATATCCATGGATTACCGCAGGCTAAGAGAAAGGACAATGATGCGAAGCCTACTTTTGCTTGCAACCGGGGCGATATTGTTCGCTGGCCAACGGCCGGTGTTGAACAAAGAATCACCAGACGGGCAGTTTCTTGTCTTGGTTGACCTGGTCATTAAGTCCGATCGCAAATTGGCTTTGTTGGAACAGTTCGTTGAAATGTTTCCCGCATCGCCTGCCAGGCCCTGGGCCTTGGCCGAACTCTCTTCCCGTTACCGGCAGGATGGCAACATGGAAAAGATGGTGGCTTTCGCGGAACGGGCGGTCGAAGCAGATCCCGCCGATATCGAAACGGCGCAGCTTACGTGGAAGGCGCTGGGCGACAAGCCTGGCGCCGAAAAATGGGCGGCGATTACGGTGCGAATCGCCAGAAATATTCAAGCCGCTCCGGCGCCGGCGGGTGAGCCCAACCCCGCCTGGCAGGAACGGGTGAGTTTGGCGGCACAGATAATAGCGGCCGCCGGACCGGGAGGTCTGGAATCGATTCTGGCCGTTTCCGATCCAAAACAGCGCGTGCAACAGCTCGAGGAGGAATTCAAGCGTCCCTCATCGGAGGCCGTGCGGCCCAAGATCCTCAAGGCGCTGTTCGACGCCTCTCGCGAGGCCGGTGACGCCGCGAAGTCCCTGGAATGGGCGGAGGCTATGATCAAGGATAACCTTGCCACGGAGGACCCTCTGATCTATGCCGCGGGCGAGTACTTCCGCCTCAACCGCGATCCGGGCCGCGTCCTTGACTATGGAAAGCGGGCGCTGGCGCTCGTTCAGAGCAATTCCGTAACCTCCGCAAACCCAGTGGCGCCAGCAACGTCCGCCGGTGCGGAGGTTTCGAAACTGCCCCGAGCGAAACCACCCGAATCTCTCATTGCCCGCGCCAACTTCCTGATTGGCGCCGCGCTTAGCCGGATGGATCAGTTTGGGGAATCCGATCAAGCCCTGAGAGTGGCGTTGCCGCTTGCGGCCGGCGAGGCGGAGTTGAAAGGTCAGATCCTATTGATGCTCGGATCGGTGAACGTCAAACTCGGCAGGGTTGACGAGGCGATCCGGTTCTATCAGGCGTGTTCTACTCTCGCGGGTCCTTTTGGCGACGAAGCGAAGAAGACCATGGCTTCGATCAAGTCCATAAAACCCACGGCGCCGTAATAGAACTGCTATTACGCCTCTCTGCGAGCTTATCTATGACGTGCTTGTTCCGTAATCGGAACAAGATTTCAGGCGCAGCTGCCATCCCTCGTGCTCGATTGCGTAGGGCTGGACTGCGAAACTTATTTTGAGACCTCAATCGGATGTTGGCCGAGCGGCTTCCTTCTGTTTCCGCCACTCCTTGACGAGGGCGCGGCGGACGCCTGGATAGCGATCGATTAGGAATTCCGCTTGCGAGATGCGATCGACGCGGAATAGGCGGAAATCCTCTCGCAACTCGCACCATCCGGCAATGAACCGGCGCGACTCCACAAAGCCAAGCATGATCGGCCAGATGGTCCGTTCTGAAGTTGACCCTGCTTGGTCTTTGTAGGCGATGCGCATCTTGCGCTGCTCACGCATGGCAAGTCGCACCAGTTTTAGATCGAAAGCCGGGACGTTCTCCTGTCGTTGATGGCCGATATAGAGGGCGTCTTCGTCCAGTTTGTTGCGCATGTCGGCAGGGAGCACCGAGCCAATCTTAGCGATTGCATTCTGAGCGGCAAGTGCGAGCGCATCATCCGTCTGGCGGCCGACCCATTGTGCTCCGGCTACGAGCGCCTGAATCTCTTCTTCGGTGAAGGACAAGGGAGGCAGTAGAAAGCCTGGCCGAAGCAAATACCCCATTCCCGGTTCGCCATCGATGTCAGCGCCCATCGCCTGCAAGGTTGCAATATCGCGATAGATTGTGCGCAGAGACACTCCCGTTTCGCGCGCAAGTTCGCTACCGGCAACCGGTCCACGGCGCCGGCGCAACGCCTGCATGATGTCGAACAGCCGATGACTTCGGGACATTACGCTTTAGATCAATTCAGCACAATAAGACCTTTCCCATTGATCTTGCGGCCGCCTTCGAGATCCGTAATCAACCGGATCGCCTCCTTCAACGGTACGATTTCGGCGATGGGCAAGCGCAACTTCCCGGCCTTGGCTGCGCTAGCGATCCCATCCAGAATGTCGGACCGCGGCGTGCAGATAATGGGCTTCAGTCTTCGGTTTACGAATGACCGGATGAACTTTGCCGGCGTTGGAAGGATATCCAGGAATACTCCACCATCGCGCAGCAAACTCAGGCCGACGCTCACGGGCACACTCCCGGCAGTATCGTACACCACATCGAACCTATCCTTGATCGCCGGCAGATCAGTTTTCCGGTAGTCGAATACGGGATGGACTCCCAGTTCCTCGGCTCTCCGCATGGACTCGGCGCTGCAGCTCCCGGCAACTTTAGCTCCGAGCATCCGCGCGAGTTGAACGGTCGCCTCTCCGACTGCGCCCATGCACCCGTTGACAAAAACGCGCTTCCCTTCCTTGAGGCCGGCTTTGTCCACAAGTCCGTTCCATGCGGTGACGCCCGGCGTTCCCAGACAGGCCGCCTGCTCAAACGCCAAGCCTTCCGGCTTTTGGGCGATGAAGGACTCGTTTGTTATCACAGCTTCGGCAAGAGCGCCGCTCTCTTTGATGCGAGCCAGACCGAAAACGGCGTCGCCGGGCTTATACCGTGTGACGCCAGCTCCAACGGCTGTGACGATACCAGAAAAATCGCTGCCCATCGCCCTGGGAAAGGATCTTCCCGTCACCATCTTCAACTCGCCGCGACGCACTTTCCAGTCGATGGGATTGATAGCCGTGAACTTGACTTTGACAGCGACTTCGCCCGATTGAAGAGACGGCAGCTCGAACTCTTCGAGCTGCATTACGCTTGGGCCTCCATACTTATGGTACTGAATACGTTGCATGGGAACTCCTGCCAGATTAATGTCAATACTTTTCACTTAAGAACATTTCTGTAGTATTCTGTTCTAGGGCAATGGCCTCCATCTGGAGGCTATTGCATGACGATCATACCCGTCGAGTCTTCTGTGCTCGCAACGGTTGCTT
>JACXTT010002353.1_pt1 | contig 30085 bp, 16 predicted proteins | sample 9270951 | NCBI WGS metagenome assembly JACXTT01 (sample SAMN15532306, study PRJNA645909) | rock metagenome | isolation source: weathered quartz diorite | place: Puerto Rico | collected 2017-06-21 | reverse complement strand
GACCGCCACGGTGACCACCGGATCGGGAATATATTTCGTGAGACGGGTCTGCAGGACCTTGCGGATCTCGTCGACCGTGTGTCCGGCGGCCTCGATATCGCCGGCCAGCGGGAACGATAGCCCACCGTCGGGTCGCACCAGCACCTCTCCCTGCAGTTCCTGTTCCTTCCAGACCGTCACCTGCAAGGTGTCGCCGGGCTGGACGACGTAGGACGCGTCTACGGGGTGCTTCTCCGATACGCCGTCTGCGTTGGCCGGCGCAGCAGCAGCAAGCTGCAGGCTCAGGATCCAGAGCCATGTGGGCGCGATTCTTGAGGCTGCCATTGCGGGTCTCTCAGTCGTTTCTGCCACGATCGCATCGGGGCACGTCGCTGCCTTGGGCAAGCGACCCGCTTCGACGCTCTGCAGCAGTAAGGCGGCTGAGCGCTGCGTTTGCCGGATAGCCACTCCAGCGTACCGGTCGCGGGCGCGCGGGAAGGGTATACAAGGCAGATGACAATGCTGTGGCGGGCGACGACCGGTCCGCTGTTCGTTATACGATCGTGATGCTAGATGTCAGACATGACGGTTTCATTTCTGCACGCCGACCCTGGGCGAGCACCTTAGCGGCGGCACCCAGCGCCAGGATGACGAGCATCAAGTCGTCCGCCGATCCGCCGCCTCCACCCCTGGTCGGGGCCGTCACGCCAACCGTCACGGACTGACTGGCGCTCCCGCCCCCGCCTGTGCAACCGACATTGAAGGTCGTTGAAGCCGTGATCGGGGGAGAAGTCTGGGTGCCGGAGGTCGCCAGAGCTCCGCTCCAGCCCCCGGTGGCGGCGCAGCTGGTCGCGTTCGTGCTCGACCAACTGAGTGTCACCGTGCCGCCCGAGGTCACCTGGCTCTCGTTCGACGAGAACGTCACGGTTGGCGCAGGCGGAGTCGCCGCGACCGACACCCCGTAGGTGCCCGCAGTCTGGCTCGACGTTGTGATGATCGACCGGGGAGTGCCGACCACGTTGATGACGTAGTCTCCCGGCGTCGCAGCGAAACTGAACGTGCCACCGCCGTAAATCGATCCCAGATGTGTCGTGCCCTGAGTCACGAGCGCCGCCAGGTCGTTGAAGTTGCCCGGGAAGGAAAGGTCGCTCAGCGTTACGTTGTAGCTACCCGAACTGGCGATGGAGACCGTGGTGGTCCCGAACGCCGCCCCTACACCCTGGGTCACATCGAGCACCGCAGCGCCTCCACCCGAGGGGGCGAGATTCGCACCGAAGATGCCCTTGCCGCCGGTAGCCGGGGTTGCAGCCGCGAGTATGAGCATCTGTCCCGCGACCGGACTGATATTGGTCGTACCTGGAGCCGTCAACGGCATCCCGAGGAGGGCGCCGTTCTGTGCCGCAGCTACCGCGAGCGTTGCGAACGAGAGCGGGAATTGGAAGTCCGTCAGGGTAAGCGCGTAGGTTCCGCCGGTCGCGATGGCGATGGGAAAAGTATATGCCGAGGTGCCCGTGCCGCTGCTGGTTGTGCGCACCGCCGAGAACACGGTTGCGCCGCCCTGCGGCGCGAGCGTTACACCGTACACTCCGCTTCCAGCGGTCATGTCCGGTACTGCCAGCCCAAATAGCAGGCAATTGCCTGCGACGGCAGCGAAGGAAGCGGGCGATCCTGCCGTAGTGTTCGCAACCACGCTCGCACCCTGCACGGCGACCGCAGCCCCTGTGGTGAGCGCCCTGGGAAACGCAAAGTCGGTCAAGGCGAGCTGGTAAGTGCCTGCGTTGAGCGTGGCAGCTCCCAGGGCGGCCACCTGTCCTACGGAGTCGCTCTCGTTGAGCGCGTCAGCGCGTGAGCTGGTGTTGAAGGCGTGAATGTTGTAGAGCCCGCCACTCGCCCCGGATCCGCCCTGGGCGCCCCCCACCAGGTGATAGTTGCCCAGCGTGGAGTTGGTGGCCGTAAACGTCGCGCTCTGGAAGCCGCCCGCCGCGCTCAGGGGGAATCCCATGACGATGTTGCCCGAAGGGTCCGCCAGCGACACCTGGAAAGTCCCGAGCGCCGAGGGAAAGAGCAGATCCTTGACGTCGAGCTCGTAAGTCCCGGCGGTGTTGATTGCAATCATCGTGTCGATGACACGCGCGTCGGGCGGCACCGGGGCAGGCGGCAGCGAGAGCGCCGCAGTGAAACCCGACACCGTGCTGCCGCCCGGGCCGGCAAAGCCGCTTACCGGTGCTCCGGAGCTGTTCGTCAGCTGGACGCCGGCGGTCCCGAACAGTTGCCCCGAGGCCAGCGCGCCGATCACGTGTACCACGTATGTCCCGACCGGCGCTTGGAATTGCGCAACTGCTGGAGCGCCACCGGCGGTCACCGTGGTCGAGCCCACCAGCGTGGATCCGCTGGTGACTGCCAGCGTCACCTCGGCGAACGAGGCGGGTACCTTGAGATCCGTGAGGGTCAGGTTGTAAGTGCCCGCAGTGCTGATGCTCAGAGTCTGCTCCACGGGATCGACGCGCGTGGTCAAATCGCCGCCCGCGATTGAATGGGCCGTCGCGAGCACCGGAGTCTGTGCGCTCGCGAGACCGCCTCCGGCCAGACACAAGGCGGCGATAGACAGCAAGTATCGAGACGATCCGGTTGACATGGGACGCGCGAGAATTTCGGGAACGTGTGGGCTCGGGACGCCGCTCAGCCAGCGCGCCTCTTGAGCTGGGCCAATGCGAATCGGGCTTCGTCCGTACCGGTGAACGAGGCGCCCCCGGCGAGTGCCCTTTCCAGGCTGGCGCGCGCCTTGTCGGACTGCCCGGCCTTGAGCTGCGCCATCCCGAGGTGATAGAGGATCACCTTCGAATCAGGTGCTTCGGCTGAAGCCCGCAGAAGGGCCGAGAGCGCCTCAGTCAGATCTCCTCGCTTGAACAACACCCAACCGCGAGTATCGAGCAGCGCGCCCACGTCCGAGTTCGCGAACGGCGTGCTCAGGTCGCGCGCACGATCGAGACTCGCTCGATCAGTGTGGTAAGTAACCAGCAACATGGCAAGGTTGTTTGCCGCCACCTCGAGACGTGGATCGCGTTGATGCAAACCCTCGTACTGGCCGATGGCGTCCTCGAAACGGCCCTCGCGCTCGTACAGTGTTGCAAGGTCGACGATTAGCGCGGGTTCTCCCGTCGCCTTCACACCCGCCTCGTACTCCGCGAGTGCGCCCGCCTCATCTTTCGCCGCGAGCCTCGCCAGCGCTAGGTTACGGTATGGCGGCCACCACTTGGGCGCCAGGCGCACGGCCGCACCGAGAGGGCTGACCGCGTCGGAATACTTCCGGTCTGCAAGATACAGCTCGCCGAGCAGGTTGGTCATCGCGGCGTTACTCGGCGCGCGTTCAACAGCGCCGCGCACCAAGGCGATGGCCTCCGCTCCTTGACCGCGCTGGAATTGCAGATGCGCGAGTGCTGCCAGTACGTCGGTCGCGGCCGGCTGCAGCTGCAGCGCGTGCTCGAATTCACGCTGCGCGTCGTCGAGTCGCTTCTCCTGCTGCGCGACCAACCCGGCGAGGTACCAGGGGGTCGACTGGCCCGGAAGCAGGGTCTTCAGATCCTCCGCGGCGACGCGTGCCGCCGGCACATCCGGCTTGGCCATGTACGCCTCGACGAGCGCGGTGCGTGCGGCGGCGCCCGAGGCATCCGGCACCGCCTTGACCGTCGCCTCCAGAAGCGTAAGCGCCTCGGCCGCGCGGCCGCTACGAGTCAACAGCTCGCCGAGATCCACGCGCACACCGAGGTCGGCGGGAGCCGCGGCCAGAGCGTTGCGGAGGTTTTCCTCCGCCAGGGTGGTCTCGTGGTTGGCGAGGTGCGCTCGAGCGAGCGTGCGAAGAACAGGAATGGCCTTCGGCTGGTCGCGCAGCACCGCGCGCAGGTCCGCTATCGCCCCGACTGCGTCACCCCGCTCGAGCTCGATATTGCCACGCATGGTCAGGGCGTCGGCGTCGCGCGGATTGTTCTTGAGAGCCTCAGCAAGCAGCGCCAGCGCGTCGTCGTAGCGTCCTGCAGCCGTGTCGATGGCGGCAATTCGATTGCGGGCCGCCACCCCATTAGCACCAGTGGGGTCCTTGGCGATAATGGCGCGGTAAGTCGCGACGGCTTCCTCGGTCCTGCCGGCGCCTTGCTGCAGAGCGCCCAGGCGAAGGTGCAGCCTGTAGTTTCGAGGCTCCTGAGCGATCAGCTCCTTGAGCGCCGCCTCGCCGCGCGCGAGTGAGCGGTTGGTTGCGAGAAAATCCGCGTAGGCGAGTTTCGCTTCGTCGCTCTCGGGCAGCGCGGTCGTGGCGGCTTTCAAGCTATGCTCGGCGTCATCCAGCCGCCTGGCGTCGGCATAGAACGCGGCCAGCTGAAACCTCGGCACCAGCTGCTTTGGCTTGAGCTGCACCAGTTTGAGCAGCTGTTCCTCGGCCAAGTTGTTCTCGCCGGTTAGTAGGTACACGTGCGCCAGGATCTGCCGCAGGTCGACGGACTCGGGGAGCTTTTCCAGCGCCGTCCGCAGCAGTTCCACGGCGCGCTGCGGCCGCCCTGCTTCGCGATAAAGCCCCGCGAGCGCAGCCACCGCGTCCTCGTTCGAGGGCGCAAGCTGCACGGCTCGCTCGGCGTCCGACAATGCTCCTTCGCTGTCCTTGAGTTGTGAGCGCGCCACCGCCCGCACCGTGAGGAGTTCCGGGTCGTTCGGATGCTTGGCCACCGCGGGCTTGATCAGCTCCAGCGCCTTTTCAGGACGTCTGGCAACCACGTACAGTCGCGCGAGGTTCGCACGCGCCTCTAAGTGCTCGGGATCGACGTCGATCGCCCCCTGGTACATCGAAGCGGCCGCGCGGGGATCGCCGAGCCGCTCCGTGACGCGCCCGACGAAATAGCGGGCGTCGGCATTATTCGGCGCGATCTGCAGAGCGTTCGCGAACTCTATCCGCGCCTTATCCAGCTTTCCGTCCGCAAGATACTTTTGGCCGTGCGCGATGTAGCTCGCGCGACGGGCGTCTGCCCCGCCGCATCCGCACACTGTTCCCACCAGCCCAAGCAGGGCAACGGCGGCCAAGATCGCTGTCATCCTCTGGGTCGCAATCATCATCGCGTGCTCGTCGGAGGGAGTGGGACTGTAGGCAGGCCTCGTGACGCGCGTATGACATGTCGCCTACGCGCGACGCGAGCTCAGCGCTGAGTTACGTCTCAGCTAGCAGACTTCGGATTTCACACCGGGGGTTTCGCCCCACTCGCTTCCCGAACGCTACGAGGGCGAGACAAGCGATGCCGGACAACATCAGCAGAACCGTCGGCGGCAGAGGTACTGCGGCCGTGAAGTCGATCGTCAGTGAGTACCAGCCTAGATCGAGAAAGCTCTGAGGAGAGGCGACCGCATCGACCACCGCATCGTAGACACCCGAGCTGCCCACCGTAAAAGAAGTCCGGCCTGCACTCGCCAGGCCGGCCAGCACGGCGGTCGGCGTGGTTGCCGCGAACGTGAGGCTCGCGAGCTTGGTGGGCCAGTTGAGATCGGTGAGCGTCACGGTGACGGTGCCGGCGGCCGGCACGCTGAAAGGCGTGGCGGAAGCGAGGTAGCCGTGGACCAGCGGTGACACCGCCATGAGCTGCTCGGCCTGGCCCGCAAAGCTCCATGCTCCCGTCAGAGCCAGCAGAACCGCAGCAGCTCGCCGAGCACGCGTGCGCTCAGTCATGCCGGCCACCCGCCACTGCGGTCAACCGCCCGGCGTCGGCAGCGCCGACCTCACCGCCGCTCCGGTAGACGTACTTGTCGTACAAGTACTGGCGCAGCGAACTCGATAGCTCCGGCAGTTCGTGCCGGCCGGTCTCCTGGTAGTTGAGCTCGCTCAGCTTCAAAGCCGCGTAGGGCTCTTGCACCCCGGTAAGCGCCAGAAGTGCAAGATCCTCGCGGTCCACGCGCCGGCCCGGGTCGACTCCTTCGTTGATGATGGCGTCGAGTCGTGCCGCGTCGAGGTCGAAAAAGCGCAAGAACTCGACGCCTGACTCGACGAAGACCGGCACCAGATTGCGGCCACGCATGTCCTCGTCGTGCAGCGGACCCAGACGCGCCAACATTCCCTTGACGGCGAACCGTATTACGTCGGAGTCCCGCACCCCGAGACGTCCGGCCAGCTTTTTGACCTTCCGAACGTCGGCGGCATTCATCCGAATCGACACGGCCTGCTTGCGGGTCTCGATCACATTCGCTCCGGCTGATGTAAGTGCTCGTAGGCCGAACGGAGAGCAAACGTAAGGTTTTAGTGTTGCAGTGCGTTGATGATTACGTTACGTCTGAGCCACGGGTGCAGACGCAAAGGCGCGCACGAGCGAGTGCACGGGAAAAGCGAGCAGCGGCGATCGCCGCCCTAAAGGGAGTGCTTTGGCTTGCGGGGGGATGCAGCTCGGCGCCTGCGGAGCTGTACCCCTCAGGCGCTCAGCCGCGGGAGACTATGCGCAGGCTGATGGGTTCCGGCATGTCCAGTGGCGGCGCCTGCGACAGACGGGTGATGCGCGACAGCGCTGACTCGATCGCCTGATCGCGCTCGCGGTTGCCGCTTCCCTCCACGATCCGGACCCGGTCGATGGACCCGTCGCTCCGAACCCACACACGTACTGTAAGTGTGTACTCACCACGATGCGCCTGCCTGTCTGTGTTGAGCTGCTCCAGAATCTGGTTCTTGAGCAGCCCCGCATACCAGACAAAGGCGCTTCCACCGGATGCGAGAAGATCCCGACCGCCCTTATTTGCCATCAGACCGAAAGCGTCCCCGCCCGCCGTCCCCTCCGCGTCCAGCCCAAGCCGCTCACCAGGCGGGGGCTCGTTCGGACGAGTCGGATCGGGCTTATGCTCGGGCTCATGCACGTCCACCTTCTCCGGCGGTGGCGGTGGCGGCGGTAGATCCGGAGGAGGAGGAGGAGGCCGGATGAGGTGAATCTCCTGCACGAACTTCTGCGGCGGCGGCGTGCTGTTGAGAAAGTTGCGCATCAGCGCAAACGTGCCCGCGCCGATCAGCGTGACGCTTAAGCCGAGAAGCACCAGCAGTATGTATCGGCGTTTCTTGCGCGCGCGGGCCACTACCGGCACCTACTTAACGATCTTCTGCGTCACGAGCCCGAGCTGGGTGATCTCCAGCCGTCCGAGCAGATCCAGCACGTCGACGACGCGCTGGTACGGAATAGCGGCGTCGGCCTTGATGATCACCGGCAGGTTGGGGTTTGCGGCCCTGTACTGGCGCAGCGTGTTCTCGAGCTCGGTCATGGTCACGGGGAAGGTGTCGAGGTAGATGCTGCCATCGGCACTGATCGTGATGGCCTTGGTCTTGTTCTCGGCGAGGCTCGGCTGCGAGCTCGCTTTCGGCAGGTTCACCTTGATGCCCTGCACGGTCGCCGTCGTCATGATGATGAAAATGACAAGCAGCACGTAGGCGAGATCGAGCATCGGGGTGATGTTGATTTCATCGTAGACATCCTTTTCCGCGCCGACCGGGCCTGCCATACAGTGCTCCGTCAGGAATAGGTCTCTGCGATACGCGCCACGAATTCGTCCGCAAACACGCGCATGTCCGCGCTGATCTCCTTCACGCGGGTATTCAGATAGTTGTAGCCAAAAAGACACGGAATCGCGACCCCCAGTCCCGCGACGGTCGCGACCAGCGCGGCGGCCGTGCCAGGGGCGATGGCGTTGATGTTCACATCCCCCGACGCGGCGATCGCCGCAAAGGTAATCATCACGCCCACGACAGTCCCAAGCAAGCCCAGGAACGGCCCGCCGGCGATCGCCACAGTCAGCCAGACCATGTGGCTGTTGAGCAGCTGCACTAGGCGCGTGAGGGAGGCGTCGAGGCTCGCGCGGATCGCCTCGATCGACTGCGCCGAGAGCGAGCTCACGCGCGCAGCACCAGCGGCCTGACCCTCAAGGCGCTTCATGGTTTCCCGCATGCCATGGTGATAGAGCGGCCAGAGCGTCGACACCCCGAAATCGCCGCCGTCATCGAGTGACATGTCGTCTTCAGCGGCATTAGCGCCAAGCCTCCTCTCGAGCGCCGCCGGATCGTCCGAGAGCTTGTTGAATGCCGCCAGGAACCTCCTGTTACCATCAGCGACCCGCATGAGGAAGTAGCCCTTGGCTCCCATGATGAACAGCGCTAGGACGAACATGAGCGCCAGGAGGCTGATCACGACCCAGCCATCGACGGTGACGTTGCGCAGCGTGGTCGCGAAGTAGGACTCTTTCCCGCCCTCGCGCTGCGTGTCTCCGCCGTAGACGACCAGCGGCGCGACCATACCCTGACTGCGCGCAGCGGCCTTGAGCCAGTCGGCACTGCGGACAGAGTTGGCGACTTCGAGCTCATCGAGCTGCCCGCTGAAGAAGTTGCTCTTCGCGGCCGAGCCGCCGACGGTGAGCACGCCGCCCATCTCCTGCACTTCGGCGTTGGCGTGACCGGCATCGATCCCATCGACGAACAGCGTCAGGCGACCATCGCCGATGCGCACCGCCACGTGATGCCATTCACCCCTCGTCACCTCACCGGTCTGCATGATCGTCACCGGCTGGGCGCCGCCGTCATAGCGAGCGAAGGCCTGCGTTCCGGATATGCCGAGCACCAGCTCGCGCCCCTGGTCGGAGAGCTGCGCAACGTCGGCGTCGGTCTGGGCGGCTTCGAAGCGTACCCAAGCAGAGAGCGTAAACCCCTTGTTCGGGGTGAGACGCACGGCCCCATTGGCCGGTATCGACAGCATCTGAGCGCCGGAAAACCTCACTCCGGCGCCGATCAGCGAGGCGGGATTCACTTCGGCTTCGAACGCGCTCGGCTCGCTCTTGTAGGATGTCGCATCCTGAGGCGATTCCTTGGGCGCCCCGAAATGGTAGACGAGCACCTGACTCGCATCGTAGGTACCCGCTGCATCCGCGGCGCTTGGCGCGTTCTTGTTGCCGTAGTACAGAAATATCTTGTCCGTCTCGGCGCCACCTGTCAGACGCGGGACGCGAACCCAGACCAGTGCGATCTGCGTCTGCGGGTCGAAACGCTCGATGTGGAACTTGAGGGGTGTCTTGTCGTCCGCGGCAACGAAGCGGAAATCCGAGCCGTCAGGCTTCGCATCATTGAAGTACTGGAAGTTGCCGAGGCTCAGGCGAATGAGGATCGGGACGTCCGTGGGCGGCCCCGGAATGTCCGCCCCCTTTGGGGTCAGGTCGAAGCCGATTTCCTTGCGGTAGGCCCAATCACCGTTCCACCACGCGCGTGCCTCACTGCTCCACGAGTCAGCCAGGAGGACCACTAAGAGGATGGATAGCAGCCGGAAGGAGCTCGTCAAAGATCATTCCCCATGCGCATCCCCGGGTAAGCGGCGAGTCGGGCTGCAGTACTGGCGTACGTGCGGGGGCCACCAGCCGCGCGCGGCATTGTACCTGCCACAACGAGACTACTGCGTTACAAGGGCCTGGCGGCCTAGGGGTATGTGACAGTTCTGTTGCAGCCGAGCTGCCGCTCAATCGCGACCTCATAGCCCAGTCGGCCGCACAACCAGGGGCTCCCCGCAGTTGTTCAGGCGCCCCAGTGAGCGGGTGAGGCTGCCGACGGGGTTCAGCCGCAGCGCATCGGCCGTTACCGGGGGCGACGGCGGTGGAAATCCGCTGGTAGCTGGGGCCAGATAGCCGCCCTGACCCCAAGGGTGAATAAACCCGGAGTTCAGGGCGGCGATGACGCGCGGCAGGCCGAGATTCGTGGCTACAAAGCGCAGCACCCCACCTTCGTTCGTCGTGGTGAGCGCGCCATCGAAGGATCGCCGCCATTGCATCGACTGCTCGGTCACGTGCGGCCAGCGTCCCAAATAAGCGTTGAGCAGCGTCGGTGCGGCGCCGTCCACCTTCACGAAGCGGAATTTGCGATTGCCGTTGTTGCCTACACTCTCGGTGCTGAGAATTCCGATGGCCCAGCGATTGAATTGCGCGTGCGCGTCGAGACACTCGCGCACATCGCCGGTGGCGAGTCCAGCAAACACGTTTCCGGCCGGCCGCGGCACTCGCACCAGATGGTTGGCATCACCACCGAGAGTGAGGTCGCTGCCATCGTCAGGGGTCACGAAGCTCGGCGCGGTGGGCTCGCAGCGTGCCCTCAGGTAGTGCAGCTCGTAAGAGGCCTGAGTGCCGGAAGAGGCGATGCGGCGGCAGATGTAGACGGTCGATCCGGTGGTGCGATCGGGCCGGTAGGCACCGGGAGAGGCCCCGGATGCGTCGGGGTCCCTGGGTGCGCTGAGACCGAGTAACGAGGACTGCGTGATCGGTGTGCCCTTCGAGTCGTAGAACTCGTCCCACGCTTTGATCGCGCCGGCAAAGATTGCGGCGACCTGCGCGCGCGCCAGGCTCGGCATGGCTTCTTCCGTGTCGCGGCTCGGATCGTCGTGGGGGACGGTGCTTGGGACCAGGCCCTGAATGGTCTGCAGTGCGTTGCGGAAGTTCTTGGAAAGCGGCAGGCCCCAGACGATCTGGTTCTGCGCCTTGACCGTGAGCAGTGTGGTTGCTCCCGCAACCAGTTCCGGGTTGACATCCGAGAGGCCCGCCCGTGGCACGGCCGGGCGTCCCTCCCCATTGCAGCCAGTGTGGTTGCGATAGGCCGCAAAGTCGGGCGTGGCGCGAGCCGGCTCGCCCAAAGCGCAGCTCGGCGTCGTCGGTAGCTTGCTCAAGTCTATGAACCGCAGCGGCGTGCCCGCGGACACGGGTGTCACACCTTCTCCCGAGCCGCCCGATGACTTGTAGATCGCCAGACGGAGCCCCGCCGGTACCCCTGACATGGCCCGACCCGTGCGACAGTAAAAGACCCGGTTCGCCGTGCCGTTGATGGTTCCCCGATAAATGTCGAGCGTACCGGGCTCGCAGAGACTCGGGGCGCCGGGAATAGCCGCCGCCAGACGGACGAGATTCTCAAGGGCCTCGTCCTGCGCGGAGGACCCGGAGACAAAGAGCTCGATCTGTGGCGCCGGCGTAGCAGGCAAAGCCCAGGCCAGCGGCGTCATCCCGAGCAAACATAGATTTACGGAAGAGACGCCAAGGATTCGCGCACTCATCGACGCCCCCACTGTTGTTCTTGTTCGCGCCATGGCGCTAAAGCGGGCCGGCGCTATGGTTTATCAGGCGCGGGCGCCGCAGCAGGCGCGGGTGTAGGCGCGGCCGGTCCGGTGGCGGGGGGCGTGCTCGGCGTCGTAGCAGCGGCAGGCTTCGTCACGCGCAACTCCTCGGCCCGCTGCCGATACTCCAGCACCAGATTGTCGATCTGCGTGCGCTTGATTCGCGTGAAGGGCTCCGCCCGCGCGAGATAGCTCAGTGCTCCCTGGTGCTCATAGCGGTTGAGCACCTCGTTATTGACCTGGTAAAGGGCGTAGTTGCGCTCAGCGCACTGATCGAAGGCTGCCTTGCTCTGCGCGAGCTGACTCGCGAGTCCGGCGCGCTCGGTCTCGACCCCCCGCAGTGTCGCTGCAGTCTCCCGGAAACGGCCGATGAGCTCCTGCATTTTGCTCTTGGTGTCTGCCAGAGCTTTGGCGTTACTGTCATTTGCCGTTTCGGCGGCGGCGAGTGCGGCCTGGCTGCGATTGGCGTTGACGCGGTAGCCGTTCAGCTGCTGCTTGGCGGCATCGAGGTCTTTCTTGAGTTCATCGACTTGCTTCTTGAGCTTTTCGTTATCCGCCTGGAGCTGAGCACGCTCCGTCACGGCCTGTTGATACTGCTGCACGAGTTGAGCATTGGCGGCGGTGCCGCTGCGCTGGACTTGACCTGACGCGGGCACGGCACACAGCGCTGCGCTCAACAGCGCCAGTAGCACGCTCACTCTGTACTTGAGCATCTCGCGCCTCTCTCAAAAGCGTGTGCTGATGTCGAGTTGCACTATATCGAGGCCGTAACGCGGCCCGTCGATCTCATTGGCGCTCAGGTATCGCAGCCGCACCCAGGCGTTGTGGGCGATCGCGAGCGACGTCCAGACGTAATATCCAGCCGCATTCGTGCCGCCTTCGTGAAAATCCGCATCCGTCCAGGCGTCCAGCACCGCGTCCCGCTTGACATACCGGTACCCGAACGCAACGCGCCAAAAACCCGGGCGATCGACTGTCGGATGGCCAAAGCTGAGCTCCCCGACATACCCCGTGTCCTCCTTCGCCGGCATGGTCTGCCCGGTCAGCGCCTCCACCTCGGCCCGCTTGTAGCCGACATTGCGAACCGCCTCCGCCGTCAGCGCGAACGAATGTCCGCCGAAATCGTGCTCGTAGCTCGCCGCAACGTCGGCTAAGCGAAACTTCGCTGCCAGTGCAAATAAATTGACCGTGTTATCGGTCGTGCTGTTGGAGATGTCGAACACTGAATTGCCAAAACGGATGAAGGCGGGCGCCGTGTAATTGAGCAACGTGGAGTCCGGCGCGTTCTGCTGACCTGTGACATGGCGAAAGTCGTAGTAGGCGGCGGCCAGACGGAGGTGGTCGGCGCCACCGCCCCAGCGCAGATTTGTGCCGAGCTGCGCTCCCGTGAGCCATTTGTTCTGGCTGTTCACGAGCGGGATCTCGAGCATCGGGAAGGCGCCCAGCGTGAGGTAGACGTGGGAGCGGTCTAGCGCCGCGGCTCCCCAGCCCAGGCGGAAGGTCTGTGCGAGGCCCTCGAAGCTGAGGTCCCGCGCAAAAACGAGCTCTGTCGGAGCGAACCAGGGGTCGCCGATTCGTCCGAATTGTGCGGTCGTGAACGCTAGCCGGTCCGGGGGACTCGAGTTCCAGAGTACGTAGGCCTGATCGAAGCCGACCGTGTAACGCTGGGCATAGGTACCGAAGGTCTGACTCTCCGAGCCCGGGTCGGTCAGCGATCCCGAAGCCAGGCGGACATACACTCGCAGCCTCGGCGACAGATCCGCCTCCGCCCCCAGCCTGGCACGCAGCCTCAGGCGGTAACGATTCTCTGTCGTGTTCAGGAACGGGAAGGTTGTCTTGGTGATCCCTCCGGCTTGATTGATGGCGTTGATGTCCAGCAACTCGTTGCGAGAGTTGTCTTTGGAATAGAAGTCCGCCTGCCCACGGATCGTCACGTCGCCTAACACGCGCACCCGAGACAGCCACTCCGGGAGCGCTGCCGGCACCCCCCAACGCTGCTCCTTGGCTTCCTTCACCACGTCGGCGACGACGGCCGGCTTGATCTCCTCGGCAACCTGTTTGCTGATCTCGTCCTTGACGATCTGCGGGACATACGGTACGCGGACGGCGCTCTCCTCTTCCTTCGCCCGCTCCGCATCCTTAGCCACTCGCGCCGCGGCATCGGCCTCCGCCTTATCCTGAGCCTGCTTGACGAGTTGCTGAGCCTGGTCGCGCGTGAGCAGGCCGCGCTCGATCAGCGCCTGGAGCAGATTAATGACGGTATTGCGCACCTCCTCCAGTGATCGCTGCTCCGTGCTGCTCTCGGCCGCTCCTGACGGCGGCGCCAGTACCGTGAGCGCAACGACTGCGCAGATCCTCCACTGCACTCGCAAGGTCATTCCGCCGATTCTCCTGGCAACCCCGTCCGTCCGATTTGCCATTGCGTGGGTCCGGTCCGGTGCACCCAGGCCAACGAGGAGGCCGCGCCGCGTGTCCGGGGCGGCGACATACCGGACGGGATTTGGTCTAGTTCGTAATCTTTTTACTTTGACCGCGCCGGATTACGGTTCCATGACAGTGGCGCGAGCAGTGCATGCGCAGCCAGGGCAGAGCTTATTTCGTCGCGCTTTTCTGCCGTTTGAGACACTCCAGGTCGTCGGTTTTGCAGTTCTCCTCCCCGAGTCCCGTGACAAAAACCTCGAGCCAACTCAGTGCCATCTGAGCCAGCGGCGTAGTCTGCTTCGCGGCCTTCTCCGCCGAAGCACTCTCGGTTGCCGAGTTTGTAGCGCTGCCCGACGTCGCGGCGGCCCCGGAAAGCGCGACCCCCACGTTACTGACCTGGGCCGGCACGCCGGTTGCCGTACCTCCGAACTGAATGTTGTCGAGCCCGATGACCTGCTGCGCCGCGATATTGAGGTTGCCGGCCGCGCCGATTCCAGCGTCGCCCGCGTTGACCGTGCCCTGCGGGGCGATGAGGTCGACGTTCCCTGGCGGTACGCTGGGATCGATCTGGATCGTGCGGATGCCGCTGCCTGCGACGGCTCCGGCGAGGTCGAGTGTGACGTTGCCCAGGGCATCGAAAACCACCTGCGGCGGGGGCGCCGAAATGGAGGACTTCGAGCCGCGCCCGGCATCGATGCTGCCTTCATTGGACCAGATGAGGATGTTGCCACCCCCCAGGGTGAAGATGCGGGACTGGTTCACCAGCACGTCCCCCTTGGAATAGATGTCGACGTCGCCGGCCCCCTGCGCCACGATGCCGAGCTGCGACGGCAGCCTCTGGGGCACGCCGGCAGGAGGATTGGCCAGGCCGACATCCACCGCACCACCCGGCGTGAACAGCGAGATCGCTCCGCCTCGCACTGTGTACGTACGACTGAACGTCAGCGTGAGATCGCCCTTGAAGGGGTCCGTCACGCCGGGCGCGAGCGTGGCCGTGCGGCTACCCGGAAACAGGGCATCGATGGCAGCGTAGCCGCGTTGAAAACCCGCTCCGCGGACTGTGTTTGATTCGCGGCCAGACGCGAGAAGCTCGTCAAAGAAGACCGCGTCGACGAGCGCGCGCTGTTGATCGCTGCTCAGGGTGGCGAAGTCGCTGTCGGCCTGGCCAACGGTCAGCTGCTGGCCGGTCTGAGCCTCTACGTACTGCAGCAGCTGCTGCTGATACATTGAGGATGGCTCGATGATCTTCTTGAGGAATCCCAGGTAGTCCGGTGCACCGCCAAGTCCTGCCATGATGGTGAGATCGGCACCCGCTGCGGTCATGAGATTGGCGTTCGCGAGGTTCCCAACCGTCGTGATGCCCTCCGAGAATCCGAGATCCACGTTCCTCCCGGCCAGCACGTCAAGCCGGCCGGGGCCGCCAAGCTGAACCACGGCCCCGGCGTCTCCCAGGCTGTCCACAAAGTCTCTTCCTGCGGAGATCAGGGTGCGGTCAGAGGAGTTGAGGTTCTGCCCGTAGAAGGCCAGATCCGAGATGTCCTGCCCCGCGGTGAACCGCGCCGGCTTGGGAATGCTGATCGTGAGTGCCGTGATGTCACGCCCCGCCGTGATCAAGGCCGGCAGCGGATCCGACGCGTGGCGGCCGCTGGCAAACGCGACGAGCAGGCTTGGCGGCAGCGCACCCCCCGGCCCCGGTGCGTCAGGCGTCGGCAACGTATTCGCGAATGCATCGGACATTACGATCGTCGCGCCGTTGTCCTTGATGTCACGGGCGGCGAGCAGCTCGAGCTGCCCGTTGTCGCTCGGGAACAGAGTGGCTCCGCCGCCGCTGAAGCTGATGTCTCTTTGGAGCGAACGGGCAATGAAAGTCGCAGGATAGGCCTGGCCAAACTGACCGCCGAAGCCTGAGGCGGCATCCTGCCCCATTAGGGCGCTCAGATTGCCTCCGTTATTCACTATGGTTGCCGAGCCCGCGGTGCTCTGCAGCGTCACACTGGAATCACCCCCGTAGGTGAAGTAGGCGCTCGCCAGGGTGGCCCGTGCCGGTTGCGGCGGCGGCGGCGGCGCCAGGGTAGTCGGGTTCACCACCGCATCGATGTTGATGTCGAGGCGCGCCTGAACCGAGACCTGCGCGTCGTTCAGGGCAATGAGTGAGCCGATATAACGGGTGGTCGGCCCGACGGATATCGGTCGGATCGCACTGAACGCTCCGCCTGCGCTCAGTCTCGCCGTCCCGTCGGCGGCGTAGAACTGACCGCTGCCGACGTCCGCACCCGCGGCAACGCGGAGACCTCCGCCAAAGAGCATCGTGGAGGTACCGTCGGTGTTGGCGATCCGACTGTCACTCGCGGCAGCCGAGACGTCGTTGATGTCGCGTGCGGCGACGACGGTGAGATCGCCGCCCCCCAGCGTCGCGAGGTTCCACCCGAACTGACTGAGGTCCACGCCCCACTGCACTGGCACCGCGCGTCGGGTGTTTCCTTCGCGGAGCTGCCAGGCAGCCACGCTCTGTGACACGTCGGTGCCGAGGACATCGCGCCCCGCGCTGACAACCAGATCGCCACCCTGCGCAGGAAAGTTGAACACGCTGTTGGTCCGTGCCACGGTCTGGGCCGGCACGGCAGCGAGACCCGCGGTGTAGGCCGACGCACCCGATGAGATGACGACATCCCGCGGCGCCACCAGATCGAGCTCCCCCGTGCCGGTGCGAACGACCGCGCCAGGCGCAACAGTCAGGTCGGCTTGCGCCCCCGAGGCGACCGCGAGCGGATTGGGGCTCTGGAGGTCCGCACCGGCGATCAGCCGGACCGAGGACGACGGACCATCGGTGAGCACCGTGGTCGGTTTGAGCAAGTCGGTGGTCCCCGACACGAAGCCGTCAGAAATCGTGCTGTTGACGGTGATGCTGCCGGTCGATCTCACGGTCAGATCGATGGGCTGTCCGCCGAAACGCCACGTAGTCAGATCCAGAGCGTCGTTCAACGCGACATTACTGCTCGCATCGAGCTCGACTCCCGGACGGATGACCAGGGGCAATGCGCCGCCCGAATTCAGTCGCGCGGGTATCACGGTGGCCGCAGAGGCCGCGTAGTTGCTCACCGCAGTCTCGATCGCGCCGAAGTCTGCGAGCGCCGGTGCACTGCTGATCGGGGTCCGCAGGACCGGCTCCAGCACAACCTGACCGACACCGGCGAGATCCGCGTTGAGCGCGGCGACTCCGATGTCGCCCCCCGCCGTGGCCGGTGCGCGAACGAGCAACGTTCCATTGCCGCCGTTTCCCCTCGCGCTGACCGTACTTCCGGCATCCAGTTCGACGGTGCCGCTGCTTCCGGAGCCCAGCTCGATGTCACCGGCGCGAGAGTCCCTGGCAGAGCCGTCTGCGCGCAGCTGCCCGCCCGATGTGAGGACCACTCCCGTGCCGCCGAAGAGGTCGATGTGGCCGCGCTGAGCGTCAGAGGGTGCAATGATCGACCCGGCAACGCGGACCACGCCGCTGTCAGTCGTCAGTTCCACGCGGTTCGCCGAGAGGGTACTTCCGGCACTCAGCGCGAGATCGCCGGAGTGCACGCGGAGTGCGATTTGATCGCTGAATCCACCACTTTGTGCCGAGGCGCCCAGCGTGTTGAGATCGGTATTGAGCTGGCCCACGTTGACCAGCAGCGTTCCGCCGGTTGCGCCTGCCGAAGCGTGACCGAGCAGCGTTGACTGCAGGTCCGCGGCGCCACCGCTCCCGAGTGCAATACGGCCGGCGGAACCGGACCCGCTCCCACTGACGTCGATGCGGCTTCCAGCCGCCAGGGTGAGGCTACCGCCCGCCGACAGGTTCACGCTCCCGGCGGCCGCCGCGACGCTCCGGTCGAGCACCTGAACCGTGGCGCCGGCGGCATCAATCAGAGCGTTCGCACTCAGGGTGAGGTCCCCGGATGACTGCAACGAGACCACTCCACCGGCCACCCGAATGGTTCCATTGTCTTCGATGCGACTCGCGGTCAGCGTGAGCGCGCCTCCGAGATCCGCCGGCACGGGCACCGCAGAGCCCGCGGTGGCGATCTGCAGGGTACCGGTGGCGCTGAGGGACGTTTGCGATCCGGCGGCAGCCGTGAGCTCCGTGGCCTCGATGGACATGTCACCGGCACTCACGACGCCACCGCTCCCCTGACCGACCATGGCCCCGTGCGCAAGCACCGCTGCCTTCGCAAAACCGTTGAGGGCGAAAGCGCCCGGCCCGATATCCACTTCGCCCGCGACCAGGCTCAGTGTCCCGGCGCCGCTCGACGGTGCCGCGGCCGGAGCGTTCACGCCTTGGAGGGTGATGAGCCCTGCACCGAAGCCGACATCACCGCCCCCGTGGTTGTTCAGCGCAGATCCGATCAGCCTCAGAGATGCCAGCGACGGGGTAGTCGCGCCATTTGTCAGACCGAGGGTCAGCGGGGCGTAGACGTCGATGGGTCCCTGACTGGCCAGGCGCACATTCTGCGCCGTCTGCAGCACCGAAAACGCCCCGCTGCTCACAACCAGGGCATCGCTCGAGGGTGAGCCCGCAAGCAATCCGATGCTGCTCGAGGCCAGCGACACGGTACCCCCGGGCACCTGCATGGATCCGGCCAGCGTCGCGCCTCCGGGGGCATCGACCGACAACGCGCCGCGCGTCCCGATCAACGATCCGCTCTCGAGAGTCACGCTGCCCCCCGCGCTGCCTCCACTCACGGACGGTCGTTGGGCGATTAGAAGGGACTGGTCGGACAGCGCCAGCATTGCGGGCACACTGCCCGCACCTGAAAGAGTTACGCTCACGCTGCCCGGCGTATTCACCGCGGCTCCACTCCTGGTGGATGTAGTCGTCAACATCGCGCCCGGCTGAACGTCTATCGACTGATTGGCGGCGAGAAGCAGCTGATCCGCTGAGAGCTGCACGCCGGAGCCGACGGTGAGTGTGGTGGCCGTGACGGAGATCCCGGAGTTGTCCTGCGACGGGCGCCCTCCCAGTACGAGTTCACCCGCACCCCACTCCTGGATGACGGACGCCGGCAAGTCGACAGCGCCGGACGGGCCAGTCCCGCCCGCTCCCGTAATGGCCAGGGAGGTAGCGCTGATGTCGATCTCGGCCGCGCGACCTCCCGTCATGGCGGCGCTCAGCACCTGACCGCCGAGCGCCAGGTTTGAACCGATGTCGAGGGACAAGCGCCCCGCATCGGCGGGTACCGGGGAGGCGGGGCTCGCGGCAGCGAAGAAAGTGGACGCAAGCGTGTCCTGGTACCCCGCAAGCGCGCGCGCATAGCTGCTCGGGAAGATGGCGAAACCGCTGTACTGAGCGTCGCGGAGGCCGGTATTGCCCAAGGTCAGATAGCCCGCCACGATGGGGGTGCCGTCGGGCAACGCGCCGAGCTGCCCCAGCGCGATGTCCTGGAACCCCGACTCCATCTGAATCAGCCGCGCCCCCGGCAACAGGCCATAACGCGCCGGGAGCAGCGCATAAACTCCCGCCGGCACTCCCGCAGCGCCGCTCAGGTAAACGCTGGCACCGGGCGACAGGGAAGACCCGGCCCAGAGCAGTGGATCGTAAGTGGCGTACTGAGCAGCACTCGAGGGCAGAATGGCGTAGAGACCGGGAATGACTCCTGTCGCCAGTGCGTCCCGCGTGCCCCCGGTGCCCGGAACCCATTCGTAAGCGTAGAGGTCACCGCCACCGCGCAGATCGACGCTCGCATTCGTGGCGATGCTCACCTGTGCGCCGTGAAGCGTCACCTGCCGTTGCGGCAGCTGCGGGACTTGAGAGGTGTAGATCCACTGCGCGCCCGCGAGCTGAGTGCTACCGTATGGCAGCACGGCTCCGGCGCCGCTGACCGACGTAATGCTTGCATCACCGAGTGTCAGTGACCGGCCCGCCTCCAGGTCGATGCTGCCAAAAGGCGCGAGCAGCGTTCCAGTGCTGACGATGTTATCTGCAGCAAGAGTGAGCGATCCGGCAGCTGACAGCGGGCTTCCCGGAGACGCCGCTGTGCGCCCGACGGCAATCGTGCCTCCGGCCGCGTTCGATGACATCGTGAACGCCGTACCCGTGGCGGGATAGATCCTCGCGGCATCCAGTGTCAGATCTCCCCCGGTGGCGAGGCTTCCGACGAATCGCGCGTTGGCCGAGTTGGCACCCCGGAGCAGCAGGTCTCCGCCACTGCTGAGCGTGACGGCGCTCGTTCCGTCGATCGAGAAGGGTCCAATGAGATCAATGTGCTGCCCCGAGACGGTCAGCGTTCCGCTTCCCGCACTCGGGGAGGCCGGCCCCGCCAGCCCCTGTGAGTTGCCGAGGGACACGTACGCGGCAGTCAGGCTGCCTCTCATGCCATTCGCCACGCTGATGACGGGTGCGTCGAGACTGATCTGGCGGACCAGATTCACCGGCAGGTTGGTCGCAAGCTGGATGCTGCTGCTGTCGATGCTCAGTCCATCCCCTGCCTGAAGTCGCAATGCGTCGATGCCCGACTGCAGCAACCGGCCGGGGTCGAGCGCCGCGAGCCCGTTCACGGGTTGAGAGGCTACGATGTTGGGAGCGATCTCGATCTCGCGCGGAGTGGCCGGAAAGGTTCCGATAACCTGCTCGCCCGCGGAGAACCAGCTCTGCGAGCGCGTCAGGTCGACTTCGAGCGTGCCCGCATCGGGCCGACCCAGATCACCGCTACCGGCTCGCGCCTCGAGATCCCCAAGCAGCGCAATAGACTCCGGCGCCCGGACGGTGAGCGTCCCTGCGCCGCTCGCCACCTGATGCCGCGAGTATTGGCCTGAGCCGATCCCCGTCTGAATGTCCAGGGGCGCGCTCGTGCCTGCAATGCTGATGAGCGACCCGGCCTGGGTCAGCACTGATCCACGGTCAGCAAAGAGGTTCACGCTGCCCCCGGGCAGCACCGATCCGAGCAGGAGTCCCGCATCGTTCGGCTTGAGCACCGATGTACCGCTCACATCCAGCACTGCCTCCCCGCCCACTCTGAGGGCGAGATCGGCGACGAAGCCGGGATCCAGATTTGGATCCCCGGTCGTCAGAGTCTCGAGTGTGATCGTGCCCGAAGGCGCGCGCAGCGTGCCATCCACCGACACGCCACCGACTCCGGCCAGCGAAATCCGGGCACCCGGATCGACGCTGATCGAAGCGCCCTTCTGTACGTCCAGGAGGCCGACATCGTTGACGCCGGAGGTGACAACGAAACCCGACGGCTCGCCTTGAGGCACCACGGCGAGGCTGATGCTCTCGGGCGGGCGGTTAATCTGAGGCAAGGTGACGGCCTGGGTGAACTCTCCGACGGTGCCGCCTGAGGGCCGGCTCGAGTATCCCGGCGTGAGCTGCAGTGTCCGCGTGAGCGCGGCGATCTCCGCGCCCGCATCCACCGTCATCGCATCGGCAGGACTCGAGGGCGATGTCAGGAGCCCCGATGCGCTCAGATTCACTGACGAGAATCCGAGGTGCGAGAAGAGCGGGGTAAACACTTCGAATGTGCCCCCGGCAGAGGATGAATCATCCAGCCGCTGCGCGCGGGTCCATTGCGTGCTGTTCTGGGCTATCTGCAGCCGTGGTGCCGAGAGGTTGAGAGTGCCGCCCCCCGCCGTGGCGACCCCGAATGCATCGAGCGTCACGCCCCCGCCCACCTGCAGGGCAGAGCCCGCCGGGGCTGCTTGCACGGCGATGCTGCCGCCGTGCCCGGCCGCCAGGCGCCCACTGGAGTTGAGCCAGGCTCCGCCGCTTGCGTGAAGAGCCACGTCGTTCCCGAGAATCAGCTCACCGCCGGGGATTGTCAGTGCGAGCTCGATCGTGCCTCCGTCCTGCAGCGTAGGCTGCGGCGCAAACGGGCTGCCGAGAAACTGCGAGTCATTGGTCCACTGGCCCCGCACATCCAGCGCCACGCCGTCTCCGAGCTGGACACCTGTTCGGCCCAGCGACGCCTGCTGCGCGTCCACGGTCTCCACGGTGCGGAACTGCACGGTGCCGCCCAGATCCGTAATGCCGGAGAAGACGTTGATGCGAGGCGCCCGAACGGAGAAAGTGCTTCCCGGTGTCAGGCTCAGCGGAGTTCCAGTGGGAAGCGTGACGCTTAGATTGCCGTAGATCGCCGTGTTGGTGAAGCCTCCATTGACGAGGTAGTCCACGGGCAGGTGCAGCGTCAAGGGCGGCAGGGCTGCATCGTCGGCCACTACCGTCGGCACAGGCTGGTTCGCGAATGCCACCGCGGGGGACAGGAAATCCGTCGTAGTGGGGTTACTCGTCAGTCCGCCCGGAATCCCGATGATCAGCTGACCGCCCGAAACGCGCGTCGAGTTATCGCGTTGAAGCGGACCGTTCACGGCATGTCCGGCGAGCGTCCCGTTGAGCACCATGCTCGGCGCTGCGAAGGTAATCTGACCCGCGGCGGCGCCCTGAACGTAACCGGCTTCGTAGTGGCTCAGCCCAGGGGTGGGCACGACCGTGGAGACACCCCACTTGTCGAACGTCTGTGTGAATGTCGGATTCAGCACTCCCGAATAGGACAGCAGCGGATTCGCGGTGCCGACGTCGTAGAGCTTGCCGTTGGCGCCGATGAGCTGTGTCGTCTGCATCACGCCGCCGTCGTAGCGGGTTTCCCCGCCGGACACGTTGACGGTCGCGCCTGGCGCGAACACCACGTCTCCCTCGGACACGAACGCGGCACTACCACCGGCCTCGGTGCGCTGTGCGATCGATTTCGGAACCGCCGCGATCGCGGATTGCACGTTGGCAATCGGCGTGCCCACGCGCGCATCGACGACTACCGTCTGACCCCGCAGGGCGCCGTTGCGCTGCGTGGGATCGTCCGCGAGCTCGTTGGCCCGCAGCTGTACGGTTACGAGATTCGCCGACATCGGCAGCTCGGTCGCACTGCCGGAAAGGTCGATCGTGGTCCCCGAATCAATGCGGATGCGTGCGTCGGGGTTTCCCGGGCCGAGCACACCCTGAAGCTCTGCCCCGGGATTTGCCGCGGCGATGACCTCGAGCTGACCGCCCGGAGCGGTGATTGAGCCGCCGTGCATGAACACCCGCTCGCCGAGGATTTTAACCGTCGAGGGGGCCTGAGGCTGCGCATCCACTGCCGTAGTGGGATCGTTCAGCTCGGGAAGCACGGAAATGCTGCTCTGCGGACCTAGCTCCACCACGCCGCCGTGACTCGACTGGATTTGACTGGCGGTGTCGGTAAGACTGGCGGGAAACGACGTCGTGGTTTCGCCCGCCTCCAGCCGCACCGAGCCGTTGCTCGCCACCGTGGTGGTCGCCGAGACACGGCCGTCCTGGTTGACGGCCAGGCCCACGAGCGAGATGTTGCCCCGCGGCGCATTCAGCGCTCCGGTAAGCTGGTTCCACGCCGTCCCGCCAGCGTCCACTTCCACCACCAGGCCGCGCAGCTCCGGACTGTTACTCCCCTGTAGGTAGACCTTCTGGCCGGCCGCAAGGATTACCTGGCCATCCGGCGCCTGGATTGAGCCGGCATTCTTCACAACTGGCGCCGCAAGCAGCACACGGCCCGAGGAGTTGGCGGTGATCTGCGCGCCGCTGGCCACACTCACCGACCCGAGCACGAGGTTGCCGCTGCTGTCCAGCTGCGGATTTCCGTTGGCACTCTCGACCTGGGGATCTGAAGTCAGCGCCGGCGTCCGGTTGAACAGCAGCTGTGGGGACAGGAGCCCCGAGGCGAAGGTCGAATCCGAGATTCCGAGCGTCGAGGCAACGAGGCCCGAGACATTCACCTGTGCGCCTGGTCCGAAGACGATCCCGTTGGGGTTGATGAGGTAGATCTGACCGTTGGCGTTGACCGTGCCGAAGATCGTGCTCGGGTTAGCATCGAAAATCCGGTTCAGCGCGATAGAGGTGGCGGTCGGTTGTTGAAACACCACCTTGCCGTCAGCGCTCACGTTGAACGAGGCCCAGTTCAGGATAGCTTTCGCCGAGCCCTGTGCCACCGTCAGTGAGTTCCCGACCTGAATCGCATTCGCCGTCCCGGAGGTCACGAACTTGCCGGGTCCCGCCGCCCCACAGGAGCCCGACAGGCAAGGAACCGGCAACTGCGCGCCGCTCGCCTCGGTGCCGATTCCGGCGAGGGCGGCGAGTGCGGAGGCCCGAAGTATCCGGCGCACCGTCAGTTGCAGGGTGGCGTCCTTCATCTCGGCGACCCGGGTCAGAAGGTGCCCCGCACGAGGAACAGATACCGCGACTCGTGGGCTCGAGTGCGCGGCCCGTCGACCATGGGTCGAGCCCACGTGAAAGTGCCGGACAGCGCGTGCCCGGGCAGGAGGTCGATTCCGGCTCCGTAGCTGCGCAGATTGTAGCTTCCGCGCTGCCCCGGAAGGGCCTGCAGCAGCGTGGCACTTCCATCGTCAAAGAACGCGAACACGTCGCCGAGCTCAAAGGCGCCGAGACGTGCCGCCGGAGACTGCAACTGAACGCTGCCTTTCACCGCAGCGTCACCGAGAACCTCGGCTTCGAGATATCCCCGCACACCGTCGAAACCCGAAATGGAATAGTCCTCGTTGCTCACCAGAGGCTCGCGGGTCCATTGGCCGGCCAGGCGCGTCGTCAGACGCAGCTTGAGCGGCATGATCCAGGTCCACTGCGCATCTCCACGCAGGTGGAAGAAGTTGGCGCGCGAGAGGTAGCGGTCGTTTTCGAAGGCGTTCGGATCGTTGGCGAGTCCGCGAGGGCCAAAGTTGACGCCGAAGCCGAGTGCACCCAAGTGGTGCTGCGCTTTCCAGTTTGCCGAGTACGCCGCGTTGAGAAGCACGTAGGAGATGGGCGTATCGAGTGTCCCACCTGTCTCCAGGTTGATCGATTGCCGAAAGTGCTTGTAGTCGGCCCCGAAGGTGAACTGCTGTACGCCCGATTCGGTCGTCTCGAGAGGGACTCCGAAGCGCGCGCCGGCAATCTGACCTTTTCCGAGCACGCCAATCGTGCCGATAGTGCTGACGGTGCTGTTGGAGTTTATGAAGTAGACCGACGGCCGGATTCCGTGCGCCAAGGGGTGTACGGCATAGCTGGCCGCGAACACCGCGACCTGTCCGGGCTTTTGTGGCGTGTCCTGGTATTGCGCGGAGAGCGAATCGAGCTTCCCAAAGAGATTCGTGTAGCTCAATGACACCGTTGCGCGCAGCGGCTTGGTGTCGGGGGTGTACTGGTTGTTCAGCTCGACGCCGCCGTGAAACGGCAGGCGATCGTCGACTTTGAGCGACAGATCGACCGTACCGGGCACGGGCCCGGCACGCAGCACGGGCTGCACAGTTCGGTCAGCGGTCTGAGAATTGACCTCGGCGAGTTGCCGCTGCAGCTCGGGGATGTTGGGCACCGTCCCGGCGCTCGCCGCGCGGATCGCTTCGAGGATTTCGTGCTCGCGAAAGTAACGCGCCCCGCCGATGCTCGTTTGATGGACACGCCCTTCGGTGGCGCGCAGGCGCACCACGCCGTCCGAGACGTCCTGCCCCGCGACGATGTCGACGAGCACGGTGCCGAACCCGTGTGCGTGGTAGGCACTCTCGAGGGCGGTTCGCGCTGCTTCGACGTCTGCGATGGTCTTGTTGCCGCCGAGCCGCGGGTACAGCACTTTCTCGATCTCGCGCGCCGGCAGGACGGTGTTGCCGAGGACGCGGTACTCCTGCACCTTGAAGCGCGGCGGCGCGGACCCCTCCGTCGATGTCCCGGCCTCGGCCGCCGACAAATTGCCGGCCGGCCCACCTGACACAAGCACGAGTGCGAGTATCGTCAGCGCCGCAATCCAGCTTCTCTCGGAGTCAGCTCTGCACAACGCCATCCCGCTCCCCCGCTCCGATCCGCCGGGCTCAAAAAAACTGGTCCCTCTTGCGAGGGACCAGTTCCATTCCCTGGAATCGGCCGCGCACCGATTCCAAAACGAGGCTGGCCTCAGTTGGCCTCGGCCATCGCGCTGCAGCTGTTGCCGAGTCCGCCACCACGGAAGAAGTCTGTGGTGAAGATCACGCCCGTGACCTGCAACGGGATTTGCGCCAGGTTCGCGGCCGGCTGACCCGGAATAGCGTTCACCTGTGTGCTCTGCGGAGCGGTGGCGGCCGCCTGCAGCGCCGGCACAAGGAAGGTGTTCATTCCGGCGGCAACCGGATTCACGCTCGCCGCGTTGGGCTGCGCAGTCGCTTCGAATGCCCAGCCGTAGTTGCCGATGGCCGTGTTGTAGTTGGACGCCACCACGCCGTCGAGGTTGACCGCCATCACGTTCGGGTTCGCCGTGCCGGCCCCGATCTTGCTGTTGTTGTCGATCGAGACGTAGCCGATGGCGATCGCACCGGCCGGTGCGCCGTTCGCGGCCCCGTTACCGTTCACGCAAACCAGCAGGTCGGAGGTCGCGAAATTGTCGGAGACCGCGCCGCCCGCGTGCTCTGCGATAGCGGATGCGCCCGGCGTGCAGTGATCGCCCAGGAAGAAGATGTCTGCACCCGTGCGCGTCCCGGAACCGACCTCACGGTTGCACACGAAGATCGGTGTTGCAGCGGCCTTGACCGTCGCACCCGGGCTCGCGGCACCAAAGGAAGGCACAGCGCTCCAGTCAATGTAGTTGCCGGCGAGTATGTTCGCCACGGCTTCCCTGGACAGGCTGAAAGGCGCTGCTCCGAGCGTAGTATTCGCGACTATCTCGAAGGTCTGCTGGAAGATCGTCGTGTGGTTCATCCCGTGCAGCTGGGCCTGCGTCGCCGCCGCACCAAAGGTGCCAGGCACATAGCCCGCCGGCGGGCCGGCCACGTAGGGCGAGTTGTTGCCGACAAAGGCGTCCGGCTCGAGGTCGGAGATGCCAAGATCCGAGATCACCTTGACTACCCCTCCCGGGCCCCAGCCGTCACTGGGGCCGTTCGCGAGAGCCGTACCGGCGATTGGGCAGTTGTAATTGGGCGCCACTCCGAGCACGCATGTCGTGTTGGCGGCACTCAGATCGAGCTGGTTTATGGCAGCGTTGTTGAAGATCGGCAGGACGCCTACCACGGATCCGCCTTCCGCGCGGTAGTAGACCACGGTCAACGACCCGTTGGTCGGACCCGCAGTTGCCGTGCATGCAAACGCGTTGAAGTCGGGGTTGGAGACCGGCGCGGCTGACGAGAACGTCGTGAGGTTCGCCGCGCCCCCGCAGATGTTGGCGCCGATGAAGGTCTTCAGTCCGTTCTTCGCGGCCGACGATCCAGAGATCCAGAACTGCTTGGCGGTGCCGGCGGTGATGGCAGCCTGGACCTGCGCGAGCGTGGGAGCCGCCGCCTGTGCCGCCCCGGTGGCGACGACCCCCACGGCAGCCGCCGCGGCGAGAAATGAGATACGCATGAAAAAACTCCTAGCGAAATGATGGAAACGCCCCTGCCTTAGGTCATGCTGAAACGGCGAGACGCCGCCGGCTGACACCTGCGAGCCCGAGCAGACCGCTGCCCAGCAGCCACACCGCCGCCGGCAGTGGCACCGCTGCTCCTGCGTTGCCGCTGAAGGTCAGTACGTCGTTACCGACGCCTGCCACCGCCCCGAAGGTCGCAGTGCCGAGACCATAGGCAAAGCCAGCGCCCGATCCCGCGCCATTCCCGGTGACGCCGTAGAGCGTCGTGGACTGGCCGACGTTGAGCGGGCTCATGATGATGCCCGCGCCATAGTAGTTCAGCGCCGTACCATTCGAGCTCGACGTGGTTCCGAATACGCCGTTTGTCGTCGACGAAGCGGCCCCCAGGTTGGTGTTGAGGGTTCCGATGTCCAGGTGTATGCCATTGGCCATGGCGTTCACGATCTGGGTTTCAGGAGTCGCCAACACGCTGGTTGCGCTGGTCGAGGTCATGACGTAGCGAGCCACCCCGGTGGGACGCAGAGGTGTGCCAAACGCGCCCGTATAGGCGCCGGCGATGATCCCCCAGCTCAGCGGATCGGTGCCGGCCGCCGTCAGGAAGCTCGTCAGATTCGCGTCGGCGCTCAGGTTGATCTGGAAACTCGCGTCTCCGGTGATCGTATTCACCACACCCGCACTGTGCGGAGTCGTCGTGGCCTGGGTCGATGAGAAGTAACTGTTGACATTGAAGGCGGCGCCCAGGACGTCCGTGTAGGTCTGGTTTGTCTTCGTGTCGGTCAGAAAGAACATGAGGCTACCATCGCCCGTCGAAGGGTCGATCGAGGCCGCCTGTGCCGCACCGACGCCCGTCAGGGCAGTAACCGCGGCCGCAACCGAAAAGATAGTCTTCATAAACAGGGTCTCCCCGGTAATTGAACGTGCACGTGATTCCGGCATCCCTTCTCGGGCGTGGCAATCACCGATGCGCAAGATCGCAATCGGTCATTGCGATCACGTAACACTTCGATGAAAGCTCGTGCGCCCGGCACGTATTTTCGGCTGGGTATTTGTGCCGATCCTCGGCGCAACTTGCACGAAGGTGGTGGTAACCCTATCGCCGTGATACGTGTGTAAGACAAACGGTTGCGTCAATGCGGAGCTGCCCCAGCTTGTCGCAGTGGAATCTCGACGCGCTGCCCGTGGCGCTCCACGGTGATCGTGGTGCCGGCTTCGCGCCGTCGCACGGCCTCGTCGGCGTCTTCCGGTCTGTGGATGGACACTCCGTTCACGGCCATCAGCATGTCGTCTGGTTGCACACCCAATTCGCGCCGCGCCTTGGGTGAGGGATTCATGCGGTAACCCGCAAAGGCGTTTCCGTTCCAGGTCGGGTAGGCATTGAGCGACGAGGCAAGCACGTCCTGGCCGGCTACGTCCGCCGGAGGTGTCGCCTCGGGTGGCGCTGGACTGTACGTTTGTAATCCTCTCGGCACTCCGCTGAGCAGGCGGTTATCCGGAAAACGCAGGATTTCCTTGCGCGCGTCGCGCTCGAGAACCACATGATCGGCGAATACCTGGACCAGGCGCGCGCCGAATGGCGTCGACGAGCCGACCGAATACGCGCGTGCGCTTGCCAGCGTCTCACCGAGAATACCGAAGCCGAGGCTGGGATCGTCGCTCGCAATGGTCCCCGCGAGCACGAGAGGGCGGGGCGTCGCGCCTGAGTTGAGTTGAACGACGCGGGGCGCGACCCCAAACAGATGCGCCAATGCGATCTGTCCTGCGCTCGATACCGGCCCGCGATGCGTCGAGACCCGAGCCCCCGACGCAGGAGCCAGGTGCAGCCGCTCCAGAGCCCAGAGCGTCTGGATCGAGTGCACCAGTTCGCCGACGATCAGTAGCCCGAGCACCCAGGCCGCGTAAACCGGCACGCGCTTTGGCGGCGCCGAGCTCTGACTTAGCCGAAGTATCGGCAGCGCTCGATCACCGCCACGGGGCCCTGCACCTGTTGGCACTCTCAAATCGCACTACTGTAGTAAATAGCCCATATATTTTTCGGTTTGGGTGACAAGAGGATGACACCATCATGAGGTTCCCGCGTCGTTCCATCCCTCGCATACAGCTGCGTTCGCTCGCCGTGGTAGGGACGGCCATCGCCAGCTTCATCGCGGCAGTCCAGGCGGCGGATTCAGGTCCGCCGCGTGACGGCGGCAGAGTGTTGGCGACAATCGGAGCCGAGCGCGTCAAGAAGGCGGACGTTATCGGCCTGAACAAGGAGGCGTTCGAGCGGCAACGCGAAGACTACGACCTGCGCTTGCGGAACCTGCAGTTCATCGCAGAGGAGGCGCAACATACCCTGTTGCAGCAACAGCTCGACCAGCTGCTCGACCGCCGGGCGCTGGAGATGGAAGCCAGAGCGCGCGGCGTACCAACCGAGAGCCTCCTCGGGGAGCTTAGCGTTCCGGCGGTAACCGATGATGAGATGCGCGCCTTCTACGACTCCAACAAGGCCCGTACCTCTCAGGCGTATGAACAGCTGTCCGGCCAGATCAGGCAGTATCTGGCCACTCAGCACAACGACGCAGCCACACGGCAATTTTATGATCGGCTGCGAAGCAAGCATGGCATCGTCAGCTTGCTGCAGCCGTTCCGGGTTCAGGTCGCCGCGACGGGCCCCGCTCGCGGCCATGCCAACGTCCCGGTGACTATCGTCGAGTTCGCCGATTTTCAGTGTCCCTACTGCAAGCAGGAGCAAGCAGCCCTGCAGGCCGTTCTGGCCAAGTATCCGAACGACGTGCGGTTGGTTTTCCGGCACCTTCCGCTCGTGCAGCTGCACCCCGACGCCCTGATCGCCGCCGAGGCGGCGGTCTGCGCCAACCGGCAGGGTAAATTCTGGGAGATGCACGATGCCCTCTATGCCGATCAGAAGTCTCTCGGACGTGAGGGCGTCAAAGCGACGGCCCAACACCTTGGTCTGAACGCGGATCAGTTCTCAGGATGCATCGAGGACGCGGCGACCGTAGGCGCGGTCAAAGCCGACATGGCCGCCGCCGACGCCATCGGGATTACCAGCACCCCTTACTTTTTCATCAACGGTCGCCCAATTAGTGGCAGCGTGCCGACCGAGACTCTGCAGAACATGGTTGCCGAGGAGCTTCGGCGGGCCGGCGGACACGGGTGAGGTGGCCGGGACCGCCACGGGGCGAGAGTGACGAAACGGTCAACGGTTGCCCCGGGAACGCTCCTGCAGCTCGGCTT
>JACXTT010002352.1_pt1 | contig 30091 bp, 31 predicted proteins | sample 9270951 | NCBI WGS metagenome assembly JACXTT01 (sample SAMN15532306, study PRJNA645909) | rock metagenome | isolation source: weathered quartz diorite | place: Puerto Rico | collected 2017-06-21 | reverse complement strand
GGCTTCTTTACCTCCAGCAGGGGAAGGACGGCCCCACCTAGGGAAGCCGGCTCGGCAGGAAGGAGACCACCCGCGTGTCCTTCTCGGCTTGCCAGGGGGTAGTAATCGGCAAAGAGATCCGGGAAAACCGACACGGGGCCAGGGTCGCGGGGAAATCGGTAGTCCGGGGTGAAAGGCACTGTCGGCCTAACAGCATCCATGGACGCCGCGGTCTTCAGCCCGGGTCCAAGGGCGCGGTCGTCGGCAATACGCTCATCAAAAATGGCGGAGCCATCTCGGTTCAGGCCGGAGCCCAGGCCGACCTGAAGGGCAACACCATCGCCTCCGCTCCGTGAGAAATTTGTCGTCTGCTCGTGCCTAGTGTTGGCCGCTGCCCCCAGGGCGGCTTTTGGTGAAGTTCCTCACGATTTCCGCGGCCGCGTCCCGCCCGCCCAAGCCAAAGGCGATCGCCAAGCCCAGTCCGATCGTACCCATGGCAATTTGAACCGACGATGCGACAATGGCGGTGTTGAGACCGATCTGTTCGAGCGCCATGATCGACGCAAAGACCATCACCACAAGCCGCGTAATCTTGGACAGGGCCACACCCCCCTCGATCTCGTTGGCCGCCGCGGCATTTTGCACAATCTCGCTCAAAAAGTGGCCGACAAGCAACCCGCCCGCCAGCACGAGCACCGCGCCGATAATCTTGGGGATGAATAGCACAAATCGCTCCAGAAGCTGAGACACCACGGTCAGTTGTACCGCATCCGCTGCGGCAACCAGAAACACCAGGATCAGCAGCCAGTAGACGAGAAACCCTACGACATAAGCGGGTGAGCGACCAAAGCCCAAATGGGACAGGAGCTCATTCAACTTGATTCGTTCCGTATATTCATCAACATGGGAGAACTTGAAGAATTTCTCGACGCCGGCTCTCGTGCCTCGAGCCACCACCATGCCGATCAACAGCAGAAGCAGCGCCGCCAGCACGCCTGGGAGCTTGTTCACGATCGCTGTCCAGAGCTGTTGCAACGCATCTATCATCAAGGTCAACCATTCCTGAAACATTGTGCACCTCCTGGAAGGATGGTTTTTCGACGCGAGGTTAGGATACGCCAATATCCGTGGAAAATCGACAGGAGGTCGTTTATAGCGGCTCGATACAGGCCGCGTCGTCGTGGCCGGGGTCGTTGACGCGAAGGCTGACGGGCCAGGCGGTCATCTCCTCCGCAGGATAGGGGCGGAAGAGTGGCTGCAGCAACTGGGCCTGTCGGACGGCGGGATCGAGCCACACCGCATAATCCGTCGGAGCCAGGATCACTGGCATCCGGTCGTGGATGGCCTTGAGTGACGCGTTGGGCTCGGTGGTTAAGAGCGCGCACGATTCGACGATCGTTCCATCCGGTCCCGCCCAGCTCTCCCAGAGGCCTGCGAAGGCGAAAGGCCGCCCGCCGCGCAGGCGGATGTAAAACGGCTGTTTCCTCTGCCCCATCCGGCCCTCTCGCTGCCACTCGTAGTAGCCGTCGGCGGGGACCAGGCAGCGGCTATGTGCCAGCGGCCCCCTGAAGGCCGGTTTTTCTGCAACTGTCTCCGCGCGGGCGATGATCATCCGATTGCCGATTCCGGGATCTTTCGCCCACGAAGGGAGCAAGCCCCATCGTGCTAGGACGCACTCCCGGTTCTCTCGCGATGCGTGGACGCGGATGATGGCGATGGGCTGTGACGGCGCGATGTTATAGCGAGGCGGGAGGGAGGGAGACGTCGTGAGCTGAAAATGCTCGGCCAGGGCGTCGGTCAACGTCTTCAGGCTGTAGCGGCCGCACATCGGCTAGTCTTTAGCACGCGGTGGGGGGCCTGTCAAAACCCCTTTTCTTTTCCTCTCGCCATGCAGTACCCTGTTAGCGCAATCCTCTGTGACCAAAGGAGCATGTGACAGCATGGCCGGATTTCCGATAGAGCCAGCGGGCCGGATCAAGACCCTGCCGCCGTACCTGTTCGCCGCGATCGATGAGATGAAAAGGAAGGCCATCGCCCGCGGCGTGGACATCATCAATCTGGGCATCGGGGATCCGGATTTGCCGACCCCCGCGCCGATCGTCGAGCGGATGCGCCAGGAAGCGGGCAATCCCAAGCATCACCAGTATCCTTCGTACGAGGGGATGCTGAGCTTCCGGCAGGCGGTGGCCGACTGGTACAAACGGCGCTTCGGCGTCACGCTCGACCCGGCCGACGAAGTCCTCGCGCTGATCGGCTCCAAGGAGGGCATAGGCCACGTGCCGCTGGCCTTCGTGGATCCGGGGGATGTGGTGCTGGTGCCGAGCCCCGGCTATCCGGTCTATCCGGTGGGGACCGGCTTCGCGGGCGGCACGCCCGACGTGATGCCGCTCACCAAGGCCAATCATTTCCTGCCGGACCTGCAGGCCATTCCCAAGGACGTCGCGCGCAAGGCCAAGCTGATGTTCCTGAACTACCCGAACAACCCGACCTCTGTGACGGCTGGAAAGGACTTCTTTAAGCGCGTGGTCGAGTTCGCGAACAAGCACCGGATCATTGTTTGTCACGACGCGGCCTATTCCGAAATCTACTACGACGGACGAAAGCCGGCGAGCTTCCTGGAAGCGGAGGGGGCCAAGGAGGTCGGGGTCGAGTTCCACTCGCTGTCGAAGACCTTCAACATGACCGGCTGGCGGATCGGCTTCGCTGTTGGCAACAAGCAGGTGCTGGCCGGGCTCGGCAAGGTCAAGAGCAACCTGGACTCCGGCGTATTCCAGGCCGTGCAGGAAGCGGGCATCGTGGGCCTGCGGGACGGCGACGCGCTGGCCGAGGGGATCCGGGCGGTCTACCAGGAGCGGCGGGACGCGCTGTTGCCGGGGCTCAAACGCATCGGCCTCGAGGTGGAGCCGCTCCACGCGGCGTTCTACGTATGGATCACCGTGCCGAAGGGCTTCACGTCCGCGGCCTTCACGGCGCACCTGCTGGAGAAAGCCGGCATCGTCACGACGCCGGGAAACGGGTTCGGCGAGGCCGGCGAAGGCTATATCCGGATGACCCTCTGCACGTCGAAGGACCGGCTCCTGGAAACGGTTTCGCGCATGGAAAAAGTTGGGTTCTAGCCCCATGGTCGAAGCCTACATCGGCATCGGGTCGAATCTCGGCGATCGCCGCGATCTCTGTTCCAGGGCACTCGGCCTTCTCAGTATGCTTCCGCAGAGCCGCATGATGGGGTACTCGTCCACGTATGAGACGGAGCCGGTGGGCGAGGTCGGCGGTCCTTTTCTGAACCTGGTCGCGCGGGTCGACACCGAGTTGCCAGTGCGACGTTTGATGCTGATCCTCGAAGAAACCGAACGGGGATTGGGCCGCGACCTCGAAAACCGAACGGGTCCGCGCACCATGGACCTCGATCTGTTGTTTTACGGGGACCGGATTATCCACGACGGTGATCTGGTCGTCCCCCACCCCCGGTTGCACGAACGGCGTTTCGTCCTGGTCCCCCTGGCCGACTTGACGCGGAACTTGCTGCACCCGGTTCTGGGCCAGACCGTGTCCACCCTGCTGGCCGCTCTCCGCGATCTGCATGAAGTCCGGCGCTTGGAGGAGTCCGTCATCCCCTGGACGCCCGAAGGCGGCGCCTGCAGGACTTGATGCAGCGGATCCGGACCGCCAAAGCCATGACCGCCTGGTCGCGGAAACTTCAGCGGGAAGGAGTACGGATCGGGTTTGTCCCGACCATGGGCGCGCTGCATGACGGGCATCGCTCCCTGATTCGCGCGGCCCGGCTGGCGTGCGATGCGGTCGCGGTGAGCATATTCGTAAACCCCTTGCAGTTCGGGCCGTTGGAGGACTTTGACCGGTATCCACGGGTTCTTGCGAAGGACCTCCGTCTCTGCGAACAGGAAGGCACGGATGCCGTCTTCGTCCCGCACGCCCAGGATCTGTATCCGCCGGAGTTCGAGACGGCCGTGTCCGTGCAGCGGCTGACGCGCCGATTTGAAGGGCTCTCTCGGCCGGGACATTTCGGAGGAGTGACCACCGTCGTCACCAAACTGCTGAACATCGTTCGTCCGGAACAGACCTTCTTCGGACAGAAGGACTATCAACAGGCCGTGGTGGTCGAGCGGTTGGTCGCGGACTTGAATCTGGAGACGGAGATTGTCATCCGTCCCACGGTGAGAGAATCCGACGGATTGGCCCTCAGCTCGCGCAACCGGTTTTTTTCGCCGGAAGAGCGCCAGGCCGCGACCGTGCTGTACCGGGCTTTGTCGGCCGGCCGCGATCTGATCCGGGCCGGAGAGCGTTCGGTGAAGAAGGTCGAGGCGGCCATGACCAAGCTGATCTGGACGGAGCCTTTGGCGCGGGTTGATTATCTGTCGGTGGTGCATCCTGCCACGCTCGACGAAGTGCGCGCGGTGCGGGGGCGGGTGATCCTGCTGCTGGCGGTGTGGATCGGTGAGACGCGCCTGATCGATAATATGGCGGTGAGCGCACGATGAATAAGCCGCTGGCATTACGGCAGGACGGCATCGGCCTGTATCTCCATATCCCGTTTTGCGAACGGCGGTGCCGTTTCTGCGCCTTCTTCACCAGGGACTATCGGGAGGACCGGGCTGCGGCCTTCGTCATGGATCTGTTGAAGGAGATCGAGCGCGCCGGCGAGGCGGGGCTCGTCCGCGGCCGCCGAATCGAAACGGTGTATTTCGGCGGGGGAACGCCGACCACGCTGACGCCCGGACAGCTACTCAGCATCCTCGCGTCCTCTCGCGAGTGCTTCGAGGTATCTTCTGAAGCCGAGATTTCGGTTGAGGCCAGCCCGGCCGGGGTGACGGAGGCAGCCTTGCGGGCGCTCCAGGCGGGAGGGGTCAACCGGGTCAGTTTCGGCGCGCAATCGTTCGACGCCGCCGAGCTTGAGGCCGCCGGTACGCCGCACAGGGTTGCCGATATTACGAGGGCCGTCCGATCAGCGCGTGAAGCCGGCATTGCAACCGTGAGCCTGGACCTCATGTACGGGTTTTCGGGGCAATCGCCCGCCCGTTGGCTGGCCGATCTGGAAGCCGCGATCGCATTGGAGCCAGACCACCTGTCCTTTTACGGCCTGACGATTGAAGAGGGGACGCCGTACCATCGCGACGTACAACGCGGCCATATGACCGTCCTTGACGAGGACGCGATGGCCGATCTGTATGAGATGGGACGGGAGCGGCTCGAAGCCGTGGGGTATCGCCGGTACGAAGTCTCGAATTTCGCGCGGCCCGGGCATGAGTGTCGGCACAACCTCGGGTACTGGACCGATCGGGAATGGTTGGGCCTGGGGCCGAGCGCCCACTCGTATCTGGACGGCGACCGGTTCAGCAATGTGGCGTCGTTAGCGACGTACCACCGTCTTGTGGAGGACGGGCTGGCCCCGATCGTGGAACGAGAGAAGGGGACGCCGGAGTTGCGTGTTCGCGAGGCGGTCGCGTTCGGTTTGCGGACCGTCAAAGGTGTACGCCTGGGGCCGCTGGCGAAGCGCTACGATTTCGATCCAGGCGCGCGCTTTCGAGAGCCGATCGAGCGGCTGAGCCGTGATGGATGGCTCATACTGGACGGTGAGGTTCTGAGACCCAGTCCAGCCGGTCTCATGATAGCCGACGAACTGGCGGTCGCGTTTTTGTAAGGCAAGGGAAGGACGATCAGTGCACTGCCTCGACACGGGTGCTGCAGTAGGGGCATATTTTCCATTCCAATTGCAGCGCGCGCTTGCAGCCGGCGCAATTCTGGCTGAGGATGGTTTCGCAGAAGGGGCAGGTCATGAAGTTGTACTGGACGACCTTGGCGCAGGTCGGGCAGAGCGATTCGGTCTTGCCCGACACCTCGATCACGCGCAACAGCTCCTCGAGCGTTGTTAGGCCCGCCTTGGCTTTGATGAGGCCGTCCTCGCCCAGCGTGGTCATCTTGGCCACGAGGGCGGCGAGACGCAGTTCCTGTTCCGTGGCATCCGCTGAGATCATCTCGCGAATCCGTGCGGTGGGGTCAAATATCTCCATGATGGCAACCCGGCCGAAGTATCCGGTCTTTCCGCACTCTTTACAGCCCTTCCCGGCGTAGAACTGCACGTTCGTCAGCGCTTCCGGCGGGATCCTCAGAGTCCTCAGCGTGGTCGGGTCCGGCGTCGCTTTCTCTTTACAGTAGATGCAGATAGTCCGGACCAGACGTTGTGCGATAACGCCTTCCACCAACGACGACACGAGGTATCGGGGAATGCCGATGTTGATGAGCCGCGTGATGGCGGACGGCGCGTCATTGGTGTGCAGTGTGGAGAGAACCAGATGGCCGGTCATGGCGGCCCGGATGGCGATTTCGGCGGTTTCCAAGTCCCGGATTTCCCCGACGAGGACGACGTCCGGATCTTGGCGCAGGATGGCCCGCAGCGCGCCGGCGAAGGTCAGCCCCGCGTCCGGATTGACCTGGGTTTGGTTGATTCCATCGATGGTGGTCTCAACCGGGTCCTCGACAGTCAGGAGGTTGATCGCTGTGGCTTTGATGGCGTTCAGCAAGGCGTACAAGGTTGTCGTCTTCCCGCTTCCAGTTGGACCGGTCACAAGGATGATGCCCTTGTGCCGCTGGGTAAAGGACTTGATCGTCGCGTAGTCTTTCTCGGAGAGGCCGATCGCTTCCAGTTTAGGCAGGGATTTCGTCTGGTCCGTGATCCGGAGGACCATCTTTTCGCCGTACAGTGTGGGCAGGGAGGACACCCGGAAATCCACGGGTCGTTTTTCAATCTTCACGCGGATGGCGCCGTCCTGGGGAACGCGGCGCTCGGCGATGTCCATTTGGGCGAGGATCTTAAAACGCGAGACGAGCGACGAGTGCACGACCTTCGGCAGGCGCATGGCCTCGCGGAGGAGGCCGTCCACGCGGAACCGCACGAGCGTGTCCTTTTTGGCCGGCTCGACGTGGATGTCGCTGACCCGGGCGCGGACGGCCTGGGTCATGATCATGTTGCAGAGCCGGACGACGGGCGCCTGTCGGGTCGCTTCTTCCAAGCTCTGGATCTCGGCCGCCGACGGTATGGCTTCGGCCGCGAGCACTTCCAGCAGGTCCTCGCTGAACTCTTCGGTGCTGTCCGAGACGATGCGGTCGATGGCGGCCGCAGCTTCCTGCTTGAGGTAGATCTTCTCCACCGCTTCCTTGATCGCGGTCCGGCCCGCCAGCACCGGTTTCACGGTGCACCCGCTGAAAAAGGACATGTCGCGAATGGCTTCGAAATCGAGGGGGTCCGCCATGGCCACGGTCAGGGACTTGCCGTCTAGCTTGAACGGCACGGCCTGGTAGCGTTTGGCCAGCGCTTCTGGAAAGGCGGAGGAGAGCTCGGTGGTCAGTTCTTCCTTGGCCAAGTCCACGTAGAGGAAACCCAACTGGTGCGACAGCCGCCCGGCTATGTCATGCTCCGAGACAAGTTCCTCGTCGACCAGGTATTCGCCCAAGCGTTTGCCGGCCTTAGCGCATTCTTCCAGGGCCCTGGCAAGTTTTTCCTGGGAGAGCAGCCCCACCTCCACCAAGACCTCGCCCAGCTTGCGCCGGCGTTTGGGAGTCCCGGATTCCTCGGCTTTCAGGCTTTCCTTGACGTCGCCCATGCCCGCTCCTCAGCAAAGGGAACAACCCAGTAGAGGGCCGTATTATACCTCAAATCGGAGAGCAATCCACTCAGGGAGAGGTAGGAGGGAAGGACAAGGCGCGGAGGCGCTTGTGTCAGTACTGCGTGGATTGAACGTGCGCGGTTCCCTGCAGGCCGTTGTCCAGGTTTCCGTTGTAGGTGAGATGCATGTTTCCGCTGATGGCGTTGGCGCTCACTAGGGTATCGGAGTTTGCGGAATCCTGGGCGATGATATAGCCGTTAAATGTGGGGTTCCCGCTGATCTCCACCTGTTCGTAGGCCCTGGCGATCCCTGAGAAGTTTTGGGTGCTGGTACCGACGATCTTGAGATCCATCGACGTGACAAACAACAGATTTCGCGTGAAGGGCTGATAGAGACCGCCATCGGTCTGGGCGGGCGGCCGCATGTACAGGTTGGTCGATTGGACTTGAATCGAATAGTAGGACAGGATCGTCGCGATCCAGGGACTTGCCTGGGTGCCGACGTCGCTGGTAATCATCGTCACCCCATACACCCAGTAGGTGCCATTGGGAGGTGTCGAGCACGTTAACGTCCAGGTGTTAGAGCCGCCTGACGGGGGGGTCCAGCAATTCCATGTGTTTGTGTCCGCAGCCTTGAGTTGAACCCAGTTTTTATCGTAAACGGACCCATCGTTCCACAAGTAATAGTCCACGGCGCTAGTATTGTAATAAGTCGTCGCGTCGGCGTTATTGATCGGGATGGACGGTTGCCCCCCGCCGGTGAATCCGTTGACGACGGGCGAGCCTGTCACCGTGTACGTCCCGACCGCCATGGCGTCGGTCGTCATGTGAGGATTGCCGGAGACGGTGAGATTCCTGTTGGCATAGACGCCCCCGGCTGTCCCGTCGATCGTGGGGTTTCCGCTGATCGTGAGGTCTTTGCCGGTAATCAAGGCGCTCGTGTAGTTCGAGTAGCCAACGGTTACTAGGCTGGAGATGGACATGCTGGCATTGTTCGGGGCCAAGCCGGTTGCCGTCAGCAGTAGGCCCGGTCCGCTCGCGGCTTTGATAGTTACTTGGTAGCTGCCAATGCCTGCAAAAGCCGTGGAGGCGATAAGGGTCTGCGGCTGGGGCGTGTTGTACGTGTTCCAGATGCTTGGATTGGCGCCGTACTGCGAGTTCAGCACCACTTTTCCGTGAGCGAGACCGGCTTCCGCCAAGTACAAGGCCTGCTTCTCGTTCAGGAGGTTCTGCGCTTTGTTCTGATTGACACCGGTCGTGGTCATCGTGGCCAACCCCGCGCCGGTGATGAGGGAGAGCAGGAGCACCGAGGCCAGCAAAGCCGACCCGGTCTCACCCGTCTGAGGTCCACCCTTCCTCATGAGTTTTTTGATGTCAGCCAAGATAGCCATTTACCATACAGATATACGCAAGATTAGGACCATAACAAGTCGTTGGTCGAAGTCTTCCGTTTACTCTCATAAGTCATTGAATAGAATAACAATTGAATCGCATGTTCAACACCGATCAGAGGTGCTTTGACCGAAAGTGACGGCATATCCTATCGAAAACGATATGAAAGCCTATCCCTTTGTGGCGTATTTGCAATACTCAGTTCCTTTTGCGGACAGTGTCGCTCAGTTTGTAAGACGCGTACTGCCCCGTCCGCGGATCGATCGTTTGCGTCTGGGCGGTCAGCGTGATGGTTACGGACTGTGGGTCTGGTTGCGAGAAGATCGGAGTGCCCGGTGGCGAGGGGGGCAGCATATTCGCCGCGAACAGGTTGAAGGGGCCGGCACCGATCTGGTAGCGCAACGTATTGTCGGGATCCAGCCGGAACGCTTTATTGCGAATGATGTAGTACAGCGAAGTGTTATCCGGCGTCGAAGCAGGCGAAGGCCAACCCGCATCCGAGAGCGTCAGGGTGCTGGCGGTGTTGCTCAGAATCGGATGCACCTCGTCTACCCCTTTTCCGTTGATGATTCTGACAGAGTAGGCGCCGGACGCGAAGGCATTGACCTTCCAGGATTTACTTGAGTCGTTGAGGGTGCCAGGACCTGTGGTGTTATTGCCGCCCGAAGAATAGCCGGAGTCCTCGATCCGGACAAAGCGGATCGTGTCGTTGGCGGTCGTGGTCGTGGTGATGGATGGAGGAGAGCCTGAAGGGGCGTACATCATCCGCAGTTCCTTGGCCAGGGAGCTCATGACTGTTTTCACGTCGGTCTGCATCTGGACAGCATTCGACTGACCCAGGATGCTGTTGGATGACGACACATAGAGATCGAACACGCCTGCCAAGACAATTCCCCCCAGTACTGTGGAGATGAGCACCTCGATCATGCTGTAACCTGTTTGGGAGTTGACGATGCGCACGCTCCGGCTTCCTTATTGTTTCTCTGCGATGACGGTGGCCATGGGAACCGTATGCGTCCCCGCTTGGTCCGACCAGGTGACAATGACTTTGACGGTTTTCGAGTTGGGCACCGGGCTGTTGTCGGTGACCGCCACCTGCCTCGTAAAGGTTATCTGGTTGGTGGAGTTAATCGGGACGGTGACCGGGGTTGCAGCTTCCGCCACAATGTTCCCATAGAGCGAATTCTTGATCGCCTCCAGCTTCGTTTCCGCGACGGTGATGGCGGCGTTTGTGCTTTTGGAGGAGGCGTTGCCTTTCGAGGAAACAATCTGAAGGTCCGCGAGCGCCAACACGCCGATCGTCAGGATGACGAGGGCCATCATGAGGTCGATGAAACTGACCCCCGAATTGTCGGCTAGGAGACGCCGGGCGCGCTGAATGTCGATTGAGTGCAGCATATTAATCCATCGGAAACAGCAATGTCAGTGCCACCACCAGACGGGCTTATACATTATGGGCGCTTGCGCTAACTTATGCAAGAACAAACTCTTTTCCAATTTATGTCAAACGTGACGAAATTCGGCCAATTGGCCTTGCATGGCCTTGTCCTATCAAATCAAAATAGATAGAACGCTTATCTGATCAGATAAGCTGGAGTTGCAAGGTCTTTCAACTACATGGGTTTATGTAGATTCAAGAAATGCCGAGTTGTTTGCAGAGGCGGAACAGGTACGTAGACTGAAGCTGAAGCAGGCTGGCGGCCTGGGTCTTGTTCCCTTTGGCCTTGTTGATGGCATGGTGAAGGAGGGCTTTCTTGTGCGCCTGCACAGAGACATGGAAGGGGAGTTCCAGAAGCGATTCGACGTGGGTATCCGGCAGATTTTTCGACCCCAGGGTGAGGTCGCCGGCGCCGATCACGTTTTCCGATGCCAGCACCACGGCACGCTCGATGACGTTCTCGAGCTCCCGGACGTTTCCCGGCCAATCGTGCTCCGCAAGCTTTTTCATCGCGCTGGAACTGATGGACATCTGAGGACGCTTCATTTCCCGGGAATACCGCTGCAGGAAAAAGGCGGTCAGGTCCGGGATATCCTCCTTGCGGTCGCGCAAGGGCGGCACAGTAATCGTCACGACATTGAGCCGAAAGTACAGGTCCTTGCGGAACGTTCCGGCCCGGACGGCGGTCTCCAAGTCCTTGTTGCTGGCGGCGATGAAACGGACATCGACATTGATGGAGGCCGTTCCCCCTACGCGCTCGAATTGATGGGTTTGAAGGACGCGCAGAAGCTTCGCCTGAAACTCTTGCTTCGTGTCGCCGATTTCATCGAGAAACACGGTGCCGCCTTGCGCCAACTCAAGTAGGCCTTTCTTCTGTTGATGCGCGCCGGTGAACGAGCCTTTCTCATGGCCGAACAATTCACTCTCAAGCAGATTCTCCGAGAGCGCCACGCAGTTCACGGCGACAAATGGCTTGGCTGCGCGGGGACTCCAGGCGTGGATGGATCTGGCGAACATTTCCTTCCCCACGCCGGTTTCACCAAGCAAGAGGACGGTGGCGGGGCTTTCCGCCACTTTCCGTGCAGCGCGGACCGACGCTCGAATCCCGTTGCTCTTTCCGATGAGCGTCCGGTAACGTTCATCGATCTCAGACTGCAGATAGCGATTCGCTTCCTTGATGGAGGTGACCAGGCGCGCGTTTCGAATGGCCACTGCGACGTGGGATGCAAAGGCGGACAGGAGCTCAAGGTCTTCCTGATCATAGTGCTTGTCTTTCGGCGGGTTCAGTACCTCAATGACGCCGATGGTTCGCCCATGGTCCTCCAGTGGAACGGCGAGGATGGCCCTGGTCTTGAAGCCGGTTATCTTGTCGACCTTGGATGTGAATCGCGGATCATGCTCGACGTCATTCACCAGCAACGGTTTGCCGTGCTTTACCACCCAGCCTGCGATGCCCTCTCCCGGTTGTAATCGGACCATCTTCAGTTTGTCGCTTACGGCACCCTGCGCCATGACGAACACCAGTTCCTGGGTTGCGGGATCGACCAGGAGCAGGCTGCTGTCCTTCGACCCCACCAACTGGCTGGAGGTTTTCAGGATTAAGCTGAGGAGGTGATCAAGATCGACCGCGGAGGTGAGAAGGCGGCTGATGTCGATCAGTGAAGCCAGCCTGGCACTCGAGTGGCTGGAGATGGAAAATTGCGTTTTGGGCTCAATTTCTGTCGTGCGCATGGGCCGTGCCATCAGTGTAAAAAGCAAAAAGCGGCAGTATTATAGAATTCAACGGCAGGGAAAGCAATTCAAGAGAGCCGACCTATTTTGCCCGTTGGAAGGATGACGAATCTTCGACTACCTGTGGGTCCGGCGATCTCGATTTCTTTGGAGCCGCCTTCCGCCGAACCTGTTCTGTCAAAGACGATCCCGCCTCTGCTTTCAGTCACGATAATGTTGATTTCAGGGTAGTCAATGGACAGATGTCGGCTGAAGGCCACCTCGCCGGTGGCAACCCTGACAACTTTATAAGAATTATGGTCGAAATCGACCCGAATGGTCCTTTTTTCTTTGATCGCCATTAGCCTGGCCCGGTGCATGTCCTGCCAGACTTCACCGGCAGCGCTGTTGAGTCTGTAGTCTTTGATGGCATTGCTGATGCGGGGCAGCGCGACCACGGATTCGATGCCGACAATCAGGACGACCGCGAAAAGATTGCGCAGCGTCGCGCGGTTTTCGGTCTTCGTCGCCATATAGGGCATGAATCCTGCCTGAATTATTGCTCTTGTCAAGGTCATGTCACCAGCGAGCCGAAACAAGCCCGAACGGAAGAATGGGTGGAGTTCCGTTAGAGGGCCAAACCGGGGGGAAAATCGGTTTGACAAGGGCCAGGTTCCACGCGTAAAATTGTAAAGCTTTTCAAGGGGAAGTCTTCGATTTCCGTTCCTGAATGGTTCCTGAGGCAAAAGACCTAGCTCTGTGGGGGCGGATGGCCCCTTTGCATTGGAGGGTAGGTCTTCTTTGTGATTGCATTTCCAGAGTCAAGAATATACCCTGGCGAGTACTACTTCTCCGTTCGCACGTAACCTTGCGGGATAAAGGCTTGTTGAGAGGAATTGCATGAGTCAGCAGTTTGGTCAATATACCGTCCGGCCTGGACCCGAAGCGTTCTTGCCGCCGGCCGCGGCGTCGATGGGCAATGTGTTGCCAGATCCTGGACAGGCACACATCAACGGGCGGATTGTCCCGGAAGAGGAAGCCTTTCAGGAAGCGGCGCGCATGTTTTTGGCCGGCACGGTGCCTACGATTTTTCCGGGTCCTCTGGTACTGTGGGCTTGGAATGAAAAAGCCAAGAAGAAGGCCAAGGCGATCAAGTTTTTATACGACATGTTGAAGGAATGTGCGCCTCAGGGTGCCCGGCCTATGCTGATCCCGATGCCGGATTACCGGCCGAAATACCCAAAGATCAATCCCGAAGTAGAGATCAACCCCAACCACCCAAACCTGACCATCTGGCACAACAAGATTGATGTCTGCATGTTCGTGGGGGTCCACTGCCATCAGGCCAATCTCTCTCTCAAGATCATCCGTGGCGGCACCCATTGTTATACGATTGCCATGTGCGCCCAAGCTGGCCATGAGGACGCCTGTCTGTCGTTTCGGGATGCGTCGGTCGAAAAGATCATGTATCTTTCGGAATGGGTCAAGAAATTAAAAGGCACGGTTCCGTTCGGCACACTCAAAAATCATGTCGCCGGTCTGGAGAAAAATGATCGTGCCGGCGGAGTCAGAAGCTAGATTAGGAGGCCAAACCGATGGACAGCCACTCAATCATTGGCACCAAGAACAAGAAGGGGCAGACGTTCACTGATCCCTATCATCTGTTTTTTGAGGCGCCGCGTATCCCGTCGTTCTTTACGGGGAGCGAGGTCATCAAGGAGGCGATCAGGCGAGCCAGTGTGGATTTGATGGTAGCCTACCCCATCACGCCCCAGAGTGAAGCAGCAGCCCTGATTGGGGAGCTGTACGCCGAGGGCTATGTCACCGACTACATGCGCGGTGAGAACGAGTTCGGCGTGATGTCCGAGTGCGCGGGGGGGGCGTTTGGCGGGGCCCGCGTGTTTACGACGACGGCCGGGCCCGGCACCATGCGGGCCATGGAAAATTTTCCTATGTGGTCCGGGGCGCGTTTGCCGATCGAGATGATCGTGACGTGCCGCGGCATCAACTCGCCGTTGAGCATCCAGCCAGACACGCTGGAGATTTACTTTCTCCTGGAAACCGGCATGCTGGTCTGGCATGCGGAGACGGCGCAGGACTTTTACGACTGGATCCTCATGGGCTTCATGGTGGCGGAGCAGCCCGACGTTCATCTACCGATCGCCATTTGCTGTGACGGGTTTTTCGTCACGCACACGAAAGATGTCGTGAATCTGACACCTGCAGACATGTGTCTGCCGCCGTATGATCCGTATCGGTCGCCTGTGCCCTGCATGGACATGGAGTGCCCGCCGGTCCGGATGATGCGCGACCCCTTCGTCATGAAGAGCAACTACATCAGCTACGCGACTCACGCGTCCTGGCAGCAGGAGGTCAGAGCGGCCATCGAGCGGTCCCGCAAGCACACAATTCCATTGCTGCACGGCCTGATCGAAACCGAAAACACTGACGCGGAGATTCTGATCGTGTCTTCAGGGACGGCCGTCTCGCAGGGGCGTGAAGCCATCCGTCTGCTGGCCGAGGAAGGGCTCCGGGTGGGGCTGGTCAAGATCAAATCCTTGAGGCCCTGGCCGTACCACGAGATTCGCGAGGCGACGAAGAGCGCGAAGTACATCTTCGTGCCGGAGTTCAACGTGGCGGGTTGGCTGGCTCGGGAAATCAAGGCCACTATTCCGGACAGCGACCGCGTGATCGCCGGGCCGCACGTTGCCGGCGGGATGACGATGCCGCCTGAAGTGATCGTCGAGCACATCCAGCGGGCGCTGGGGAAATCCGTGGCGACTTTAGCCGGACGAGGAAGCTGAAACGGAAAAGTCAATCGTGACGGCAGCCGAAAAACTCAGCCGGGGACCTCAACTTTAGGAATTGTGTAGGAGAGGAGAAGCCGATGAGCAAAGAAAAGATCCAGATATGCGAAGAGTTCTACGACATCATGCCGCCGGAATATCAGGCCCTGGTGACCAACGCCACATGGGGGAAAGAGGGCCGTGGCTGGAAAGATGTCGGAGTGAACAAGGAACTGATCGAGCAGCACTCCCTCTGCGCCGGTTGCCCTGAGTCCATGGCCTTCAGGTACATCCTGGCGTCCCTGCCGAATCCCGAGGATACGGTCATGGTGGGATCCACCGGCTGCACCAGTCTGGTGTTTCCGCACGTCGGCGTCCACAACATCCATTCGCTCTTCGGGAACCAGAACGCCATCGCGTCGGGCTTGAAACGGGCGCTCACGGTCCGTTTCCCGGGGAAAGTGAAAGATGTGGTGGTCTTGGCCGGAGACGGCGCCACGGTGGACATCGGACTGGACTACACGCTCCAGTCCTGGTTCCGCCAGGAGCTGTTCACCACGATTTGTTTCGACAATGAGTTGTACGCGAACACCGGCGGCCAGGAGAGCGGGTTGATGCAGAAGGGCTTTGTTGCGAAGATGGCGCCAGTCGGCAAGAAGTTTGACAAGGTTCGTTTGCCGGAGATCGCCAAAGAGTCGGGCTGTGTGTATGTCGTGAACTGTACGGTCAGCAAGCCCTCGTTGGTCGAGAAGGTCGTGAAGAACGCCGTCCTGATCGCCCGCGAGATTGGGCCGACGTACCTCCAGCTCTACACGCCCTGCATTCTGGAGATTGGTAAGAACAGTATGGAAGGTCTTCAGGAGATGCGCGACTCGGAAAAGCCGGGCGAGCGGTTTGCTTACAAGGAGTACATCTCCGATCAGGCCAAGGCGTTCCTGGCCGATCTTGCTGAGAAGGAAAAGGCCAAGAAGGCCTCCGCGAAGGAAGCGCTGGCCCAGGCGTAACGCGACGTACGAAGACGGAGGAGGCAGCCCATGATCAAGCGGCGAATTAACATCCGCATGTCCGGCCTGGGAGGGCAGGGCGTTGTGACCTCGGCCCATGTCATGGCCATGGCGGCGTCGAAAGACGGAAGGCAGGCGATTTCCAATCCCTTCTTCGGGGCCGAAAAACGGATGGCTCCGGCCGAGGCGTATGTCCGGATCGGCGTGGAGCGGATTTACGACCGGGGGGAGTTGGTATATCCCGAGGTGATCGAAGTGTTTCACCCGCAGGTGATCAACCAGGGCAAGAGCTACACCATGCCGTTCTATTCAGGCATCAAGCGGGGCGGGCTGGTGATCATCAACTCCAACATGGAATTGTTGACCGACGAAGACAAGCAGCGTCTGGCCGATCTAGAGGTAGCCGTGTATTACGTGAATGCCACCGAGCTCGCGCTCGAGATTGCAAGCACCGAATTGTCTACGAACATGGGCATGATCGGTTCGGTTGCCGGCATCACCAAGTGCGTTTCAATGCAGGCCTTGGACCTGGCGCTCCAGGATCGGTTCGGCAAGAAGTATGTGGCATCCGGCGGGACCGCCACGCTGGACCAGGCGATCACGAAGAAATTTGCCAAGAAGGAGTTGCTCCTGGCCAAGAACCTGGCGGTCGTGAAGAAAGCCTATGATTTGGGCGCGGAGTGGGCCGAGAAGAATCACGTCGAATTGACGGTTGCGGCGGCATAAGGAAAGGGCGGCGCATGTACAACGTAGCGGTGGTGACGGATGAAAAGTGCGTGGCGAAAAAGGGGTGTCGCCTCTGCATCATGTATTGTCCCGAAGCAGACTGCATCCTCTTGGACACCACAAAGATGGTGGCAAAGGTGGTAACCGACGTCTGCAAAGGGTGCGAACTTTGCAAGGTGGTGTGCGATGCTGCGAAGCACCAGGCCGTTGAAATGCTGGCCATGGGCGCCGATGGCAAGCTATTGGCTAAACAGGGAGAATCGGCAGGGTTGGGCCAAGCATACGCCGGGTAGCGGCTCAACAGCAGAAGGTTTACGGAAAGCCCCATGGCGATAGCGTCGTGGGGCTTTTTGTTGGAGCGGCCGGGAGGGCCACAATATGAATGACGATATCAGACGGTCGGTCCAGGAGGCGCAGGAAGCCTTGATGCGTGTCAATCGGGCCTTCGAGGATTATTTGGATGGGCTCAAAAAAAAAGGGAGCGATCCCTCCGAAATTCTCCAGGTGGCCAAAAGCGCTGATGCCTTGAAGGACAGCGGGCATATTTATTTGTCCTGGGCGCGCCATTATGCGGGAATCGGTGGCGATGAGGCTTCGACCGAGGACATCGACGAGGATGAAGGGCGGATCGGAGGATTTTAGAGACGAAAGGCATTGCTCACGACGGCGTGGATTGTTTACTATATGCACTCAAGTTCCTGAGCCCGTATTCGAACACGTTCCCCGGTAGCTCAGTTGGTAGAGCGTTCGGCTGTTAACCGAATGGTCGCAGGTTCGAGTCCTGCCCGGGGAGCCAACCCATCGCGTCCGCGTGTTGGAACTGTTCCTGCCCGCATACTGTCATGCGTAAACTAGAAGAACTGGACTTCCGCAATACCTACGCGCGCTTGCCGGAGGGCTTTTATTCCAGGTTGGCGCCGACGCCGTTCTCCAAGCCCCCGTATCTGGTCAGTTTCAATGCGGACGTGGCGACTCTGATCGACCTCGACCCGAGCGAGGCCGCGCGTTCTGAGTTCGTGGACTACTTCAGCGGCGCCCGGCCGTTGCCTGGAAGCGAACCCATTGCCATGCTCTATTCCGGCCACCAGTTCGGCCATTACGTCCCGCGGCTGGGAGATGGGCGAGCCATCCTGCTGGGAGAGGTTCGGAACCGGCAAGGGGAGAAATGGGATCTGCACCTGAAAGGAGCGGGACTGACTCCCTACTCGCGAGACGGGGATGGGCGTGCCGTTCTGCGCTCCACGATTCGGGAGTATCTCGGTGGCGAAGCGATGCACGGCTTGGGAATCCCGACGACGCGCGGGCTCTGCATCGTAGGAAGCGACGAAGAAGTTTTGCGGGAAGAAGGCGTTGAGACTGGAGCAATGCTGGTGCGGTTGGCGTCTTCCCATGTGCGGTTCGGTTCCTTCGAAGTGTTCTACTATCGCCGACAACACGATCATCTTGCCCGGTTGGCCGACTATGTTATTGCCGAGCATTTTCCCCACCTCATGTCCACCGGCGACCGATATCCTCGCTTTCTCGCCGAAGTTGTGATTCGCACCGCCCTTCTGATGGCCAAATGGCAGGCTGTCGGCTTCGCCCACGGCGTGATGAATACCGACAACATGTCAATTCTGGGGGCCACGCTGGATTACGGGCCATTCGGTTTTCTGGACGACTATAACCCAGGATTCATCTGCAACCACTCTGACCACGGGGGCCGCTACGCCTTTCACCGCCAGCCTGACATCGGCCATTGGAATCTGCATGCCCTGGCCCAAGCGTTGCTGCCGCTGATGACCGAGGAGCAGGCCAAGGAGGCGCTGGCTGCCTACGAGCCGGCGCTGGTCGCCCACTATAAGGACTTGATGCGGCAGAAGCTTGGCCTCGAAGAATGGCGCTCTGAAGACGGCGACCTCCTGACCGGTCTGCTGGAGATCATGCAGGCCAATCATGGGGACTACACCAACGTCTTCCGCGCCTTGGGCGATTTCCGATCCGATCATTCGAATAAAAACGGGTCGCTTCGAGATCTATTCCTCGATCGGAGCGCTTTCGACATGTGGGCGACTCGCTATCGGGAGCGGTTGCGGTCGGAAGGAAGCCGTGATGACGAGCGGAAGCAGCGAATGAACCGCGTCAATCCGAAATACGTGCTGCGCAACTACCTGATCCAGATCGCGATCACGCAGGCCACGGAGAAGAAGGACTTCACCGAGGTCGGCCGGCTGCTGGATCTCTTGCGTGATCCGTTCGCGGAGCGGCCGGATATGGAAAAGTATACGGTGCCTCCGCCGGATTGGGGCAAGCGCATCGTCGTGAGCTGCTCCTCTTAGCCCAACAGGGTCAGGACCAGGATACCCAGGGCGATCCGGTAATAGGCGAACGGCTTGAAGGTGTGCTGTTTGATGAAGGTTAAGAAGCCGGCGATGACGAAGAGGCCGGTGACGAACGCCGCCGCAAGGCCGATCGGAAAGAGTAGCGGATCATCCTGAAACAGCAGTGCGTGCGACTGGACTGTCTTGTACCCCGTCGCCGCGATCATGGTGGGCAGTGCGAGCAGGAAGGAAAATTCGGTCGCGGTCGTACGGTCCATCCCCACCACAAGCCCTCCCATGATCGTCGCGCCGGAGCGCGAGACTCCAGGAAACAGCGAGATGCACTGCGCGATCCCCACCCACCAGGCCTCGCGCAAGCCGATTTCTCCGAGTCCCCTGATGCGTCGTTCTTTCACGGCATGCTCGACAATCAAAATCGCTGCCCCGCCGGCAATGAGCGCGCAGGCCACGGTCACCGGCCCGAACAGATGAATCTCGATCCATTTGTGGACCGCCAATCCCAGGAAAGCTGCGGGGAGGAAGGCGAGCCCTATTGCGTACACGAGTTGCCTGCTGAGGGGGTCCGTCGAGAACTGTTGCAGCAGGTCCCGCAGACGTTTGCGGAAATACACGACGACCGACAGGATGGAGCCCAACTGGATCGCGATTTCAAAACTGGCGGCGTATTCGCCGGTGATACCCAGGGCATGCCCGACGAGAATGAGATGGCCGGTGGAGGAAACCGGCAGGAATTCGGTCAGGCCTTCGACCACGCCCAGAATGATGGCCGCCCACAGAGTCATAAAAGTGTCGGCATCATCGGCAAGGGTGGAGAAATTGTCAAGGACGTTCCCCGTTCGCTCATTCGGGCGGTTGACAAAGAGGGAAGTTTCGATTAAATCTTGAACGCCTCCGGGCCTGGAACGCTTGTCGGGCCGTGGGTTATAATGGAAACAGTTGCATGAAAGAACGGATCATGAGAACGGCGGGTCTGCTGCTGCTGGTGGGGCTGACCGGGTGCGTGGCCCAGGGCGCCTACGATCAGAATCTCCGCGAGCTTCAATCTGCCAAGGACGACCTCGATCGGGTCCGTGTCCAGAACGAAGGGCTCAATAAACAGCTGCTCGGCTTGAAGGCATCCAACAGCAAGCTCAAGGAAGAGGTCGAAAAAGCCAACGCGCAAATCGCGTCACTCAACGAAGCGGTCATGAAAGAACGCCAGGCTGGTGCGGGCAGGCTGAAGGATCTGGATCGCCAGCTCAAGGAGGCGACGGCATCCCAAAAGGCGTTGGCTCAGGAACTGGAAGACGCGAAGAAGCGCTACGAAGATTCGCTGAAGATCCAGAAACGGCAAGCGAAGGAATTGAAGGAGCGCGAGCAGGCGGCTCTTCTGCAGCCTCCCATACCTCCAACGAAACCCGTGTCGCCTGCTCCCGAGGCCGCGCTTGCTCCTCCGACGACGGCCATGCCTGATCAACTCCCGAATGGATCTCCGCATGTACCCTTGGTGGACATCAACAGGGCGACGCCGGCTGAGCTGATGCTGGCCTTGGAATTGGCCAAGGAAGACTCCGACAAACTGGTCAAGAACCGCCCATACAAGACGAAAGAGGAGCTTGTCACCAAAGCTGGAATCGCCAAAGCGACGGTGGACAAAATCAAAGACAAGGTCACCGTCGGTCCGTAACTCAATATTCCGGACACAGAATGATTGGGGGCCATGCCGCTGTGTAGGGGGCATGGCCCTTATATTTCAGCGGTTTGACACGACGGCTGGGGCTCCCCTAATATGCGTTTTGGCTGCACGATTTGGGTGTACTGCATCGCTTGGACGTAACAAATGCGGGAGCCGGAGTGTCAAATGACAAGGGGTAGAGTCAGAATTCAAGCCTTGCGGGGAAGATTTCGTGGCGGGAAGGAGGCGAGAATGGGACTGAAGACGATGGCGCTGGTGGCGATCACCATGGGCCTTGTGGTCGGAGAGGGGAGGGCAGCGCTGGTGTTTGCCGACGAATCCAAGGCACCACAGGCCATTCCGGAGATCTTGACTTTAGATAAAGCCGTGGAACTGGCCCTAGCCAATCATCCCAGCCTCCGGGTGGCCTCCGGCACGCAGGCGATCAACGAAGCGCTGGTAGGACAAGCCCAGTCCGGGTTCTATCCGCAGGTCCAGGCGCAAAGCGGATATCAACGAACAACGGCTAACGCGACCCGCAACTTTACCGGTGGTCCGTTTCCTCGTTCTACCAGAGGGGATATGTTTGGCTATTACCAGAATGGTGTGACGCTCAACCAGTTGCTCTATGATTTTGGAACGACCAAGTCGCAGGTGGACACGGCGCAGTTCAACTTAAAAGCCGCCAATTCGGATGCGGAGACCACCTTGCAGACGGTTGTGGTGAACGTGCAGCAGGCCTATTTCAATCTCCAACAGACGCAGCGTCTTGTCACGGTGAGCGAGGAGGCCATCCTGCAGTTCCAGAAGCACCTGGACCTCGCCAAGGGGCGATTCCAGGCTGGTGTGGCACCCAAAATCGATGTCACCACGGCCGAGGTGGATTTCTCCAACGCCCAGCTGAATCTGATCACGGCCAAGAACAATGCCTTGGTCGCCCGCGTGACTTTGAATAACGCCATGGGTATTCCCACGACCATCCCGTACCGTGTTCTAGAGCCTTCCCGGGGAGAGGCTTATCAAATTGCCTTGGACGATGCGGTCGCTCGCGCGATGCAGCTCCGGCCGGAGATGATTTCCCAGTTGGCCCAAGAGCAAGCGGCCGCGACGGCGATCAAGGCGGCTCAAGGTAATTTCTTCCCGACCGTGACTAGCTCTGCCGGCTACTCCTACTCGGCGACTGACTTCCCGCTGGTCTATAACTGGAATATTGCAGGTACCGTGAACATTCCTATTTTCAGCGGGTTCCTCACCAAGCAGCAAGTTGCCCAGGCCCGTGCCAATCTCCTGAAGACCAAAGCCAACGGAGACGTGCTCCGACAGAACATCCTCCTGGAAGTGAACCAAGCCCTGTTGAACCTCGGAGCCGCCCGAGAACGTTTGCAGGTGACGGCGGTGACCGTCCAGCAAGCCAGGGAACGGCTCGATCAGGTGGAAGGGCGCTACAAGGCCGGCCTCAGTAATGCCGTGGAAGTGACGGACGCCGAAGTGGCGCTGGTGAACGCTCAAGTCAACGACGTGGTGGCCATGTCGAATTTCCAGGCGGCCAAGGCCCAGCTCGACCGGGCGACGGGAGTGAGCACGCCGGTGAAAAGCAGTTCATGAGCAAAACTAAATGGATTATCGGCGGTGCGTTGCTTTTTGCCGGGCTCGGCACCGGAGGCTATGTCTATTGGAACGGCGAACAGAAGTCGCCGGTCAAGTATAAAACCGCCAAGATCGAACGGGGGACGATCACACAGGCCGTGACGGCGACCGGCACGATCAATCCTGTCATCACGGTCCAGGTGGGCAGCCAGGTGTCCGGCATCATCAAGGCCCTCTATGCCGATTTCAACTCGGTGGTCACGGCCGGCCAGGTCGTGGCCCAGCTTGATCCGGCTCCTTTTCGGACCGTTGTCACACAGATGGAAGCCAGCCTCCAGAACGCCTTGGGGAATGTGGCTCGGGCTCGCGCCGATCTTGCCTTACAGAAGCTCAACTTTGACCGCGCCAAAGTGTTGTTCCAGCAGCAACTGAACGCCCAGCAGGACGTGGATAATGCCCGTGCCGCCTTTGAAACCTCTCAAGCCAATCTGCAAATTGCTGAGGCACAAGTGAAGCAGGCCCGCGCTCAGTTGGACACCGCAAAAGTCAATCTGGACTATACGACCATCCACTCGCCGGTCCATGGCATCGTCATCTCGCGAAACGTGGACGTCGGGCAAACCGTGGCGGCGAGCTTTCAAGCTCCCGTCCTGTTTCTGATCGCCAAGGATCTGACCAAAATGCAGGTGGACACGAACGTCAGCGAATCCGATGTCGGCGGTATCATCGAAGGCAAGACCGCCACGTTTGTCGTGGACGCCTATCCCAAGCAGACCTTCAAGGGCACGGTCACCCAGGTACGGAACGCGCCGATCACCGTCCAGAATGTCGTGACGTACAACGTGGTAATCGGAGTGGACAACACCGATCTTCGGTTGAGGCCCGGCATGACGGCGAACGTCTCGATCATCCTCGCCCGCGAGGACGACGCGCTGAAGCTCCCCAACCAGGCCTTGCGGTTCAAGCCGAGCCTGGCAAGAGGCGTGGACAAAGCAGGTGGGCCGGCCGCTGTGTCCCCCGAGAAGCGGGAGGGGGGCGGCGCTGGCGGCGCTCCCGAAGTCAAAAGTCGTGAAGGCCCCGGTGGAAGATCGAGGCCGACGGTATGGATTCGGAATCCGCAGGGCGAACCGGCGCCGCTGGAAATCAAGACCGGCATTACGGACGGGATTTATACCGAGTTGGTCGAGGGGCCTTTGAAAGAAGGGGACGAGGTCATCACGGGCCTGGACATGCCACGCGGGTCATATGGGGCCGGGCCGGCCGGGTCCTTGCCGCCGGGATTCGGCTCTCCGCCGTCCCAGCGCCCGAGCACCGGCACGCCGCGGGGACTCTGATGGGTCTGATCGTCTGTCGGGATCTCGTGAAAACCTACCGGATGGGCGAGATGGAAGTCCATGCCCTGCGCGGGGTGTCGCTGGAGATCGACGCGGGAGAATTAGTGGCCGTCATGGGAGCGTCCGGATCGGGCAAATCTACGCTCATGAACATTCTGGGATGTCTCGATGTCCCGACCAGCGGGACCTATGAGCTGGACGGAATCGATATCGCGACCCTGGGTGGGGGACGGTTGGCGGAGATCCGCAACAGTAAAATCGGGTTCGTGTTTCAGAATTTTAATCTGATTGCTCGGACCACTGCTCGTGAGAACGTGCAATTGCCGCTGTTCTATCGCGACCTTCCCTCGCGCGAACAGAAGGCCCTCGCCTTGCACGCTCTGGCGCGTGTGGGGCTTGCCGACCGCGAGCGGCACCACCCCGCGCAATTGTCGGGCGGGCAACAACAGCGGGTGGCCATCGCCCGTGCGCTGGTGACGAACCCGCCGATCATCCTGGCGGACGAGCCGACCGGAAATTTGGACAGCCAGGCGTCACAGGAGATCATGGGCACGCTGATGACGCTCAATGCGGAAGGGATCACCATCATCCTGGTCACGCACGAGCCGGATGTCGCGCGGTATGCCAGGAGAATCGTCACGATGAAGGACGGCGTGGTCCTTTCCGATCGAAGCAACGAGGGCGTGGCTGCGGCCCGGGCCGTGCCGTCGGAGGCCGGCGCATGAATTTCCTTCTGATGACGGTCCTAGTGGCGTTCCGGGTGCTGGGCCGGCATCGGTTGCGTTCCGCGTTGACGATGCTGGGCATTATCATCGGGGTGGGAGCCGTCATTGCGATGGTCAGCATTGGAGAGGGCGCAAAAGCCGCCGTGCAGGCGCAGATCGCCACCTTCGGCACCAATGTCATCACGATTTTGCCTGGCGCGATGACCACGACAGGGGTGCGGACCGGCCATGGCGGGGCGGTGACGCTGACCATCGCCGATATGGAGGAATTGAAGAAGGTCCCCGGCGTGACGGACGTCGGCTGGGCCAGACGCGACGCCATGCAGGTCATTCATGAAAATAAGAACTGGTTTACGACGATCAACGGCGTGACGACCGGCTATCTGGTCATCCGCGGCTGGTCTGCGCTGAGCGGAGAATTCTTTACGCAGACCGACAACGACACGGCGGCCAAGGTCGTGCTGATCGGCGCGACAGTCAGGGAGAACCTGTTCGAGCCCGGAGAAGATCCGGTGGGTGCCACCATCCGGATCAAGAACATTCCCTTCAAGGTCGTCGGCACGCTTGAGGCGAAGGGGTACGACACGCGAGGCACCGATCAGGACGACGTGGTGTTCATCCCCTTCTCCACGGCCGAGCGCAAGGTCATGGGCACGAAATTTCTCGGATCGATTGGCGCGGGGTTCATGTCTGCGGAATCGCCGGAACAGATGGCTCAGATCGTCGAGGAGGTCAAGCGTGTGTTGCGCCAGCGGCATAAGTTGCGTTCCGGCCAGGACGATGATTTTACGGTCCGCAATCAGCTCGATATTGCCAAGGTTCAGGAGGGAACCAGCGAATCGATGAAATTGCTGCTGCTGGCTGTGGCGTCTATCTCGTTGCTGGTCGGGGGCATCGGGATCATGAACATCCTCTTGGTGTCGGTCACGGAACGGACCCGGGAGATCGGCATCCGCATGGCGGTGGGGGCCAAGCGCCGGCATATTCTACTGCAGTTTTTGGTTGAGGCGGTGGTGCTGAGCGCAATGGGCGGCTTGATTGGCGTCGGGTTGGGAGTGACGGGCGCCAAGGCCGCTTCCAACATCGCCGGCTGGCCGGCCATCATCTCGGGCGACATTTTGGTGATAGCCTTCGGGTTCTCGGCGCTTGTCGGCGTCTTTTTCGGCCTGTATCCCGCCAACAAGGCCTCCCGGCTGAATCCGATCGAAGCGTTACGGTACGAGTAGTCTCAAGGGCGCGCGCGATGTGGAATCGAAACTTCATGTTCACGCAGACCGGGACGACGCCCGTCGAGAAGACAGAAAATGAACTGTTCCACGACGTTCCGCAGGCGCTGGACAGTGCAGCGCTGAACGGCGAGCGGTATATCTCAGTCTGGGTGCAGGGCGAGGAAGAGAAGGGCAAGCCGGTGGCCTACTCGAACCTCTATGCACGGACGGCCATTCTGGACGTCGGTCGCGGGACGGGCATGTTGCAGCCGCTCCAGGGTCGCTCGCATCAGATCAAGAAACTGCTGTCCAAGGCGCAGAAGACCTGGATCAAGGAATGGTTGATGAAAACTTCCGCCGAAGCCTGGGACAACAGCGAGGACTCGTTCAAGATGATTTTCGAGGAAGAGTGAACTGTACAGGGAAGTAAAAAGGCCGGCGCTGATTGAAGCCGCCGGCCTTTTCTTTATTCCGGGGAGTGAGGGGAGAATTACTTCTTCTCTTCCTTCTTCTCCGCCTTCTTCGCCTTCTTCGCCTTCTTCTCGACCTTCTTGCCCTCGTCCTTCTTCATCTCACCAGCAGGAGCGGCATCCTTCTTCTCTTCGGCCGCGAAGGTGGAACCGGCAAAGGTCAACCCGATCATCACCGCAAACAGCGCTGCGAAAAGTGCTTGCATTCAGAATCACCCCCCTCCTTTTTATAGCGTAGGTACTCACTAGAACAACATAGCATTTCGTATGCCATGGGAATGAGCAGAACAAGCTTGCAAACCAGCTATATTTCAACCACTTCAGATGTTTGATCTACATCATTCTGGAATTCTGGTCGGTGTAATGCCGGGTTTGAGGCAACGGCCACCCGGATTGCGTCATTATTTCGCGGCCTCGTTGCAAATCGGGGGACCGCCACCTATACTCCCCTCGCCGGTCACCGAGGAGCTGAATATGACGGATAGTCGAAAGTGGTCGTGGGCGGTCGTGGCAAGTGCGTATGTGCTGTCCGCAGTGCTGTGGGCCGCGGTCGTCGGGTTGAAAGACGGCCCCACGAGTTCCGTCGCCGCTCCCGAAGTACTCTATTCCCCGGAGGACCAGCCGGCTGATCGCCTGGTGATTCTCTATGAAGAAGCCCGGCAAAGCATCTATCTGGCGAGCTACGGGTTGACCTATCCTCCGATCGTGCGGGCGCTGGTGGCGGCGAAAAAGCGAGGGGTGGATGTCCGGGTGATCACGGATCGCGGGAAGCTGGACGACCCGAAGCAGCGGGCTGCGCTGGAGACGCTGAGGCTCGTCGGAATTCCGGTCAAGGTAAACCGGCATGACGGATTGATGCATCTCAAACAGGCGGTCGTGGATGACCGCGCGAATACGTCCGGTTCGATGAATCAGACGGCCAGCGCCGCCCGGTATAACGATGAGCGGCTGGATATTCTGCGCGATCCCGCCAGCACGCATCGAGCCAAGGAGAAATTCCTGAAGATGTGGGCCGACCACTCCCGTTATGAGGACTGGCGTTGAAGTGTGACGTTGTCGTCGTGGGAGCGGGGGGCGGCGGTGCGATCCTTGGCCTGGCGCTTGCGCAGAAGGGCGTTCCCGTATTGGTCCTGGAACGACAGCCGGGGCCGCCGACCGCCCTTCGAGGCGAGACGATCCAGCCGAACGGCCAGCGCATTCTCGATCAATTGGGCGTCCTCCCCACGCTCGCGTCGGAAACCGTGCAAGCCGTACAGCGCTTTCATTTCCTTCGTATCGGAGGAGAACGACTCTGCACGATGGACTATAGGGTGCTTCCCATGCCGCACAATCGCGCGTTGGTGGCTCTCTCCAACGCCGTGCAGCAGTTGATCCTGGACCGGCTTTCCGCCCAGAAGAACGCGCAACTCTGGTACGGAGCCGAGTTTCAGGGGATCGTGCAGCGGGATGGAAAAGTCGGCGGAGTCGTGGCCCAGCGCGCGGGAGAGGATCAGAGCATTGAGATCGAAGTGCGGCTCGTGGTCGGTGCCGATGGAGCCGGGTCGTTGGTGCGACGGGCGCTCGGGATCAACGCTGGAGTCCACCGCTATCGGCACGGCTACCTGATTGTCCTGCTGCCTCGACCGGCGGGAATGCAGGGCGAGGGGCGGTACTATGTCGGACGCGGCGAGTTGCTTGGGTTATTCCCGGCGCCGGGAGAGCGCGTGGTGATGCTGTATATGGTTGAAACAGACGCGCTCGAGGAATTCAAGGCACGGGGTTTGGCGGCGTTCAAGGCACGTGTCGAAGAAATCGATGCGGCCATGGCCAAGCCGCTGGAGAGCCTCACATCATGGGAGCAGGTCGGCTTCCTGCCCTGCACGCGGGTGCGAACGGACCGCTGGGTGGTGGAAGGCGCGGCGCTGATCGGTGATGCCGCCCATGCGATGAACCCGCACGCCTCGCAGGGCCGGATGCAGGCGATGGCCGACGCGATGGCACTGGCCGAAGTGATCATGCGTTGCCGGGAAACGGGGGACTGGTCGGTACGGGCGCTGTCCGCTTACGAACAAGCCCGTCGCCCGCAGGTGGAGATGCTCCAACGGCTTGCGGACGAGCAGGTGATGTTCTGGAACGCGGCCGATCCGCTCCGTTGTTTCCTGCGTGACCGCGTCTTCCGTGGCATGGATCGGAACGCACGCCTGCGCTATCAAGCCTTGACCGCCGCCGCCGGACTCTGCACGGCGCCTCCGTTGACCTGGATAGACAAACTCATGGCCGCCGGCTTCCTGCCCGATCCGCGGGCAGACGAAATTCCCCCATAGAGTGATTGGGATTTAGACTGCTTCGGCGTAAAGGGTGGTGATGGTGGCGTCCGTGACACGGACGTGGACGAGGCGGCCGGGCTTGAGGCCGGCGTCGGTCTTGGGGAACACGGTCACGACGTTGCCGTCGGTGCGGCCCATCCACTGACCGGACGAGCGTTTTCCTTCTCCCTCGACCAGGACTTCGACAGTCTTTCCAATCATCTCCCGGTTCTTCTTCAGGGAAACCGCCCGCTGAAACTCGATCAGTTTCGTGACGCGCGCGGCCTTGACGTCGTCGGGGACGTCGTCGGCGTACTTACGGGCCGCGATGGTGTTCTTGCGCTCCGAATATTTGAAGATGTAGGCGGAATGGTACTCAACCTGCCGTATGAGGTCCTCGGTCTCGGCGAACTCCGCGTCGGTCTCCGAGCAGAACCCTGCGATGATATCGGTAGTGAGCACGATCTCCGGGCAGCGCGCCCGGATGCGATCCACGAGCGTCAGGTATTCCGCTCTCGTATAGGTCCGGTCCATCAACTGCAGAATCCGGTCATTGCCGGCTTGGAGCGGCAGGTGGATGTGCTTGCAGATTCTGGGATGCCCCGCGACCGCCTCCAGCAACTTCTCCGGAAAATCTTTGGGATGCGGCGATGTGAAGCGCACTCGTTCGATGCCTCGGACGTCGGCCACCGCCCGCAGCAGGTCTGCGAAGTCATGGGCGTCGTCGCGGTAGGAATTGACGTTTTGGCCGAGTAGCGTTACCTGCTTGCACCCGCTGGCGGCGAGGGCCTCCGCTTCCCGCACCACACCGTCGAAGTCACGGCTGCGCTCGCGGCCGCGCGTATAGGGGACCACGCAGAACGTGCAGAAGTTGTCGCATCCTCGCATGACGGCGATCCAGGTGGTGACTCCTTCGATCCGGTCGGGAGTGATGTCGGCGTACGTCTCGTACTCGGACAGGTCCACCGCCATGCCTTTCCGGCCGGCTGCGGCTTTGTCCAATAACTCTGGAAGCGACCGATAGCTGTCCGGGCCGGCCAGGACGTCGATGAGCGAATCGCTCTCCAGGAGGTCCTTCTTGAGGTTCTGGGCCATGCAGCCCAGCACGCCGATCACCAGGCCCTTCTCTTCCTTGAGCGGCTTGAGCGCCCCGAGATGCCCGTACACCTTGTTGTGCGCGTTTTCACGGATCGCACAAGTGTTCAGCAGCACCACGTCCGCGGTGTCGGCCGAGTCGGTGAAGCGGTAGCCCTTGTCTTTGAGGATCGAGCGCACGAGTTCCGTGTCGTACTCGTTCATCTGGCAGCCGAACGTTTCGATGAAGACGTGCGGGGCGCGCATGGCGTCAGCGTTCTTTCCTGATCGAGTCGAGGGCGGCCGGCACGCCGGCCTGAACGGTGGGATACTTGAGAGTCCACCCCAACGAAGCCTTTGCGCGGTCGTTCTTGACCCGCGTCGAGCAGGTGATGGATTCCGCCCATAGCTCGCCGGCCTGCTTCGCGCAGTCCTCTTTAGAAATGGAACCGGGGACAAGTTTGCCGAGCGCGCGGGCGACCGCGGCGAGCCATTCCTTCTGCGTCACCGGCTGGTCGTCCACTAGGCTGAGGATCTGCGTGACGGGACGGTTCTCCGACGGAGGCGCATAGCCGAGCTGCTCGGCTGCCAGGACATAGGCCTCGGCGAGGTCTTCCGCGTGCACGAGGCTGAGGTAGTTCTCGCCGGAACCGACAATGTGTGCCTGGCCCTGTTCCAGGCCCGGCAGGAGTTGCTCCTTGAACCAGCTGCCGTTCCCATAGACCCAGCCTGGGCTCACGAATGTCGCAGGCAGGCGCTTGGCTTCAGCCAGGTGTTTGA